>Ga0134123_10002083_pt1 | contig 13113 bp, 13 predicted proteins | sample KB303_FD_96460 | JGI IMG/M metagenome (GOLD analysis project Ga0134123, IMG submission 96460) | Terrestrial soil microbial communities without Nitrogen fertilizer from Kellogg Biological Station, Michigan, USA - KB3-0-3 | ecosystem: Environmental > Terrestrial > Soil > Unclassified ...
ACTTCAGACTTCAAACTTCCCAGTCCCGTATACTGAAACGGTGACCTCGCTTCTGGCCATCGGCGGCGATTCGCTCGACCTGGTGCGAATTGCCGAGGCGCTCGGCGAGGGCGCGGGGGAGGACGGCGCGCTCGTCACCTTCCTCGGCCTCGTGCGGAACCATAACCTCGGGCGGCGCGTCCGATATCTGGAGTACGAAGCGTACGAGCCACTGGCGCTGAAGGCCTTCGAGCGGATCGCGCGCGAGGTCGGCGAGCGGTGGCCGAGCGCCCGCCTGGCGCTGCACCACCGCGTCGGCAAGCTCGAGGTGGGTGAGGCAAGCGTGGCGATTGCGGCCCGCTCACCCCACCGGGGGGACGCCTACGCTGCCTGCCGCTACGCGATCGAGCGCGTCAAGCAGATCGCGCCCGTCTGGAAGCGCGAGTTCTTCGAGGGCGGCGACGTGTGGATCGAAGGGGCGACCGCGGATCCCGACGATCAGCACGCGCGCGCGGAAGCCGAGAGAATCGCATGCGCGTGACGGTGCGGCTGTTCGCGCGGCTTCGCGAGATTGCGGGGGCGTCGGAGCTGGCCCGCGAGCTGGCGCCGGGCGCGACGATCGGCGATGTGTGGCGGCAGCTGGCGCGGGAATTCCCGGAGCTGGCGAGCTACGAGCGCTCGATTTCGTCGGCGGTGAACGCCGACTACGCGCGGATGGACCAGGTGGTCGGCGACGGCGACGAGGTCGCGTTTCTGCCGCCTGTCTCTGGTGGATAAAATGCAAACCGCGGAGCCCGCAGAGAGCGCAGAGAAAGTTGTTCTCTGCGATCTTTGCGATCTCTGCGGTTAAACGTGAGTCATGTTCGATAAGCTCGCATCGGAAGAACAACGCTACGAAGACCTGATGCGCCTGCTCGGCACGACCGAGGTGCAAGGGGATTCCTCCGTCTACCGGAAACACTCGAAGGCGCTCTCGGAGCTCGAGCCGCTGGTCCGCACCTTCCGGGAATACAAGACGGTCCTCCACGACGTGGCGCAGACCGAGGAGCTGGCCGGCGCCGGCGATGCCGACATGCGCGAGCTCGCGCGCGAGGAGCTCAAAGGGCTGGTCGCGCGGCGCGAGACGCTGCTCGCCGAGCTGAAGATCCTGCTGATCCCGCGCGATCCGAACGACGAAAAGAACGTCATGCTCGAGATTCGCGCCGGCACGGGCGGCGACGAGGCGGCGCTCTTCGCCGCCGAGCTGTTCCGCATGTACAGCATGTACGCGGAGCGTCAGCGCTGGCGCATCGAGGTGATGTCGAGCAGCGACACCGGCGTCGGCGGCCTGAAAGAAGTGATCGCGATGATCGAGGGCCGCGGCGTCTACAGCAAGTTGAAGTACGAGAGCGGCGTGCATCGCGTGCAGCGGGTGCCGGCGACCGAAGCCAGCGGCCGCATCCACACGTCGACCGTGACCGTCGCCGTGCTCCCCGAGGCCGAGGAGGTCGACGTCCAGATCAACGACAAGGATCTGCGCATCGACACCTTCTGCTCGAGCGGGCCGGGCGGCCAGAGCGTCAACACCACCTATTCCGCCGTGCGCATCACCCACCTGCCAACCGGCGTGGTCGTCTCGCAGCAGGACGAGAAGTCGCAGATCAAGAACAAGGCGAAGGGGATGAAAGTGCTCCGCGCCCGCCTCTACGAGATCGAGCTGCGCAAGCAGCAGGACGCGATCGCCAAGGACCGCCGCAGCCAGGTCGGCACCGGCGAGCGCTCAGAGAAGATCCGCACCTACAACTTCCGCGACAACCGCATCACCGATCACCGCGTGCACTTCACGACGCACCGGCTCGTCGAAGTGCTCAACGGCGATCTCGCCGATGTCCTCGACAACGTGATCACCCACTACCAGTCCGAAAAGCTCAAGGACGCGACGGCGGTGTCATGAGCATCCACGTGCAGGTCGCGGCCGCGCGGCAGCGGTTCCGCGACGCCGGCATTCCAGGGACCGAATCGGATCTGGACGCACGGCTCCTGGCGCAGCACGTGCTCGGCTGGACGACCGAGCGCTTCTTCACCGATGCGCACGCGCAGGAGCCGGAGGGTTTCTCCCCGCAGTACGAGACGCTCGTCGCCCGCCGCGCCACCCGCGAGCCGCTCGCCTACATCGTCGGCGTGCGTGAATTCTGGGGGCTCGAGCTCGAGGTGACGCCGCAGGTGCTCATCCCGCGCCCGGCGACCGAGCTGATCGTCGAAGCGATGCTCGAGCTCTTTCGCGACCGGGCCGCGCCGCTGGCGGTGGCCGATATCTGCACCGGGTGCGGCTGCGTCGCCGTGGCGATCGCGCACGAGCGGCCGGCGGCGACCGTGGTCGCCACCGACATCTCCCTGGAAGCGCTCGAAGTGGCGCGGCGCAACGCCATCCGCCACGGCGTGGACGACCGCGTCGTGTTCCGTCACGGCGACCTCATGGAGGGGATCGATCGGCGGCTCGACGCGATCGTCGCGAACCCGCCCTACGTGGTCGATCGGGCGGCGCCGGCCCTGCAGCCGGAGGTCCGCGACTACGAGCCCGCGCTCGCGCTGTTCGGCGGCAGCGAAGGCTTCGATCTCGTCACCCGCCTCGTCGCGGAAGCCCCGAGCCGCCTGCGCCCGGGCGGCCATCTCGTCTTCGAGTTCGGCCTCGGGCAGGATGTGGAGGTCGAGGAGCTCCTCGAGCAGGCGCCGGACCTGAGGCTGCTCGAGATGCGGCGCGACCTCCAGGGCATCGCGCGCACCGCGGTCGCGCAGCGGCGCTGATCGCACGCCCCTGTGGCCTGTTAGAATCGAGCCGCCATGGCCGTGGCCGATTGCCTTTTCTGCAAGATCATCGCGCGCGAGATTCCGGCGTCGATCGTCTACGAGGACGACCACGTCCTCGCGTTCAACGACATCAACCCGCAGGGACCCACGCACGTGCTGGTCGTGCCGAAGCGCCACATCGCCACGCTCAACGACCTGACGCCGGGCGATGACCGCATCGTCGGGGAACTGGTCAGACGAGCAGCGGCGATTGCGGGCGTACGCGGCATCGCCGCCGGCGGCTTCCGGACCGTCTTCAACACCAATCGCGACGCGGGCCAGACCGTCTTCCACATCCACCTGCACCTGATTGGCGGCCGCAGCCTCGCCTGGCCGCCCGGCTAACCCGCACCGGCCACGGGCCGTCCAAGCGACCAAGGCATGAATATGGACCTGTGGTGGGGCGATGTCCGGGTCGCGTGGCGGGCGGTGGCGAGACGGCCGGGGTTCACCTCGCTCGTGGTGCTGACGCTGGCGCTCGGCATCGGCGTGAACAGCGCCGTCTTCGCGCTCGTCGACGCCGTGCTCCTCCGCCCGCTGCCCTATCGCGATCCGTCGCGGCTCGCCTTCGTCTGGCAGACGCTGCCCGAGCACAACGTCTTCGATCTCGAGGCGACGCCGTTCGACTACGACGCGTGGCACCAGGTGCGCGGCTTCTCGCAGATCGGGCTCGTGGCGACCGAGGCGTTCACGCTGACCGGCAACGACAACCCGGAACGGGTGCGCGGCGCCCGGGTCACCGCCTCGCTGATGCCGCTGCTCGGGATCGCGCCGCAGATCGGACGCGCCTTCACGCCGGACGAGGACGTCAGCGGCGCAGCCCCGGTCGTCATCCTGAGCGACGGTCTCTGGCAGCGCCGCTACGGCGGCGATCGGTCGATCTTCGGCCAGCAGATCCAGGTCGACGGCGTGCCGCGGACGGTGGTCGGTGTGATGCCGCGCGCCACCGCGCTGCCCGGCCCGCTCGCCGGAGACGACGAGGTGTGGCTGCCGGCGGAGATGAGCGGCGACGAACGGACCAACGCGGTCAGCCACAACTACACGATCCTCGCGCGGCTGGCTGACGGCACGACCGTCGCGCAGGCGTCGGCGGAGCTCCAGGCCTTCGCCGCGCGGATGACCGCGGAACATCCGGAATCCCATCGCGGCGTCGGCGTCAGGCTCACACCGCTGGCCGAACAGGCCGTCGTGACCATCAGGCCAACCCTCATCGTCATCGCCGGCGGCGTGGCGCTGCTCCTGCTGGTGGCGTGCGCCAACGCGTCGACGCTGCTCATCGCGCGCGCGTCGAACCGCCGGCAGGAACTCGCCGTGCGGACCGCGCTCGGCGCGACGCGGTCGCGGCTGTTGTCGCTGGCGGTCACCGAGTGCCTCATCCTGGCGATCCTCGGCGGCCTCACCGGCCTCGTGCTCGGGAGCTGGGCGCTTCACGCGCTGCTGCCGCTCTTTGCCGGCACGCTGCCGCAGACCGTCACCGTCGATGTGGACGCGCGCGTCGCCCTCTTCACCGCCGCGATTGCAGCGACGCTCGGCCTCGTCTTCGGCGCCGTGGTCGCGGCGCAGCGGCCGGGCGATGGTCTCAGCGAGTCATTGAAAACCTCCGGCCGGACCACGACCGCGCGCCGCGCGACGCGCGTCCGCACCACGCTCGTCGTGGCACAGGTCGCGCTGGCGGTCGTGCTGCTGTCCGCCGCCGGCCTGATGCTCAACAGCGTGATGAAGCTGTCGCGCGTCGGCACAGGGTTCGCGGCCGATCACGTCCTCACCACGCGCATCGCGCTGAGCGGGTCGAACTACGCGCCGGCCGCGGCCCGCATTGCCTTCGCCTCCGATCTGCTGGCCCGCGTGCGCTCGTCGCCCGGCGTGGGTGACGCCGCGCTGACCTCGACGCTTCCCTTCGGCGGGACCCGCGGCGCCAACGGGATCGAAGTCGAAGGCCGCCCCAAGAAAGCCGGCGACCTCCTGATCGTGGACCAGCGCCACGTTTCGCCCGGCTATTTTCAGGCGATGCGCATCCCGCTGTTGCGCGGGCGCACGTTCGTCGCCTCGGACGACAGCCAAGCGGAGCGCGTGATCGTCATCAATCGCACCATGGCCGACCGTTACTGGCCGAACCAGAACCCTCTCGATCGCCGTGTGCGCTTGCGCGCCGGCGCCGACTCAGGCCCATGGATCCGCATCGTCGGCGTCGCTGAGGACGTGCGGCACATTTCTCTGAGCCGGGGGCCCGTCCCCGAGATGTATCACCCGTACGCCCAGGCGGCGGTCCCGACCTTCACGCTGGTGGTGAGAACGACGGGCGAGCCGGCCGCGATCGCACCGGTCGTGCGCACGAGTGTTCAGGCGGTCGACCCCAACCTCCCCGTCTACGACGTCCGCACGATGGAGGACCGCATCGCGGCCTCGTTCGCCCAGACGCGCGGCACGATGCTGCTGCTCCTCGTCACGGCAACGCTCGCCGCGCTGCTCGCCGGCGTCGCCATCTACGGCTCGATCTGGTATTCGGTCAGCCAGCGGCTGCCAGAAATCGGCATCAGGCTGGCGCTGGGGGCCACGCGCGCGTCGGTCTTCGCCGATGTGCTCCGCGGAGCGGTGTGGCTGACCGGCATCGGCGCGGTGCTGGGGACGGCGGGATCGATCGCCGCAGGACGCCTCATCGCCGGCTTCCTCTTCGACACGCCGACGACCGATCCGGCGACGCACGCAGCTGTGGTGTGCGCAGTGCTCGTCCTCGCGGTGGTGGCCGGCATCGTGCCCGCACGCCGGGCGATGAGCGTCGATCCGATCAGCGCCCTTCGGGCTGAATAGGGCAATTAAGAATTACGAATTCGGAATTAAGAATTCGTGCACGCATTCCAAATTCTGAATTCTTAATTCTTAATTTCAGCGGGCGCAAGTGAGATGCCGCCCGCCATCAATCGGAATCGTCTCGCCCGTCATCCAGCCGGCGCGATCCGAGGCCAGAAACAGAATCAGCGCCGCGATCTCGTCCGGTTGTCCGGGCCGGCCGAGGGGGTGCGTCTCCTTCGAGCGCTCGAGGAACGCGGCGTACTGCGGCTCGGCCATGCCTGAGCGCCGGTGCAGGTTCGTCACCGTCACGCCGGGATTGACGGCGTTGACGCGTACGCCGAGCGGCGCCATCTCGATCGCCGCGCAGCGCGTGAGGTGATCGACGCCCGCTTTGCTCACGCAGTAGGCGAGCACGCCAGGGAACGACCGGAGGCCGTTCACGCTCGACACGTTGACGACCGAGCCCTTGTTCGCCGTGAGCTGTGGCGCTGCCGCGCGCATCAATCGAAACGGCGCGCGCAGGTTCACGGCCATCATCGTGTCCCAGACCTCGTCGGTCGTTGCCTCGAGCGTGCCGCTCGCGATGACGCCCGCGGCGTTGACGAGCACGTCGATGCGGCCGAACGCCTGCATCGCCATATCCACGATCCGGCCGGGCGCGTCGGCCGCGGTGAGGTCCACGGCGCAGGTGGCCGCTTGCCCGCCGGCGCCGCGAACGGCGCCCGCGACCTCCGCGAGCACGGCGTCCTGCCGGCCGACGAGGACCACCGACGCGCGGTCGAGAGCAAACGCCTGAGCCGACGCCCGGCCGATCCCACTGGTCGCGCCGGTCACGATCACGGTTTTTCCGCTGAATGACATGCGGGGAGTTTACGTCAGGTGAAACCCGCTCGGCCCACCCGACTCACCACCTGCCTGCCCTACCTGCCCTACCCCCGGCCAGCCCGGTCTCCCCCCCCGGAGAGGACACCTTGTCACGCGACGAGCACAGCCCTTCCTTGGCGATCGCGCCTGCCGCGTCAGTTTGAACGCGAAACAGCCGACAATCATAGGCAAGGGTTTTGCCTCGTTGGTTGAGGCACTCATGGGATCCACGATACCGTACGACCTCTACTCGCCAAGCGAGATTGCCCGCGCTGCCGGCGTCCCGGAAGCCGAGGTCATCGCTGCGCTTGGCGGGGTCCGCCGGTTCGTTGGCCATTCCGACGCGGTGCGCCTGGGCCGGCACCTGGCGCGCGGCGCCGCCGCCCCCCGGGTTCAGGACGCCTTCGTCGCGACCGGAGCGGCCACCGCCCCAGCCGGTCCGCTTTTCACGCTGTTCTCCAGCGCGGTGCCGTCGCGCCGGTCGACCGGTGTCCCGCTTGCGCTCTCGAGCACCCTGCACGCCGGCCTCATCGCCTTCGCTGTCCTGGCGACGTTCAACCTCTCGTCCCGCGCCGCGTCGCTCAAGCCCGACGACCGCCCGGTGGAGCCGATGCGGCTCATTTTCATGGCGACGCCGGGTCCGGGTGGCGGAGGCGGCGGAGGGGGACTCCTTCAGAAAGCGCCGCCGCCGAAGGCGCTTCGCGAAGGGCGCCGCGCCATCAGCAGCCCGCTGCCGGTGCGGCGTGAACCGAAACCGATCGCCCCCGTACCGGCGCCGCCGGAGCCGAAGCCCGAGCCGCTGAAGGCCGAGCCTCTGCCGACCGTGGTGGCCCCAATCATCACCGCGCCGGCCGATCCGCGCAGCCGCATCGGCGTGCTTGAAGAGACGCCGGTCCAGACCGAGAGCCATGGCCCCGGGAGGGGCGGCGGCGCCGGAACCGGGACCGGAACCGGCCTCGGACCCGGCGACGGCAGCGGCGTCGGCCCGGGCTCGGGCGGTGGCACCGGCGGCGGACCGTATCGCCCCGGCAGCGGGATCGAGCCGCCCCGCCTGCTCCGCGAGGTGAAGGCCGACTACACCGAGGATGCACGGCAGCGCAGCATCTCCGGCGCCGTCGTGCTCGAGATCGTCGTCCGCCGGGATGGATCGGTGGGCGATATCAAGATTCTGCAAGGGCTCGCCGGTGGCCTGAACGATCGCGCCATCCAGGCGGTGCGGCAGTGGCGTTTTTCGCCTGCCCATCGACAGGGAGCCGCCGTTGATGTCATCGTGGAAGTCGCGGTGGAGTTCAAGCTCAGATGATGTTGCTGCTCTTCGTGACGCTCACGTCGATGCTGCTGGCCGCCGTCATGAGCCTGGTCGCGTGGCGCATCGCCGGCGACGAACGCCGCCGGTCCGAGGCGCGCATTGCCGCGCTCGCGGCGGAAATCCACGGCTACGACGCCGCGCCGCCGCTCAGCGCGAGCGACGATCTCGAGTTGCGGCCGCGCCGCGGCGCACCGGCCGGCGCCGATCTGTTTGCCGCGTCACAGCCGCGTTCGGCGTCGCGCTGGCCGACCGTGGTCGCCGCCGGCATCTTCCTGGTCGCCGTCTCCGCCGCGCTCGTCATCGTACTGAGCGGCGGATCCGGCGTCACGACACACGCATCGAACCAGGCGCCGGCCGTCGTCCCTCCGCCCGTGCCGGCGCTTCCACTCGAACTGGTCGCGCTCGGACACGAGCGTGACGGCGAGCGCCTGATCGTGCGCGGCATCGTGCGCAACCCGGCATCGGGCGCGGCGGTCGATCGGCTCACCGCGGTGGTCTTCCTGTTCAACCGAGAGGGCGGATTCCTGTCGAGCGGCCGGGTCGCCGTCGCAATCTCGGCGTTGCGGCCGGGTACCGAATCCACCTTCGTCGTCACCATTCCAGGGGCAGTCGCCGTCGACAGGTACCGGGTGAGCTTCCGGACCGATGACCGAATCGTGCCGCACGTCGATCGACGTACCCAGGCAGCCCAGGCAAAGCTGTGATGACCATGCGCACCCTCGTTCGCGGCGTCTGCGTCCTCGGCGTCGTGCCGGCCGCGCTCGTTGTCGTGCTGCACGGGCAGCAACCGCTGCCCCCGCGGCCGCCGGCGCAGGAAGAACCACCGGGATTCCGCTTCAAGAGCGGCGTCGAGCTGATCAACGTCACCGCAACGGTGTCCGATGCCAGCGGGCGGTTCGTCCCCGGCCTCCACCAGGAAGACTTCATCGTCTACGAAGACGACCAGCCGGTGACGGTCACCCATTTCAACAGCGAGCGCGTGCCGGTCAGCCTCGGCATCGTCGTCGACACGAGCGGGAGCATGGCCGGCCAGAAGATTGAAGCGGCGCGCACCGCGCTCGATCGCTTCCTCTTCGAGCTGCTCGACCGGGACGACGAGATCTTCCTGTATCGCTTCGCCAGCGTCCCGATGCTGCTTCAGGGCTGGACGCGCGATCGCAACCTGCTGACACGAGCGATCAACCGGCTGGATGCGAACGGCGGGACGTCGATGTACGACGCGGTCTCCGACGCGCTGCCGCTCGCGCAACAGGGCCAGAATCGGAAGAAGGCGGTCCTCATCATCTCGGACGGCAATGACACGAACAGCTCGGCAGGGGTTCGCGAGGTCAAGGCGCAGATTCGAGAGAGCGAAGTCATGGTCTACGCGATCGGCATCGACGGGCAAGGCGACGCAACGTCCACACGCTCGCAGCCGCCTCCCCGCATGCCGATGCCCGTGCCGTATCCGTTTCCGGGACGCAGGCCGGGCTCGAGCGGCGGCTGGCCGCGACGGCCGCCCACCGGCGGTGGCGGCGGCGGGACCGGATGGCCCCGGGCCTCGGCCAGCGACGATCGCGTCAACGTCTCCGCGCTGCGCGATATGACCGACGACAGCGGCGGGCGGACCGAGATCATCCGCGACGCGCGCGATCTCAACCCGGCGACGGCGAACATCGCCGACGAGTTGAGCAAGCAGTACTACCTCGGCTATCCGTCCAGCGGGAAGAAAGACGGCCGCTGGCACTCGATTCGCGTGGAGTTGAAGAATCGCAGCTACCGCGTCCGCGCACGCCGCGGTTACGTCGCGAGCTAAGCGACGGCAATCCGCAGTCCAATCCGCAATCCGCCATCCGTAATCCGCAATAGAATGTCGCGTGCATGTGCTCGCGACCGCGCTCGGCCTGAGCCTTCTCGGCAGCTGCGGCGGTCTGCTCGTGGCGTCGTCGCTCGTGCTGTTTCCCGCCGATGTGCGGACCCGGTTCGTGCCCTGGCTGGTGAGCTACGCGGTCGGGGCGCTCCTCGGCGTGGCGCTGCTGGCGCTCCTGCCGGAAGCGCTGACGCTGATCGCGCCGCCGGCGGTGTTCGGGACGCTGCTCGCCGGGATCCTGCTCTTCTTCACACTTGAAAAGCTGGTCCTGCTCCGGCATTGCCACACCGACGAATGCGAGGTCCACGGCGCCACCGCGCCCCTGCTCTTCATCGGCGACGCGTTTCACAACTTCATCGACGGCGCGATCATCTGCGCGGCCGTGATGACCTCGGTGCCGCTCGGCATCAACACCGCCATCGCCGTTGCCGCGCATGAAATCCCGCAGGAAGTGGGCGACGTCGCCATCCTCCTCGCCTCGGGGTACAGCCGCGGCCAGGCGTTGATGCTGAACATCGTCTCGGGCGGGGCGGGGATCCTGGGCGCGCTCGTCGCCTTCGGCGCCGTGCAGGTTGTTCCGAGCATCCGTCCCTACGTCCTCGCGATGTCGGCCGCCAGCCTGCTCTACATCGCCATGTCCGACCTGATTCCCGACCTGCACCGCGGCGCGATCGATCGCAACCCGTCGCGTCAGGTGGTGCTGATTGCGGCCGGCATCGGCACCGTCGTGATGTTCGAACGATTGATCGGCCAATGATCGACAAGACCAACCTGGCCACCGTCGAGATGATGTGGCGGCGCGAAGTCGAAGCGGCCACGACCTACAAACATCTCGCGAACCGCGAGCACAATCCGATGCGCCGGGACATCCTGCTGCGCCTCGCCCAGCAGGAAGACAAGCACGCCGAGCGCTGGTCCGAGCGCATCGCCGCGGCGACCGGGCGCACGCCCGACCGCAAAGCCGTGGAGCATGGGCTCTCCTGGTTCCAGCGCATCTCCGACCCCAACGTCGTCCTGCACCGCCTGGAACAAGAAGAGAACAAGGCCGAAGCGGAATACGACCAGCTGATGTCACGGTTGAGCGACCCGGACGATCGAAAGATCGCCGAGGAAGCGATGCTCGAGGAGCGCGATCACGCCGTGGTGCTGCGAACGCTCGCGGGCGGCGCCATCCCGACGCCGCGGTCGGCGCTCGACTCGATCCTCGGCCGCGAGCGTTGGCACGTGCGCGGCAGCGGCTGGATCGGGGACGCCATCTACGGCGTCAACGACGGGCTCGGCGCCGTCTTCGGCATCGTCTCCGGGATGGCCGGCTATACGGGCGGCAGCGAAGTCGTGCTCGCGGCCGGCCTCGCAGGCACGCTCGCGAGCGCGCTTTCGATGGGCGCCGGCGCCTACCTCGCAGCGAAGTCGCAGCGGGAAGTCTACGAGTCCGAGATCGCGCGAGAGCAGGCCGAGATCGACGAAGACCCGCACGAGGAGATGCTCGAGCTCGAGCTGTTCTACCAACTCAAAGGGTTCTCCCCCATCGAAGCGCGGTCGATGGCCGAGCGCCTGCAGAAGGAGCCGAAACAGTTCCTCCGGACGCTGGTCCATGAGGAGCTCGGTCTGAACGCCGAGACCTTTCCGAACCCCTGGCGATCGATGCTGTCGGCGTCGGTGTCGACCGCGATCGGCGGCTTCATCCCGATCATCCCGTTCTTCTTCACCGTCGGCATGCCCGCGGTGATCGCGTCGTTCATCATCAGCACTCTCGCCCACTTTATCGTCGGCGCGTCGAAGGCGCTCGTCACGACCCGGTCGTGGTGGGCGAGCGGCGCCGAAATGACCATCGTCGGTGTGATCGAAGCGGGCATTACGTACGGGCTTGGCGTGGCGTTCGCGGGCCACTGATGAGTCGCCGACCGGCTGTCTTCTTCAGAGGACACATCGATCGAGAACGACCAAATTCAGGCCAAAAAAGGCCGCGTTTGCTGGCACCCCCTTTGCCCCTGCTTAGGTCGGCAGGGTCAGCCGCCGGATCGAGTGACCGGCGACCGATCAGGCAAATACGAGGTGCAACATGAAGACTTTCACAACGCTCAGCACGTGCGCCGCGGCGCTCATGCTGACCGCGAACCTCGCCGTCGCGCAGAGCGCGGACGGCGTCGATCGCAAGGATTTTCAGATCTTCAAGGACGTGGCGACCAGCGTCGAACGCTACACGCGGTTCACGATCTTCGACGACGTGAGCGCGAACGTGAAGGACGGGGTCGTGACGCTCAGCGGCAAGGTGACCATGCCGTACAAGCGGAGCGACATCGAGAAACGCGTCGCCAGGGTCGACGGCGTCCGGAGCGTCCGCGACGAGATCACGGTGCTGCCGGTCTCGCAGTTCGACGAGGACCTGCGCTACAGGATCGCCCGCTCGATCTACAACAATTCGAACTTCTGGAACTACGCCATCATGGCCAACCCGCCGATCCACATCGTGGTCGAGCACGGGCGGGTGACGCTCACCGGCGTGGTGCAGAGCAACGTCGACCGCATGCTCGCGCGATCGCTCGCCACGCAGTTCGGGGCGTTCTCAGTGACGAATGCGCTCAAGACTGACGCCGAGGTCCGCGAGTCCCTTGAAAAAACCGAATGAGCTGACCGTCCCGCTGCAGGCGAGCGCCGTTACCACGGCGCTCGTCTACTCGGCGGCCGACGACGCCCCCACGACTCCACGCGCCGCGCTCATCCTCGGACACGGCGCCGGCGCCGGCCAGCGCAGCACCTTCATGGTCGACTTCGCCCGCGGGCTGTCGGCGCTGGGGATCGACGTCATCACGTTCAACTTCCTCTACACCGAGCAGGGCCGGCGGATTCCGGATCGCGCGCCTGCGCTCGAGTCGTGTTATCGCGCGGTCATCGACCGGGTCCGCGCGGAGGTCGAAAGCGCGCAGCAGTCGCTCTTCATCGGCGGCAAGTCGATGGGCGGCCGGATTGCCAGCCAGGTGGCCGCCGCGGATGCCGCGCTCCCCATCGCCGGCCTCGTGCTGCTCGGATATCCCCTGCACCCGCCCGGCAAACCGGACGAGCGCCGCGACAAGCACCTGCCGGGGATCGCGCGGCCGATGCTGTTCGTACAGGGCACTCGTGACGCGTTCGGGACACCCGCCGAACTGGCGCCGCTTGTCGACGCGCTGCAGCCGCCGCCGGCGCTGCATGTGGTCGCGCAGGGGGATCATTCGTTCAAGCTGGCGCGAAAGGATCCGGCGGCACAGGCCGCGTTGTACGCCGAGCTTCAGCGGGTCATCGCCGCCTGGATACGTTCAGTTCCATGACCTCGCCGCCGTGCGAGAAGCCGTGGCGCAGATACAGCGTGACGCTTCGAGGCGACGGCCACAGCACCACGCGATCGATCCCGTTCGATCGCGACCACTTGATCGCGGTGTCGAGCAGCTCGGTCCCCGTGCCGCCGCGCTCCGTCGGCTTGACGTAGAGATTCGACAGGTACGCGTGGCTCTCCAGC
>Ga0134123_10002084_pt1 | contig 13105 bp, 10 predicted proteins | sample KB303_FD_96460 | JGI IMG/M metagenome (GOLD analysis project Ga0134123, IMG submission 96460) | Terrestrial soil microbial communities without Nitrogen fertilizer from Kellogg Biological Station, Michigan, USA - KB3-0-3 | ecosystem: Environmental > Terrestrial > Soil > Unclassified ...
CTGACCCGCCTCACCCGCCCTACCCGCCCCACCCGCGCCCGCATTGACCCGCAGCAGCATCGTCATCGCCTCGGCGGCCGCCGTCGCTTCGTCGAGCAGCGACGCGTTGGCGACCTCCATCCCGGTCAACTCCGCCACCATCGTCTGGAAATTGAGGAGCGCTTCGAGGCGGCCCTGGGCGATCTCGGCCTGATACGGCGTGTAGGGCGTGTACCAGCCGGGGTTTTCGAGGACGTTGCGGATAATGACGCTTGGCGTGACGCAGCCGTAGTAGCCGAGACCGAGGTACGAGCGGAACACCTGATTCCGTGCGGCGATGTGCCGCATCTCGCGGAGGTAGGTGAACTCGGAGATGCCGTCGGGAACGGCGAGGGGTTCGGTGAGCCGGATCGCCGGAGGAAGGGCTTCGTCGATGAGCGCGTCGAGGGTGGGCACGCCGATGACGTCGAGCATGGCCCGCCGCTCAGCAGCGTTGGGACCAATATGGCGCGACGCGAAGCTCATTTGACGAGCGCTTCGTACTTCGCCGCGTCGAGCAGGCCGCCGGCCTCGCCGGCGTTGGTCAGCTTCACGGCAATCAGCCAGCTGCCGTGCGGATCCGCGTTCACCTGCTCCGGCTTGCTCTTGAGCGCGTCGTTCACTTCGACGACCTCTCCGGACACGGGCGAATACAGCTCAGAGACGGCCTTCACCGACTCGATCGTCCCGAACGACTGCCCTTGCGTCAGCCTGGTCCCGACGGCCGGCAGGTCGACGAAGACGACGTCGCCCAGCTGCTTCTGCGCGTAGTCGGTGATGCCGACCTTGCCGCGATCGCCGGAAATGTCGATCCACTCGTGGTCTTTCGTGTATTTCAAGTTGGCCGGATAGCTCATCGTGATCTCTTGTAGAACGGAAGCGGAACGACGCGTGCCCTGGCACGGCGGCCGCGGATATCGACTTCGAACTCGGCGCCGATGCTGGCGTTCGCCGTCGGCAGATAGGTCATGCCGATCGACTTCTTCAGCGTGGGTGTCTGCGTCCCGCTGGTGACCTTCCCTGTGGCGCTGCCGGCGACATAGACGTCGTAGCCATGCCGCGCGATGCCCGGATCGACGAGCTCGAATCCCACCAGCTTTCGCTGCGGCGCTTCCTTCTTCGCGCGTCGCGATCCGGAGAGGATCCACTCGAGCCCGGCCTCCCACACCGTCGTCGTCTCGTCGATGTCGTTGCCGTAGAGACGCATCGCCGCTTCGAGACGCAGCGTGTCGCGCGCGCCAAGACCGCACGGGATGAGGCCGGCCGGCTGTCCCGACGTGAGCAGCGCCTGCCAGACGCGATCGGCCTGCTGGGGCGGCACGAAGATCTCGAAGCCGTCCTCACCGGTGTAGCCCGTGCGTGAGACCGTGCCGCGAACGTTGGCGATCTCGCCATGCGCGAACGAGTAGTAGTTGAGCGACGTGAGGTCGACGCCGGTCAGCGGCTGGACAATGCCCTGCGCTGCCGGGCCCTGGACGGCGATCAGCGCGTAGCGCGACGTCGCATCCATCGCCACGGCGTCGCCGAACGACGTCAGCCGCTCCGCAATCCAGTTGTAGTCTTTGACGACGTTCGCCGCGTTGACGACGACGAGGAAGTGGTCGCTGCGGAGCCGGTAAACGAGCACGTCGTCGACGAACGTGTGGGCTTCGGTGAGGATCGCGGAGTACTGCGCGTCGCCAGGCTGGAGCTTGCCGGCGTCGTTGCAGAAGATCGCCTGCACGGCCGCGAGCGCGTCCGATCCTGCGATCTCGATCTCGCCCATGTGCGAGACGTCGAAGATCCCGGCGGCGCTTCTGACCGCGAGATGTTCCTGAGTGAGGCCGGAATATTCGACGGGCATGTCCCACCCGGCGAACTCGACCATCCGTGCGCCCGACGCGACGTGCCGGGCATGTAGCGGCGTCTTCTTCAAGACACAGCCAATGTACTACCGTGGCGCCGCAGACGCGACAGCAGGTGCCGCCGGATATCCGGCCACTCATGTACAAGGATGCTGTACATGACGACGTCGCGCGGGCTGCCGTCCTTGCGGGCGCCGCCGTGGCGGATGACGCCGTCTTTCCTGGCGCCGAGCGCCTCGATCGCCCGCTGCGACCGGAAGTTCAGTCCGTCCGTGCGCAGGCCAACGACCTTGCAGCCGAGCCGGTCGAACGCGTACTCCATCAGCAGCAGCTTACAGGTCGTATTCACGTGTGTCCGCTGGACGCTCTGCGCGTACCAGGTGTAGCCGATCTCCACGCGGTCGATGTTCGAGACGATGTCGTGGTAGCGCGTCGAGCCGACGACGCGCATGCTCTTCAGGTCGCGAACGACCCACGGCAGCATGTGACCGTCCTGTTGCCCTTTCAGCGCGGCCTGGATGTAGTCGGCCATGCCCTCGACCGTCGGCGTCGCGACGTACCACAGTTCCCACAGCTGACCGTCGGCAACGGCGACGGCAAGCTCCTGCTCGTGGGCCGGCGCCATCGGCTCGAGGCGGATGCCGTGGCCTTCGAGCGTCCCCGGCTGCGGATTGATCATTTCCTGAGCGTACTACTGAACTTCTCCTGACGGCACTCCGTAAGGTTTTTCACCGATGATCTCGCTGCCATCAGTGCAGGTTGGACTCCAGACGCTGCGTGCCAACCCGGTGCGCACCCTCCTTTCCACGCTCGGCATCGTCATGGGAGCGGCGTCGCTCGTCGGCGTGCTGTCCGCGGGCGACGGCGCGGCCCAGATGGCCCGGCGCCAGATCGAGCGGCTGGGCATGCAAGTCGTCATGGTCGCTCCGAGGACCATGGACATCGTCGACGGCCTGCCGTTTCCCCGATCGGGCTTCCCGGTCTTCAGCATTGCCAACACGAAAGCGCTTGCTGCGCACCTGGGTCCGACGTCTGCCGTGGTGCTCATGACGCCGGCCAGCACCGGCAGCTTCGTGACGGCCGCCGGCGGGACGCCCCGCGCGGCCGCCGTGACCGGGGTGTACGGATCATCGCAGGCGCTCTTCGGGGGTGCGGGCGTCACGCAGGGACGATTCCTGACGGAAGCCGAGATGGCCGGCGACGGCACCGTCGCCGTGATCGCGCACAACCTCGCGAAGGAACTTGCCGGCAGCTCGTCGCTCGTCAGCGTCCTGGCCACGCCGCTGCTGCTGCAGGGCCGGCCGTGGACCGTCGTCGGCGTGCTGGACGAAGCCGCGGATCAGCGGGCGTTCGGCGTGTTCGTGCCACTCGACAGCCTGCCGCTGGCGACAATGCCCCGGAGCACGCTGCCGCCACCGCCAACACCGGGAGGTCCCGTGTTGCGGGGCGGCCCGCCGCCGGCGAATGCGCGGAATCTGCTCGTGCGCGCGCCGCAGGTCGAGGACGTGCTGAGCGTCAAGGCGAAGGTCGAAGCGTGGGCCGACGCCACGGATCCGCACTGGCGCAAGGACCAGCAGGCGACGATCGTCAGCCAGGGCACCGAGCGCCTGCAGCAGATCGGTCAGGCCATGCTGGTGTTCAAGCTGCTCCTCGGCTCCTTCGCGGCAATCTCGCTCCTCGTTGGCGGCATCGGAATCATGAATGTGCTGCTGGCGGCTGTGGCCGAGCGTACCCGGGAGATCGGCGTACGCAAGGCGGCAGGCGCCACGCGCCGCGACATCGTCGTGCAATTCCTGTCCGAGTCGGTGACCATCTCGCTCGCAGGCTCGACACTCGGCGGCATCGTCGGCTTCCTGGCGGCCGTGGGCATCTCGGCGTTCATCCGCTGGCAGACCGGCACGCCGTTTTACGCGGCATTCACGTGGCCGACGTTCGTTGTCGCGATGGGCACGGCGATCGCCGTCGGCCTGATCTTCGGCGTCTACCCCGCGCTCAAAGCCGCGCGCCTCTCACCCGTCGACGCGATGCGCTACGAGTAGTCAGTCACTTCGAGGACCGAGCTCGACATCTGCCAGCAGTATTGGTATTAAGGCCACAGTCGGCGATGCGGCGTCGCCGTGGTCCAACTCCAGGCGGCCGAAACTGACGGGCCCTGAGCCTTCCAGCCCTGGGATTTCACATTGTCAGACGAGAGGGAACAATGACGAAGCTGGTTCGTGCACTTGTTGTCACCATCGTGCTCCTCGCCCTCGTACGTGTGAACGCTCACGCCACGGTCGTGGGGTCTTTTGATGAGCTGTCGTGGCTGCTGAAGCCAGGAGACACCGTCGAGGTCTTGGACGCCTGTTTGAATGAAACGCGAGGAATGGTCGCTGCGTTGTCGTCATCGGTCTTAAGTGTCGTCATCGATGGGCGTCGGCGCGATTTCCAAGCACCGGAGGTCGCGCGTGTCAATAAAGAGCACCGGCGCCCTGTCGCTGGCCTCGTTTGGGGCGCCAGCATCGGGTTGGGGGCGGGTCTTGGCGTTGCCGGTCTTGGGTGCACGATGGAGCGTTCGTATTGTCCTGGACAACCGTTGTACCGAGGCGCCCCACTGTCCGCCGGCTTCGCCGCGATTGGTGTTGGGCTCGGTGCAGCGATTGGCGCGACGAAACACACGACGAGCGTGATCTACAGTGCGACCACGGCGTGCCGCCGCGCTAGGTGATACGCCGAGTAACTCTCAGCCACTAGCCCTCAGCTCTAAGCCCTAAGCTCTGAGCCCTTCCTCCTCCTCCCCGTCCCGACCCCAGTCGGCAGACGTCGCCTCATCGCGCGCGTCCGGTTCGTAGGTTAGATACGCCTTCAGCGTGTGATAGCTGATACCGAGCACGCGGCAGGCCTTGCGCTTGTTGCCCTGACAGCGATCCACCACGATCCGCGCATATCGGCTTCCCCACGCCCTCATCGTCTCGCCGCGCTCGAGCGACGGTCCGAGGATGATGCCGTGATCGCCGCGGACGGTGGACGGCAGGTCGTCGAGCTCGATGACGTCCGACTCGCTGAGCGCGACCGCCCGCTCGATCAGGCGTTCGAGCTCGCGCACATTGCCCGGCCACTGATACGAGACCAGCGCTTCGACCGCCCCGGCCGACAGCTGCAGCGGCCGCGTCGTCCGGTGCCGATCGAGGAAGTAGCGCGCGAGCTCGAGGATGTCCTGATGGCGCTCGCGCAATGACGGCACCCTTACATCCACGCCGCTGAGCCTGTAAAAAAGGTCCGGCCGGAACAGCCCCTGTTCGACCAGGCCCGACAACGTCCGGTTGGTGGCGGCGATGATGCGGATGTCGACGCGATGCGTGCCGTTGCCGCCGACGCGCTCGACGGTCAGATCCTGGATCGTGCGCAGCAACTTGGCTTGCGCCGACAGCGACAGATCCGACACCTCGTCGAGGAACAGCGTGCCGCCGCTCGCCGCCTCGAACTTGCCCTGGCGGCCGCGAACGCCGGTCGCCGTGCGCTCTTCGATGCCGAACAGCTCCGCCTCGAGCAGCGTGTCGACCAGCGCCGCGCAATTGATGGCCACGAACGGGCCGTTGCGGCGGCGGCTCAACTCGTGAATCTGCCGCGCGACGAGCTCCTTGCCCACCCCGCTCTCGCCTTCGAGCAGCACCGTGAAGTCCGTTCCGGCGACCCGCTCGATCGTGCTTCGCAACTGGTCCATGACTGCGGTGGTCCCGATGAGCGGCGCCGCGCCGTCCCGCCTGGCGCGCGCCATCGGCGCGAGCCCGGCGCGCAGCAGCAGCGTCCGATTCCGTTCGATCTCGAGGACCAGCGCTCCGACGTGCGCGCCCATCGCAAGCACCTGAAAGTCCCAGTCGCCGAGACGGCATCCCGGATCGAACGTCGCCTCGAGCACCGACGGCGCATCGGGATCTCCGCCGGGCACTTCAAGCGAGACCGTCTCGCGCGCCTGCACGCCGTCCACCTGCGCCGGCCATCGATGCGCCGTCTCCCGCAGCCTCGCCGTCCTGATGGGAACGATGCGGCGGAGGGATTCCTCGAAGGCGGCGCGAATGAACGTGATGTCGTCTCGACGATCGAGATTGCGCGCGAGCACGGCGAGCAACTCGGCGAAGCCGCGGCGCCGGTCTCGACGCCTGGGCTCGTGTGACGCAGCGGAACCTGGAAGCATGCGCGCCTGAGAACCAAAGCGGGTGCCAAGCCAGCTCGACGGGAAAGTGGCCGAAAACCCGAAGGCCGGGACTCCGTGTCCGCTCGTGTCGTGTGTCGCGGCTACCCGCTCGGGAATCAGGCGGGCAACCATTTCCCCGTCGCCCTGTTGAACCGATAGACACGAATCTTGCCCGTGACGCCAAACACGCGCACCGCGTACTGGGCGCCGCCGCGGCCGGCGATGTAGACGGTTCCCGAGGTCGCGCTGCCGAGGCTGCTGAAGCTGACGGAATTGCTCACGCCGAAACGGATCGGGTCGGCGCCCGGCGGTTCGCTGCCCGCGTCGATCGCCGGAATGCCAGGCTGCGCGCCGAAGTCTACGTTACGGAAATTGTCGGAGAGTGTTTCCGGGCCGCGGGTGGACCTGTCGATGCCGCGCTGGATGTCGCGCGAGAGCACGCCGTTGCGGTTGCCGTCGACGTAGACGGTGAAACTGTAGGTGCCGTTTGCGTTCGAGAAGCGGAGCGCGACCTCGCGGGAGCGCGCCACCGCGTCCATCCGCGACTCGGCCAGCCTCGACGCCATGTACCGCGCAGCTCCCGCTACGCGGTTCTCGTCGAGGCCGGCCAGAAGTTGCGGCAGCGCGGTGGCCGTCACCGTGCCGAGCACGCCCAGCACGGTGACCAGCTCTCCGAGCGTCGCCATCGCCGCCTACTTGAGGGCCGCCGTGCCCTCGGACTTGCCCGCCACCGAGACCTGGGGCTTCAGCTTCAGGAAGTTCTTCTCGCCGATGCCCTGCACGTTCATCAGCTCCTCGACCTTCTTGAACGGGCCGTTCTTCTGGCGGTACTCGACGATGCGCGCGGCGACTTTGGCGCCGATGCCGGGCAGCGCGTCGAGCTCGCTGACGGAGGCGGTGTTGATGTTGACGACGCCGGCGGTACCGGGCGACGGAGTCGCCTTGGCGCCGGCGCGCGTGGTGGACGGAGACTGGGCGGCCGCCGCGTGCGGGCTCGCCGCGAACAGGGACACGATCGCGAGCGCGGGCAGACAGTGACGGAACATGCGGTCCTCCTTGAATGAAGACCCCGGGGCTGCGCCGGGTGGAAGACTTCGGGGGGCGAGGTCGTCCGTGTGTGAAAACCGGAAGCGCGCAGCGCCGGGGTCGTGCGACGCTGAGGCAAAGGACGCGCCGCCGCGGCGGTCACGAGCGCGTCGCCTGATGTCGCTGCGAATGCGGGTATTACCAGCAGCCGTTTTCAGCCGCTAGGAACCATCAAATCAGCAGCGCCCTAAATCGCCAACGGCAGTTGCGCGTATACTGCCCCGCATGTCGCCGACACGCCGTGACGTCCTGAAAACGACCGCGCTTGGTTCGCTCGCCATTGCCGCCGAGGTGAAGGACGCCCTCGGCCAGCAGCGCGCCGCGCCGCCCAACATCATCTACATCATGGCCGACGACCTCGGCTACGCCGACGTCGCCTGCTACGGCCGGCCGGACGTGAAGACGCCCAACATCGATCGCATCGCCGCGCGTGGCGTGCGGTTTCTCCAGGGCTACGCCAACTCGGCGGTGTGCACGGCAACGCGAGTGGCGCTCATCACCGGCCGCTATCAGTACCGGCTGCGGCTCGGCCTCGAAGAGCCGCTCGGCACGGCCAACGCCCGCGTGGGCCTGCCGCCGGAGCATCCGACGATCGCGTCGCAGCTGAAAAAAGCCGGTTACGGGACGACGCTCGTCGGCAAGTGGCACCTTGGCGACCTGCCGAACTTCGGTCCCCTCAAGAGCGGCTACGATCACTTCTACGGCTTTCACAGCGGCGGCATCGACTACTACCGCCACGAGGGCACCGACCACAAACCCGATTTCTGGGACGACGACATGCCGATCGAGAAGATCGGCTACGCGACCGACCTCTTCGGCGATCACGCGGTGGACGTCGTCAACAAGTACGCGAAGGCACGGAACCCGTTCTTCATCAGCCTCCACTTCAATGCGCCGCACTGGCCGTGGGAAGCACCTGGCGATCAGGACGAGGCCGAACGCCTGAAGACGCGGAACCTGGGGGCGTACGACGCCGGCACGCAGAAGACGTATCGCGGGATGATCGAGTCGATGGACGCCGCCATCGGCCGCGTGCTGAAGGCGCTCGACGACAACCGGCTGACGAACAACACCATCGTCATCTTCACGAGCGACAACGGCGGCGAGCGCTTCTCGGACACGTGGCCGTTTACCGGCCGGAAGATGGAGCTGCTCGAGGGCGGGCTGCGGATTCCGTCGATCATCTCGTGGCCGGCGCGGATTCCGCAGGGGAAGACCTCCGATCAGGTGTCGATCTCGATGGACTGGATGCCGACGCTCCTCGCGGCGGCCGGCGGCTCCGCCGACCCCGCCTATCCGCTCGACGGCATCAACCTGCTGCCGATGCTGACGGGCACGGCGCCGGTGCAACAGCGCACGCTCTACTGGCGCTTCAAGGGCAACGCCCAGCGCGCGATCCGCGACGGCGACATGAAGTATCTGAAGATCCGCGACAACACGTTTCTCTTCAACGTGGCCGAGGATCCGATGGAGCGCGGGAACCTCAAGACCCGCCAGCCGGAGGTCTTCGATCGGCTCGCCAACAAGTGGCTCGAGTGGAACCAGGGGATGTTGCCGGAGGTCGAAGAGAGCGGCACCGGCGGGAACAACGGCCAGACGTGGGCAGATCACGTCGGCTCGCCGCCGGCGACACGGACGCCCGACAATCCCGGTCCGCCGCCTGCTCGCTAACGTCAACTCGTTGACGACTGTGGCCAATGGGTTGGCCAAATACCCAGCGCAGCACAAAGGTTGACGTTTCGTTACTACACTAAGCGATCTCGAACGGTGCGCTGCTATTCGACGGCATTCGACCTTGCGACTCCGCTGCACCGGATCAAGCGGGTGGCGATCCCATCGGCCTCATCCTTCTTCGCGCCGAACATCGAGCCTGCAATGTGAAAATGGACATAGCGTCCTCGATGATCTGCTAACCATATGCAGAACGGCTTCGACCATGGCTAATTCTATTCAAGACGTTCTCCGGGCGCGTCAGCGCGACGCGTTCATCGGTAGAACGCGCCAAGTGACGACATTCCGCACAAACTTAACGATGGCTTCAGACTCTGAAGCGAGGCGATTCTTGTTCGATGTTTCCGGCCCTGCCGGCGTGGGTAAGACTTCTTTATTGCGACGACTTGAAACACTGGCCCTCGAGGAGGGATGGGCGACAGCCGTTACGGATGAAAACTACAACGACATTCCTTCGATTCTTGCAAGCATTGCGGACCAACTGGAAAAGCAAGGAGCTTCCTTCAGCGACTTCATTTCTCGACATAAGGTTTACCGTACCAAGAGACATGAGCTAGAAGCCGATCCTGACGCGCCACAAGGTATGCCCGCATTCCTCGGACGATCGCTTGTCCGTGAGGGCCTAAAGTTAGCGAAGCAGGTCCCGGTAGTAGGAGCGGTGGCTGACGCCATCGACCTCGACACAGCAGGCAACTTGGGCGCGGATCTGGCCACCTTCCTATACAAGAAGGTCTCGTCGAAAGATGACGTGCGTTTGCTTCTAGCTCCAACAGAGGTCCTGACTCCTCTCTTCCTCGCTGAACTTAATACGCTCTCTACCAACAAGGCTGTGGCGCTGTTCTTCGATACTTTCGAGCGCACCTCAGGATTTGTCGATCCGTGGCTCCGATTCGTCTTGGAGGGGCAATTCGGCCAAGTATCCACGGCCGTGCTTTTTACCATTGCTGGACAGATCGGACTTGATAACAACGCGTGGGCACCTTATGAAGACCTATTAGTGAGGTGGCCTATCGAAGTATTCACGTTAGATGAAACGCGTGAATATTTATCGCGCAAGGGAATCAAAGACGACTCAACTGTTAGAGCGGTTGCTCAACTGTCAGGTGGGCTGCCGCTACTGGTAGCAACCTTAAGTGTTGATACCCCGTCTATTCCGTTACAGGCAGGGCGATCGGCGGCGGATACTGCAATTAAGCGCTTCCTGAAATGGGTGGACAGCGAAGATCGTCGTACTCTGGCGCTGGCCGCCTCCGTACCGCGACACTTTAATCGCGATGTAGTTGGAGTTGTTTCGCCTGGTGTAACGGACACGTCGTACGAATGGCTCAAAGACATGCCGTTTGTTTCTCGGTCTGAGCGTGGGTTCAGGTACCACGACGTTATTCGCACTAATATGCTCACGCAACTGCGAATTGAATCGCCCGATCTCTTCCAGAAGCTCCATACTTCACTTGCTGGCCATTACGGGACCACTGAGGTCGGCGCCAAATCCTCGGACTATTGGTACCACAGCCTTTCAGCGGCGCCTGACGCAGAAGCTGATCGGGCAATCGAAGCAATCCTCTCGGCCGCCTGTCTGCGTCGAGACTTTGCGAGCGAGATCGCACGAGCAGTTCTTCAGGCGGCAGTCGAGCTTGAGCGAGACGAGATCGCGCAGAAAGCGACGACCCTCCTCGCAGCAATTGATGCTCTCACCGACGAAGATCTCGAGGCTTCGTCTACGTCACTACTGCCATTTGCGAAGAGCGACAAGATTCCAACAAGATTGCGGGCTCTCATCTACTCTGCCCTCGCTGTTCTGGCTCACGGCTCGTCACAATTGGACGACGCGGAGTCTCATCTTCTCGATGCCGTCCAACTAGACTCCACTTCAGCCTATTACTGGAGGTTGCTCGGGCAGACTCTCCGGGGGCGACGTCAGTTTCTTGAGTCCGTTGACGCTTGTTCGAAGGCTATAGAACTGGATCCCCAAGACGCATCGAGCTACCTCGCGAGAGGTAGAGCGTACGCGGCCATGAGCGCCGGGGCCAATGCGCTGGCGGACTTTGACAAGGCGATGTCTCTCCGACCACAGTATGAGCATGCCTGCTACAAACATATCGCTCACGTACACGAGGCTCTTGAGGAGCACGAGCAGGCCATAGATGCACTCCGCTCGGCAATCAAAGCGCAGCCGGCTTGCGTAAGTTGCTGGACCGGACTGGCGAAGAACCTCCATCTTGTTCATTTGGATTCTCCAATCGCTGATCTCGTTCGAGCAGCGGTGGACATTGACGAGAACGACTCTAAAGTCACTGCGGCACGCGCGAGCGCCATCGCAACGTTAGATCAGCACACCGGGCTCAAGGAGTTGAACGCGGTCATCCAATCGTCTCCGAACGACGCCGACGCACTCGCCCTGCGTGGTGAGGCGAACGCAAGAGCTGACCAGCTCGCCGACGCGTTGGCGGATTTTGATGCCTCGATTGCCCTCAATTCAAGTCGATCTTGGGTCTTCAGACGTCGAGCAAAGGCGCGCTTCCAGACGAATGATCTAAGTGGAGCGGTTGCGGATCTTGAAGCGGCGAGCGAGATGGACCCATCCGATCTTCATCGTGATCTTTCACAGATTGGTGACTTACGCGCGCGCCTTGGAGACGACAGAAAAGCCGCCGAAGCGTATCGTCGCGCCCTCCAACTCGATTCCGCTTGCCCGCACTGCTGGCGTGGATTCATATCGGCGTACACACTGTTCGCTCCTGACGCGAACGTAGCGGACGTAGCTAAGGAACTAGCCGTTCCTCACTCACAGGACTTCTTGGTAATGGTGTGCCGCGCCCAAGGTCTGTACACTGCAGGCCTGCATGACCAAGCCATCGCAGCTCTAAAAGATGCCGTTACTGGAATCGACGCCGATGAATACTGGTACCGCTCTCGGACATATGCGGAACTCGGATTATATGAGTTGGCATTAGGAGATATTGAAGTCGTTTTGCGTATACGGCCTGACGGCCCGCCGCTTGATGTTGAAAAGGGCCTCTTACTTAGTTACTTGGGACGCCATGAAGAGGCACTCGTCGCTTACTCTGCCGATCCCGACACGTTAGTCTCTTCATACAACATAGCCGTCTCTCAGACCCTATCGCGCGGACACGAGCAGGCCGAGCAAGCGATCGAAAAGGCCAACGAAACCATCCGTCGAAGTCGGGCGACACAAAAGTTACGATCCTTATACGCCGAAGCAGGATTACTGGCAGTGTGCGGAGATCTCGAGGCGGCACTTCCGGTATTGCGAGAGGTGCTTAAGAACTCGACGCGGGAGATAAGAACGTTCGTGCTCCGCGATATGGCCTGGCAGGCATGGCGAACGGACTCGAGATTCGTTGCGCTAATTGACGAATTCATCGACTTGGACTCGGCCCGCGACGCTGCCGCCAAGGCGCGCATCCGGACAGATGCGCGTAGCAACTAGCGAATTCACCATCGGGGTTCTGTTCTCTGCATTTCCCTCGTGAATCAGCGATCAGCGTTTACGTGACGATCGCCCGTCCTTAGCGTCTCATTAATGGGGCCAGCTCACAGTGGTTAATCGCGGTTCGACGATTGACATCTCGCCGAATAGACCCAAGGCTACGCTACGATATCTGGTGGATGTTAGACAGCGCGAACATGTTCCTACACGGAGCGTCGACTCACTTTCGTTGCTGTCTCCACAGGATGTGCTAGCAATTTCTGGAATATGGTTGGCTTTCGTCCTGGGATCCTTTGAAGTCGTCCTTCGCGGACCACTGACGCGTGACACCAGTTCTATCTTTCGCCGAGCGCGGTACTGATGCGCAGCAGTAGGTCCCGGTACATCTGAAGTAGTTGCGGTTCCATCAGGATAGCGTCATCGTAGTAGACCGTCCGGTCCGGCGCCGGTGAAACAACGTCCGCCTGAAGTTAGACGTTACGGCTGCAGGATCTTCTCGATGCGCGCCAGCGCAGCGTCGTATTGGGTGATGAGCCGCGGCTCCAGCAGTTCGGCGTCGCTGAAGAACGTGTACAGCTGGCCCAGAAACGTCTCGCCGTCGCTGGTCGGCGGCCTGGCGAAGATGCCCTGTAGAAACGCCGCGCCCTCGGCCGTATAGGCCTGCTGCGTGTTGTACAGACTCGACAGCGCCACAGCGAGCTCCGGCTCGATGTAGCCGAGCGACTGCGTGGCGATCGCCAGATCCCAGGCACTGTGTTCGACGAAGGCCGGATTGAGTCCCTTCGTAATGTGAATATCGAC
>Ga0134123_10002087_pt1 | contig 13094 bp, 8 predicted proteins | sample KB303_FD_96460 | JGI IMG/M metagenome (GOLD analysis project Ga0134123, IMG submission 96460) | Terrestrial soil microbial communities without Nitrogen fertilizer from Kellogg Biological Station, Michigan, USA - KB3-0-3 | ecosystem: Environmental > Terrestrial > Soil > Unclassified ...
ATTGTTGTATTTTTATTGTTTTTTTTGTTTTTTTTCCTTCTTTTTTTGTTTGTTGTTTATTTTTTTTTTGTTGTTCTGTTTAGGACACAGAGTTATTTTTTTTTTTTATTTTTTAAATATTAAGCTATTTCTGTGCTTTTTAGCAAAATAATATCCTGCTCAGAAACTTATGCCCACCAGTATAACTAAGCCACTAATTAGCAAAATTACTCCAGTGGGCTTTTTCCAAAAGGGGGAGAGTTATTTTTTGGTTCACTTTTTGTTTCTAAATCTTTCCGGATCTTTTTGGATTTTTCTTTAAATTCTTGGAGAGTTTTTTGAGTGGCAGGATTAGAATAAAAGGTGCCTTCGGCTTTTTCTTTTTCAAACCTAGCGTTTATTAATTCACCATGTTTTTTATCCTGTTCTAGAAATCATTTTTTACATTCTTCACAAAAAAGAAAATCCCACGTTCTATTATAAACATTCTCTTTTAATTCTTCGTCTCATTGCTCTTCTTCATTGACAAGTTTCAAAGAAGCCTTACAAAGAAAATCAATACCTTTGTATTTTTCTTCTTCCGGTCATCTGTTTCTTTCTTTCTGAAAATCTTTTATTCTTTGTGTTAATTCACAACAAGTAAAAGTTTTTGACATGAGAGTTTTATTTTCTACCGATTATTTTTTCATCGTTCGTGCCCTGTAATAATAAGACTGCAATTGACTAATGCTTTCACAAGCCTCCTTATATTCTTTACTTGAACTGTCTAACTTTTCTCTATTCTCTTTCTCTTTTTTAATCTTCAACTCTAAACTTTCTTCTATTCTATCAATCATGGCATCTAATTCCTTCTTTTCGCTAGGAATTGTCACTGGGTGAATCAATTCCGAACTAGGATTAGGGAATTTTAAAGCATGAACTTCTTTTCCGTATGTTAAAAAAATCTTTCGATAACGCTCATTTTCCTCTTTAGTTTCTCCTTTCCAGCAACCGTTGCAAAAATCTTTATCAAATTCAAACTCTGTTGTTTCACCGCGTAAAAATTCGCACGCTATGCATCTCTTTCAGCCCATTTTTTAGTTATTTCCTCCTTTCACTAAATTATTTGTTTTTGTTGGAGCATTTGCCCTGAGTTTAATTATACTTCTTTTCATATCATTTTACCTCATATTATATTTTTAGAATTATAACTCATTTTTTAAGATTTTGAGTTATAATTTTAGTATTTTCTTTGTTAGCAGGATAACCTGTAATCAAGCCTTTTTGGCACTAACTAACTTTGATTTCAATGCTTTTTTTGCTTCTTGAAAATTAGTTGGCTTGATTTCTCTCATAACTATTTATTTCATTTTTAATGTTTAATTTTAAGTTTAAGGAGTTTAAATTTCTTTCATGGAAAAAAAAGAAAAAGAATTGTGTCTTTATCTAGTTTCAATTGCTTACGATGGTAGTAATTTTGCTGGTTGAGCCAAACAACCGCGGCAATTTACAGTTCAAGGCTATATTGAAGAAGCCTTAAACAAAATCTTTAAGGTGAGTCAAATTTCTCAAAAAAAAATTAATATTTTAGCGGCTAGCCGCACTGATAAAGGAGTCCACGCTCTCGGTCAAAAATTTACTTTCCGTTTGCCTTTTTTTCTTTCTTGTCAACAATTAAGACAGATTTTAACCAAATCTTTGCGAGAATATGTTCTGGTCAAAAGTGTTCATCAAGTAAAAAAAACATTTCATCCAATTAAAAGTGTGAGAAAAAAAGAATATCGCTATTATATTAATACTGGGGAATATAACCTCTTTGCTAAAAAATACTGTTGAGAATACAATTTACCGCTTAATACTAAAAAACTTAATAGTATTTTAACTATTTTTCAAGGAAAGTATGATTTTTTTAATTTTTCTTTCTGTCGCCAAAAAGACCAAAACAAAACTTTTACTGTGCGTGATATTGAGAAAATAAGATACTGAAAGAATAAAGAAACATTAATAATTAGCATAATTGCCCGCAATTTTTTGCGTTATCAAATTCGAGCTATAATTGGCGAAAGCATAAATTGCTATGAAGGAAAGCAAACTTTGGAAAAATTAAAAGAAAAGTTAAATTCTCCTAATAAAAAAAACTTAAAATACAAAATATTAGCTCCTGCTGGCGGGCTTTATCTTTACAAAATAACTTATTAGAGAAGTTAAAATTTTTAAATAGAAAAAAATGATTTTTAATTGATTAAAAAATTTGGCAAAGAACTTCGGAAATTTACTTAATGACCCTAGTTGAGGCAGTTTAAAAATCTTTTTAAAGGCTAACTGACCAGCAATTTTACTTTTTATTATCCTTGTCTTTATTGTTTCTTATATTGTTTCCAAAATCTTTGAAATTGTAGTGAAAATTGCCTTAGTAATTTTTCTTTTTTGGTTTATCTTTATGCTGCTTTTTAAGCGGAAAGAGTTAATGGAAGGTCTGCGAAATATTGGGAAAGGCAGTGAAAACAACCAGCAAATTAACGATCAATCGGATAAATAGCGACAAGAAACAAAAATTTAATAAATAAAAATGGTAGCAGGAAGAGGATTCGAACCTCCGACCTGACGAATATGAGTCGTCTGCTCTAACCAACTGAGCTATCCTGCCCTTAAATAATTGTGACGAAAGTTTTTTTTTCTCGGCCTTTGTAATATTTTACTTTGCCATTTTTTAGAGCAAAAAGAGTTCAATCACCTCCCATACCTACATTTGGTCCGGCTTTGATTTTGCTGCCTAACTGGCGAAATAAAATCATTCCGGACTTTACTGTTTCTCCATCATGTTTCTTAATTCCTCTTCTCTTAGAAATTGAATCATGAGAGCGATTAGTTTTCGCGGAACCACCAGCTTTTTTTTGAGCAAAAAATTGTAAGTCCAGTTTGAAAAATTTTTTTATCATAATATATTATTTTTAAGCATTTTCCACAAAAGAAAATTTTTATATTGCAAAGTGTATCTCTGCTGGGGAATGTTAGCTCTGATAGCAAAAAGCACTTCAAAAATTAATAATATGAATAATGCTGAACTAGAAAGAAAAATAATCAACTTTTTTCAGCAGTTAGAGCAAAACACACACACCTCTCTTGAATTTTCTCATTTTCCAAAAGCAAAAGATAATCAACTTGCTTTTTTTTTGAAAATTAGAAATGATTACAAACAAATTGCTCGAGAAATCCAAGAATATCGACTTTTAAAACAAGAAATAAACGATCCCGAAAATCAAACTATTTTAGAACAAGAGGTAAAAGAATTAGAAGAAAAAAAGGCAATTCTAATTGAAAAAATTAAACAAGAACTAATTAGCCAAAAAGGGATTAAGCAAAATGTTTTAATGGAAATTCGCCCAGGAACAGGAGGAGTAGAAGCAGGATTATTTGCTCGTGATTTATATCGCATGTACCATAAATTTGCTGATAATCAAGGCTGAAAAGTAGAATTAGTAGAAGCTCGAGCAGACAGTTTAGGTAATTTTTCTTTTGTGGCTTTTTTAATTAAAGGTAAAGAAGCATTTAAATATTTAAAAAATGAAGCAGGGGTACATCGTGTTCAAAGAGTTCCTATCACCGAAAACAAGGGTCGTTTGCAAACTTCTACTGCTAGCGTGGTTGTTTTACCAGAAGTCCAAGATGTCGCCGTTAAAATTAATCAACAAGACTTGAAAATTGAAACTTATCGTTCTAGCGGAGCCGGAGGGCAGCACGTCAATACTACTGATTCTGCAGTACGAATTACCCACAAACCCACTGGAGTTGCTGCTACTTCTCAAGATGGTCGCAGTCAACATGACAACAAAGAAAAGGCATTATTCATTTTAAAAAGTCGTTTGTTCGAAAAATACCGTCAAGAACAAGAAACAGCAATTGGCGATTTACGTTCTTCAGCCATTGGTACTTCTGAAAGAGCCGAAAAAATTCGCACATACAATTATCCACAAAATCGAGTTACTGATCACCGGATAGAAGTTAGTTGAAACAAATTAAGTTCTATTCTCGAAGGAGACTTACAAGAAATTTGCGAAAAATTAATTAATTATGAAATTGAAAAAAAATTAGATAATTATAAAGCATTAAACATTCACGGAAGTTAAAAACACAAGAGATATTTGCGCGCGCGCAAGAGCCTTTGAATTTAACCATGATTTTTTGCCAAAATTGTATAAGTTATGATATATCAGCAAAATTTAACAGGAAAATATGTCGAAAAAAACCATTGAGCCTACTGAGCTGGCAAAAAAAGCTGCCAAGGCAGGTATATCTGTGATGCCCGTCTAATTCATCTTTATAAGCAAGACAAACGAGAGTATTTAGAAAGCATTACTAATGAATCTTGCACACTTATATTTACGATGATACCCTTGCAATACAGTCTTAATTTGTTTTTTATGTATCAATTCTAATTACAGTTGTAAAAATAATGATATAGAGTATTAGCTCAGCCGGGAGAGCGTCTGCCTTACAAGCAGAAGGTCGGCGGTTCGATCCCGCCATACTCTACCATTTGTTTTTTTTGCTTTTGCAGACTGAATGTGAAAATTAATTATTTTTATTAGCAAAATATCCCTTTTTACCACTAATTTTTTCCAAATAAGTTAGGCTTATTAGGCTTCTGCTAACAAATTATTTGCTAAGCAATTGAAAATAAGGAAGCATTTGACGAAAATTAATTAAAAATCTTATTTTTTTAGGAGAAAAATCAGTGGAACCTTGATCGGATGTTTGATAAAAATCTTTATAAATGAAATAATCGGAAAATTTTTTCCTCATTTGGTCTAGTTCTTGTTTTTGATAAGTATTTAAGTCAATTATTTTTGGTTCAATTAAATATTTAGAAGTTTGATAAACTGCAAAATGATATTTAGTTTTTCGTTGGTCGATACTAATCAAACTAATGGCTTTTTTTTTTCCGGCTTGAAAAAGCAAACTGTTTAAATGATAACACTTGATTTGGGGATTTAGCACTTGTAAAACAAGCACAAAGGACAGACTGATTCGATACCCAACTTGGCTGCCTGGAAGGCTAGTAAAATAAACTTCTTTGATATTTTTTAAGGAGCAATTGGTTTTTGCTAAAATTTGCTTTAGGAGAGGAAAAAAATTTTCAGAATGCCGACGAAAACCAACTTTTTGGCTGCTTTTTAAGCATTTTTCATCTTCCAAAAGAGCAATAAAAAGAAACTGAGAAGTTAAACTTAATAATAAACGCAGCATATTAATTTTTTTAATTCTGTTAGGACAAGAACTATTAATTACGTTCCTTATGTAATTGGTTCGTTAATTATAGTTAGTTCTATTGTGGTAATAGGCTATTTTCTTAGTCGAAAAAGACCAAATTAATCTGTGTTAAAAATCTAAAAAGGTAAAAATTTGGAACTATTTATTATCTGAACTTAATGAAAAACCAACTTACTGGTTCAAATATCTATGAAAATTTTCTGAATTCTAATTTTCAACCTCTACGTTTTACTTTCCCCGAACAATTCTTTTTTTGCTGGCTCATTTTTGGCGTTCTTCTAGACCTGAACCAATTGGTGCTAATTGACCAGCCACTAAATTTTCTTTTACTCCTTGGAGGTAATCCACTGGTTGAAAAATAGAATAATTAATCAAAGCTTTTAAGGTTTCTTGGAAAGATATACTGGCTAAGAAAGAAGGTGAATACTTTGCTACTTGCTTCAAACCAAAAATCAGATTTGTGGCTTGGGCTAGTGCTTTGTTTTTCGATTTTAGTTCTTGATTAGCTTGACAAAATTCTTGATAATTAATAATATCACCAGTTAAATGGTTGCTGTCCCCTGGCTCAGTTATTTTGACATTGCCTAACATCTGGCGAACAAATAATTCAATATGCTTTTCATTCACCCTAATTCCTTGCCCATAGTAAACTTTTCAGATTTCTTCTTTAATGTAATTTTGACAGGATTCACGACCAACTATTTCTAATAATTTTTCTAGACTGATTTTGCCAGCGGTTAAGCTGTCTCCTTTTTTTACAATTTGTCCTACTTTCACTTTCGTTCTTTTTTCGGAGTTAATAGTATAAGTAAATTCTTGGTCTTCAGCTTTTTGTTTGATGATGATTTGTTGATTTTTTTCGTCCTTAACAATTTCAATTATTTCGCCGGTTTCTTGAGCTAAAACTGCCTGTTTTTGCTTGCTAGGAAGAACGTTGCCTAAAATTTCTTTTACTTTAGGCAGACCCTGAACAATGTCTTCTTCTCCAGCTACTCCGCCAGTGTGGAAAGTTCTCATAGTCAACTGGGTTCCCGGTTCTCCTAATGATTGAGCAGCAATAATTCCTACGGCTGTGCCTAATTCAACTATTGCTTGATTTTTACTCAAATCGCAACCATAACATTTTTGACAAATTCCCCGAATTAAAGAACAAGTGAAAGGAGAACGAACTTTGACAGCGGAAACATTATTTTCTCGAAGGAGAGAAATTTCTTTTGCCAACAAGAGCGTGTCATTAGTTAGTATTATTTTATCGTTAACCATAACATCTTGGGCTAAGTACCGACCAGTAATTCTTTCAGCTAAGCTAATAAGAATATTGTCTCCTTGACCAAAGGCAGTACTTTCTTTTAACTCCTGGAGAGAAATGCCTTCTTGGGTTTGGCAATCCTCAGCAGTAATAACTAAGTTTTGGACTACTTCCACTAACTGGCGAGTTAAATAACCTGCTTCGGCAGTTTTTAATGCCGTATCCATCATTCCTTTCATGGCTCCATAGACGGAAATAAAAAATTCAAAGGGATTTAATCCTTCTTTTAAAGAAGATAAAATAGGTGTTTCGATAGTTGTTCCTTTATAGTCGGTCATGTTGCCACGCATGCCAAAAATTTGGTTTAAGTTTTCAATATTAGCCCGGGCTCCTGAATCCCAAAGATAATATAAAGAACTATTAGTTTTCTGCGTCAATTTCTGAGCGATTATTTTTTCTAAGTTTTCTTTGCCTTCCGTTCAGAGATTATTTTTTTGCTGGATGTAGTCTTCTTCATTATAAAATCCTTGTTCGTAGTGATTTTCAATTTGCTGTAGTTTAGTTCAATTTGTTTGAAAGATGGTTTCTTTTTCTTCAATTTTTGGCAGATCAAAAAGAGAAATGCTAATTCCAGATTTGGTAGCGGCAGCAAAGCCTAAATTTTTTAGTTGGTCTAAGAATTTTACCGTTTCCTTTTGACTGGTTGTTTTAGTTAATTTGTTGAGGAAGTTAATAATTTCTTTTTTCTTCCACCCAGAGTGATTTTTTAATTCTTCATTAAAGATTGGCAAAGCAAAAATATCTTCTGGAGATGGAGAAATTTGGTGCTTGTTGTAATATTCTAAATCATTAATATAATGAAGAAAACTTGGGGGGAGGATTTGATTAAATTTCCACTTTCCGAAAGTAGTCAGGAGAAATTTTTGCTCTTCAGAAGCAGCGAATTGTTTTCCGGCTAAAGGCAAAGGAATGAATAATGGAGTGGCAAGACCAATTTTTCCACTTTCATAGTCTTTTTCTAATTGGCTAGTTTCATAATAAAGAGGCGGGGTGTTTTTTTTCTCATTAGTGTTGTTTACTGAAGAAAGAGAATCGGTTCTCGTTAAGTAATAGAGTCCTAAAATTATATCTTGGGTAGGAGCATCAATTAAATTACCATTTTTCGGATCCAAAATTTGTGAGTCTGCCATTACGCGGTCTTGAATTTCTTCCTGGGTCTTTTTAGTTAGAGGCAAAAGTACTGCCATTTGATCTCCATCAAAATCTGCATTAAAAGCCACAGTTACTAAGGGGTGCAATTGAATAGTTTTACCTAAAGTTAAAACTGGCTGAAATCCTTGCATTCCCAAACGATGTAGAGTAGGAGCACGATTAAGCAGCACTGGGCGATTTTGAATAACTTGATTGAGAAGAGGAAAAATTTCTGGGTTACTCTGTAGCAACAATTGTCTGGCTTCCTCTAAACTTTTGCCTTTTTTTAAAAGAGAAGCTAACAAAAAAGGTTGATAAAGCACTAATGCCATTTCTACTGGAATGCCCACCTGATTCAAAGGTAAATTAGGATTAGGAGAAATAACAGACCGAGCTGAGTAATCCACTCTTTTTCCTAGCGAATGTTTACGTAAAATTCCTTCTTTACCACTCAATATTTGGAGCAAACTTTTGGCTGTACTTTGCTTAGGGAGCCCTTCTCCTGATTGTCGTTGGTCAAAGACTTTTTGCAATCTTCTTCGCTCATTATGCTCAATGTCTAAAAAGAATATCGGAGCTTGGAGTTTTTCGTTAGTTTCTAGAATGTTTCTTACTCTTTCGTTGGTGATAAGTAACTTCCGATCAAGATTATTTTGCTGGGTTGTGGCAATGCTCCCATCATCTAATTTAACGGCTGGACGGATGCCAGCAGGGAGAACCGGAACGTAATTTAAAACTAGACCAGTTAGAGGCAAATTATTTTTGAGCAAAGCTTGAATAAATCTTTTCTTGCTGCCGATCTGCTCTTGTTTTGCATTGGAAGGAAGTTCATCAATTTTTTTCAATTCAGCTTTTAAATCAATGTTTTTTAATAACTCAGAGAGGGCAAGTGAACCGGTTTCAATTCGTACTTTTCAATTTTTCCGCAAAAAATCTAAATAATCTTCTAAAAAAACTACTTCTAGTTTAGCTTGGATTAATTTTTCTTGCAAGTTAATTTCTTGTTTGGCTAATTTTGCTTTTTGCTTTTTGCTTTTTTCCAGCTGTTGAGCTTTTTTTACTTGATTCAATTCTTTTTGAATGTCTTTTTTCTTTCGACCAAGCAAATTAGTTTGGAGTTCTTGGGCTTTTTTTAACACACTAGGACTAATTTTGCCTTCGTTGGTTTGAATAATCTCGTCTAAAACTTGGTTAATCAATTCTGGGTCTATTTTGTGGGTTAAAATTTGCTTATTGCGGAGAACAGTAGAATTTCCTCGGTCTAGCACAACATAAGCGTTAAAATAAACTACATCTTTAATTGATTTGCCAGGAATTTCTAGTAATTGTTCTAAATAAGGAAGGACGCCTTTTAAAATTAGAGTATTCGTAACTGGGCTGGCTAAGGCAATGTGTCCCATTCTTCAACGGCGAATATTTGAACTGGCAATTAAAACTCCACAGGTTTCACATTTTTGGTTTTTGATTCGACGTGACTGGTCGCTGCGACAAGCACACTGATAACTGCGTGAAGGACCAAATATCTGGGGACAAAATAGACCACCGATTTCTGGTTCAAGAGTGCTTGCGTTGAGGGTTTTGTTATTTTTGATTTCTCCGAAAGAGAGTTTTTTAATTTTTTCGTCGGTTAACCAACTAAGTTTGAGGGATTTAATAACGTTCATAATTATACAGGGGAAATTTTGCTGAATTGCTTGTAGAAGTCAATATTTTTGCCTTGGTAATCCTCAGCAGTTAAGTCGAAACCAATTCCTCGTAAATATTGGAGCAAAAGGTTAAATGATTCACTATTATTATTTTTAATAACTAATTCTCGTTCGCCAAAAATTAAAGAGTAATGAATTAATCGTCTTAAATGCAAGTCATCGGATTTGGCACCGGTCATTTCTAATAAATTGTAAGCAGCCCCATGAGCTTCCAGGGCTCAAGATTCCATTTCTCCGACTCTTTGTCCGCCACCATGAGCTCTTCCTTTGACAGGCTGCTGGTGAACCAAAGCATAAGGACCAGTATTTCGAGCATGAAATTTATCAGCTACCATATGATTAAGTTTAATAGTGTAAATATAACCCACTAAAACTTTTTGGTCGAAAGGTAAACCAGTTTGACCATCATAAAGTTGAGTTAAGCCATAATCTTTCAACCCGTTTTCTTCAGCAATTTGGGCAATCTGTTCTCAACTAGGAGTGTTAAAAGGCCGAACTAGTAATTTAGTTTTTGCTTGATAAGCGACTAATCCTAATAAAACTTCTACTAACTGACCGATATTCATCCGCGAAGGAACACTTAAAGGATTAAAAATTATATCAATGGTTTTTCCATTTTCATCAAAAGGCATATCAATTTCAGGCACAATTCTTCCTACTATTCCTTTGTTTCCAAAACGAGTAGTTAATTTATCTCCTACTTCAATTCTCCTTTTTTGCACCACGCAAATTTCAATGGCTTCCAAATCATCAGTACTATAACTAGTGCTTCCGCGTTGGTAAATTTCTTCTTTCGAAAGACGATCTACTTTGTAAACAATGCTTTCTTTTTCTCCTCATGGCAAACGGAAGGAGCTATCCGTAAAAGAATGAGTTTCTTCACCCATAATACTAGCGATAAGCAATTCTTCAGCTTGCTGCTTTTTATAAGGAGTTCTTTTGCTGACTAAAATCTCATTTTCACGTACTTCACTGCCAACTTTGATTATCCCTTCTTGGTCCAAATGGCCAATTTCTGGACGAGGATAAAATTCTTCTTCTTTAGGTTTTTTATCAATTTTGACTTTTTTGCGGACAACAACGTATTTTTTGGCAAATAAAGAAGTTAAAATCTCCTCTTTGACTAGACGTTCATTTACTACAATTGCGTCTTCAAAATTATAACCTTTTCAACACATAAAAGCTACTCGCAAGTTCTGACCTAAGGCTAGCTCTTGCTTCTCCTGATAGTTACCACAAGAGATGATTTGTCCTGCTTGAACTCGTTCACCCTTTTTTACTGTTGGAACTGAAGTAAGTAAATTATTAGTATTGGTAATAATAAACTGATTAATTGGATATTCTTGTTGCTTTTCTCCAGTGGATGATGAATGATTGACAACAATTTTTTCACTGTCCACATATTTAACTGTGCCCGCAGAACTTGCTTTGACTGTCAAAGAGGCATTGTCCAACAAATAACTTTCTACACCACTGGCAACTAAGGGCGCTTCTCCTTTTAATAAAATTACGGCTTGCTTTTGCATATTGGAAGCCATTAGCATCCGTACGGAATCATTGTGTTGAAAAAAAGGAATGCTGGAACTATTAACAGAATTTAAGTGATAAAAAGAGGTATCAATAAAATTAATTTTTTCTTTGAGTACGAAAACAAATTTTCTTCGGTATCTGGCTCAAACTTTTTCTTCTTCAATAAGGCTGTTTTCGTTAATTTTAATATTACAGTGAGCAATATAGTTTTCTAATTCCTCTTCAGCAGTTAAATAGACAACTTCTGGGATAATTTTTCCTTGCTTAACCACATAATAAGGAGCTAAAATTTGCCCGTACTTATCAATCTTGGCGTTTAAAGTCAAACTATGAATTAATCCTACTTTTTGCCCTTCGGGAGTTTCAACCGAACAATAGCGACCATAATAGGAAGGATTAATGTTGCGAATGCTTGGACTAACGTTGGTTAAATTAAAGCCGCCTAAACCTAAAGAACTAATTTTACGGATGTGAGAAACTTCAGCCAAAGGATTATTTTCATTTTGGAGTTGAACCAAAGTAGAAGAATGAAAAAAATTTCTGCTGGATTTGTTAAACTCTTGGATTTTTGGCAATTTAGTTGGATCAGCTTTTTTTAGTTGGGAAATGGTAGCCAAGTATTTACTTTCCAGACCTTTTTTAAAAACGCCGAATTTATTATCAAAAATATTATAGAGCAAGTCCCCAATGCGGCGAATTACTTGATTTTCTAAACTATCTTTTTCTTCATCTTCTTTTTCGACTTTTCCAATGCCATGTTGCAAATTAAGAAAATAAGATATAACAATTAATAAATCTCCTCAATCGAACCAAGTTTTGCGGTTGTCCCTTTCAGTTGGTCCCAAAACAATGATTTTTTTTTGTGGAAAAAGAGGTGAAGTAATTGAGAATGAATAAAATTGATAATTCTCTAAATGGAGCAAAGGCAAGCGATTTTCTTTGATTAAATCTTGGAGAATAGAAATTTTTTCTTCTTCCAAAACAGTTCCAGCAGAAAAAACTACTTTTCCTGTGTTATCTTTTACATCTTCTGCTAAAGTTTGCCCGTTGAGACGGAGGAGAACGTTCATTTTCCGATTGAATTTTTGGCGTCCAAGTTTGCCAAGTAAAAAATAAGAATTTTTTTCATTAAATAAAAACTGAGGAATAGTTTTGTCGGTTTTTTTTTCACTTTTTCCGAGTTGGAGACTGTTCTTAATGACTTCTTCTTGGTTAAACAAATTAAGTAAACTTTCTTGTGGAAACGGAACTTCAGCCAGAATTTGAGTTAAATCAAAAGTGGCTCCGGTATTTAAAAATTTCAATTTTATTCCTAACTTGCTTTCTTCTTTAGAACGAGAGTTCATATTATCCAAAAAAAGTTTAATTCATGGTCCTTTAAAAGGAATTATTTCTCCATAGGGGGTTTGGCTCTCGCTGTCTTGAAAAAAATAAATGTTCGGTGCTCGAACAGATTGAAAAATTACTACTTTATTGTGACCATTGATAATAAAATTACCTTGTTTAGCCATTTTGGGTAGTGTGCAAAAGGGAATTTTTTTAACTTGTTCGTAATAAAACTTAATAGCCAAGCGGTCAGGGGCTTCGCCAGGCGAGAGTCAAAGAGTTATTTTTAAATCTTTATCGTTTACTTCTCATTTGTTTTCTTCTTTTTGTTCTAAACTATAAGAATCTCGGACGACTGTTTTTTTATCTTCTAATAATTTACCAATTTTGAAACTTTTCTCTACTCAATTATGTAAATTATCAACAGTCGTCTTTTTTTCATCAATGTCAAACTGAACTTTTTCACAGTGCCATTTAATTTGTCAAGTGAGGAAAAGTTTCTGACTCCAAGTAATTTTTTTCTGGTAGGCTTCGAATTCAGATATTTTTGGTTCTTCTCAGCAGGAATTTAAAATTTCCAACCTTAACTGATTATTATAATCTTTGAGTTGAGTAGGAAAATAAAATTGTAATAACTTCGGCAAAGCCCGATTGATAAAATATTCGTAGGATTCTCTCTGCTCTTGGGCTAAATCTTTTTGGGGCAAAGATTGAAATAAATCTGAACGATTATAACAATAATATTCCTTTCTTTGAACTTTTCCGGAATTAATTAGGCGATACAACATTAGTCAAGGCTATATAATTTATTTTTATTCACCGAGTTCTACTTTTGCTCCTTTTTCTTCTAACTGTTTTTTATA
>Ga0134123_10002089_pt1 | contig 13090 bp, 8 predicted proteins | sample KB303_FD_96460 | JGI IMG/M metagenome (GOLD analysis project Ga0134123, IMG submission 96460) | Terrestrial soil microbial communities without Nitrogen fertilizer from Kellogg Biological Station, Michigan, USA - KB3-0-3 | ecosystem: Environmental > Terrestrial > Soil > Unclassified ...
ACAATAAAACGGCATTTGGAATTCATTCGATCACTGATAATAAATTATTCCTGATCAATAATAACGGATCGCTTTTTAAAGGTTTCCCCGTAAAAGGGAGCACACCTTTTGTAATTGATGAACTGAACAATGACGGGAAATATTATCTTATTGCAGGGAGCGCGGATGGAAATATTTACGTTTATTCGTTGGAATAAATTTTTTTGCAAATCTATTTAACTCCAGTTCGCACCAACCCTGTTGTTACTAAACCAGGGCCGTGTCTGATCAGGAGGGATTTGTTCCTTTCTTTGAATTGCTTCCTGAATCCATAAATCAATTTCATCTACTGACGTAGTCCATTTATAAATTTTTGCGTATCCGATTTTCAAGTTATCATAAAACCGGGGTGGAATTGTGAACGGATCAAATTTGTTTTGAAGATAGAGTGGATATGTTGGTAATAAAATCCCTATTAAACCTGACCTTGCGTTGCTTTCATCACTACTTAAGCTTGATGCTATTTCCCAATCAATGTTTTTACTCTGCCAGGTCTGAGCTCCTATGAGAACTATTGTTACAATTGAATCTATTAAACATTCATTTCTAATTTTTTTTTGAATGAATTCCGTACTCATTTTATTGTCCATTTTATTAAGCTCTGTTCTGTTTAATAAAATATCATACTGGAACGAAAAATTCTTAATGAACAGTTCTTTATAAAATTCATCATCAGAATGGTGATAACTAATAAATATTTTATTTTTCATTTTATTTTTTACCAATTGTAAATCTGATGTTCTTAGTTTTTGGTTTTTGCTGATTTGGTAAAATTGAATCAAATACTTTTTGAGCAAGCTCTTCATTACCTAATTTATAACCAGAAATTGCCAGGTAATGTCGAAGTTCCACCGGCATTTTTTCGAAAGAAATATCATCTAATAAAACGGGAATGATATGAGCATTTTGATTCACCAATTCTTTAATTCTAAGATCAAAAAAAACGTTTTGTATCGAAGCGGCTTCTTTTGTTACAGCACTCTCTCTTAAAAAGACAAGCACAGCGTCAACATTTTTTAATTCTTTTTTAAAACTCTCGAAATTATTTGTAAGTGAACTGAGATTATCTTCCCCGGGCTTTAATTCTTCTAAAAACTTATCCCGTAATACAATTATTCCTAATTCTTCCAATTTGTTTTCTAAAAAATCAAACAATTTGGCTTCAAAAGAATTTCCAGTTATCATTATAGTAAATGAATCCCATATATGAGCATCTGAAGTTAATTTATCTTTAAATTTTGAATAAGAATTCGTAAGCGAATAGATATCGGCCGACCTTTCGTCTAATACAGCTAATTGTTCTCCGTAAGCATATCTTGATTCATGTCTTATTTGAATTTCATTAAAATAATTTGTCATCGAGCATTCATCAAGTTTATATAATTCTTTAATCAATAATTCAAATTCTTTTTGAAATCCTTTAATTCCCTTCCCATCTCCCAATCTCCAAGTTTCGCGCAATTCTTTCTCAGCCATTTCAATTCTTGAAGGCAAAGGAAATATTTTTAATGCTCTCGAATCAAAATTATTATTCCGATAGTTTATTGCTCTTCTTCCAATTTCTATTACACCATTTAAACTTTGATTGTTCGGGGTAAAAACAAGAACAAGTTTTTCAGGCATCAGCATTGTACATATACCACTTGTATCCGTGAGTCCTGTTCGAGAGTCAATAAGAATATAATCATAATGACGGGAAAGATATTCGCTGAATGACGAAAAGAAAAGCGGTGCCTCCTGGAAAAGCTTTTGCCAATGAAAATTATTTATTTTATCGGCATAATCACTGTCAAATGCTCCGGCTTTGATTAAATATAATTGACTTGATAAGTTGATGTCCGTCTTTAAAATTAATCCATTTATGACGGATTCCAAAAATAAATCGAATTCATTATTATAACCATCGAATTGTTTCAGTTTTTCATAATTTTTTTCAAGCCTTAAAAAAAACTCAATTAACCCTGGTTTGCTATCAAGATTGTTTTCTTTGAATAAAGTGGAAGCGTACCTGTGAAGTCCAGGCGCCTCTAAGTCCCAGTCTATCATTAAAACTTTTTTACCGGGTTCTAATGATAAAAGATAGGCAATATTGACTAATGCCATAGTTCTTCCTGTTCCACCTTTATAGGAATAGAAAGTAATTACCTGCCCCTCCTTAAAATCCTGAATGTTATCAAAGTTACTTTGCATATTTCTATCGTGGATAAGAGAAATTGTAACTTAAATTATTCTTTTTCATCCAAATTTTTGTATTGCCTTCATCTGGCAATTTAAAATCATTACAATTTTCCCACACATTAATTCCTTTTTTACGATATGCCTGGTAAATATCATTAACAGAATCACCTATTTTGATAATTGCCTGATGATATATTTTTTTGGAAAAAGATATATCATCAGGTGCATCAAGAAATTCTTTAATGCATTGCCTGCTGTTTGAAATATATCCTGGCAATTGTTTTTCTCCTTTCAGAATAATAGGCACAATATGTTTTAAATGAGAAAATTCATTTCCTAATTGTTTTAATCTAATACCTTCTAACTCTTCCATGGCCTTAAACTCTCTTGCACAATAAGTATGTGTTTCGTCAAAGTAAACAGGATTATAAATCATAATCATGCAAAGACTTTTGCAAAGCGCTCTCGCAATGTTTACATTGAAATCATTTGCAACTTTATTTCTTTCAAAATCAAGATAGACAAGCTTGTTCAACGGAATAAAATTACTTAACTCACCCTCAAGTCGTTCTTTGAATTCGGTAATGAATTTTTCAGAAGATTTTTGTCCAACGTGTCGGAAACTTAAAAAGCAAGCAAATTCGAATGCCATGTTCCAAAAATACTTTTTTAGATCAAACCTGAAGCCCTGATCTGATAATATTCAAAGCGCCACCCGCTTTAAACCATTCAACCTGGTTTTCATTATACGAGTGATTAACTTTTATTTCGTCCTTTGAATTGTCTTTGTGGTTTAAAATAATTGTTAACGGAACACCGGGAGTGAATGATGTCAATCCTGAAATATCAAATGAATCATCCTCCTGTATTTTATCATAGTCTGCTTTGTCGGCAAAAGTTAAAGCAAGCATGCCCTGTTTTTTGAGATTGGTTTCATGAATCCGTGCAAATGATTTTACAAGGATGGCGCGCACTCCGAGAAAACGCGGTTCCATTGCAGCATGTTCACGCGATGATCCTTCTCCATAATTTTCATCACCCACTACAATGGTCCCTATTCCTTTTGCTTTATAAGCGCGCTGCACTTTCGGAACGGAATCATATTCACCTGTCATTTGATTTTTTACCGAATCCGCTTTATTATTGAAAAAGTTGAGTGCTCCGATCAGCATATTGTTTGAAATATTATCAAGATGCCCCCTGTATTTTAACCATGGCCCCGCCATGCTGATGTGATCAGTGGTACACTTTCCTTTCACCTTAATTAATAATTTCAATCCTTTCAGATCAATCCCTTCCCAGGCAGAAAATGCATCGAGCAATTGCAAACGGTCGGAAACAGGAGAAACAACCACGTTCACATTGCTTCCATCTTTTGCGGGCTGCTGGTAGCCTGCATCTTCAACAGCAAAACCTTTTGGCGGAAGTTCCACACCCAGCGGCTCTTCAAGCTTCACTTTTTTTCCTGCTTCATTTGTAAGAGTATCTGTAAGCGGGTTAAAACATAAATCGCCCGATAAAACCATTGCTGTAACCAATTCAGGAGATGCAACAAATGAATGCGTATTAGGATCACCGTCATTCCTCTTTGCGAAATTCCTGTTATATGAAGTGAGGATTGAATTTTTCGGTTCACCATTTTTCCTGTGACGCGCCCACTGGCCAATACATGGTCCACAGGCATTCGCCAGAATAACCCCGCCAATTTTTTCAAACTCCTGGAGCAGGCCATCACGTTCGGTTGTATATCTCACCTGTTCTGAACCGGGGGTAATTGTAAATTCTGTTTTTGCTTTCAGATTATTTTTTATGGCAATACGTGCAATAGATGCAGAACGCGTAATGTCTTCATAAGATGAGTTTGTACATGAACCTATCAAACCCACTTCAAAATAACGCGGCCATCCGTTTTCTTTAACAGCCTGTGCAAATTTTGAAATCGGCCATGCAAGGTCAGGAGTAAACGGGCCATTAATGTGCGGTTCCAGTTCAGAAAGATTTATTTCGTACACCTCATCAAAAAAGTTTTGAGGATGTTCATACGCCTCTTTATCCCCAGTGAGATGCTCGGCAATCTGATCTGCCATATCTGTAATATCTTTTCTGCCAGTGCCTTTAAGATAGTCAGCCATTTTTTTATCGTAACCGAAAATAGAAGTGGTTGCCCCAATTTCAGCTCCCATATTGCAAATTGTCCCTTTCCCGGTGCAGGAAAGCGATTCAGCGCCTTCACCGAAATATTCTAGTATGGCATCTGTTCCTCCTTTAACGGTAAGAATACCCGCCACTTTCAAAATCACATCTTTCGAAGAGGTCCACCCGTTTAATTTTCCGGTCAGTTTCACTCCTATTAATTTGGGCATCTTCAACTCCCATGGTAACCCGGCCATCACATCACAGGCATCGGCTCCTCCTACTCCAATGGCAATCATTCCCAGGCCACCTGCATTCACTGTATGCGAATCGGTGCCTATCATTAATCCACCGGGAAATGCATATTGCTCTAAAACTACCTGGTGAATAATTCCTGCACCCGGTTTCCAGAACCCGATTCCGTATTTATTTGAAACAGATGCAAGAAAATCATACACTTCTTTATTTTTATCTTTTGCTTTTGCAAGATCAGCAGCCGCCCCTGCCTCTGCCTGTATCAAATGATCGCAATGAACCGTGCTGGGCACTGCAACTTTCGGACGACCCGCCTGCATGAATTGAAGCAATGCCATCTGTGCCGTTGCATCCTGCATGGCAACCCTGTCGGGGTTAAAGTCAACATAGCTCTTGCCGCGATCATACGGTTTTGCAGGTAATGCGTCCGATAAATGCGTGTAAAGGATTTTTTCTGTCAGGGTCATCGGGCGACCGGCAATTTTGCGTGCGGCAGCAATTTTATCAGGTAATTCTGCATACACTTTCCGAATCATTTCTATGTCAAAAGCCATAATTTAATTTGTGATTTACGTTGGACAATTTATCCCGCCCCGAAGGGATCACTATGTGAAAGGGACCCCTTCGGAGCAGTTTTTTACTTTTTGCAAATGTACGAAAAGCAAGGGAGTAATTATTGAAAAACCCGCAGCTAAAAATTTCGTATTATTAAAATAATTATTTTCAAAACCTGCCATTTTTAATCAGTTATTGGTGCAGAGCATTTAATTCAATAACATAATATATTTACAGAAAATTGACCTGCCTGTCCATATTCACTAACCTGGCCTATGCTGTTGTGAAAATCATGAAACATTTTTTCAGAATATTTTTTGTCTTTTTTGTTTTTACCGTAAAAGAAAGCTTTGCCCAGCAAAATTATTTTATAACGGTTTATACACAGGATGACGGATTGCCTGCTTTGATGAAAGGTATCAGCCAGGATAAACAGGGTTTTCTCTGGATTACCGGTGCAGAAGGCCTGACCCGTTTTGACGGACACACCTTCAGAAATTATACGTATGACCCGAATGATTCAACCTCACTCTGTAACAACAGCACGCTTGCAACAGTTTCTGCATCTGACAGCAGCCTTTACATACTGACTTCAGGCGGAGTAGTAAGATACCACCGGGAATCTGATTCGTTTCAGAGAATTCCCTTGTATTCTGCTGCTTTTAGGGCTTTGCCGGACAATTCAGGTTACATCTGGCTCTCTACTGCAAACGAAATCGTTTGTGTGAACAGCAGCACGAATGAAGTAACCCGGTACGAGTTTCCTGCAGAACTGAAAACAAGTGATGGCCGAACCCCTCCCGATATAAAAATTGATTCACGCAACCGCATTTGGTTATACCATTCAATAAACGGGGTGTATTGTTTTGAAACCGCTGCACGAAAATTTTTTCAGCCCGGTTTAACTGTTCATCTCAGAGAACTTATCCTGGAATTTCATGAGAACTCAAGAAAAGAAATAATATTAACGGGAAAGGACAGTATATTTATATATAATGCAAACGCGACTTTGCTGCTTCGCAGCTTTCCCGCTCATTACAATGGCAACTTTTATAATTCATCATTATATACTGATGACCTGCTTATCCTCGGTCTGAGGAAAGGAAGATTTGGTGTGATTGATTTAACCAATGGAGAAGAAAAAGATATCAGCTTCCTCAAAGATGCTGATAAAAAAACAACGTCCGATTACCTGACCAGCAGTTTTGTCAAAGACAAAAAAGGAAATATATGGGTTGGCACGTTGGGTGCGGGCTTGTTCAGATATGATCCCTCAACTTCCAAAATTGAAAATATCAATGAAAAAATTAAAGCGAAAACAAATACTGATTTAAACAATGTCCAGGAGGTATTTTACGACCGGTCAGGAGTGATTTGGGCTGTTTTTTCAGGAGGAAATTTTGTCAAGATAGAATCTTCGGATTTTATTTTCAACACTTATATGCCTGTTGCCATAAGCCAATCCAAACTAAACCCGGATTTATCAAATGTCAGAACATTCGTGCAACTGGATCCCGGGCATGTGTTAGCAGGTTCTATAGATGGAATGTCCGTTTTCAATACGTCAACGCGTGCATTTGAAGATATTAAAAAAAGTGGTTTTTTCCCTGGAGACTTTAACCTGAAGAAGTACGCAATTTCCAATTTATTCATCGATCACGACCGGAACCTGTGGATAGGAAAGTGGGGTGAATATATATCGGTATGGAATCTGGATAACAATCTTCAATATCATTTCAATAGTGAACAGTTCGGCTTGAAAAAAGAAATTTATGTCACCACGCGGTATATTTATGAAAGTAAAAGTGGCGATATGTGGTTCTGCACCGATGCAGGGCTGTTCCGTTTGCAAAAATCAGATAAAGATTTTAACAAATTCCCGCATATTAAATTAACTTCTTACCTGGCACGAGATAGTGTTTTCAATATTTATAATGTAAACCAGGTTGCTTTTACCATGCTGGAAGACAGCAAGGGCAGGATGTGGATCGGAACGGGGTATGGATTGTATTTATTTAATTCCGCTGCTGAAAAATTTACGCGCTACAATAACAAACCCGGCATCTCATCGAGCCTTCATGCTGATGATGTGCGCGCCCTGTTGGAAGATAAATATGGAACACTCTGGGTGGGGACGAATGGTGGCGGGCTGAATAAATATGTTGATTCAACAGACAGCTTTATTTCGTTTACCGAAAAAGAAGGGTTGCCGAATAATGTGATCTATGCCATACTGGATGACAACCAAGGAATGTTATGGCTGAGCACCAATAAAGGATTATGCCGTTTTGACCCGCTCACAAATATTTCTAAAAACTATTCATTAAAAGACGGGTTGCAGAATTATGAATTCAATACCAATGCGCGGTTAAAAACAACGGATGGGAAATTAATATTCGGAGGGATCAGCGGCTTCAATATTTTTCATCCTGATTCTCTTCTGCAACCAGGCAGCTCCCCTCCCAATATAGTTTTTACAGGATTTAAAATTTTTAATAAAAATTTCCCGATACCCGGGCAGGGAATTACCCTGAAGCATTACCAGAACCTCCTCTCATTCGAGTATGCTGCATTGAGCTACAACCGCAATGCGGAAAACCAGTATGCTTATATGATGGAAGGGATTGATGCTAACTGGATTTTTTCCGGCACCCGCAGGTTTGCAACATACAGCAACTTGTCGCCCGGCAATTATATTTTCCGTGTGAAAGCTGTTGACAGTAACGGGCTGTGGAATGAGCAAGGAGTTTCTTTTCCCATCACCATTCTTCCACCTTGGTGGCAAACGTGGTGGGCGTATGCCGGGGCGGTTGTGTTAATTATCGGAAGTGTATTATTATTTGTAAGGCTGCGTACCCGGAACCTGCGGAAGCAGCGGGCCATCCTCGAGCAAAACGTGGAAGACCGCACAAGAAAATTAAAAGAAACACAGCAGCAGCTGGTGCAGCAGGAAAAGCTCGCTTCATTGGGTGAGCTTACTGCCGGCATAGCGCATGAAATAAAAAACCCGTTGAATTTTGTAAATAACTTTTCCGAATTAAGCAATGAAATGGTTGATGAAATCAAATCAGCGAAAAGTGATGATGAAAAGCAGCAAATCCTGGACGGGTTAAAGAGCAACCTCACTAAAATCAATGAACACGGTAAACGCGCTGACCGCATTATCCAGAACATGCTGCTGCATGCGCGCGCAGGATCAGGTGAAAAGACACTCACCGATATAAACAAACTGTGCGATGAATATATTGACCTTGCGTATCATGGTGTAAGAAGCAAGCACACGCATTTTAAATGTGCGATTGAAAAATCATTTGCAGAAAATATTCCTCCTCTTAACATTGTTCAGCAGGACATCAGCCGCGTGCTGCTCAATATCCTGAACAATGCCTTCTATGCAGTAAGAGATAAAGAAGATGCGCAGGTATTGATTTCCACACAGCGGAAAAATGGTTTCGTGGAAATAAAAATTAAAGATAATGGCTCAGGCATACCCGGCAACATACGCAAAAAAATATTTGAACCTTTCTTCACCACCAAGCCGACAGGTGAAGGAACAGGATTGGGATTAAGCCTGAGCTATGATATTATTAAAGCTCATGGCGGGGAAATTTCACTTGAAGGAAATCATGCACCGGGGACTGCTTTTAAAATTAATTTGCCGGTATAGAGAATTTGGTATTTATAGCCCAGGTTTCTAAATAGTCCAGCGAGGAGACGGGAAAACTTTTAGTAATGCAATCTGAACTATTATTACTACCGGTATGTTAAGGAAAAGAGGATGAGGGGTTTTTAACTTTATTAATAATAATTAGTAAACAATTATTCCATTGATTAATTACATTAAAACCATATTGTTTACTCAATTCATTTTTCTTACTTAGCTGGCAAACCATAATAGTATCATTTATTTTGAATTGTGAAATTGAATCACATATATCTATGGCAATATTCTTATTGTATTCATAAGCTTTTTTGTAAAAATATAATTGCAATGAATTATTTCCGGCAGGCTGAGTATAAAATATTTTATAATTAAAATTAAATCCTTCAGCATATATTTTTTTTGCATAATCTGCTTCGGGATCTCCCAGGTTATACTGGTTACTGTACTTTTCAACTTTATTATAAATATATCGATAGGGTTTGTAAAACAAAGCAATCATCATACAAAAAATAATAATTCTTACCGCAATCTTTTTGCCTTTTAAAAGTTTCAGTAAATACTGGTAAACGATAAAGAACAATATACCAATAAGTAATGAAAAGAATGGATACAACGGAGCGTCATACCATCCCAGTTTATCCTCAGGAAAGGAAATCAGGAATAAATAGGAAATGCAGCAAATTGTTAAATAAAGAGTAACTGATTTAACTTTTTTATCAGGATATGTCAATCCGGCTAAAATAGCTGCGGGTAAAATATAAATATATGGTAAAAAGGTTTCATCTATAAATCTGTTAACAAACCACAAAGGCGGATGGGCGTGCCAGGGTGTTATATTGTTATTAAACCGGAGTATTTCTGAATTCCAAACCATTTTTAAATATCCGGGAGACAGGTATTCGCGAAGTAAATAAAATGACACGCAGACAGTAACTGTTCCAATAGCTGAGTAATATAAATGTTGATTGCTTAGTATTTTTTTCCTTTTACCAGATAGAAGCGTGCAAATTACTATTCCGGGTAAAGGCATAAAACCTGCAATTGATTTTGATAAAAAGGCCATAGTAACTAAAAAGCCCGTCAAATAAAAAATCCGGCTGTATTCAACCGCATGGCCTGAAAGAAACTTTATGTATATGAAACAATATAAAACAATCCACATTGAAACCATTGCATCAAGATCTCCGGTGCGCGCCACGTGAGCGGTTATAAATCCATCAGCAGTTAAAAAAATCATGGAAGCTGTAAAGCCTGCAGTGATTGAGCCAAAGAAGCCCGTTCCAAAAAAAAATAAAGCGATTACGATCACAAATGTTGCTATGGCTGAAGGCAACCTGACACTCAGCTCACTCATTCCAATCAGGTGCATCAGAGCACTTTGCATCCAAATAACAAAAGGTGGTTTGCTATTGAAATGACTCACGATACCATGCTCTGTCAATACGATCAAATTATTTTTAAAAGTTGTTTCAGCACTGTTAACCGCGTAAAAGGCTTCATCCCAGTTATTGATAGCGGGTGCACTTAATTTGTAAAATATCGGCACGAAAGACAGCCCCGTTAAAAGAATAAATGTAACAATCGATTTTTCTTTCGTTAATTTAAAGACGAAGATATTTTTGAATATTTCGATCATGTACGATTTATAACCTCACAGGGGGTAAAGCCAAATTAGGTTGAAAATGTTCCAAATGAAGATAATCTTTGCCCTTTCAGAATAATAGCTGATGTGTTCATTAAATAGTAAAAGTAAAAACAATTTAGAAATTATTGCCTGGATAGAATGTTGGTTGAATACTAATTTAAAAATAAAAACAAAGACCCGTCCAAAAATTGAACGGGTCTTTTAAATTCCGGATTCTAATGTCTAACTTCTAAGTTCTTCGAAGGGATGCTTTCGGCACACATTCCAGTTTTTAATCTATTTCCTTGTCAATCCTCTTTCCACTCTTATCACGCGGATTTCCGTTCTGCGGTTCAGCGCATGGTCTTCTTCAGAACATTGTGAACCGTCAGCGCATTTATTCATCAGCATGGTTTCACCGGCCCATTCCATCTTTTCCACAACACCCTTGTCCATACCATTATTGGTAAGCCATTTTGTGGCTGACTCGGCCCTGCGCTGTGAAAGCTTCTGGTTATATGCATTAGTTCCGCGCGCATCGCAATAAGAATTCATCAGCAACCGTACTTCGGGATGCGCCTGCACAAATTGCAGCACTTCCATCATAACCTTTGCTTCGCTGGCCCTGATATTTGACTTATCGAAATCATAATAGATAATTTTATACCAGCGTGCATACGGTCCAACGTCTTCTCCTTTTTTCAGTTCAACGGTCACTTCGAAATCACTCTCTACCTTTCTTCCGATATTGGATAATGAAACTACCTTAGGGTGATAGCCGTTGGCAGTAACGATGAGAGTCACCTGCAAATCCGGTTTAAGGGGTTCCATGTACTTACCGGCTTTATCAGTATATCCTAATGTAATGTCCGTCTGGTCAATACCAATGCTTGCTTTAGAGATAGGCTTTTTAGTATCCTTGTCAATTACTTTAACAATCAGCTGGAACACACGGGCATTTTTCTCTAATTCAAGTTTCCTGTAAAAGTCTTCTGTCGGAAAAATATTGACTGTGTTCACTTCAGCAATATCGCGTGACCAATCTTTTTTGGTGGCTTCCACTGTATATTCCTGGTTGTAATCAAGCGGGAATTCATATTTGCCATCTTCTTTTGTTTTTACTTCCAACTCCCCTTTCGTTTTATTTTTCAAAACTACAGTTGCATCTGCAATGGGTTTATCGGTTCCTTTTTCAACCACAATCCCTTTTAGCTTTACCATCCTGCGGAAACTGTACATATCATCGTCCGTATTTTTGGATTCGCGGTTGGTGCAGAAATAACCATAATGTGTATTGTTATCAAATGCCATTCCGAAGTCATCATAACTGCTGTTTATCGGTGCACCCATATTTTTTATTTCGCCCGTCTGGAAATCTTTCAGTTTGCACCAGTAAACATCCAGACCGCCCAACCCGTCACGGCCGTTAGATGAATAAAGGAATGTACCGTCTTCATGCAGGTAAGGGAACAGGTCATTTCCTTCTGTATTAATTTTATCTCCCATATTTTTCGGAGGACCCCAGCCGGTAGTGTCTTTATCGCAAACATATATATCCATTCCTCCAAAACCGCCCGGCATGTCCGATGCGAAAAACAGACGTGTACCATCAGGACTCAGGCACGGATGAGCACAGTTAAAATCGTTGTTGTTATATTTGAACTTATTCGTTTCTTTCCAGGTTCCGTTTTCATTTCGAGCATGGATGATCCGGAGCTTTACAATCTCGTCTGAGCTTTCATAGGTTTTGTTGCGCTCCACGTTATTCCGCGTGATATATATTTCATCGCCTTTTTTATTGAAGCACACGGGTCCATCATTATATTTAATCTGGACATTTTTATCAAATGGTTCTACTTCAAGGAATGTATTTCCTTTTCCATGCGTATAATACAGGTTGAGAAACGGCTGACCTGTCCACGAATGCGTTCGCTGCACCATTTGTTTGGTTTCACGGGCTGAAGCAAATACGATCCCGTTGTTATACAACACCGGAGAAAAATCTGCATTTGCAGAATTTATTAGGAGCTTATAAATAAAATAGCTTGCCGTATCTTTAAAATATACAGGGAGATTATCAATTGATTTAAGTGCAAGCTCTGCACGCTTGTCATTGGGATTTGCCAAATGGTATTCCCTGATCCAGCTTTGGGCAATGTTGTATTTACCATTATTCATCAATGCCTGTCCATAGTAAAATTTATGAATAGGTTTTACTTCGGGCGATTTCACTACCTGCCAGTACCAGAATTCAGCCTTTTCGCTTCTTCCTGTCATCCGGTAACAGTCAGCCAGCTTTATTTTTGCTTCTATGAGGTCGGGATGTTTTTTCAACAGCGCCTCATATTTCACTATGGCATCATTGTAAGCAAGATGCTCATACAATTCATTAATTTCTTTCAGCTGCGCTTTCTGGCTGAAACCAAGAGTTGCAAACAGCAGGCAGACTAATGTCAACAGTATTCTACTTTTCATATATATAATTTTTAAAAAATAATTTTTATTGTATTGAGATTTAGAAATAACGCGGTGTAACAATTTTTGCTTTATCAAATGTGAAATCATAGCCGAGCGTAAATTCATGCGTTCCCGAACTATAGTTATTCAATTTTGTAAGTGCATAGTCGAATGAGTAACCGAAT
>Ga0134123_10002090_pt1 | contig 13087 bp, 6 predicted proteins | sample KB303_FD_96460 | JGI IMG/M metagenome (GOLD analysis project Ga0134123, IMG submission 96460) | Terrestrial soil microbial communities without Nitrogen fertilizer from Kellogg Biological Station, Michigan, USA - KB3-0-3 | ecosystem: Environmental > Terrestrial > Soil > Unclassified ...
GGCAACAGCATCAAGGGCAGCTTCTACCAGTCGAACGTCACCAAGGGGATGGTCGGCGACAACTACACGCAGGCACTGAAGGACGCGGGGCTGACGACGCCCGGCAAGCTCTTCAAGCTGTGGGACACCAACATCGGCGTCGGCGGACCGATCAAGAAGGACAAGGTCTGGTTCTTCCTCCAGTTCCGCGACGAAGGCAGCCACCGGACGATTCCGGGCATGTTCGCCAACGCGAACATGGGCAACCCGAACGCCTGGACGTACGTGGCCGACACGACCCGTCCGGCCGTGGCCGCGGGCAGCTGGCGGAATGGCGCGGCGCGCGTCACGTTCCAGCCGACCGCGCGCAACAAGATCAACGTCTTCTGGGATCAGCAGCTGCCCTGCCAGGGCGCGGGCGTGCTCGGCAGCAAGGAAGGCTGCCGCCAGTCGGGCGAAGGCGAAATCATCTGCGGCGCGGCGGGCGCGTCCAACCCGGCATGCTCGTCGAACACGGCACCGGAAATCGGGACGTACCTCTCGGGGTTCGGCCAGCGCGTGCAGCAGGCCACCTGGAGCTCACCGTGGACGAACAAGCTGCTGCTTGAAGCCGGCCTCGGGACCTACTGGAGCCAGTGGGGCGGCATTCAGCACCCCGGCAGCAACTTCTACAACCTGGTGGGCATGACCGAACAGTGCGCGCCGAGCTGCGCGGCCAACGGCGGCATCGCGAACCTGCAGTACCGCTCCGGCACGTATCGCTGGAACCTGCAGGGCACGAACTCATGGCGTGCGTCCGCGTCGTATGTGACCGGTTCGCAGAGCATGAAGTTCGGCTATCAGGGCGGCTACCTCTACGATCATCAGTACACCTACACGAACGATCAGTACGTGGCGTACCGCGTCAACAACGCCGTGCCGAACCAGATCACCGAGAACATCAACGCGTTCCCGGCGGATCAGCGCGTGCGCTACGACGCGTTCTACGCGCAGGACCAGAAGACGTTCGGCAAGGTCACGCTGCAGGGCGCCGTGCGCTTCGATCGCGCGTGGAGCTACTTCCCCGAGGCGACGATTCAGCCGGAGCGCTTCCTCCCGAACGGCATCACGTTCCCGTATACGGACGGCGTCCATTCGTACAAGGACATCACGCCGCGAGCCGGCGCCGCCATCGACGTGTTCGGCAACGGCAAGACGTCGGTCAAGATCAACGTCGGCAAGTACCTCCAGGCCGCGCAGAACGGCCTGGCGTACGCGGCGCTCCGTCCGAGCGGCCGCCTGCAGACGACCACGACGCGCGTGTGGACGGATGCCAACCGCGACTTCGTTCCCAACTGCGACCTGACCAACCGCGCGCTGAACGGCGAGTGCAGCGCCATCGCCACGGCGGCGTTCGGCACGAGCGTGTTCACGAGCGACCTCGATCCGAAGCTCGTGAGCGGCTACGGCGTGCGGCCGGGTGACTGGGGCTTCGGCGCCAGCGTCCAGCAGCAGATCCTCCCGCGCATGTCGGTCGAAATCGGCTACAACCGCCGCTGGCTGACCAACTTCACGTGGGATGACAACGTGCTGCAGCCGGCGAACCAGTTCGGCGCGTTCACGGTCACGGCGCCGGTGGATTCGCGTCTCCCGGCCTCGGCGTCCGGCGCGGTGAGCGGCACGCTCTACAGCGCGAACCCGTCGGTGTCGGCGTCGACCAACAACATCACGAAGCTGGCGACGGACCTGCCGGGCGGCAGCTACTCGCAGACGTACAACGGCGTGCTGTTGAACGTCTCGGCGCGTCCCCGCAGCGGTATCGTGTTCCAGGGCGGCGTCAGCGGCGGTCCGACGCGGACCGACTACTGCGGCGCCCGCACGGCGTCACCGGCGTTCACGGCGCTCGGCGCGCAGAGCCCGACCAACCCGTGGTGCAACACGGTGACGGGCTTCCTGGCGCGGTACACCGGTCTCGGCAGCTACACCCTGCCGAAGATCGACGTCCTCGTGTCGGGCACGTTCCGCAGCGACGCGGGCGCGCCGCTCGCGGCGAACTGGACGGTCACGAGCACCTCGGGTGCGGCGTGGACGAACATCCTCAACCAGCTCGGCCGCACGCCCACGGGCGCCAACGCCACCAGCGTCACGGTCAACCTCGTCGAACCCGGCACGCTGTATGGCGATCGGGTCAACGAGTTCGACATGCGCCTGGCCAAGATCGTCCGCATCGGCCGGACCCGCACGAACATCGGGTTCGACCTCTACAACCTGCTCAACAGCTCGGCGATCCTGAGCTACAACCAGGCATTCAGCACGACGGCCCTCACGGGCGCGTCAGCCTGGCTGTCGCCCTCGTCGGTGCTGCAGCCGCGGTTCTGGAAGTTCTCAGTGCAGGTGGACTTCTAGAAGCAACGCAACAGAGCTAAGCGCTTAAGGCTTAGGGCTCAGGGCTGAAAAGCTCTGGGCCCTTTGCTTTTCAGCCCTGCTTTTTCAGCGCTCAGCCCTCAGCTCTTAGCCTTAAGCTCTCTTCATGGACGACCGGACGGTCGCGTATGTGATTGCAGCGCGACCCCTCTTTGACGATCTTCGCCAGGTCGCAGCGCAAGTGGCTGGCCTGCTCGTGCTCGCCGCGACGGGCTCGAAGGAATCGACGCCGGATCATCCGATGCTCGCGGCGTCAGCGGTGGTGCTCGCGAAAGCCGGGGACGGCGTGAAGGGCGCCGCGGCGCTCGTCACCGACGGCGCGCGTCCGCATCACACGCGCATGGCCGCTGCGGCGTCCTCCCTCCAGCGCGCGCTCGCATACGCGGAGGCGTGGCCCATCGACGTCGACGCGGTCCTCGTGCCCCTGCGCGACGCCTACGATCATCTGCAGCAGGCCTCGTCCGTGCTGCCGGGCTTTCAGATGGTCTCGTTCGATCAGGCGTGCTGTTCGGTCCACCTGAAGGTGGACACTACCGCTTAGCTACCGTTTAGCCCGCAACAGGTCCGCGAGGGTCTTCTGCGTCGCCGGGGAGTCCGGCTGCAGCCGCACGGCTTCGCGCGCTTCTGCGATTCCTTCGTCCAGCTTCCCTGTCATCGCCAGCCCGAGCGCGAGGTTCCTGTGCGCATCGGCGTTGCGCGGATCGAGATCCGCGGCACGGCGAAGGTGCGTGACCGCCTCGGCGATCTGCTGCCTCGCGCCGAGGAGGACACCGAGGTTGAAATGCGCGTCGGCGTTGTCGGGGTTGAGCGCCACCGCGCGAGCGAACTCGTCGATCGCTTCGGTGCTCGCGCCGCCGGCGTCGAGGGCGCTTGCCAGGTTGAAGTGGACGCGGTCGTCACCGGGCTTGAGCGAGACGGCCAGCCGTCCTTCGCGTACCGACTCCGGCACCCGCCCCTGCATCTGGTACGCGGACGCGAGGTTGCTGTGCGCCTCGGCGTCGCGCGGGTCGAGGCGCAGCGCTTCGGTCAGCTGCGCGATCGCCTCGTCGACGCGCCGGGCCTGCAGATATTTCGTCGCGAGAAAGTTGTGCGCGAGCGGATCCGCCGGGCTCGTGCGCGCCTGCATCTCGGCGCCGGCGATGTCGGCCAGGAGCGATCGCTGCTCGTAATCGCGCGTCAGCCTGGCGAGATCCTCGCGCCGCCGCGGCTGCACCTCGAGCCACATCGCGCCCATTTCGTCCGTCGACTTCGGCCCCCACTTCACCCGCGAGGTGCCCTTCGAGTTGTCGTAGGTGATGCGCATCGACAGCCGCGTTCCCGCCGGCAGCGCCACCGGCGACGCGTAGCGATACTGATCCTGCCAGCGGAAGTCCCACTGCTTGATCCACAGCAGCCGGCGCGTCTGTCCGTCGGGCAGCGTCGCCGTGGCCTGCATGTCCTTCGCGAGGTAGTGCGCATGCGGATAGATGCTCGTCGCGTCGACATCGGCGGGCAGCACGTAGCTGTCCTCGACGACGAATTCCTTCTGACCGGCGGGGATGTCGATCGACTTCGACTCGAGGCGGACGAGAAACGGCTCGCGCGCAGGCGCGGAATCGGTCAGGAACAGCCCGAGGACCGGCTGCACCGGCTCAGCCTTGCCGCTCGGCAGCAGGTGCATCTGCACGACGAGGTCGCTGCCCTTCTCGAGCGTCCACGCGCGATCGGCCGGCTCCATGAACGGCGCCTTGCCGGGCGACCAGCCGAAGACATTCTGGACCTCGTCGTCCGGCATCGCGGCGAAGCCCGGCTGGCCGTCGCGGCCTTCGAGTTTTCTGGACACGCGGCGGCGATCGACGCCGACGCTCGCGTGGTGCAGCATCCGCGGGGTGTCGGCGCGCAATTCGATCGCGCGCACGTAGCGCGTGCCCGTCAGGGGAACCGCGATGGCGAAGTTCCTGAAGAGATCGCCGCCGGACGCGGGCACCGTGAACGGGCGCGGCGCCTGGACGACCAGATCCGGCTGGCCGAGTTGCCAGCCTCGAGGCAGCTCCGGCAGCGGCGGCCTCGCGGCCGGATCACCCTCGGGCGCGCCCTGGTCCGCCCACTCCTGCAGCAGCGCAATCTGCGCGTCCGTCAGCCTGCGCGCGCCGGCAAACTCGCCGTAGCCCTCCGCCGGCAGCCACGGCGGCATCGTCCGCTTCGCCGTCGCCGCGGCTATCTGTGTCGCTCTTCTGCTGACGTCCTTGTATTCGAGGACGCTGAACGGCGCTCCGGCAAAACAGATCGGATCGCCCGCGGCCGTCCGCGATCCGTCAATGGGCCGGTGACAGGTCGCACAGTTCTCGTAGAGGACCGGCGCGACATCGCGGTTGAAAGTAATGATGCGCGGCTGGGGTTGCGGCGCCTTCTGTGAACACGCGGCGCCGGCGAGGACGAAAAGAAAAAGGAAGGGAGGACGGGTAAGGCAGGTGAGGCGGGTAGGGACAGACATCCTTTCTTATTCTGTCTTACCCTACCTGCCCCACCCGCCCTACCTTGCCCTACCGCCTACTCGATCAGAAATTCACCTGCAGCCCGAAGTCCACGAACCGCGGCGTCATGATGATCGTCGGCGCGAGCCACGAGGTGCCGTAGGTCTGCTGATACGCGTTGTTCGTGTTCGTCGGGTTCGCGTTGAACAGGTTGTACACCGACACGGTCGGACGAAGCGTCGTCGCGCGGTAGCGAATCGTCTTCGTGAACCGGATGTCCGTCTGGTAGATGCGATCCAGATAGAGCAGGCCCGGCTGCACGAGGCTGACCGACGGCGCGACGCTCGAGAACGCACGACCGAGCGTGAGACCCGGCGTGGTGTTCGTCAGCGGGTAGTTCGCGTTGATCTGCGCGCCGGGCAGGCTCTGGAAGCTGATCGACCCGCCGATGCCCCACGGGAACGGATACGTCAGCTGGCCTTTGACGTTCGGCTGGAACGGCGGGTGCACGTCGCAGTACTCGTTCGTGTGCGGCGTGTTGACGCTGAGGTTGCCGACGCCGACCGACGTGATCTGGAGGTTGCTCGTGAAGTCGCAGACGTTGAAGCGCTCACGCCCCCAGCTGACGCCGCCGTTGACGAGCAGTCCCCGGCCCAGACGCGCGTTCGCGTCGAAGTCGATGCCGTCGTACACGTCCTGCACCTTGCCGAAGTTGTCCGCCTTCTGGATGAGGCTGATGGCGGTCGTCGGCCGGACCAGGTCGAAGTACCCGCACTGCTGTCCGCCGGCACCCGGCAACGAGACGCCCGTGACGCCGGGGGCAGTGGGGACGCCAATGCAGTACGGCGTGTAGCTCGCGTTGGTGACCGCGGTGTTCTGCGTCGCGAAGAAGTTGCCGAACCAGCGGCGCGAGTAGCCGACGTAGACCGACACGCGCGGCGCCACCTGCTGCTGGATGCTCGTCTGGAGCTCCCAGTTATACGGACGCACGCCCCAGCCGGTGACGACCGCCGGATCGTAGGTCGTCGTCGGCGCCACCTGCGTGCCGAACGTCGGCGCGGCGAGCGGGCCGCACGTGCCGTTGGCCAGCGGGTTCTGGAGGTTGCAATCAAGGCGCGGGTCGAGCTGGCCGGCCGGGTCGGCCGTCCACGTGCGCGTCGTCGAGTTGATGGTCGAGGTCACCGGGTTGACGGCGCGCGCAATGGAGTAGCCGTCAGCGATGACGTAGCGGCCGATACTGCCCTTGATCGCGGTCTTGCCGTTGCCGAACAGATCGTACGCGGCGCCGATGCGCGGATCGAAGTCCTTCCAGTTCGGCACGTTGTCGATGCCCGCAAACGAACGGGCCGGCGTGAACGGACCGGCATCCAGGCTCTGCGGATCGACAGCGGCTTTCAGGAAGTCGATGCGGACGCCGTAGTTCAGCGTCAGCCGCTTAATCGTCCACTGGTCCTGGGCAAAGATGCCCATGTTGTAGTTGACGGTCTCGTGGAAGTTGATCGGCGTCGCGTACACCGTGATGGAGAACGGCGCGCCGTTGTTCAGCGTCGCGTCGAACGAGTTGTTCGGCTCCTGCGTGACGAAGCGCCACTGATGCATCAGGTTGAAGCCGACCTTCGTGCTGTGGGTGCCGGTGACGTACGACGCCGACGCGCGGTAGTTGATCTGGTTGCTGCGGTTGGCGCCGTACTGCGTGCCGGCCGAGCCCCAGGTCGACGGCATGCCGGGCTGCGGCAGGCGCTCGGTGTACCGGATCTGCGTTTCAGAGACACCGGGCTGGCGGAAGCCGTGGAAATCCTGCGCCGTCAGCGTGCCGCCCGCTTCGAGCAGCAGCTTGCTGCTGACCGGCGAGCTCCAGCTGGCCTGGATGATGTACTGCGGGATGTTCTTGAACTCCGGGCAGGCGCTGATCGCCGTCAGGAAGCTCGGCACGAAGCAGTTGCCGAAGTCCGTGAACTGCCAGTCGTAGTACGCGTTCACCTTGTTCTTCGCCGACACCTGCGTCGTCAGGCGGGCCGCGGCGCTCTGATGCCACACCGGGAACAGGTTCTGTTCGGTCGTGCAGTTCCCCGCCGCGTCCTTGTTGCAGCTGTACAGCTTCTCGGTGAAGCTCGCGTCCTTGAACGACCCGGCGACGTTGTTATAGGTGCCCCAGTGACGGTAGCCGCCGAAGATCCACATGCGGTCCTTGATGATGGGGCCGCCGCCGACCGGGTTGATGTCCCAGATCTTGTTCACGAGGTTCGCGCTCTTGAGGCCCTGCGCGATCTGCGTGGCGTCGAGGTTGTTCGCCTCGAGTGACTGGTTCGTGTACCGGAAGTCGAACGATCCGCGGAAGACGTTGCTGCCTTCCTTCGGGATGAAGTTCGACATCACCGACGCGCGCTCGAACTCGGCGCTGTTGCCGCCGGTCTGGAACGTGATTTCCTGCGCCAGCGAGTTGTTCAGGTAGTTGCCGTACTGCAGGCCGCCCTGGCCCGAGCCGTTGATGATCGGCATGCCGTCCACCATGATCAGGCTGTCCGCCGCGCGGCTGCCGTGGACGACGAGGTTCATGCCGGTCTCAGGAATCGAGCCGCCGACGTTCTGCGAGACGCCCGTGACGAACACGCCCGGGGTCATCGCGGCAAAGCTGACGAAGTTGCGGTCCGTCGGCAGCGCGTCCATGACCTCGCGCGAGGTCGTCTGCTTCTGCACGACGTTCTGCGTGTCGACGATCGGGCTCTCGCCGGTGACCGTAATCGTCTCGGCGACCGTGCCGACCTTCATGTCGGCGTTGACGTTGGCGGTGAACGCCGACGTCAGCTCGATGCCTTCGCGCTTCACCGTGCTGAAACCGGTCAGCGTGAACGTCACCGAATACGTGCCCGGACGCAGGTTGATGATCTTGTAGGCGCCTTCTCCGTCGGTGACGCCCGACCGCACTTTCTCAATCAGCGCGGGGCTCGCAACTTCGACGGTGACACCCGGCAGCACCGCGCCTGTCGCGTCCTTGACGACGCCGGCAATGGTGCCCGTCTGACCTTGTGCGAACGCCATCGCCGGCGCAAGAACCGCCAGCAGCAGAAGGACGACGCTGAGTCGTACCGCTCGGCCAACTTTCATTGAACTTCCTCCTCGAGTATTAGAAAAAGAGCGCCCGCCATCATATCGCCTGTCGGCATGAAGATATCGCGGGTTTTCGCATACCGATGCCGTATGTTCAACCGATTGGATCTGTTTCCGGCGCGTGGTCCGTACCGCCGGCGCTTCAGCGGAGGCGTGCCTGCTCGCGCTTCGCGTCCGCGTTGGCCGGATCGATCGCGAGCGCTTTGGCGAGGGCGGCGACGGCCGCGTCGCGATCGCGCTTGGCCACGTGGGCCCTCGCCAGCTCGACGTAGCTGGCGGCGGACTGGGGATAGAACTCGACGTTCAGCTGCAGCCACGCCAGCGCATCGTCCGGCTTCTGAGTCGCGAGCGACTGGCGGGCGAGGTCGAGCAGCGTGGCTTCGCGGAAATCGTAGGCGCCGCTGTCGAGATATTGCTGCCGCAGCTCGCGATACTGCACGACGGCCGCCCCCTCGCCCTTCGTCAGCATCGTCTGGCGCAGAAGGTCGGAGAGCTGCGCGGGGTTGGTCACGCCGCGATGGCAGGTGGCGCACTGCACCTTCGTGACGTCCGCCGCAGGCTTTCGCAGGGACGTGGCCAGGCGCGCGTTGATGTCGTTGGTCATCGCCATCATGAGGCGCGCGGTCAGCTTCTGGCGCTTCTCGTCGGCGGCGTAGTCCATCTGGGGGCCTTGCGGTCCGCGTCCCCGTCCCCGCCCGCGGCCTGCCTGCTGCGCCTGGGCGCCCCCCTGCGGATTCTGTCCCTGGGGATTTTGTCCCGCTTGCTGCGCGGCCTGCTGTGCGGCCGCCGCGGCGGCTGCCTGCTGCGCCTGGAGCTCTTCGACCGACAGCAGCGGCGCCGACTGCTCGACGTGGCAGTACGCGCACTGCACGCCCAGCGCGCGCGTGAACTGCTGCATCTGCGCGACGACCTGTTGAGGCGGCGTGTCTTTGGGAAGCACCTGGAGATTCTTCGGAGCCGCCTGTGCGGCCGCCATCGCGGGCGCGCCAAGCAGAACGGCTGTCAGAGCCATGTAGTGCAGACCTTTAGGTCTGCTTCGTCTCGGTCTGCTTCGCGGGCAGGCCTGAAGGCCTGCACTACACACGCTCATTTCGAGTCTCGCTGCGCGATGAGCTCGCGCAGGAGCGCGGCGGTCTGCTGGCGCACGGGCGGCGGTCCGCCTGCGCGTCCGCGCGCGCCGATGCCGAGCGCGAGATCGACGGGCGTGTGGTTCTGCTTGTCCTTCGCGTCGAGCACGGCACCGTGCGCGGCGAGGTATCTGACGATGTCGTCCGAGACCTGGGCGGCGAAGTGCATCGCCGTCTGGCCGTTGTCGTTGGCGAGGTTGACGTCCACGCCGCGCTCCACGAGCACTCGCGTGGCCTCCAGCAGGTCGCGCTCGGTGCCGATGTCTTTCTGGAACACGCCCGTGCCGCGGCCGTTGCCGGCGGCGAACATCAGCGCCGTCGTGTGGTTGCTCGTGGTCATCGCCGGATCGGCGCCGTGCTCGAGCAGGATCCGCATCGCCGCGGCGTCGCCCGTCCTGGCGGCGCGCATCAGCGGCGTGGCGCCGGCGCCGAGCAGCCCATCGCCGGGCGTGTGGGCGCGCTGGACCGTCGCCGTCCGGAGTTGCGCGTTCACGTTCGCGCCGTGCGCGAGCAGGACGTTCATCAGATCCAGCGCGGAAATCGTGCTCGTGGACTTGCGGTTCGGCCGTCCGTAGATCTCAGCCGGCGTGTTCAGGTCGACGGCTCCATACAGGACCGCCATACCTGAGGTGTCCGCGAGATTCGGGTCCGCGCCGCGCTCGACCAGCATTGCCGCGACGTCGTAGTGGCCGTTGATCGTCGCGATGATGGCCGGCGTCGACAGATCGGGATCGCGCGCGTTCTTGTCCGCGCCGGCGTCGACCAGCACTTTCGCCGCCTCGAGCGATCCCTGTCGCGCGGCGTACATCAGCGCCGTCCAGTGGCCGTGCGGCAGGATCGTCAGCACGCCTTCGAGACCAAATCGATCCTTGGTGTATTTCAGATCGTTGGTCAGCGCGTTGACGTCGGCGCCGTGGGCGATGAGGATCTTCGCGGCCTCCGGATGGTTTTCAGCGACGGCCCACATCAGCGCCGTCTCGCCCATCCGATCTTCGCGCGCGCCCACCGGCGCGCCGTGCTCGATGAGGAGCTGGACGGCTTTCGCGTTGCCGGTGCGCGCGGCCGCCATGAGGACGGTCTCGCCTTCCTTGATGACCGCCTTCGCGTCGGCGCCCGCCTTGAGCAGCGCCTCGACCATGTCGCCGTTGGCGTTGCCGGCTGCAAGCGACAGCGCCGACACGCCGTAGCGGTTCACGGCGTTGACGTTCGCGCCCGAAGCGATGAGCTCGCGCGCCATCGCCTGATCGTCGGCGCGAACCGCCCAGTGCAGCGCCGTGGTGCCGTCGGCTTCGGGCGCGTTGACGGCGGCTCTTCCTGCGGGCCCGGTGGACTTCGACAGGATCGCGTGCACCGCGTCGCGGTTGCCCGCCTTGGCGGCATCGACCAGCGACCCCTCGCCTGCGGCGAATAGAGGCAGGACAGGCCGGACGGGCAGGAAGGTCATGACAGCCAGGACAAGAAGAACAAGCCTTCCCGTCCTGCCTTTCCAGCTTCTCCCGCCCATCCTGCCTCTGTTAGACAAAGATCCCATTGAGCGGCGCGTCGCCGTCACCGAACTGTTTCATGTTGTCGCCGAAGTGGTGCGCGACCGAGAGCCACAGATCGCCGACCGGCGTCCGCGCCGGCAGCTCGATGTGGCGATAGCCCTTGCCCAGGCCCCCGCCCAGGCCGATGACCGGGAGCGGATCGGTGAGATGCCCGTTCGGGTTGCCCATGCCGCCGCCGCTGAAGATGACCGAGTGATCCAGGAGCGTCCCGTCGCCGTCTTCCGTCGACCGCAGCTTCTCGAGGAACTTCGCGAAGAGCTGCATGTGGTAGGTGTTGATCTTGACGTTCTTCGCGATCTTGTCAGGGTCGTTGCCGTGGTGCGACACGGTGTGATGCTGCTCGCTGACGCCGAGGTTGTTGTACGTCCGCTGGCTCAGCTCGCGCGACAGCATGAACGTGAACACGCGCGTCACGTCCGCCTGATACGCCGCGGCCACGAGGTCGTACATCAGCCCGACATGCTCCTCGAACGAATCGGGCACGCCGATCGGCGCGCCCACGCTGACGTGCGACGTCCCGTGCGCCTCGGACTGCTGAATCCGCCGCTCGATCTCGCGGATGTTGTCGAGATACTCGCCCACGCGCGTCCGATCGCGCGCGCCGAGCGTCTTCCGCAGATCCGACGCTTCCGCGGTGATCGAATCGAGGATGCTCTTCTGCTGCTCGGTCCTCGCGGCCCGGTTCGCCGCCGTCCCGGCCTGCCCGAACAGCCGTTCGAACACCGTCCTCGGATTGATCTCCATCGGCAGCGGCGTCGTCGGCGAATTCCACGAGATCGTGTTGAGGTACGCGCAGCTGAAGCCGGGCGAGCACGCGCCGACGTAGCCGGTGAAGTCCTCCGTCGCGACTTCCAGCGACGGCAGCGGCGTATCCTGCCCGATCTGCTTCGCGACGACCTGATCGATCGTCGTGTTCGCGAAGACGTCTTCGGCTTCCGTCCGCTTCGGCCAGACGCCCGTCAGGTAGCCGCCGACGCTCACCGCGTGATCGCCGACCTGGCTGCCCGGATGCGATCGCGTCAGGTTCTTGACGACGACCAGCTGGTTCTTGAACGGCTCGAGCGGCTTCAGGATTGGCGTGAAGTCCCAGTTCGTGCCGAACGACTTCGGGAAGAACTCGTCGACGATGGCGCCGTTGGGGATGTAGATGGCGCCGAACCGCGTGCGCGGCGCCGCGGCGGCCTTCGCGAGCGGCGTAAACGCCGGGACCATCGCGTCGAGCAGCGGCAGCGCAATCGCCGCGCCCATGCCCCGCAGCATCGTCCGTCTGGAGATCGCCAGCTTCGAAATGAACATAAAAGCCTTTCGTCGACGTCCGCCTGAAGGCGGACGCCACGAACGTTGTTACGAACCTACTTCGACGCCACCAGCGCCGGCTGCGCCACGCGCATCGTGAACGGCGTGCTGTGCACGACGGCCAGCACCAGCGACTGGAACCGGTAGTCGCGTCCGGCCGCTTCGCGCATGATCGCACGAACCGCGGGCATGTCGCGCGCATCCAGCCCGCGTCCGAGCGCATAAATCAGCAGTTTCTCCGTCATGGCGCGCACGAACACGTCGGGATGCGCCACGAGCGCCTTCCGCAGCGTCACCACGCCGTCGACCTTCGTCCCGTCCACGAGCTGGCCGGTCGCGTCGATCGCGCTGCCCCCGTCGTCTTTGCGCCAGGCGCCGTCGACGTCGAAGTTCTCCATCGAGAGGCCGATCGGATCCATGCGCGCGTGGCAGGACGCACAGGTCGGGTTCGTCCGATGCTCGGCCATCTGCTCGCGCATCGTCTTCGGCTTCTCGCCGTCGGCGGCTTCCTTTAGCTGCGGGACGTCGCCGGGCGGCGGCGGCACCGGCGCGCCGAGGATGTTGTCGAGCACCCACTTGCCGCGGACGACGGGCGACGTGCGCTCCGCGTGCGACGTCACGGCGAGCACGCTGCCCTTGCCAAGCAGGCCGAAGCGGCGCTCGTCGGCCAGCGTGACGCGGCGGAAGCGGCTGCCGTAGACGTTCGGGATGCCGTAGTGCTTCGCGAGCCGCTCGTTGATGAACGTGTAGTCGGCGGTCATCAGGTCGAGGACCGGCCGGTCTTCGCGCATCACGCTCTCGAAGAACAGCTCGGTCTCGCGCTTGAAGGCCGTGCGCAGGTTGTCGTCGAAGTCCGGATAGAGATCGGAATTGGGCTGGACGTTGCGCACGTTGCGCAGCTGCAGCCACTGGCCGGCGAAGTTGTCGACGATCGCCTTCGACTTCGGATCGGCGAGCATCCGGCGGACCTGCGCGTCGAGCACCGGCTGTTCCTTCAGCCTGCCCTGCTCCGCCACGGCGAGCAGTTCGTCATCCGGAATGCTGCTCCACAGAAAGAACGACAGGCGCGACGCCAGCTCAACGTCGCTGAGGTTGTACGCGGCCCCGGCCCTGGCGCTTGCGGGATCGCGCTCGACGCGGAAGACGAAGCGCGGCGCCGCGAGGATCCGGACGA
>Ga0134123_10002091_pt1 | contig 13087 bp, 10 predicted proteins | sample KB303_FD_96460 | JGI IMG/M metagenome (GOLD analysis project Ga0134123, IMG submission 96460) | Terrestrial soil microbial communities without Nitrogen fertilizer from Kellogg Biological Station, Michigan, USA - KB3-0-3 | ecosystem: Environmental > Terrestrial > Soil > Unclassified ...
ACTTTACCGCGGGGCAGTCCGGCTCGAACGTCAACGTCACCCAGGTCGTCGCGGGCGCCGCGGGCACGGGCGCGGCGATCGTGGTGACGACGAGCCAGATCGGTACCCTTGCCTCGATCGGCAGGATCACGGTCAACACCGCCGGGAGCGGCAGCGCGCAGACGATCTCTACCGTGACCATCAATGGCACGAACCTCCTCTGCCCGTCGGCCACGATCCTCAGCTTCGGCAACAGCGTCACGGTGGATACGACCGGCCAGATCGTCGCCGCGGCCGGCACCAACTCGGGCGTAAAAGTCACCTCCTTCCAGCAGGCGCTGATGAGCCGGGTCAACACCTGCGCCCAGACGATCGCGCCGGGCTACCAGGTGACGGCTTCGATCAACGGCAGCGACGTGCGCTTTGCCGCGCCCGTGGCAATGGGCGCGCAGCCGAACGGCCAGGTCGTGGCGCGCGGGGGCACGGGCACGCTGACCAACTTCGTCGTCGGCGCGATGGGCAGCGTGCAGAACGGCATATCCACCAACACGATCGCCACCACGGTGAGCAACATGTCGGGCGGCCGCGATGCGGTGACCGGCTCGATCGTCAGGCGGATCGGCGTCGGCTCGTTCTCGCGCAGCGACATCGTGCCGTCGAACAACTCCTATCCCAAGGGCGCGAACCGCATCGACTGCCTGGGCACCACGTGCACCTACGACCAGGAGATGACCAACTTCTCCAACTGGTACGCGTACTACCGCACGCGCATCCTGATGGCCAAGACTTCGGTCGGCCGCGCCTTCGTCCCGATCGGCGACACCTACCGCGTGGGCTTCATCACCATCTGCCCGGTGAGCGGCAGCTGCGGCACCGCCTCGACTTCGGGCCTCAACGTGGTCGCGGCCAAGTATCTGAAGGTCGCCACGTTCGACACCACCCAGAAGGCGGCCTGGTACGCGAAGGTTTACAGCATCGGGGTCGGCGGCAACACGCCGCTGCGCGAGGCGCTCTCGCGCGTCGGCCGGATGTTCGGCGGCGTCTTCGGCAGCGGCCTGACCACCGGCCTGAGCGCGGCCGCCGACGAGACCATGATCGCCTCGTGCCAGCCGAACTTCGCGATCCTGGCCACCGACGGCTACTGGAACGGCGCCGGCGGGCAGAAGGTCGACGGCACCTCGATGGACAACCAGGACAACGTGAACTCGGGCTTCTCCACCCAGGCGTCGGGCGCCTTCGACGGCGGCACGCCGGTCGCGAACAACACGCTCGCCGACGTGGCGATGTACTACTACAAGAACGACCTGCGCCTGACCGGCCCCTTCGCAACCAACAACGTACCGACCACGACCAAGGACACGGCGAGCCACCAGCACATGGTGACCTTCACCATCGGCCTGGGCCTCGACGGCGAGCTGACGTATCGCCCCGACTACGAGCAAGCCATCAACGGAGATTTCTTCGACATCAAGCAAGGCACCAGGAAGTGGCCGGTGCCGGCGGCGGACTCGCCCTCGGCGCTCGACGACCTGTGGCACGCGGCGGTGAACGGGCGCGGGGTGTTCTTCAGCGCGAGGAACCCCGAAGAGCTGGCGAGCGGGCTCACCGACACCCTGAACCAGCTGCTCGCGCGCAAGGGCGCGGGCGCCGCCGCGGCGACCTCGAACCTGCAGCCGACCGCGGGCGACAACTTCGCCTACCTTGCGACCTACCAGTCGCAGAGCTGGAACGGTGACCTGGTGGCGAGGACGATCGACCTCACGACGCTGGACGTGTCCTTCGTCAACCTGTGGTCGGCGGCGAACCAGCTCGACAGCAGCCCGTACACGAGCCGGACGATCTATACGTTCGACCCCACCGACGCCGTCGGCAACAAGCTCAAGAACTTCTGCTGGCCGGCCACGGGCGGCGCGGCGTGCGCCGACGGCGCCGGGCTCGACGCCACCGAGCAGGGGTGGTTCAACCCGAACCAGCTCCAGCAGTACAACGGCTGGAACGCGCTGCAGAAAGCTGCAGCCACGCCGAGGACCCTGGTGGACTTCGTGCGCGGCGACGCCTCGAACGAGGACACGAACCAGGGCCTCGCCCAGGACCTCTACCGCAACCGGGTCAGCCGCCTCGGCGACCTGGTCGACGCGCAGCCGGCCTACGTGCGCAGGGCCACGTTCAACTACAGCGCTCCGATCGACCCGGGCTATGCCGAATTCAAGGCCTGCACCGGAGGCACCGGAACGGCCTGCGCCGGCGCACAGTTCCCGAACCCGACCCTGCCGCGCCGCGGCACGGTGTACGCCGCGGGCAACGACGGCATGCTGCACGCGTTCGAGACCGACGTGAACAACAACCCGTACTACCAGACCGCCGGTATCCCGACGGTACCGACAACCGACGACGCGTTCAGCACCGGCAACAACGTGGGCAACGGCGTCGAGCGCTGGGCCTACGTCCCCAGGTTCCTGATGCGCAACCTCTATCGCCTCGCGGAGCAACCCTACGGCCACCGCTACTTCGCCGACGGCTCGCCGCGCATCTTCGACATCTGCATCTCCACGCCGTGCGCGGGGCAGAACGACTGGCGCACGATGATCGTCGCCGGCGTCAACTCCGGCGGCAGCGGCTACTACGCCCTCGACATCACCAACCCGCTCGCGCCGAAGGGGATGTGGGAGTTCACCAACGCCGGCGTCTGCTATAGCGACACGGACATCGCGGCGCTCGACAAGACCTCCGACTGCAACCTCGGCCTGACCTACGGCTATCCGGTCGTCACGAAGCGCATCAGCGACGGCAAGTGGGTCGTGATGGTGAGCTCGGGCTACAACAACAACGTGAACGGCGGCGACGGCCGGGGCTACCTGTACATCCTCGACGCCGCGACCGGCGTGATCCTCAATCGGATCACGACCGGCTCCGGCACGGCCGCTTCGCCGAGCGGCCTGGGCAGGATCAGCGGCTGGGCCGACGACCCCAACAACAACAACCTGGCGCTCGCGGTCTACGGCGGCGACCTCGACGGCAACGTGTGGCGCTTCGAGCTCGATCCGACCAAGACGAACTACCTCGCCGCCACCAAGATCGCCCAGGCGAAGGACAGCGCCGGCAACCCGCAGCCGATCACGGTCCAGCCGGAGCTCGCGACGGTCAACTTCAGGCGGGTGATCCTGTTCGGCACCGGCAAGTTTCTCGAGCAGGCCGACAAGTCGCCGCCGTTCAAGACGCAGACGGTCTATGCGCTCGCCGACGACACCAGCGTCACGGGCCCCGGCCCGGTGATCCCCGACGTGCGCAACCCCGCGGACATCATACCGCGCGTGTTCGTGCCGGGCGTCAACCCGGACGAGCGCACCGTGACCCCCGCGACCGGGCCGGACTGGTCGACGCAGCACGGCTGGCTGATCGACCTCCCGGACCCGGGCGAGCGCATCAACCTCGATCCGCTGGTGCAGCTCGGCTTCCTGTCGATCCCGTCGAACGTGCCGACGGCCGACACCTGCACCGCGGGCGGCTACGCGTGGTTCAACTTCTTCGATCTCGCCACCGGCGGCTTCGTGCCGGCGCCGGGCAACACCATGGCGAGCAAGAAGTACAACAACGCGATGCTCGCCGGCCAGAGCATCGTGTGCAGCCCGGGCGCCAACTGCGCCATCCTCGCCCCGCCCGTGGACGGAGGCAACCCGGTGAAGGGTTCGCCGCCGATTGCCGCCACGGCATTCTCCGGGCGCCGGGTGACGTGGCGGGAGCTGGTCGGCGATCAATGACGCTCGCCCTCCAGGGAGCCCGGCTCCCTACCGCCTTCGCCGCGTCGCTCGCGATCCACGCCGCGCTCGCAGCGGCGCTGGCGCTGGTGGCGGGAGGCTGGCTGCCGGGAAGCCGCGCTCCGGCCGCGAAGCCGGACGCTCTTCTGGCCACGCTGCGCGCGCAGCCGGTGCCGGCGCCCCACAAGACGGCCGCTGCAACCCGTCCCGCGCGGGGAGCCGGCGATGCGACGACGGGTGCCGCTCTGCCGAAGCCGTATTACCTTCCGGCCGCGGAGCTGACCGAGCGGCCGCTCCCGCTCGCGGCGATCGAGCCGAGCTTTCCGAGCGGCGCCTCCGCCACCGGCCGCGTGAAGATGCGCCTGTACATCAACGAGCACGGCGCGGTGGATGCGGTCGACATCACCGAAGCCGAACCGGCCGGCGAGTTCGAGCAGGCGGCCGTAGAGGCTTTCAGCGAGGCACGCTTCACTCCGGGGCGCAAGGATGGCACGGCGGTGAAAAGCCAGATCGCGCTCGAGGTGCGCTTCGGCGAGCCCTCTCCCCTGCCGGCGAGCGCGGAGCAGGCGACGCGCGCCCGGCCGGACAATCCCAACGCCTACGACGCTCCCGACCGCATCGGGATCAAGACAAGGAGACCACGATGAGAACGATCCAACTGACGTGCGCGGCGCTGCTTTCGCTCGCCGCCTGGAGCAACGCGCCGGCCGAGCCGAAGCCGCTGCCCTGGGTCCTCGCCCAGGGCCGCACCCTCGCGAAGTGCGAGCTGGACGGGCGCATGGTGCCCTCCGGCACTCGCATGTGCATGCAGGGCAAGTTCATGGAGTGCAGCCCGAACGGCACCTGGCAGAGCACCGGCCAGGACTGCTGAGCGGGCCGCGCTAGCCGCGCGGCGCGAGCCCGCGCGGCAGCGTGAACACCACGTTCTCGGAGATTCCTTCGAGCTGCCGCACGCTCTTCGCGCCGAGCGACTTCAGGCGCGCGATCAGCTCCTCCACCAGCACCTCGGGCGCGGAAGCGCCGGCGGTGATGCCGACGCGGCGCTTGCCGTCGATCCATTCGGCACGCAGGTCCGAGGCGTTGTCGACGAGGTACGCGGGCACGCCCATGTTCTCGGAAACCTCGCGCAGCCGGTTGGAGTTGGAGCTGTTGGGGGAGCCGACCACGATCACCACGTCGCACTGCGGCGCCATGAACTTGACCGCGTCCTGCCGGTTCTGCGTGGCGTAGCAGATATCGTCCTTCTTCGGCCCGACGATGCGCGGAAAGCGCGCCTTGAGCGCGGCGATGACCGAGGCGGCGTCGTCGACCGAGAGCGTGGTCTGCGTGACGTACGAGAGCTTGCCGGAAGCCGGCCGCAGCGCGGCGACGTCCGCCACCGTCTCGACGAGATGCATGCCGCCCGCGGCCTGCCCCATGGTGCCTTCGGCTTCGGGGTGGCCGCGGTGGCCGATCATCACGATCTCGTAGCCCTCGCGCAGCATCTTGGTCACCTCGACATGCACCTTGGTGACGAGCGGGCAGGTGGCATCGAACACCTTGAGGCCGCGCCGCTCGGCCTGCGCGCGCACTTCCCTCGACACGCCGTGCGCGCTGAAGATGACGGTGGCGCCGGCGGGCACCTCGTCCAGCTCCTCGACGAACACCGCGCCCTTCGCGCGCAGGTTCTCGACCACGTACTTGTTGTGCACGATCTCGTGGCGCACGTAGATCGGCGCACCGCGCAGCTCGAGCGCGCGCTCGACGATCTCGATCGCGCGCTCGACGCCGGCGCAGAAGCCGCGCGGGCTGGCAAGCATCACTTCCATCGCTTCATTCTCTCTCATCCGGGGCGCTGCGCGTAGGCGCGGTCGAACGCCGCTTCGAGCCGCGAATCGGCGCCGCGCAGGCGATCGACCACCGTCTTCGCCCAGTCGAAATACTCGCGGCGCCGCTCGAGGTCCCAGTTCGCCGGCGGCCTGGCGGTGACGTCGCGCAGGTTGCAGATCTTGTCCGCGAGCTTCACCAGCTTGGCTCCGCGGCTCGCGCCGGCCGCGTGCGCCACCTGCATCCGCTTCCGGGTGCGCTTCTTGAGCATCTTGTTGTCGGTGAGCTCGAGCACGATCTCGGCGATTTCGCGGCCGAACTCGCGTTCCAGCTCCCCGGGCGTGGTCTCGGTGTCCTCGATGGTGTCGTGAAGCAGCGCCGCGCAGAGCACTTCGACATCGGTCACCCCGGCCTCGTTCACCAGGACGTCGGCGAGCGCGATGGGGTGGTTGATGTAGGGCGAAGCCTGGGCGTCCTTGCGCCGCTGGTCCCGGTGCTTGCGCGCCGCAAAGGCGAGCGCCTTAAGAAGGAGCGCCAGCCCGCTTTTCATGGCGGCGCAAGCCGTCCAGGATCAGGAGCGCCGCGCCGAGCGTGATCGCCGAGTCGGCGACGTTGAACGCCGGCCAGTGCCAGCCGGCGGCGTGGAAATCGAGAAAGTCCACCACCTGGCCGAAGCGCAGGCGGTCGACGAGATTGCCCAGCGCGCCGCCGAGGATCAGCGCGAGCCCCGCGCACAGCATGCGCCGCTGCGGCGAGCGCAGCAGCAGCACCGAGACGACCAGCGCGGCGCCGAGCGCGAAAGCGGCGAGCAGCGGCGTCTGCCAGCCCGGCGCGGCGGCGAGGAAGCTGAACGCCGCGCCCTTGTTGAACACCAGAATCATGTTGAAGAAGCTGGTGAGCTCGAGGCGCTCGCCGGGCGCGAAGCGCGCGAGCACCAGCCACTTCGTAAGCTGGTCGGCGAGCACGATGGCGGCAGCGCCGGCGAACCAGGGAGCCGACTTAGACATGGCGGCGCGTCTCCCCCGGCCCGCGCAGGTTCGACCTGCAGCGCGCGCACAGGCCCTCTTCGTCGACATCGGGCGTGTAATGCCAGCAGCGGTCGCACTTGGCGTTGGTACTGGGTCTCACTTCAACGGAAAAATTCCCCTGATGAGCTCGCGCGGCCGAGGTGATGAGCAGGAACTTGAGCTCCTCGCCAAGGCTTGCCAGCCACTCGTAGTCCTGGCCCTCTGCGCGCAAGTCCACCTCGGCCTGCAGCGAAGCGCCGACCTTGTCCTCGATGCGCAGCTCCTCGATCTGCTTGCGGACCGGCTCGCGCAGCTCGCGCAGGCGCTTCCACTTCGCCTCCAGCGCCGGCGCGTCGGGCGGCGCCGGGATCTCGTGCAGGGTCTGGAAAAACACGCTGTCGTCGCTCTTCCCGGTGAAGACCTGCCACAGCTCTTCGGCGGTGAACGACAGGATCGGCGCCATCAAGCGCACAAGGCTGTGCGTGATGTGGTAAAGCGAGGTCTGCGCCGAGCGCCGCGCTGTCGAATCGGCGCCGCTCGTGTACAGGCGGTCCTTGAGGATGTCGAGGTAGAAGGCGCCGAGGTCCTCGGAGCAGAAGCTCTGCAGGCGCTGCGCCACCAGGTGGAACTGGTAGCGCGCGTAGTCGGCCGCCGCCTGCTCCTGCATCTGCGCGGTCATGGCGAGTGCGTAGCGGTCGATCTCCACCATCTTCTCCGCCGGCAGCGCGTGCTTCGCCGGGTCGAAGTCGGAGACGTTGGCGAGCAGGAAACGCAGCGTGTTGCGGATGCGCCGGTAGCTCTCCACCACGCGCTTCAGGATCTCGTTCGAGATCGTGAGCTCGCCGCTGTAGTCGCTCGAAGCCACCCACAGGCGCAGGGTCTCCGCGCCGAGCGTGCTCGAGATCTCCTGCGGCGAGGTGGTGTTGCCCTTGGACTTCGACATCTTGCGGCCTTCCATGTCGATGACGAAGCCGTGCGTGAGGAGGCTGTTGTAGGGCGCCCGGCCGTCGAGCATGCAGCCGGTGAGGAGCGCGAGATGGAACCAGCCCCGATGCTGGTCGGAGCCCTCGAGGTACATGTCGGCGGGATAGGTCGACTGCTCCTTGTGCGAGTTGCGCAGCACGGTGAAGTGAGTGCTGCCCGAGTCGAACCAGACGTCGAGCGTGTCCCGGCTCTTCTCGTAGTTGGGAGCATCCGCGCCCAACAGTTCTTCCGCGGTGATGCCCTGCCAGGCCTCGATGCCGCCTTTCTCAACCCGCTGCGCCACCGCCTCGAGCAGCTCCTGCGTGCGGGGGTGCAGCGCGCCGGTTTCCTTGTGCAGAAAAAACGGCATCGGCACGCCCCACTGGCGCTGGCGCGATAGCGTCCAGTCCGGCCTGTTGGCGATCATGCCGTGCAGGCGCGCCTTGCCCCAGCTCGGGAAGAACTGCGTCGCGTCGATCGCGCGCAATGCGCACTCGCGCAGCGATTCGCCGTGAATACGATTGTCAGGGCCGGCTTCTCCGGCCACCTTCTTGTCCATGGAGGCGAACCACTGGTTGGTGGCGCGCAGGATCAGCGGCGTCTTGTGGCGCCAGCAGTGCATGTAGCTGTGCACGTGCTTCCAGTCGACCGCGAGCAAGGCGCCCTTCTCCTCCAGCGTCTTCACGATCTTCGGATTCGCGTCCCAGATCGAGAGCCCGCCGAAGAGGGGCAGCGACGATGCGTACTTCCCGTCGCCCATCACCGGAGTGAGGATCTCGTCGTCCTTCATGCCGTAGCGTCGGCAGGAGTCGAAGTCCTCGACCCCGTATGCCGGCGACGAGTGCACGACGCCCGTACCGGACTCGGTAGTGACGTACTCGCCCAGGTAGACCGGCGCCAGGCGGTCATAGAAGGGATGCTTGAAGCGGATTTTCTCCAGGTCCTTGCCCTTGCATTTCCCAACGACCTTGCCTTCCAGGCCGTAGCGCTTCAGGCAGGCCTCGCGCAACTCATCCGCGAGGATGAGGAGCCCCTTGGCGGTTTCCACGAGGTCGTAGGTGAAGTCAGGATGAACGTTCAGCGCCTGGTTGGCGGGCAGCGTCCAGGGCGTCGTGGTCCAGATGACCGCGTACACCTGCTTGGTTGCTCTCGCCTTGAAAGCGCCTTCCAGCTTGGGAAGATCGTCCTTCAATAGTGCGAAGGCGACGTCGACGGCCGGATCTTTGCGGTCCTCGTACTCGATTTCCGCCTCGGCGAGCGCCGAGCCGCAGTCGAAACACCAGTTCACCGGCTTCAAGCCGCGATAGACGTAGCCCTTGGCAAGCAGGATCCCGAGCAGGCGGATCTCGTTCGCCTCGTTGCCGGGGGCCATGGTGAGGTAGGGGTTGTCCCACTCGCCGAGCACGCCAAGCCGCTGGAAGCCCGTCTTCTGGATCGCGATCTGCTCGGTGGCGAACGCGCGGCACAGCCGCTGCGTTTCCGCGGTCGACAGGTTCTTGCCGTACTTCTTCTCGATCTGCGCCTCGATCGGCATGCCGTGACAGTCCCAGCCCGGCACGTAGCGCGCGTCGAAGCCGGCAAGCGACCTCGACTTGACCACCATGTCCTTGAGGATCTTGTTGACCGCCGTGCCGATGTGGATGTCGCCGTTCGCGTAGGGCGGCCCGTCGTGCAGGACGAAAGTCGGCCTGCCCTTCGCGATCTGCCGCAGGCGCCGGTAGGTACCTTTCTCCTGCCATTGCTTCACCCATTGGGGCTCGCGCTTGGCGAGGTCGCCGCGCATGGGAAACGGCGTTTCGGGAAGATTGAGCGTGTCTTTGTAGTCAGCCATGGTTCACGAAGTAGTCACGGGCCTGCCGCGCATCGTGCGCGATGGCCTCCTTGAGCGCGTCGAGGCCGTCGTACTTTCGCTCGTCGCGCAGCTTCTTCAGGAAGCGCACCCGCAGGTGCTCGCCGTACAGGTCGCGCTCCCAGTCGAAGAGATGCACCTCCAGCAGCGGCAGCGGCACCGGGTTCACCGTGGGACGCCTGCCGATGCTCGCCACGCCGGGGCCAAAGCCGTCGACCTCCACCACGAAGATGCCCGAGAGCGGCGGCGGGCGCCGCAGCACGATGTTCGCGGTCGGAAAGCCGAGGCTGCGGCCGAGCTTCGCGCCGTGGGCCACGCGGCCGCTGATGGTATACGGATGCCCGAGCAGGCGCTCGCCCGTGTCGAGCTCCCCCGCCGCGAGCGCGGCGCGCACCGCGGAGCTCGAAACCCGCACCCCCTCGAACAAGACGTCGGCCATCGACTCGACCACGAATCCGTGCCGGGTGCCCGCGAGAGCGAGCGCCGTGTAGTCGCCCGCGCGCCGCGCGCCGAACCGGAAGTCGCGTCCGACGAGGAGCCAGCGCGTGGCGAGCCCGTTCACCAGCACGTCCTCGACGAAACGCTCCGCCGACATCGATGCAAAGCGCCGGTCGAAGCGCGCCACGTGCACGCGCTCGACGCCGGCGGCTTCGATCAGCTCTAGCTTGTCGCGCAGCCGGGTGAGCCGCGCGGGCGCGGCCTTCGGGTCGAAAAATTCTCGCGGGTGCGGCTCGAAGGTCAGCACGCACGAAACGAGCTCCAGCTCGCGCGCCTTCGCCCCGACGCGCTCGATGAGCGCGCGGTGTCCCCGGTGCACGCCGTCGAAGTTGCCGATCGTCAGTGCACACCGGCCCGGGGCGCGCTGCAGAGAGCCGTGCGTGACGACCATGGACTCGGTTAAAACCATGAATTATAGTGCTTTTGTGAAGACCCTCGAACAGGAGATGGCGATTTACGCGGCCTACCACCGCGACCCGCGCAACAGGGCGACGCATTTCCTGGGCGTGCCGCTCATCATGCTCGCCCTTCTGGTTCCCCTGAGCCTCCATCGCTTCGAGCTGGCGGGGTTCAGCGTCACCCCGGCCATGCTGGTCGCCGCCGCGCTCCTCGCGTACTACTTCGTCCTCGACTTCGCGCTCGCGGTGGCGATGCTCGTCGTCCTCGGCGCGCTCATCTGGCTCGCCGAGCTTCTCGCAGCCGGCGGCGCGGCGCACGCCTGGATCTGGTTCGGGGCGGCCTTCGTCGGCGGCTGGATCCTGCAGCTCGTCGGCCACGTGTTCGAGGGCCGCAAGCCCGCGCTGGTCGACAACCTGTTCCAGATCTTCATCGCGCCGATCTTCCTCTGCGCGGAGGTTTTCTTCGCGCTCGGCCTGAGGTCCGGCCTGCGCTCCGCGGTGCAGGCACGCGCGGTGAGCCACGGATCGGGCAACTGACGCGAATCTGACGCTGGCGGCTTGAGGGCAGTTCGGTAGTATCTCGCCCGGAGGAGGAGTCATGAAGGGTTTGCTCGCGCTGTCGCGCGCGATCGACGCGGTCAACGAGAAGCTGAGCTGGATCGCCGACTGGCTCGTGTTCCTGTCCTGCCTCATCAGCGCGGGAAACGCGTTTTCGCGCTACGCGTTCAGCCTGAGCTCGAACGCCTGGCTCGAGATCCAGTGGTACATGTTCGGCGCGGTCGTCATGCTCGGCGCTTCCTACACGCTCAAGAAAAACGAGCACGTGCGGGTCGACATCGTCTACAGCAATCTCTCGACGCGCAAGCAGATCGGCGTCGACATCTTCGGCGGCATCCTGTTTCTTCTGCCGGCGGCGCTGATCCTCACCTACCTGTCGTGGCCGGTGTTCCACAACTCCTGGGTCGAGGGGGAGTACTCCGGCAACGCCGGCGGCCTGATCCGCTGGCCGATCAAGATTTTCCTGCCGATCGGGTTCGCGTTGCTCAGCCTGCAGGGCTTCTCCGAGCTGATTAAGCGCTTCGCAATGCTTACCGGCCATATGAAGGCGGATTTGCATTACGAGAGGCCTTTGCAGTGAGACGTTACGACCGCCAGGAGACGGCTGCTTGATACCCCACGACTTGATGGCGCCGCTGATGTTCGGCGGCCTGGTCGTGTTCATGCTGATCGGCTACCCGGTGTCGTTCTCGCTCGCCGCGGTCGGCCTGTTCTTCGGCTTCATCGCCATCGAGCAGGGCTTCTTCGGCTTCCAGCTGATGCAGGCCTTGCCGGAACGGGTGTTCGGCATCCTCGCCAACGACACGCTGCTCGCGATTCCCTTCTTCACCCTGATGGGCGCGATCCTGGAGCGCTGCGGGCTGGCCGAGGACCTGCTCGACGGGCTGGGCCAGCTCTTCGGTCCGGTCCGGGGTGGCCTGGGCTACGCGGTGATCGTGGTGGGCGCGATCCTCGGCGCTATCACCGGCACGGTGGCGGCCTCGGTGATCGCAATGGGCCTCATCTCGCTGCCGGTCATGATGCGCTACGGCTACGACATGCGCTACGCCACCGGCGTGATTGCCGCGTCAGGCACCATCACCCAGCTGATCCCCCCGTCCCTCGTGCTGATCGTGCTCGCCGACCAGCTCGGCCGTTCGGTGGGCGACATGTACCTGGGAGCCTGGGGCCCGAGCCTGGTGCAGGTGCTGCTCTTCTGCCTGTACACCTTGGGCGTGAGCATCTTCAAGCCGAAATGGGTGCCGGGAATTCCGCGCGAGTCGCTCACGATGCATGGCTGGCCGCTCGTCAAGCGCTGCCTGTGGGGCATCGTCCCGTCGCTCGTGCTGATCTTCCTCGTGCTCGGCACGATCTTCCTCGGCCTCGCCACGCCGACCGAGGGCGGGGCGATGGGCATGGTCGGCGCGATCGTGCTCGCCGTTCTGCACCGCCCGGAGTTCTCGCGCCACGCCAAGGTCGCGGCCTGGATCGGCGCCGCGGCGCTCGCGATCGTGACCGTGCCCGCGACGGTGGTGTGGCAGAGCGACTGGATGCCCGCCGGACTCCTGTCGACGGCGACCACGGCGCTCGACCGGATCCGCGCGCCGATCTTCGTCGTCTGCTACATCGCGCTCGCGGTCGTCATGTGGGAGGCGGTGCGCATCACCGCGCTGCGCGATCTGATCCGCCAGGCGTCGCAGTCGACCATGCGGCTCACCGCGATGGTGATCTTCATCCTCATCGGCTCGACCATCTTCACGCTGGTGTTCCGCGGCGTCGACGGCGACCTGTGGATCGAGGGCCTGCTGCTGCACCTGCCCGGCGGCAAGGTCGGCTTCCTGATCTTCGTCAACCTGTTCGTATTCTTCCTCGCGTTCTTCCTCGACTTCTTCGAGATCGCCTTCATCATCATCCCGCTCCTCGCACCGGTGGCGACCAAGCTCGGGATCGATCTGATCTGGTTCGGGGTGCTCCTGTGCGTGAACATGCAGACCTCGTTCATGCACCCGCCGTTCGGCTTTGCCCTCTTCTACCTGCGAGGCATCGCCTCGCGCGAGGTGAAGAGCTCGCAGATCTACTGGGGCGCGATCCCGTGGGTGGTGCTGCAGGTGATCATGGTGGCGATCGTCATCTTCTGGCCGGGTCTCGTCACCGCGTTCCTCGACAGCGGGCCGAAGGTCGACCCGAGCAAGATCGAGATCGTCCTGCCGCCGGACGACTCGGGCTCGCAGCCCGGCAGCGAAGACGACTTCGAGAAGCAGTACAAGCAGGGCCGCTAGGCGGCCGCAAAAAAAA
>Ga0134123_10002092_pt1 | contig 13087 bp, 13 predicted proteins | sample KB303_FD_96460 | JGI IMG/M metagenome (GOLD analysis project Ga0134123, IMG submission 96460) | Terrestrial soil microbial communities without Nitrogen fertilizer from Kellogg Biological Station, Michigan, USA - KB3-0-3 | ecosystem: Environmental > Terrestrial > Soil > Unclassified ...
CCCGGCGCCGTTGCTGCTGATGCTGTCGAGCGGCGGCCTCACCCACGTGACGGAGGCGCAGCGAGTGCCGGTGCAGATGCTGGAGTCCGGCCCCGCCGCGGGGGCCATCGCGGCCGCGTTCTTCGGCGAGGCCGACGGCGACGGGCGCGTGCTCGCCTTCGACATGGGTGGCACCACCGCCAAGCTGTCGCTGGTGGACGGCGGCGAGCCGCTCACCGCGTACTCCTTCGAGGCCGCGCGGCAGCGTCGGTTCATCGAGGGCAGCGGCCTGCCGATCCGCATCTCCACCATCGAGCTGATCGAGATCGGGGCGGGGGGTGGCAGCATCGCGGCCGTCGACGAGATCGGGCTCCTGAAGGTGGGCCCGCGGAGCGCCGGCTCGCACCCGGGGCCCGCGGCCTACGGGCTCGGCGGCAGGGAGCCGACGGTCACCGACGCCGACTTCCTGCTCGGCTACCTGAACCCGGACTACTTCGCGGGCGGCGAGGTGGCGGTGGACATGGCGGCGGCCATCGGGGCGGTGGAGGGGCTCGCGCGGCGGCTCGGGCTCGAGTCGACGAAGGTCGCGTGGGGCATCCACGACATCGTGAACGAGAACATGGCCGGCGCGGCGCGCGTGCACATCGCGGAGCGAGGCCGCGACCCTCGCTACTACGCGCTGCTCTGCACCGGCGGGGCGGGACCGGTGCACGCCTACTCGGTGGCGCGCAAGCTCGGGATCGGCCGTGTCGTCTGCCCGCCGTCGGCGGGGGTGGCCTCCGCGCTGGGCCTGCTGGTCGCGCCGGCGCGCGTCGACCGCGGCGCCACCGTCGGCATCCGGCTCGACCGGGGCAGCATCGCGGAGCTGGAGGCCGCGTTCGCCCGCCTGGAGGAGGAGGCGCGCGCGGTAATGGCCGAGACCGGGCTGAAGCTCGAGTCGGCCACGGTGGAGCGGCTGGCCGATGGGCGCTTCATGGGCCAGGGCTTCGACCTGGTGGTGGCGCTGCCGCCCGGGCCCTACGAGGACAGCGACGGCGGCCGCGCGGTCCTGCGCGGCGCCTTCGAGGGCGCGTACCGCGAGAAGTTCGCCCTGACGCCGCCCGGCGTGCCGGTGGAGTTCATCAACATCCGGGTCGCGGTGCGAGCGCCGGTCTCGGGCAGCGAGGTGGTGCTGGAGGGGCGCGCGGGAGGCGGCGCGCGCGCCGCGCTCAAGGGCACGCGCCGCGCCTACTTTCCGGACGCGGACGGCTGGGTGGAGACGTCCGTGTACGACCGCTATCGTCTGGGAGTCGGCGACGAGATCGCGGGGCCCGCGGTGGTGGAGGAGGAGGGCTCGACGCTGGTGATCGGCCCGGGCGCGACCGCGGTGGTGGCGCGCAGCGGGAACCTCGTGGTGACCCTGCCCCCTCACCCTGCCCTCTCCCCGGAGGGGAGAGGGGGAACGGGCGCCCCTCGCTCCCGAAGGGGGAGAGGGTGAGATGAAGACGAGGGGGAGGTCATGACCACGGCATTCGACGCCATCACGCTCGAAGTCCTCTGGACCCGCCTCATCTCGGTGGTGGACGAGGCGGCGAAGGCCATCGTGCGCACCTCGTTCTCCACGCTCTCCAACGAGGCCAACGATTTCGCGTGCGTGCTCACCGACGCGCGGGGGCACGCGCTGGCCCAGAATTCGGGCTCGATCCCCTCGTTCATCGGCACGCTGCCGGCCACCGTGCGCCACTTCCTGCGCGAGCTGGGGCCGGAGCGGCTGAAGCCGGGCGACGTGCTGATCACCAACGACCCGTGGCAGGGCACCGGGCACATGAGCGACGTGTGCCTGGTGAAGCCCATCTTCCGTCCCGACGCCCACGGCCATCGGCTGGTGGCGTTCGCCTCCACCACGTCGCACATGCCGGACATCGGCGGGCGCATCCGGGCCATCGAGGCGCGCGAGCTGTTCGAGGAGGGCTTCCACATCCCGCTCACGCATCTCATCCGCGAGGGCCGGGTGGACGACACCCTGGTCGCGCTGTTGCGGGCCAACGTGCGGACCCCCGACCAGACGGTGGGTGACATCTGGGCCCAGGTGAGCGCCAACGAGCTGATGGAGAGCCGGGTGGGACGGCTGATGGACGAGTACGGCCTCGACTCGCTGGAGGGACTGGGCGACGAGCTCTTCGGCCGCTCGGAGCGCGCGATGCGGGAGGCGATCCGCGCGGTGCCCGACGGCACCTACCGCTTCGGCATCGACACCGACGGCTTCGAGGCGCCCTACAGGTTCCGGCTCGCGCTCACCGTGGCGGGCGACCGAATCGTGGCCGACTTCAACGGGACGTCACCCGCGCAGCCGCGCGCGATCAACTGCGTGCTGGCCTACACCTACGCCATGACCGCGTACGCGGTGCGCTGCGCGCTGCTCCCCGGCCTGCCGAACAACGAGGGCATGTACCGCCCGGTGACGGTGGAGGCTCCCGAGGGGTGTCTCCTCAACCCGAAGTTCCCCGCCGCGGTGGTGAGCCGCGCGCAGACCGGCCACTACGTGCCGATCCTGGTGCTGGGCGCGCTCCACCAGGTGATCCCGGATCGCGTGGCCGCCGCGGCCGGCTCGCCGCTCTGGGCGGTGGCGCAGTCGGGCACGCGCGACGACGGGCGGCCGTACACCACGGTGCTGTTCTTCAACGGGGGCATGGGCGCCACCGCGTCCAAGGACGGCGAGCACGTGCTCTCGTGGCCCAGCAACATCTCGAGCACGCCGGTGGAGGTGGCGGAGCGCAACAGCCCGCTCTTCTTCCACTACAAGCGCATGCGCGCGGGCTCGGGCGGCAAGGGAAAGTTCCGCGGCGGCCTCGGGCAGGACATGCTGATCGAGAGCGAGTCGCCGCGGCCGATCGTGATGAGCTTCATGGCCGAGCGTACCCGCTTCCCCGCGCCGGGGCTGGCCGGCGGCGGCGCGGGCGGCCTGGGCGACGTGCGGATCAACGGCAAGAAGGTGGATCACCGGCGCCAGCACGTGCTGGAGCGCGGCGACCGCGTGCTGGGGAGCACGCCGGGCGGCGGCGGCTACGGGCCGGCCGGGAAGCGGGCGAAGAAGCTGCGCGAGCGCGATCGCGCCCGCGGTTACGCCGGCCGCGGAGACCGGTGAGCGCGTGGCCATGCGTGGCCCGGCCCTGACGCTCGGCGTGTCGAGTCTGGCCCTCGCGCTGTTCCCGCAGTTCCGACCGTTCTTCTTCTTCGACCCCACGCATCCGATGGAGACCATGGACGCGGCGGCGCCGGCGGTCGCCTCCCCCGCGTGGCGGCTCGCGCACTACCTGGCCCTGATCGGCTTCGTGCTGCTCCTCTGCGTGCTGCCGGCGCTGCACGCGCGGCTCTCCGCCGGGGGTGTCGAGGCCCGCTCGCGGCGGGCGATGCTGCTCTGCAGCCTGGGAGTCGCGCTCATCCTGCCGACGCTCGGGGTGGAGCTCTACGCGATGCCCGCGATCGGGCGGATCTACCTCGCGGGCAACGTGTCCATCGCGCCGGCGGTGAGCCTGATCTACATCGGGGGCGCCACGCTGGTGATGCTGCTGGGGCTCGTGCTGCTCGCGATCGGGGCCATCGTGCTCGCCACCGCCGTGGCGCGCAGCCGCGTGCTCCCCCGGTGGGCGGCGATCGTCTACGCGATCGGGCTGGCCGCCTGGTGCCCGCTGTTCCCGCCGGTCTTTCGGGTCGTGGACGGGCTCCTGATCGGGGTCGGCGGGATCGCGCTGGCGTGGGCGCTGAGGCGCCCGGTGCCGCCGCCGGCGGCGCCCGGCTTTCACCCGGAGGTGCCGGGCACGCGGCCGGTTGCGCCGGAGCTCTAGGGCGTCCCCCTCACCCTGCCCTCTCCCCAGGGGGAGAGGGAGAGGGGGGAATCAGGACAGGACGACGGAGGGGTTGGCCAGGTACTTGTCGAAGGGAATCGCGGTGAGCTGCTCGAAGGCCTCGATGTAGCGCTGGCGGGTGCCGGAAACCACGTCCTCCGGGAGCTCGGGGCCCGGGTAGGTCTTGCCCCAGCCGATCTTCTCGCAGTAGTCGCGCACGTACTGCTTGTCGAACGAGGGCTGCGGTCCGCCCGGCGAGTACTGATCCGCGGGCCAGAACCGCGAGGAGTCGGGGGTGAGGGCCTCGTCACCCAGCACCAGCCGCCCGCCGCGGTCCACCCCGAACTCGAACTTGGTGTCGGCGATGATGATGCCGCGCTCGAGCGCGAAGGCCGCCGCGAGCTCGTAGAGCGCGATCGACAGCCGCTCCGCCTCCGCGAAGCGCTCGGCGCCCACGATGGCCGCGCCCTGCTCGCGGGTGATGTTCTCGTCGTGGCCGGTCTGGGCCTTGGTGGCGGGGGTGAAGATCGGCGCGGGCAGGCGGTCCGACTCCCGCAGCCCGGCGGGCAGCCGGTGGCCGCAGACCAGCCCGGTCTTCTGATAGTCCTTCCAGCCGGAGCCGGAGAGGTAGCCGCGCACCACGCACTCGATCGGCAGCATCTCGAGCCGCCGGCACTCGGTGGAGCGGCCGTCGGGGCGGAGGGCGAGCAGGTGGTTGGGGCCGATGGACCGGGTGCGGGCGAACCAGAAGCCCGACATGCCGGTCAGCACCCGGCCCTTGTCCGGGATCGCGGTCGGCAGCACGACGTCGAAGGTGGAGATGCGATCGGAGGCCACGAGCAGGAGCCTCTCGTCGTCGAGGGCGTAGAGCTCGCGGACCTTCCCACTGCCCAGGTGTACGGCGTCCGGCATGGACGGCCCCTCCTTTTGCTCGCACTGTAGCATAGGCATCCACCGCTCACCGATCACCCCGGGGCATCGGCTGGCTCTCGCCTTCATTCGATCACCTGATCCGCGCGCTGCAGGAGCGCCGGCGGGATCGTCAGGCCGAGCGCCCTGGCGGTCTTGAGGTTGATCACCAGCTCGAACTTCGTGGGCTCCATCACGGGCAGATCGGCGGGCTTTTCGCCCTTCAGGATCCGGCCGGTGTACAGGCCGGCCTGCCGATAGGAGTCCGCGATATTCGTCCCATAGCTCATGAGGCCCCCGGCGGTCGCGTATTCACGAAAGCCGTAGACGGTCGGAAGCCGGTGTCGCGCCGCCAGCTTGACGAGCTGATCCCGCTGACTATCGAAGAAGGGCTCCGCCTGCACGATGCTGGCGTTCGCTTGCTGCTTGGCCATCCGCGCAAACGCCGGCTCGAAACCGTCCCGGCTGGCGACCTTGTAGAGGAGAATCTGTTGTCCGGTCGTGCGAGCGGCGGCCTCCAGCTTCTTGGAATAGGCTTCTGCCGCCGCATATGTCGGATTGACCACCAGGGCGACCCGGCGAGCACTCGGAAGAAGCTCGCGTAGGAGTTCCAGCCGCTTCGGACCGAGGGCGTCGGCGAACAAAGCCGCCCCAGTCACGTTGCCACCGGGGTGACCGAGACTCTGGACCAGCCCCCGTGCAACCGGGTCGTCCACGCCGGTAAAGACGATCGGCGTCGATGACGTCACCGCCTTGGCGGCCTGCGGCGACGCCGGCCCTCCCGCTGCGGCGATGATGGCGACTCGCCGGCTCACGAGATCGATCACCAGCGGGCGCAACCGGTCGTATTCGCCGTCCGCCCAGCGGAACGTGATCTGGATATTCTCGTCCTCGACGTACCCGGCTTCCTTGAGGCCCGCACGAAAAGCGGCGACAAGGTGCGCCGACTCGCCGGGAGATCGGCTGCTCAAGAACCCGATGACCGGCACGGCCGCCCGCATCTGCGCCCGGGCGACGAGCGGTATGGCGAGCAGCCCGCCGGCCAGCCTGCCGATGAACGTCCGTCGATCCACCACGATGCCTCTCTTGGCCGCAAGCTGAAATGAACGGGGCGGCCCCCGGGGCGTGAGTCTACAACAAGGCCCCCGGTCGGGCATGGCAGAACGCGCCGGTGGATGGAACGAAGTACACGGACCGACGAGCGTCGTAGCATAATGCGCGTATGCCGGACGGCGTCGCGACGGTCGCGACCGCGCCGATCGTGCTCGACGCGATCGGCAAGCGCTTCGACACCTCGAGCGGACCGGTCCAGGCGGTGGACTCGGTCAGCCTCACGGTGCGACGCGAGGAGTTCGTCTCCCTCCTGGGGCCGAGCGGCTGCGGCAAGTCCACCGTGCTGGGCATGATCGGCGGGCTCGTGACGCCCGATAGCGGGCGCGTGCTCCTGGACGGCGCGCGGTGCGCGGGCCCGAGCCCGGACAAGGTCGCGCTCGTGTTCCAGGACGGCGGCCTCTTCCCCTGGCGGACCGCGCTCGACAACGTGGCCTTCGGCCTCGAGCTGCGGGGCGTGCCCGCGGCGAAGCGGCGCGAGATCGCGCGCGGGCTGCTGGAGCCGATGGGGCTGGCCGGCTTCGAGCGCAAGTACCCGCGGGAGCTCTCCGGCGGCATGCGCCAGCGGGTGGCCATCGCCCGCGCGCTGGCCCTCGACACCTCGATCCTCCTCATGGACGAGCCCTTCGGCGCGCTGGACGAGCAGACGCGCCTGCTCATGGGCGAGTGGCTGGTGGGCATCCGCCGCCGCACGCGGAAGACGGTGGTCTTCGTCACCCACAGCCTGCAGGAGGCGATCGCGCTCTCCGACCGCATCGTGGTCATGACCGCGCGGCCGGGCCGCGTCAAGGACGTGCTGGACGTGACGCTGCCCTTTCCGCGCGACCTCAACTCGCCGGAGGTCACCGAGCTGCGCGCCAAGCTCTGGGAGCAGGTGCGGGAGGAGTCGCTGAAGGCGATGGGCAGCCGGCCGTGAAGGTGCTGGCGGGGCGGATCGCGATCGCGGTGGCGGTGCTGGCCCTGTGGGAGGCGGTCGCCGCCCCGCTCAACCCTCTCTTCTATATCCGCCCCTCGGTCCTGCCCGGCGCGCTCGTCGCGATGTGGCGGGTGCCGGAGCTGCCCCCGCTGGCCGAGCACGTGTGGCTGACCGTGAAGGAGATCGCGGCCGCGTATGCCATCGCGGTGGCGGCCGGGCTCTGGCTCGGGTTCCTGCTGGGCCTGCGCACGACGGTGGGACGCGTCTACGAGCCGCTGCTGGCCGCGCTCTACGCGGTGCCGAGCGTGATCTGGTACCCGTCGCTGATGCTCTTCTTCGGCCTGGGGCCCGCGTCGAAGATCGCCTTCGGGGTGCTGCTCGGCTTCTTCCCGGTGGTGCTCTCGGTGCTGGCCGGCGTCCGCCAGGTACCGCCCACGCTGGTGACGGTGGCGCGCTCGATGGGCGCCCGACCGTTCACCGTTTTCCGAAAAGTCATGCTGCCCGCGATGGCCTCCACCATGGTGGGCGGCCTTCGCGCCGCCCTCGCGCTCGCGGTCGTGGGGGTGCTGGTGGGCGAGATCCTGGGCGCGCGGGCCGGCGTCGGCTACGTGATCAGCTACGCCTACGGGCTCATGATGACGCGCGAGTACGCGGTGCTCGCGGTGCTGGTGGGGGCGGGGGTGCTCGCGCTCGACACCGCGGGGGCGCTGGTCGAGGCGCGGGTGAAGCGATGGGCCGGCTAGGCGTCCTGGGCTGCCAGGCGCTGTCGCTCGGCGCGCTGCTGCTCCTCTGGGAGGCCGCGGTCCGCACCGGCGTCGCCGACCCGCTCTTCGTGCCGACGCCGGCCGCGGTGGCCGCCGCGCTCGGGCCGACCGCGCGCGAGGCGCTGCCGCGCCTGGGCGATACGCTGCTCAAGGCCCTGCTGGGTTACGCCCTCGCGGTGGGGCTCGGAGTGCTGGGTGGGCTCTGGCTCGGCTCGCGCCGCTTCGCCCACGCGGTGGCGATGCCTTACGTGGTGGCGGCCTACGGGGTGCCCAAGGTGCTGGTGCTGCCGTGGATCGTGCTCATCTGCGGCCTCGGCACCACCACCGCGGTGCTGACCGCCACGCTGTTCGCGGTGTTCCCGATCTTGTTGATGGTCGCGGCGGGCGCGCGCGACGTCGACCCCACGCTGGTGACCGCGGCGGTGGCGATGGGCGCCACCCGCGGCCAGGTGAGCCGCAAGGTGCTCCTGCCCGCGGTGATGCCCTCGGTGGTGGCCGGCATGCGAGTGGGCATCGTGTTCGCCATGCTCGGCGTGCTCCTGGCCGAGATGTTCGCGGGCACTCGCGGGATGGGCTTCCTCATGCAGCGGATGGCCCTGGCCTTCCGCGCCTCCGACCTCTTCGCGGCCACCGCGATCGTGTCGGTCCTGTCGATCGTCGTGGTACTGTCTCTCGAACATCTCAGCCGGCGGCTCTCCCGCTGGCGCTGACCCAGGAGGTCCGGTCAATGGCGACGAGACGGCAGTTCCTGAAGGTGGCGATCGGAACGGCGGCCGCGACGGCAGGGGCGTGGCGGCCCGGCCGGGCCGGCGCGGCGACGCCGGTCAAGGTCGGCTGCGTGGTGCTGGGCGACCTCGGGGTCAACGCTCCGACCATGATCGGCATCGAGAAGGGCTTCTTCAAGCAGAACGACCTCGACGCCGAGATGGTCCCGTTCAAGGGTGGTCCCGACCTGCTCAAGGGGGTGCTGGCGGGAGCGGCCGACATCGGCATCACCGGCGCCACCGACCCGCTGGTGTTCCGCGAGCGCGGGACGGGGATCCGGGCGATCGCGACGATCCTGGAGAAGAACCACTTCACCCTGACGGTGGGCCCGAGCGTCAAGAAGGTCGAGGACCTCAAGGGCGGCTCCATCGGGGTCACCGTGGTCGGCTCCACCACCTGGGTGTTCGCGCGCATGCTGGCCAAGAAGATGGGCTGGGAGCCGGAGAAGGACATCAAGATCGTCGGCGTCGGCGGCCTCGACGCCCAGGCCGCTTCGCTCCGGCGCGGCGAGACCCAGGCCTGCATCTTCGGCGACGCGGGCGCGGTGCTGGAGGCCCAGGGCCTGGGGCGCATCCTGATGCGCCTCGACGAGGTCACTCCGAAGTGGATCAGCCTCGTCGCCTATTCCACCGACGACATCATGAAGACGAAGCGCGACATGGTCCAGCGCACGCTGCGGGCCATCTTCCAGGGGCACAAGTTCTTCCGGGACAACCCGGACGAGTCGATTCGCATCGCGGCCAAGGGCATCGGCTGGCCCGAGCCGGCGGCCCGGCGCGCCTACGATCTGGTGAAGCCGCTGCTCTCGGTGGACGGGCGGATGGATCTGGACGCGATGAAGTTCATGCAGGACACCCTGCTGGACCTGGGGGTGCTCAAGCAGCGGCTGCCGCTCGACCAGCACTACACGACCGAGTTCGTGCCGGTGAAGATCTAAATCCTCCCCGGGGGGATAATGACGGCATGGTCACGCATCAGGCCGTGCTCATCCCCGGCGACGGCATCGGCCCCGAGGTCACCGCGGCGGTCCGCCGCATCCTCGAGGCGGCGGGCGCGCCCATCGAGTGGGTGGAGTGCCGCGCCGGCCTCGCGGCCCTCGAGCGCGGCCAGGACGTGCTCCCCCGCGAGACCCTCGACGCCATCTCCCGCCTGCAGGTGGCGCTCAAGGGGCCCTGCACCACGCCGATCGGCGAGGGATTCGTCTCCATCAACGTGCGTCTGCGCAAGGAGCTCGACCTCTACGCGGCGGTGCGCCCGGTGCGCAACCTCGACGGCGTGCCCACCCGCTACACCGGAGTGGACCTGGTCATCATCCGCGAGAACACCGAGGGACTCTACTCGGGCATCGAGGCCTCGCTCGCCCCGGGGGTGGTGACCACCACCAAGGTCGCCACCGAGAAGGCCTGCACGCGCATCGCCCAGTGGGCCTTCCGCTACGCCCAGCACCGCGGGCGGAAGAAGGTGACGGTCTTCCACAAGGCCAACATCATGAAGCTCACCGACGGGATGTTCATCCGCTGCGCCCGCGCGGTGCACGAGCAGGAGTTCTCCGCGGTCGCCTACCAGGAGATGATCATCGACGCCGGGTGCATGGGGCTCGTGCAGGACCCCACCCGCTTCGACATGCTGCTGCTGGAGAACCTCTACGGCGACGTGCTGAGCGATCTCTGCGCGGGGCTGGTGGGCGGGCTCGGGGTGGTGCCGGGGGCGAACATCGGCGACCAGGGGGCGGTGTTCGAGGCGGTGCACGGCTCGGCGCCCGACATCGCGGGCCGCGGGGTGGCCAACCCGCTCGCGCTGCTGATGTCCGCGGGCATGCTCCTGAACCACCTCGGGGAGACCCGCGGCGACCCGGCCTGCACGGAGACGGCCACGCGGATCAAGGACGGCTACAACCGCGCCCTCGCCGAGGGCTGCAAGACCCGCGACCTGGGCGGCACGCTCGGCACCTCCGCCTTCGCGGACGCGGTCATCGCGCGGCTCCGCGGCTGACCCCGGCGGCCGCCGGGGTCGTTCTGAGAATCGTCGCGGCGGGCCGTATGTCGGCGCCCAGCCCCCGCTCCAGCTGGCGCAGTGCCCGCCGCTGATCCTCGGGACTTCGCGCGGCAACGCAATCGGACGGCACGACCACCCGGTACCCGCGGAGGTGCGCGTCCTGGGCGGTGAACAGGATGCAGCTGTCCGCCAGGAGGCCGGTCAGGATGAGAGTCCGCGCGCCGAGATGCTCCAGCAGTAGCTCCAGAGGCGTCGAGAAGAACGCGGAGTGCTTCGGCTTCAGGATGAAGTAGTCGCGGCGATCGGGACGCAACGCCCGGACGACCGGGCGCCCTCGTCGATGACGAGGAGGGCCCGCGCGGCGCGAGCGGCGACAGCTCCGGCGAGGCCTGGCGTGGCCATGGTCACCGCTGCCACGCAAGGCTCGTGCCGGGCTGCCGCCGGCGGGCGATGTCTCAGCCCGCTTGGATCTTGATCTCCCTGGGCTTCAGTCCCTCGGCCTTCGGCAGCCGTACCGTCAGCACCCCGTCCCGGTAGGTGCCGACCACCTTTGAGGTCTCGACCGGGATGGTCAGCTGGAACGCCCGCTCCACGCGGCCGAACCATCGCTCCCGTCGGTGGAAGCTGGCGTTCTGCGCGTCCGGGGGCATGGGACGCTCCGCCTGGATGACGATCACGTCGCCCGTGACCGACAGGCGGATGTCCTTCTCGCTGAACCCCGGCATCTCCACGGAAATCACCATCTCCTCCGAGGTCTCGTAGACGTCAGCGAGCGGCGCCCACACCCGTTCCATGGGGCTGGCAGCGGTCGGCTGACCGAGGAAGTTGTCGAACAGCTGGTTCATCTGGGTCTGGAAGTCGGACAGCTCCCGAGAATTGTCGCGAAATCGGATGATGGGCATCGCGAGCCTCCTGTCTGGGTCGAGCGACCCGGATTCGATGATGACTCCGTGATGGTTATAGACGGCGTTTCGGCCGTGTCAAGCAAGCGCGTCGAGCTGGGACGGTGGGAAACGGCGACCCGGCAGTCTTGTCACCCTTCGCGGCGTGGCCGGCGGAAAAGCGTGCCTTTGAAGGGGGCATGCGGATTGCAATCCACGACGGCATGATGCGCGCGACCCCAGGGCTCGCTTCCACGATGGCCTGGACGACCGGCCTGATCCTCGGTCTCGCTACGACCTTCCTCATCTCGACCGCCAGTGCGCAGGCGCCGACCGGCGGCTCGAGCGGAAGCAGCTCGGACTCCCCTACCTCCGGCGGCGGCAAGGGCAACAACCCGCCCGGCACGCCGTCCTGGGGGTCGGAGCGCATGCCCACGCGCAAGAACCCGAGCAGCCCGACCGCGCCCTGCCCGGCGGGGACCACCCGTCAGAACCTGGGTCAGGACTGCCACCCGCTGGACAAGGACGAGAAGTCGAAGTCGAAGAAGTAGACGGCGCCCTCCCGTATACTGCCAGCATGAAAACCGGACTGATCGTGCTGGGCGTGATCATCCTGATCGTCATCGGGGGCATCGGCTGGGCCATCGGCATCAACAACCAGCTGGTGGGCCAGGAGCAGGCGGTGAACGAGAAATGGGCGCAGGTGCAGAACGTCTACCAGCGCCGCGCCGACCTCATTCCGAACCTGGTGGAAACCGTCAGGGGCTACGCGGCGCAGGAGCGCACCGTGCTCGAGGAGGTCACCAAGGCGCGGGCCAGCGTGGCGGGCATCAAGGCCACTCCCGAGCTGGTCAACGATCCGGAGGCGTTCCGCAAGTTCCAGGCGGCCCAGCAGGAGCTGAGCGGCGCGCTCGCCCGGCTGCTGGTCACCGTCGAGCGGTATCCGGACCTCAAGTCCAACCAGAACTTCCTGACGCTCCAGAGCCAGCTCGAGGGCACCGAGAACCGCATCACGGTAGAGCGCATGCGCTACAGCGAGGCGGTGCGCGACTACAACACGCGCCTGCGGCTGTTCCCCGGCAGCCTGGTCGCGTCACTGCGCGGGTTCAAGGAGAAGGCTTACTTCGAGGCGACGCCGGGCAGCCAGGAAGCGCCCAAGGTGAAGTTCTAGCGGGCGCTTCGAGCGGGAGCGGTCCGGTGCTTCGCCGCGCGGCGCTCGTCACGCTGCTCCTGGTGCTGCTGGCCGAGCCGGGCGCCGCGGCCCTTCCCATCCCCCCGCCGCCCGACCGGCGGGTCAACGACTACGCGGGTGCGCTGTCCCCCGCCGAGCGGGACGGGCTCGAGCAGCAGCTCATCGCCCGGGAGGCCGCCAGCCAGAACCAGGTGGTGGTCGCAGTTTTCCGGTCGCTCCAGGGCGAGAGCCTCGAGGACTACTCGATCCGGCTGGCCAAGGCATGGCGGATCGGCCAGAAGGGCCTCGACAACGGGGTCATCTTCCTCGTCTTCCTGGACGATCGGAAGATGCGCATCGAGGTCGGCTACGGGCTCGAGGGTAGCCTCACCGACGCGGTCTCCTCCTCCATCCTGCGGGACGTCGTGGCTCCGCGCTTCCGGGAGGGCCGCATCGCCGAGGGCATCGGCGCCGGCCTCGCCTCCATCGACCGGGCCCTCGCGGGGACCTATCAGCGTCCGCCCGGACCGAACCGGGGCCAGCCCACGCACGGCTTCGGCTGGCGCGAGGTGCTCGCGCTGCTGTTCGTCGCGTTCCTGATGATGGCGCTGGTGCTGAACCGCACGCAGCAGGCGGCGCTACGCCGGCGCGGGTGGACGGGCGCCTCCACCGGCTGGGGCGGGCCCTTCATCGGGGGATTCGGGGGCGGGTTCGGCGGAGGCGGCGGCTTCGGCGGCGGGAGCAGCGGCGGGGGCGGGTTCAGCGGGGGCGGC
>Ga0134123_10002093_pt1 | contig 13083 bp, 6 predicted proteins | sample KB303_FD_96460 | JGI IMG/M metagenome (GOLD analysis project Ga0134123, IMG submission 96460) | Terrestrial soil microbial communities without Nitrogen fertilizer from Kellogg Biological Station, Michigan, USA - KB3-0-3 | ecosystem: Environmental > Terrestrial > Soil > Unclassified ...
ACGGTGAACAAATCGGTCGTCATGAATTCCTGGACACACAGATGACCTTGTTTCGGCATCGATCCTTCCGAAGCAATAGCCGGACTCCATTCGTGCACCGGCTTTCCTTCGATCTGACGAGCCACGGCCGCGGCGGTCAGCGCTGTGAGCGCTTCGTCCCTGGTTGCTTCTTTCCTCATATCCGAAAAGGAAGACAGCATCCACTGCGATCCGGTTCTACCCGACTTCACGCGCTCGTCGATCACGCCAAGATAGCGATCCACATCGGCTGACAGGATGCCTGCTTCGAGCAGCCCTTCGCGGGCAAGCGGAAGCAGCCGGCTGCAGATCAGATCACGACTCGGAAGGACCTCGCCGCCCAGCCACGTCAACTGAGCGTCCAAGCCAAACCTGGCAGCCGCGTGGAAGTTAGACTTGGCGTCGTCAAATTGAATGACGTCGGTGATGTCGCGGTGTTCGTTTGCGAGCCCGCTCATCAAACCGAAGAACAAGGCGGCATTCGCGACTTCGTCTACCACGGTCGGCCCGGCAGGAAAAGCTCGCGCCTCTATTCTGAGTCCCGGGGCGCCATCGGTGATGCCGTAGCAGGGACGGTTCCAACGCCAGACCGTACTGTTGTAGACCCGCAGGGCTTGAAGCTCGGGGATGCGCCCTTCGCGGAGCATCGCCAGAGGGTCTTCGTCGATAGGCACGCCAAGCAGGACCCTGAATCTCGCCAGGTCTTCCTCGAACAGCTCCATCACCGAGTTCTTCACCCATCTGTGGCCGAAGCTCACCCGTGAGGTTCGTTCGCGCAGATGGTTGCTTGCTTGACGGGTGTCGATTGACTGCTCGAAAAGCGGTATTCGGGTTTCGCGCCACAGCCGTTTTCCGAACAGGATCGGCGCGTTGGCGGCGGCCGCAAGCACCGGAGCCGTCGCTACCTGAGCTACATTGTAGAGATTGGGGAACTCCTCCGCAGCCGCCTGGAAGTGCACCTGAAAGCTCGTGCAGCAAGCCTCCAGCATCCAGCTATCGTGCTTCATTATCAACTCATCCGTGCCGTTGACCCTGAACTCATACGGCCCCCCACGCAATCGAGCAAGAGCGCTGTTGAGCGCGAAGTAGCGGGGCTTTGGCGTCATATTGGAGAGCTCGAGATCGGACTTTCGAATGGTCGGGAGAATGCCGGCCAGCACTACTTCGGCGCCGCAGGCGCGCGCCGCTTCGCGCGCACGGGCGATCAACAGATTCAACCTCTTCTCCAACTTCGAAAGACAGTCGGTCCCGAACAGGATTGGGTCCAGATTGATCTCAAGATTGAACTGCGCGATCTCGGTGGTGAAATGAGGATCGGCCGCGCGCCGAAGCACCTCCAGGCTAACAGGAGCAACGCGCCAGCTCTTGTTGACCAGGAACAACTCCTGCTCGGCGCCGATCCTCCGCACGCCGGATTCGATCATCCCCGACAGCATCATTCTGTCGAGTGCGTGTATGTCGTCGAGAAGCCGTCGCATGAAAATGCGAAGCTCTCGTGCGTCACTTCCGGTGGCAACATTTTGTTCACCCATGGCTTAGGGCCTCCAGGTTGATCGAGGAATCGGCGGTCTGGTTCATCGGATCGGTCGATACGACGCAAGGGTCTTCATATAGTTCGCTCTTTCAAAGGCAGCGGGCTCCACCACGTGTTGCTGGCTCATGCTGCCGATCATTTGCTCGACGGAAACGTACTCGTGATCTTCCATCCAGCGGATCGTTTCGCGAAGGATCTCGCCGATTCGCTGGACTCCGTTGTGAAGCAGCTCGCTCGCCATCATCGCTACCCGAGCCCCGGCCATCAGCGCCTTCAAGACATCCGGGCAGGTGTGAATACCGCTGGTGATTGCGAGGTCCGCTTTCATATGCCCGTAGAGTATCGCGACCCACCGAAGCGGCAGACGCAGCTCGTCGGATCCGCTCAACACCAGGTGTGGTACGACCTCCAGTTTCTCAAGATCAAAATCGGGCTGGTAGAAACGGTTGAACATGACTAGCGCGTCGGCCCCCGCGCTCGACAGGCGGCTCGCCATATTGGCTGTCGAACTAAAGAAAGGGCTCAGTTTCATGGCGACCGGAATCCGCACTACGCGCTTCACGTCTTGCAGTATCTCGATGTAGATTTTTTCTACTTCTGAGCCTCTAATGTCGATATTGGTCGGGATGTAATACACGTTCAACTCGAGGGCATCTGCGCCAGCCTCCTCGATCAGACAGGCGTAGTCGATCCACCCGCCGGCTGAGACTCCGTTCAAGCTTCCGATAATCGGAATGTCAACCGCTTGCTTGGCCGTGCGGATCAGATCGATGTAGTCGTCGGGTCCGATGTTGTAACCCGACATTTCCGGGAAGTAGCTGAGCGACTCGCCGAAGCTGTCGATGCCCTGTCCCAGGTAGTAATCGAGGTAGTAGCTTTCCGAGTTGATCTGCTCTTCGAACAGCGAGTACATAACGACGGCGGCGGCGCCAGCGTCTTCCAGCCGTTTGATGCTGTCCACCTTGTGCGACAACGGAGAGGACGACGCTACAATCGGATTCTTCAGCGTCATCCCCATGTATCGGGTTGTCAGGTCCATGACATCAACCTCCATCGATCGATTCGGCCATCTGTTTGTAATGCTTCCAGCGATCGTGAACCGCCACTTCGGCGCGATCGAGCAATATCTTTGCTGTTGCCGGGTCGCTGTTCAGCAAAATGCGGTAGCGGCCTTCTTTGTAGATGTAATCGCGCAGCGGGATACTGGGATCACCGGAGTCAAGTTGAAACGGGTTCTTTCCCTGCGTGACGCGGTTCGGGTCAAAGCGATAGAGGGGCCAATGTCCGCTTCCGACCGCGAGCTTCTGCTGCTCCATCCCCTTGGACATATCGATCCCATGAGCTATGCAGTGACTATAGGCAATGATCAACGACGGACCGCGGTGAGCTTCAGCTTCGTGAAACGTCTTGAGGGTCTGAGCGTCGTCGGCGCCCATAGCGACTTGCGCAACATAAACATTGCCGTATCGCATTGCGCCCAGTCCCAGGTCCTTCTTACCATTTTGCTTGCCGCCTGCCGCATATTTCGCAACCGCCGCAAGTGGGGTCGCCTTGGAAGCCTGGCCGCCGGTGTTCGAATACACCTCTGTGTCCAAAACAAGCACGTTAACATTCCGCCCGCTTGCAAGGACGTGATCCAACCCTCCGTAGCCTATGTCGTACGCCCAACCGTCGCCGCCGATGATCCAGACGCTCTTCTCGACCAGCGCATCGGCCACATTCATCAGGTCTCGACATTCAAGCCCGTCGAGTCCGCAGAGCCTGGCCTTGAGCGCTTCGACACATTGGCGCTGAACGTTTATGCCCTGTTCAGTCGATTGATCGTTACCCAGCAGGCAAGTCGCGAGCGCGTCGCCGACCAGATCACGCGAGCGGTCGACAAGTTCTTCCGCGTAGGCCCGCTGATGATCTAGTGCCAGCCTCATACCGAGACCGAACTCGGCATTGTCTTCAAAAAGCGAATTGCTCCACGCGGGACCACGTCCTTCCAGGTTTGTCGTATACGGCGTAGTCGGAAGGTTGCCTCCATATATGCTGGAACAGCCGGTCGCGTTCGCGATGATGGCCCGGTCTCCGAACAGTTGAGTGACAAGCCTGATATATGGCGTTTCACCACAACCCGCGCACGCTCCTGAAAACTCGAAAAGCGGTTGAAGCAACTGGGCATTCTTTACGGTTCCAAAGCGTAGCGGGCCGGTCCTCGATATCTCCGGTAACTCTAGAAAGAAGTCCCAATTGGCTCGCTCGGCGATGCGAATGGGCGCTTGCAGGTGCATGTTCAGAGCCTTGCGCGAGACCTGCCTCTTGTCTTTCGCGGGGCAGACCTCGACGCACAACCTGCAGCCGGTGCAATCCTCGACCGCAACCTGAATCGTGTACGCCTTGTCTTGAAGCTCGCGCCACTTGGCGGGCATGTGTTTGAAGCCTTCGGGGGCCCGAGCGAGCTCGTTTTGATCATAGACCTTTGCGCGGATCGTCGAATGCGGGCAAGCCATCACGCACTTGCCGCACTGAATGCAAAGATCCGATTCCCAGACCGGGACTTCCTGCGCGATGTTGCGTTTTTCCCACTGCGATGTTCCGGTCGGGTAAGTGCCGTCAACCGGGAACGCGCTTACCGGCAGGGCGTCACCGTGACCGCTAATCATCTGTGCCGTGACTTGCCGAACGAACTTGGGCGCTTTCCCCGGCACCGTCTGCGGGAGCTCGGCTCCCTCACCCGAGTCTGTAGGCACCGGTACCTCGTGGAGGTGGGCAAGCGCAGAATCGACTGCTGCGTAGTTCTGCTTCACCACCGCTTCACCCCGTTTTCCGTATGTCTTCTTTATCGACGCTTTGATTCTGGCTATCGCTTCATCGCGCGGCAACACACCGCTTATTGCAAAGAAACATAACTGCATAACGGTGTTGATCCGGGAACCCATCGCCGCTTCCGCGGCGACCTTATACGCGTCGATCACATAAAGCTTCAAGTTCTTTTCGATGATCTGCTCCTGAACCGGGCGCGGCAGAGTACACCAAATCTGATCGGGCGAATTCGGGCTGTTGAGCAAAAGAACAGCGCCTTTCCGGGCGGTTTTCAGCACGTCATATCTTTCGAGAAAGTTAGACTGGTGAACGGCAACGAAGCTGGCTTGCTGGATCAAGTAAGTGCTGTGTATCGGACGCGGTCCGAAACGGAGGTGTGAGATGGTCACCGCTCCGGCTTTCTTCGAGTCGTACACGAAATAGCCCTGCGCGTAGTGATCGGTCTCCTCGCCGATGATCTTTATCGAGTTCTTGTTTGCGCTGACCGTTCCGTCCGAGCCCAAACCCCAGAACACTGCTCGCACTTCTTCGTCGGGCTCGGTAGTGAACTCCGGATCGTAGTCGATGCTCGTTTCGGTTACGTCATCGACGATGCCGACGGTGAAGTGGTTCTTGGACTCAGGACTATTCATCTCGTCGAACACACCTTTGATCATGGCCGGTGTGAATTCTTTGGATGCGAGTCCGTAGCGCCCCCCGATGATGCGCGGCATCGTCTTGAACTTGGCTTGGCCGTTCATCACACCCTCAGCAATCGCGGTCAACACGTCCTGATAGAGCGGTTCGCCGATGCCGCCTGGTTCTTTGGTTCTATCAAGCACCGCAATCGTCTTTGCAGTTGAGGGAATCGCCTCCAGCAGGTGTGCGGCCGAGAACGGTCTGTAGAGCCTGACCTTGATCACGCCAAGTTTCTCGCCGCGAGCCGTCATTGCGTTGACCGTTTCTTCTGCGGTTTCGGCACCCGAGCCCATCAACACGATCACCCGCTCAGCATCGGGCGCCCCAACATAGTCGAAGAGTCGATAAGTCCGTCCAGTCATTTGCTGGAACCGGTTCATCACTCGCTCGACGATTAGCGGTGTATCCAGATAGAAGGGGTTCGCGCGCTCGCGAGACTGGAAGAACACATCGGGGTTTTGAGCCGTGCCGCGGACGACCGGTCGATCTGGAGTGAGCCCCCGGACGCGATGCGCGGCGACAAGTTCCTCTGGGATCATGCTTCGGATGTTGTCTTCGGTGAGTTTTTCGATCTTCATCACTTCGTGAGACGTGCGGAAGCCGTCAAAGACGTGAAGGAAGGGAACTCGGGATTCAAGCGTGCTAGCCTGCGCGATAAGCGCGAAGTCCATGACCTCCTGGACTGAGTTAGCAAATAACATTGCCCAGCCCGCGGAACGCGCAGCCATGACGTCGCTGTGATCGCCGAATATCGAAAGCGCGTGCGTAGCCAGCGATCGCGCGGCAACGTGAAAGACCGTGCTCGTGAGCTCACCGGCTATCTTGAACATGTTCGGGATCATCAACAACAATCCCTGACTTGCAGTGAACGTCGTAGTGAGAGACCCGGTTTGCAGCGCTCCGTGCACGGTGCCGGCGGCTCCGCCCTCCGATTGCATTTCAATGACCAGCGGCGTAGCACCCCATAGGTTCTTTTCGTTGAGCGTGGCCCATCCGTCGGCGGATTCGCCCATCGGCGACGACGGGGTGATCGGATAGATGGCGATGACTTCGTTGGTCTTGTAAGCGACATAGGCCGCGGCTTCGTTGCCGTCGATCGTGACTGATTCTCTTTGCATGACAGCGTAACCTCACCCAGGAAAGTGCGAGTAACTTGTGAGTGCAAATCACAGGCCTTGAAGCGATGTGCAATGTCTATCAACTGGGAGGCCAGCATCCTGCGTGTTACCTGACGTTGCGCCAAAGGCAGAAAAACTGCGAACGTTTCCCAGGAGGGTCTGCGATGTTGAACAGAGCGTGCTGGACGCCGCGCTTCACGGCTTCACAAAAGATTCGAGCGCTTGCTTGTCGCGAACAACCAACGTCGCGCCTTTGATCTGGATGATGTCAGCGGTCTTGAAGTCGGAGAGCAGCCGGGTCACTGTCTCGCGTGAGGTGTTGATCATCTGCGCGATTTCTTCGTGAGTCAGGGTGAGCTTCAAACGAACTCCCTGGTTTTCCTGTTTGCCGTCCCGCTCGATCCACTCAAGCATCAGCCGGGCGAGTTTTTCAGCGGCGGAAGACGAGAGCCCGAGCGTGCGCGCCTTTTCGAAGGCAGCGTGGTAATCGTTGCCGAGGTGCTGGGCCGCCTTGAGACAGGCTTCGGGGTGCGCGGTAAGAAACTGAAGAAAGTCGTCGCGCCGAACGACGTTTAGCGTGCACGATTCAAGCGCTTCGGCGGTCACTTCATAGGGCTTGCCGGCAATGGTTGCGCTGAGACCGATCAAGTCACCTTCCGACGCAATCTGAGTGATCAAAGCCTTGCCTTCACTTGAGCAAGTAGAGAGCTTGACTCGGCCGCTGCAGACGATGAACACGCCGCGAGGCAACTGGCCCTCGAAGAAAAGCACAGCGCCTTTCGGAAAAAAAGAGGTGTATTTGATGTTGTCCAGGTCGCGCAACGCTTCGACGGGCAGATTGCAGAACAACCTGCTGTGTCGCACGTCACACTCGGCACAGCTATCCGCGATCTTTAGTGCAACCGGCGCATGCATATCGACCTCCTCACAGAGCGGCAACCCTCTCTGCCTAAAGCGTGATCGTTGGGCGCTCAGACCAGTATTAGGAGCAAACCGTGCGCCGCCCCCCAAAGGTCTGTAAGTATATGAGTGCGCGCCGGCACGGGTGTGTGTGATGGGTAAAGTTGCGCATCGGTTGCGCAAGAGCGCCCAGAGGCAGATCGCTGACCACCCGGCAACCCGATCGAGTTTCGCCTTCTCTGGGCGCTGTCCGGCTACCCAAAACCTGGGTTCTCTGACCAATCTCGACTATGTTGAGTTTAGGTGTGGAGGCGAGTCTAGATTTGCAACGCCCAGCCCAGCCAGGCGGCGAGGATAACCAGCAGCAGGCCCGGAATTATTCGAAGTGCAAAGCCGCGGCCTCCCGTAGTCACGGCGACCACTGCCTTTGTGACCGTATTCGTCGTGAGCCCTACAAGAACCGGCAGCACGACGTCAGAGGAAGCTATCTTACCAGCGGCCGCCAGCGAGGCGACCGAGATCGCGGCGGAGTGAGTGTCGGCAAATCCGGCAAGCCCCGCTGCCGCCGCCAACCCCGCCGAACCAAACCACTGGTTTACACCGGCGGAGGCAAGCAGTATGACTGAGACGGTAGCGGCAAAGATCAACGCAGTCGTCAGGTTGAACGCCCTGCCGGTTTTCTCAGGGGCATTATTCCGCTGGCCCGCGGTCTTGATCGTAAACAGCGCACCGTATACCACCGCTACAATCCCGGCGAACAGTAGGGGCAGCTTCATCGCGGAAAATGTCGGCCGGTGTGTCGCAAGAAGCAACGCCGCCATTTGAACAATTGTCGAAACCGTTGAAAGCACCGCTCCGGCCACCGCAGCTCTGAGCAGTTCGGGCTCCTGCGCCGCGCGCGCTCCCATCGAGCCTATCGTCGCGGCGCTCGATACAAACCCCGAAGCGAATCCGGCAAGCGGCAACCCGAAGCGGGGTCCCAGCGCTCGCAACGCAAGGTAGCCAGCGGCGCTGATAGACATCACGATCACTGCAAGCTTCCAAAGTGTTCGCGGATTCAAAACACCAAACGGCCCAACCGGATGATCCGGGGTTAGCGGCAGGACCACCAACGTCGCGGCCGCAAACAACAACGCGTCATGCAGCTCCTGCTCGGTGAGCGCATCCTGAACAAATCGGTGCAAGCGTGTCCGCGCCGCAAGCAGGACCGCGACGACAACGGCAAACCCCGCCGCAAGCGAAGGCTGCCGCATGGCCAACGCGCCAAGGAGCAGACTGGTTAGGAGCGCGATAGCCGTCGTGAATCCAGGGTCGGTCTTGGTTTTCTGCTTGTATGCAACGACCGATAGCGCCCCCACCGCAAGCGCGCTGATGGCCAGAAGCAACTCCCCTCCAATCATCAGGCTCACACCGCCTGTCAGCGAAACAAGCGCGAAGGTGCGAATACCTGCCGGCGCTCTTAAAGGGCCTTTCCCTTTTCTCCGCTCGCGCTCGGCGCCAATCAACAGACCAATCCCGAGGGCGATCGCCAGTCTCACCGGAACCTCTTCGGTAAACGGCATGCAACTCTCCTCTCTAGTTTGGGTCGGGGTTCCGGGTTCGGGGTTCGGGGTTCAGGGTTCAGGGTTTGGAGTTTTAGGTATTAGTTCCGGGTTGATAGGTCAAGGCTCACTGTTATTCGTAGCGCCCTAGCCCGCATAGACTCTGAACTCCGAACCCTGAACCCCAAACCCCAAACCTGAACCCCAAACCCTGAACCCCAAACCCTGAACCCCAAACCCAGAACCCCAAACCCTGAACCCCAAACCGTGAACCCCAACCCTAAACACAACATCATCCCGTCTTATGCTATTCTCAACACCGAGCATCCGGCGGATGACGTCGGACGGCGCCCACGACGATGGATAACAAACTACTCGCAAGTCCCGCCATAGAATTTCGCAACGTCTCGCTGAGCTTTGACGACAAACCCGCGCTCTCCGATGTGAGCTTTCAATTGAGTCACGGCGAGATGATAGCAATCACCGGCGTTGCCGCGTCAGGGAAGTCGGTTTTGTTGCGCGTCGCCATCGGTCTGATCAAACCGGATGAAGGTAAAGTCTTCCTGGAAGGGCGCGAGATCGAAGAGCTGGACGAACGAGAACTGCTGGAGATTCGCAGCAGGCTGGTAGGCATTGTCTTTCAAGAGCAGGCGTTGTTCAGCAGTATGTCGGTTTACGACAACACTGCGTATCGACTCATGGAACACGACTGGCCTGAGGAGAAGATCGATCCGGCGGTGCGCGAGATTCTTCGGTTTGTCGGGCTCGACCAGGACACGGACAAGTTGCTTGAAGAGCTCTCGGGCGGTATGCGGCGAAGGCTCGAGTTCGCGCGGGCGATTGTTGGCTGGCCGCGCATCATGCTCTTCGACGAGCCGACTGCCGGGCTTGATCCGATCAACGAGCGGAATTTGCTCGACCTGGTCATCCGCGCCCGCGACGTTCAGAAGATTGCAGCGTTGTATGTCACCAAAGAACTGCGCGAGATCCCTTACATTGCGTCTCACATCGCAATCGAAGCCATGGGCGAATCGGCGGTAGTGAAGGAAGCTCCACCAGAAAACCGCAAACCGATGCGCGTGATGGTGCTCGAGAAAGGACGAGTAGTGTTTATGGGAACTCCCGACGAGTTTGGGGCAAGCACTTCGACACCGGTGCAGCGTCTTACTCACCCGGAATCGGGAATACCCAAAAGCGACGAATTCATCCCGGATCCCTGGGACCCAAAACGGAAACCCAAAGAGAAATTGTTCTGAGCGCTATCAACCTTCACACGGAGGAATGTCTTTGCTATCTCGGGCCGGCTCTGTTCAAAAGAAGGGCCCGTTCGGGTCGGTCTCGGAAAAAGGGCAACGATTGAGTAGAGCCGAAAGAATTGGCCGTGCCTGAGACACAAACCAAGATATTCATCAGCTATCGACGATCTGGCGAAGTTGGTTTTGTTGGCCGACTTAATGATCGGCTTTCGTTAGTCTATGGCGAGCAAAACGTGTTCAGGGATATTTCGGGTCTGCGGTCCGGCGAGGCATTTGAAAAGAGAATCGGCTCAAAGATTTCTGAAGCAACGGTTGTGATCGCGGTGATTGGAGCAGACTGGATTGGGCGAAGGTACTTTCGAAAGTCCAGGTTACTTACGGAGGACGATTGGGTTCGTAAAGAACTTGAGCACTCTCTTGCAAGCGAAATCCCTGTCATCCCGGTGCTCGTCGGTGACGCAGCTTTACCAACGCGTGATCAACTCCCGACATCGCTCAAGGGACTCCTATCAGTTCATACCGGGCGTATTCGTGATGAGTCCTGGGACAACGATACCTCAGAGCTTATCCGTGCGATCGATGCCGTTGCCCAGAGCAACCAGAGTGGAGACGGCGAGATCTCGTTTGTGTGGCGTCGCGCTGAAGCCGATAAACCGAACCGCCTCCGGCTCGTATTCGCGCTAATCGCACTTGTCGCAGTTATTGGTATACCTCTTACGATATATCTGACGCGGATCCAAAACAGCAGTGCGGTTCGACTCGATGGCGGCACGGTTCGGCTCGACGATCCGGTGACTTGGACACCCCCATTGCCTTCTGAGGCACGTAGTCCGATCGCTCATCTGGCTCTTCAACTTGCCCTTCTCGAGCTACAAGCGTCCACCAAGGAGACCAACGTGGAAAACCCCGGCTTCAACGTCGCGAAGTTCACTCAGCGTTTTGGAACTCAGAGTTTTGGCACTCAGAGTATTCCGTGGTCCTCTGCCTTCGTGGGCTGGTGTTATCTCGAGGCAACAAAACGAAAGAGAAACGACAGCGAAGCAAAACTCCCGTTCACCGACAGTCCTTCTACCCAAATCGTTGCTGCGTCATTGAGAAAGAGTGGCTGGCTTGTCGAGCCTTTTGATGCCGCCCGTGCACGACCTGGCGATATCATCTTCTTTCGACGAGGCCAGCAGATCGGACATATGGAGGTCGTGTACGCAGTCAGTTCGGATTTGATCTGCTCGATTGGGGGAAACGTGAATAACCAGGTAAATGGTCGGTGCACACCAATCGGTAGTGAGAACCTCGCTGCGCTTGGCGCCATACCCCAGGAAGCCTTTGAATAATTAAATGAGGCAGAGCCTCGCCGTTCTTCAGCGTGGCTTCTGCTTCACAGTGAAAGTCTTTCCGGCTATCAGCATGGTACCTACGCGAGTGAGGTTGGTGTTGTTGGCAGACACCGAGTAAGTCACTACTCCGTTGCCGATACCACTGCCGCCCTTGGTGACCACCACCCAACTGGCATTGCTTATCGCAGTCCAGCCACAACCGCTCGACGCCGCTACATTCACGGTTCCTGTCCCGCCTGTTCTGGGGAACGACTGACTGGTCGACGCTATAGAAAAAGTACAGTAGTTGCGTCCGTCCTGAGTGACCGTGTAGGTCTTGTCGGCGATGCTGATGGTGCCCGTACGCGGGCTGGTAGCGGAATTCACCCTCAGCTCACAAGTCACAACACCAGGGCCGCTGTTGTTGGAAGGTGAAGTAAGGACTATCCAGTTAGCATTGCTGGTTGCCGTCCAGCCACATCCGTTTGGCGCTGTCACGTTCACAATGGGCCGGCCTCCCCCTGAAGGGAAAGAGCCGCTGAGCGGGCTTATCGAGTAAGAGCAGGTTTGCCCGGTGGCCGTCTGAAGCGCGTAAAGGAAGCAGTGCAAATTATCTGGAGGCTCACCTGAGATGGAAGTACCCATGTAGACTGTCGCTCCATCTGGGCTAAACCGGCCTCGCTGATCCGGGAATTCAAACATCCCGGGATAAGGCTGGCCGGGCAGGTTTATCTGCCAGAGGAATTGCCCGCCCGTGCTGAAAGCTTTGAAGTATCCGGGCAAACCATAATTGTCCCGGCCGCCGATCACGACCACGTCGTTAAGCGGACTAACAACCGGGCCTTGCTCAAAACTCACGCCCGGAACCCGCCATAACACAGCCCCGTTTTGGCCGTTCAAAGCCGCCAACGCGCTCTGATACAGCGCAGTAACGTAGACTCTTCCGTCGGGCCCGACGTCGGGCGCAAGGTTGCTGCCACTGCCTAATGCGGAATAGGCGCTCCACTGCACCGAGCCGTTTGAAGGGTTATACGCAGCTACACCCAGGCTTATCGTGCCGTTCGGTGCTACTGCTACTTGAGGAGGAACAAGCGTGCCGCCACCGGCCGGGGCCGCCCATCGCTGATCACCGTTTAGACTGAATGCGTATAGAGTTCCGCTGGAACCGGTGGTGACATTATCGCAAGCGAAGTAGAACTGATCTGGCTGTCCACCCGGGGAAGCAGGGCCAAAAACAAGTTCAAGCCCGCTCTGACCGTATTCAGCCAATCTCGGATTTCCCGGATTGCTCCAAACGAGATGGCCGTCAACTGGTGAAAGCGCTATGGCGCCCAAACCAAGCAGGTCCATAGCTGCATAGATTTTGCCATCCGGGCCGACGGCAGGGCCGCCAATCACACCTTGACTGTCTGGGTCTGTAAAATGCCAAAGAGCCGTGCCGGCAGGGCTGATAGCTTGAATACTACCGCCGCCTGCGACGTACGTAGTATTGTCCGCACCGACGGCCACAGGGCCGTAGGGATATCCGCCCTGAAAAATCCACTTCACGATGCCATCGGGTCTAAGCGCGTACAGGTGCCCATTGTCGTCCTGAAAGTAGATCGTGCCATCTGGCCCGATTGCGGGCCGAAAAGGCATGTAGTCTCCGTCAACTTCGAACTGCCACTTTATGATTCCGTTCGCGTCGGGCGCCGCGACATCCAAACCGTTAGCCTTAACATCAAGCAGGAGATTGTTGCTGGAGCCGGCGCTCGTGACTACTTGCACTGGAACAGTGGCCAGCCGCACACCGCCGGGCACGTATGCTACGACCAAATTGTCAGACCATCGGCTGACGATCGCCGGCACTCCGTCAATCAATACCTGGCTGCCGGCATTGCTCGCCCCGAAATTCGCGCCGTAGATTCGCAGACGCCC
>Ga0134123_10002095_pt1 | contig 13078 bp, 9 predicted proteins | sample KB303_FD_96460 | JGI IMG/M metagenome (GOLD analysis project Ga0134123, IMG submission 96460) | Terrestrial soil microbial communities without Nitrogen fertilizer from Kellogg Biological Station, Michigan, USA - KB3-0-3 | ecosystem: Environmental > Terrestrial > Soil > Unclassified ...
AAGATCGACGGCGTGCTCCACGAGTTCTCGCCGATTCCGGGCGTGGTCGAGGACGCGACCGACATCATCCTCAACCTGAAGCAGATCCCGCTGAAGCTTCACGTCGACCACACCAAGACCCTGACGCTTCGCGTCGACAAGGCCGGCGAAGTCCGCGCGCGCGACATCCAGGCCGACGGCGACGTCGAGATCCTCGAGCCGGACGCGCACATCGCGACCGTCGCCGAGGGCGGCAAGTTCCACATGGAAATGCGCATGAAGCGCGGCCGCGGCTACGTGTCGGCCGACAAGAACTTCGACGAAGATCTGGGCGTCGGCTGGATTCCGATCGACTCGGTCCACTCGCCGATCAAGAAGGTCAACTACCTCGTCGAAGCGGCGCGTCTCGGACAGACGACCGACTACGACAAGCTCACCGTGGACGTCTGGACGAACGGCTCGATCGCCGCGCGCGACGCCGTGTCGCTCGCCGCGAAGCTCGTGCGCGACCACCTGAACATCTTCATCAACCTCGAAGAGGGCGCGGGTGAAGCGGCCGAGGCGTCGGCCGACGCGCCGCGCTCGGGCGTCAGCAACGAAAACCTCGACAAGAGCGTCGAGGAGCTCGAGCTCTCCGTCCGGTCGTACAACTGCCTCAAGAACGCGAACATCCGCACGATTCGCGAGCTGGTGCAGAAGACCGAGGCCGAGATGCTCAAGACGAAGAACTTCGGCCGCAAGAGCCTGAACGAGATCAAGGAAATCCTGCACACCATGGGCCTCAGCCTCGGCATGCGGGTCGATCAGGCGACGGCCAATCAGGATTGAGAAGGGCTGAGAGCTTAAGGCTCAGGGCACATCTATGAGACACCGAGTAGCACATCGCAAGCTGGGTCGCGTCACGGAGCATCGCATCTCGATGCTCCGCAACCAGGCGACGGCCCTGCTGCGCCACGAACACCTGGAGACGACGGTGCCGAAGGCGAAGGAACTGCGTCCCTTCGTCGAGCGGATCATCACCATCGCCAAGCGCGGCCTCGCGGCCGGCGAGGCGAACGGCCGGCTGCTGAACGCGCGCCGCCTGGTCATGCACGACCTGCAGGACCGCGACGTCGTGACGAAGCTGTTCGACACGGTGGCGCCGCGCTTCGCGGACCGGTCCGGCGGCTACACGCGCCTGCTGCGCATCGGCTTCCGCAAGGGCGACAGCGCCGAAGTCGCGCAGGTCGAGCTGGTGGGCAGCGAATTCGACCCGAAGGCGAAGGCCGAAGGCGACGCCAAGGCGGAAGAGAAGCCGAAGGCCAAGGGCGTCGGCGGCCGTCTGCGTGCGGCGGCCGAGCGCATGCGCGGCAAGAAGGACGAGCCGGGCGGCGGTAAGGTCTCGAGCAAGCCGACCAAGGGCGTCCGTCAGAAGACCACGACGCCGCGCAAGGCCGGCGGCGGCGGCTAGACCGTATGAAGTGTCCGCCTCAGGGCGGACGGTGATAATCAGGGCCCGCCGGCGTCTTCCGCCGTCGGGCCCTTCGTGTTTTCTGGCAGGCCGTGCAGAAAAAGCTGCGCCGGTGACGCCGTCCGTGCACCTTCCGTGTGACGCGCCCGGCGCACGCCGGGCACACGCTGCGGCCGTAGATCTCGAGATTCTTTCGAAGCGCGAACTTGCGTCGAAGCTCCAGGAACCGGAACGAGAAAGTCCTGGCGTCATCGACAATCGCCTTCCGCCGCGCGGAAGACAGCCGTCGGACGCGCGTGGCCGGATGCGTGCGCGTCCGGAACAGGACCTCGTTCTTGATGATGTTGCCGACGCCGGCGAAGATCGACTGATCGAGGAGGACGTCGGCGATTTCCTCGTCGGCATGATCGCGCAGCTGCCGTAATGCCCTGCGCGGCTGCCAGGCATCCGACAGCACGTCCACGGCGAAGTCGTAGCCATCGCGCGCGCGGGCGCTCTCGATGAACTTGAGCGACGCGCTCCAGATCGTGATCTCGCCGCTGGCGAACGTCAGCGCGAGCCGGGGCGCACCGGAGCGCCGGTAATCGCCGGTGACGGACCGGCCTTTCACCGTCGCGGCAAAGGTGCCCCAGAGCATGAAGTGCACGCGCAGCGCGAAGCCGTCGAACTGGAAGACAAGATGCTTGCCCCACGCAAAGATGTCGCGAACGGTCTTGCCGCGGAACCGTTCGATGCCGATCCGGCTGTTGCCCGTTACCGTGCGGACGCGGCGCCCGATGAACGGCCTCAGCTGTTCGGCGGCGAGATGAATCGACGGCCCTTCCACGACCGTTGATGTTGCATAGCCCGATCCGGGTCAGTCGTTGCGACGAGGGCTCCTCACGGTTCCAACACCTCGCGAATTTTTCGGCCGAGCGCTTCGGAGCTGAAGGGCTTGTGCAGAAAGGCGATGCCCGGTTCGAGGATGCCGTGGCGCACGATCGTCTCGTCCGTGTATCCCGACATGAAAATGACCTTCAGGTCCGGCCGGAGCTCGGCCAGCTGCCGGGTCAATTGCGGTCCGCTGAGGCCGGGCATGATCACGTCCGTGAGCACCACGTCGATCGGGACGTCCTGTTGAAACCATCGAAGCGCGTCGTCGGCATTGGTCGCGAGCAGCACCTTGTAGCCGAGCCGTTCGAGCATCTTGTGCGTCAGCGCGCGAAGCCCGGCCATGTCCTCGACGACGAGGATCGTTTCCGTGCCGGTCCAGGCCCGCGACGGCGGGTGTGGGGCGGCGGCCACAGGCGCCGTGCCGTCCGCCTTGGGAAAGTACAGATTGAACGACGTGCCCTTGCCGGCCTCTGAATAGACGCCGACATACCCGCCGTACTGCGTGACGATGCCGTACACGGTCGCCAGCCCGAGTCCGGTGCCCTTGCCAGCTTCCTTGGTGGTGAAAAACGGTTCGAACAGGTGCGCCCGGGCTTCCGGCGACAGGCCGGTTCCGGTGTCGGTCACCGACAAAGCCACGTAGGTGCCCGGCTTCGCCGAGAGGTGCATTTTCGCGTAGTCCTCGTCGAGTTCTTCGACCGAGGTCTCGATGGTCACTTCGCCTCCAGCCGGCATCGCGTCACGGGCGTTGACGGCAAGATTCAGGATGATCTGTTCGATTTGTCCGCGGTCGGCGAGCACCGGGGCCAGATCCGGCGCGAGTGCCAGCGTGACGGTCACGTCTTCGCCGATCAGGCGCGTCAACATCCCCTTCATGTCCGCCGCCACGGCATTCAGATCGAGAAGTTTCGGTTCGACAATCTGCTTGCGGCTGAATGCGAGCAGTTGCCCGGTCAGCGCGGTCGCGCTCGTCGCCGCTTTCTGAATCTGGGCGACGTCTTCCCTGAGCGAGGGGTCCTCGCCCATGTCGGCCAGCAGGACCTCCGAGTAGCCGAGGATCGCGGTCAGCAGGTTGTTGAAATCGTGCGCGATGCCTCCCGCCAGCCGGCCGACGGCCTCCATCTTCTGCGCCTGCTGGTACTGCTGTTCGAGGACGCGGCGCTCGGTCACGTCGAGCGAGATGCCGACGCCGCGAAGCGGCTCGCCGTTTTCTCCGTTGACGATGCGGCCGGCGCCGCTCAGCCAGCGCACCGTGCCGTCGGGCCAGAGCGCGCGGTGCTGGACGGAGAAGTCCTCGCCCGACGCCGTCGCCTTCGCCATCGCCGCGAGAAGCGCCGGCCGATCGTCCGGATGCACGCGTTCCACGTACGCCTCGAAGGTTCCGGAGAAGGTCCCTGGCGGCAAGCCGTACTGGGCCTCGAGGACGTCGGACCATCGGAGCACGCCCGTCGTGTAGTTCATCTCCCAGATGCCGACGCCGGCGCTCTTCAGCGCAAACTGCGTGCGCTCCTCCGATGCGCGCAGCGCTTCCACCTCCTGATACCGCTCGAGGATCTCGCGCTCGAGCTCGACGGCCCGCTGCCGTGCGATGGAATAGAAGTGTCCGTTTTCGTAAATCCGTCCGACCTGTCCCGATAATGCCCGCACCAGGTCTTCATCGTCTTCCGCAAAGCGGCCACCGTCGTTGTTCACGAGACAGAGCCAGCCGTACACGTTCGCGGGTGAGGCGATTGGCGCGACGAGATAGGCGTTCACCGGCGGATGCGACGGCGGCAGGTGCAGTCGCGAAGGGTCGCCGCCCGGATTGTCGCCGCGCAACGTCTTCCGCTCGCCGACGACCGTCTGCAGGATGCCGGACGGCGTGTCGCCGGCACGGCCGCACCTGGCCACGTCGTCCATCCCGCTCGCAACCACCCCGCGTATCGTCCGCTCGTTCAGATCCACGATGCCGAGAGTCACGTAGGTCGCGCCGAACAGATCGCGCGCGGCCGAACAGACGGTCTCCAGCAGCTGTCCGCCGTCGCGCTCCGACGCCAGCTCGAGACCGATGTTGATGAGCGCCCGCAGCCGGGCGTTGCTGGTGCGGAGCTCCCAGACGTTCTCCGAAAGCTTGTCGGTGACGAGCCGCAGGTGCTCGCGATCGAACTCCGTCGCCGTCAGCGGTGTGTGGCGCTCCGATCCGGTGTCCGATTCGCCGGAGAGCGCCCGGCCGACGATCTTCAACACTTCTTCCGGCTCCGCCGGCTTCGTCAGCACGTACGACACGCCGCTCGACAAGGCGAGTGCCCGCGCCTCGCGCTCGCCGTAGTGAGCCGTGTAGAAGACGACGGGGATCGATTGCGTGGCCGGATCCAGACGCAGCTCCCGCACGAGCGCGTACCCGTCCATGATCGGCATGAGCACGTCGGTGATGACGAGGTCGGGATGTTCGGCGCGCGACAGGGCCAGCCCCTTGGCGCCGTCGGCCGCTTCGAGCAGTCGATGCCCCTGATACTTCAGGAGCGTGACGAGCAGTTCTCGATTGGTCGCGAGGTCGTCAACGACGAGAATCGTCGCCATGGCCGCCTGTGGTCCCAAAGTAGCTCTCGACTTCAGCCACGAACGTTTCCGGCGTGATCGGCTTGGTCATGTAGCCGTCGAAGCCGGCAGAGACGACCTTCTCTCGATCGCCGACCATGGCAGAGGCCGTCACGGCAATCACGGGGACGCCGTTCAGACTCGGCTCGGCTTTCAGCCGGCGGGCGACTGCGAATCCGTCCATCCTGGGGAGGGCGAGGTCGCACAAAATCAGGTCGGGCCTGCTGCTCAACGCGGACTCCACGCCATCTTCGCCGTTTTGTGCGGCGATTGTCACGTGCCCGAAAGCATTCAAGAGGTAGGTCATCAGCTCCAGATTCGTCGGGTTGTCTTCGATGACGAGAATCCGGTGTCCCATCAGACCCGTGGAAGAGAGAGGACGAAGACGCTGCCTCGGCCGGGCTCGCTCGTCAGGCTAATCGACCCGCCGAGAAGTGCCGCCAGTTTCTGGCTGAGGTGCAGGCCCAGACCGCCGGTCCCCGCATAACGGGCGGGCGCGGCCATGAGCCGGCTGAAAGGCTTGAACAGCTTTTCCTGATCTTCCGGCTTGATGCCGATGCCGGTGTCGATGATGCGAATCTCGATGACCGGCGACGAGGCGCCCGGATCGAACAGTTCCAGGCGCACGTGTCCGGTATCGGTGAACTTGATCGCGTTGTTCGTCAGGTTGATCAGAATCTGGCTGAAGGCCCGGCGATCGGTGCGCACGATGGCGCCGTGGGCGAGCGATCGCGACTCGAAGGCCAGTCCCTTGGCATCGGCGAGCGGACGCAGCGCCGCGACAACCTCATCGAGGACGGCCTGGCATGCAATCGGTTCGGTCTGCAGCTCGACGTTTCCTGATTCGATCTTGGCGAGGTCGAGCAGATCGTTGATGAGCGACAGCAGGTGTCTCGCGCTCCCCTGGACCGTCTTCAGCTGATGGTCCTGATCAGGCGTCAGCGGTCCCGGAAGCCGCATCAGCAGCGTGCCGGTGAATCCGATAATCGCGTTGAGCGGCGTGCGCAATTCGTGGCTCATGCTGGCGAGAAACCGGTCCTTGGCCTGGTTGGCGCGTTCGAGCTCGATGTTCTTCTCCTGAAGGTCGCGCTCCACGCGCCGGCGGTCGCTGACGTCCCGGATGGAGCTGCTGACGAGCAGCCCCTCTGCGGTTTCGAGCGGGCTGAGGCTGATCTCCACCGGAAACTCTTCGCCGTTCTTCCGAAGCCCGAACAGGTTGAGGCCGGCGCCCATCTCCCGCACTCTGGGTTCGTGGAAGTACCCCGTGCGGTGGCCGGGATGATTTGGACGAAACCGCTCGGGCACGAGGGTCTCGATGGGCTCGCCCAGGAGTTCTTGCCGCGTGTAGCCGAACAGTTTTTCGGTCTGGGAGTTGACGAGCACGATCGTGCCCGTCTTGTCGACGATCACCATCGCATCGGGCGCCGACTCGAGGAGTCCGCGGAATAGCGAGTCTTCGCTGGCAAACGCGGGATCGGCAGGTTTCATGCGTTGGTGCCGCAGAGGCCGACGACTTTACGATTGGAGCGGCGAGAGGCACTCATCCTAGCATCGCAGGAGTCTGCCCGCTGAACTTTCAGAGACTATTTCTTCAGGAGGCCGCGACCGTCAGGGGACACTGGTCGAGGGCCTCGCGCACGCTTTTGGCCAGCGCACTGCTTGTGAAGGGCTTGTGGAGGAAGCACGTGCCCGGATCGAGGACGCCGCGGTGCGTGATCGCTTCGTCCGTGTAGCCGGACATGTAGAGCACATTCGCCCCAGGGTGCGCCGGAAGCCGTTGGACCATCTCCGGCCCGCTCATGTCGGGGAGCACCACGTCGGTCAGCACGAGGTCGATGCCCTCGCCGTGCGCGGCGGCGAACTCGATCGCCAGGTCGGGCGTCTCGACGGCGTGCACCTGGTAGCCCTGTCTCGTCAGCACTTTCGTGACGAACTGGCGCACCACTTCTTCGTCCTCGACGACGAGAATGCGTTCGCTGCCACGCGGGGCGCTGGCGAGGGCCGCGGCCGGGCGGGGAGCGTCAGGCACGTCTCCGGTCCGCGGCAGATAGATTTTGAAGCTCGTGCCGTGCCCGACTTCACTGTAGACGCCGATGTGGCCGCCGCTCTGCTTGACGATCCCGTACACGGTGGCCAGACCGAGGCCGGTGCCCTGTCCCGTCGGCTTGGTCGTGAAGAACGGCTCGAAGATGCGCTTCTGCGTCAACGCATTCATCCCACATCCGGTATCGCTGACGGCGACCATGACATACGGGCCCGGACGAACCATCGTGTGCTTGCTCGCGTACGTGTCGTCCAGGGTGACGTCGGCGGTCTCAATCGTGAGGCGGCCGCCGGCCTTCATGGCATCGCGCGCGTTGACGGCGAGGTTCATGATCACCTGTTCGATCTGCCCCGCGTCGGCCTTGACGTGATCGTGATCGCTCATCGCGGCTCGCAGGTCGACCGACTCGCCGAGCAGCCGGCGCAGCATCGGCGTCATGCCGGCGACGACATCGCCAAGATGGAGCACCTTCGGCGACAGAATCTGTTTGCGGCTGAAGGCCAGGAGCTGGTGCGTCAGCGTCGCGGCGCGCTGCCCGGCCTTCGCGATTTCCTCGACGTCGCCGCGGCGCACGTCGTCTTTGGCGAGATCGTGGAGGAGAAACTCGGCGCTGCCGAGGATGGCCGTCAGCATGTTGTTGAAGTCGTGGGCGACACCGCCGGCGAGCTGTCCCACGGCCTCCATCTTCTGGGCCTGGCGGAACTGATCTTCAAGCGATCGCCGGTCGGTGACGTCGAGGGCTACGCCGGCGCCGCGAAGCGGCACGCCGTCCGCGTCGTAGAAGAACTGGCAGGTGGAGCGAATCCAGCGCTCGCTGCCATCGGGCCAGAGCGTGCGGTACTCGACTTCCGCGTTTTGATGTTCCCTGATCGCCTTGGCGATGCTGTCGGCGACCTGCGCGCGGTCGTCGGCGTGGATGCAGTTCAGGAACGCCGTGAAGCTCCCCCCGAACGTGCCTCGCGCCAGGCCGTGCATCGCTTCACTGGCAGGATCCCAGAAGGCGACGCCGGTCATGAGGTTGGCTTCCCACACGCCCAGGCGCGAGGCTTCGAGCGCAAAACGCATCCGATCTTCGGTCTCGCGCCGGGAAAGCTCTGCCTCATCGCGCTCGACCTTCATCGCATCGACCGGCCGCGACACCAGCAACCGGCCGCCCAGGAGCGCGATCGCAATGGCCGTCAGCGCGACGAACCCCAGTAACCAGAGATGCTGGCGGAGGAGCTGATCGGACTCGGCGAAGACCGCCGACGCTTCGATATCCATGGTCACGGACAGGCCGGTATCCAGGTTGGCGTCCACCGGCACGACGCTGTAGAGCCGGACGATGCCGTCATCGCCGACGCCTTCACTCAACGACTGCGATGTGCCGGACGCGTTGGGCACGAGCGGGGACAGCAGCTGGCGCCGCCGGCCGATCCACGACGCGGCGTCCGGCGTCCGCGCGAGAATCGTGCCCCGTCGATCCGTGAGCGTCAGCGTGGCGCCGCGCGGGAGCGGAGTCGTTGCAAACGTCGCGTTCAACTGATCGAGGCCGACGGCAGCGGCCACGATACGTTCGATCTGGCCGGAGGGCGAGAGCAACGGCTCCGCCACCACGACGTCCGGCCGATGGTTCGTCAAGCTGATCTGATATTCGCCAATGGCCGCGGTGCGGGTGCGAATCACCCGCGTAAACCACACGGCGTCTTTCGCCGAGGTTGGCCCGCCTCGAACGAACGCCGGAGTGATCGCGGCGCAAAACGGGGATCCGTCGGCGTTCACGACCCAGAGGTTGATGTAGTCTGGGTGCCCGCGCCTGACGCTGTCGAGCAGCGTCCGGCAGGCGACCGGATCTGCCTCGCGCAGGGTGGGCAGTGTCACGAGAGTCGCGAGCAGCTGCTGCACGTCGCCAAATACCGAGGCCTGCCTGCCGGCCGCGAGTTGCGCGAGCCTGGCCGCGTTTTCCACGGCCCGATCGCGGGCGTGGTGACGGTCGGTGCTCTGGTCGAACACCATGATCCCGAGCACCGGCACGATCGCGATGAGCGCAATCAGCGCGAGCCGCGTCGTCAGCCGCAGGCGCAGCAGCGCCATGTCTAGACGATTCTCTCCGCGCGAGGACGCTCGAACAGAAGGCGCGGCCGGCGGACCGTGTGCGCGAAGCCCCACGCTCTCGCATCGGCGAGGCCATCGGAACGCCGGTCCCGCAGGTACGCGGCCTGTGCGGGGTTGATCTCCGTCGACGTTTGCCGTCGCTGCGGCCGGTCAATGCCGGACCAGACGAACATCACACACCCCCTGCGGCGGCGAGTTGCCGCACATCCGCCGCGATCTCGTGTTTGGTGTGGCCAAACAGCAGCAGCGAGACCGCTTCGAGCAGACCGTCTTGGTTGAAGGGTTTTTCCAGAAACGCTTCGCCGTCCCACAGCGCCTGGCGCTCGTTGAACAGGCCATCGGCGAACCCGGTGACGAAGAGCACCTTGAGATCCGGCTGCTTGAGCCTGAACCGGCGCGCCACCTCGGCTCCCGTCAGCTCCGGCATCATGAAATCGGAGATCAGGAGATCCAGCGGTCCGGTGCGCTCGACGATGGCACAGGCCTCGGCGCCGTCCTTTGCTTCCGTGACCCGATAGCCGACTGGTTCAAGAATGCGGCGAACGATGCGTAGTACAGATGGCTCGTCGTCGACGACCATCACGGTTGGCTGAGCGGCGGTGCTGCGGGACATGTCTTCGGCTCCTCGAAAAGTCCGGTGCGGAGTGCACCAGACGCCCGGGGTAGAGCCAGACTGATGCCGCCGCCTCCAGGCCCGCTAAGCGCTTGATTTCAGGCACAGGTGCAAAGTTGATTCAGGTGTGCGCCGTGCGCGTGCACACGGGGCGACGCGACCTGCACGCTTTGCCTGCACACCCTGCACACCCCCGCCCGCGGTAATCACCAGCAAAAACGTGTGGCCCGGCCGTGGTCTTCGTATTGCTCTCAGACAGGCACGTGCCGATTACAGGAAAAGGTGTCATGGGTGATGGCGAGTAACTACAACCACGGCCTGGTGGCGCTCTCGGTGCTGATCGCGTTTCTGGCCTCATACGCCGCGCTCGATCTGGCCGGACGGACACGGGCGGCCCGCGGAGGACTCCGCTGGATCTGGCTGACCGGCGGTGCGACCGCGATGGGCCTCGGCATCTGGGCGATGCACTACATCGGGATGCTGGCGTTTCACGTGCCGGTTCCCGTTCTTTACGACGGCCCCACCGTCGTCCTGTCTCTGCTGGCCGCGGTCGCGGCGTCCGCAGTGGCGTTGTTCGTGGTGAGCCGCAACAGACTGACCGTGGCGAGCGTCGTCACCGGCAGCATCGTGATGGGAAGCGGGATCGCGACCATGCACTACGTCGGCATGGCCGCGATGCGGATGCCCGCGATGCATCACTACGACACCCGGCTGGTCGCGTTGTCGGTGGCGCTGGCGATCGTCATTTCAATGGTCGCGCTGATCCTGACGTTCCTCTCTCGCGATGACGTGAGGGCAAAAAGCTGGCGCAAGCTGTGGAGCGCCATCCTCATGGGGCTGGCCGTCCCGGTCATGCACTACACCGGCATGGCCGCGGCGAGCTTCACCGCTGCGCCCATGATGGAGGACACATCACGATCGGTCGGCATCTCCGCCGTCGGCGTCGTCGGCATCAGCAGCGTGACGCTGATGGTGCTCGGCTTCGCCATTCTCACGTCGATGATCGATCGGCGGCTGTCCGCGCAGGCGCTCGAGCTGGAGTCGAGCGAGAATCGCTACCGCATGCTCTTTGAACGCAGCCTCGCGGGCGTCTACCGGAGCACGCTCGATGGCCGCATCCTCGACGCGAACCCGGCCTGTGTCAGGATCTTCGGCTCGGCCTCGCGCGAAGAGCATCTGGCCCGTCATGCGTCGGAGGTGTGGTTCGAGCCCGCCGACCGCGACGCGTTTGTCGCCCGGCTCATCGAGTCGAAGAGCCTCGCCAATTCCGAATGCCGCTACAGGCGCAAAGACGGCACGGCCGTGTGGGTGCTGGAGAATGCGACGCTGCTCGAGGGGCAGAAGGGCGAGCCGGCCGTGATCGAGGGGACCCTGATTGACATCACGACGCGCAAAGAGGTGGAGCAGGAAATGCGTCGCGTCAAGGAGGCCGCCGAACAGGCCAACCAGGCCAAGAGCGAGTTTCTCGCGAACATGAGTCACGAGATCCGGACGCCGATGAACGGCATCATCGGCATGACGGACCTCGTGCTCGACACCGAGCTCACCGAGGAGCAGCGCGATCATCTTTCCACCGTGCGGACGTCGGCCGACACGCTCCTGTCGATTCTCAACGACGTCCTCGATTTCTCGAAGATCGAGTCGGGCAAGGTCGAGATCGAGACGGTGGCGTTCTCGCCGCGCGCGGCGATCGCCAACGCGCTCAAACCGCTGGGCGTCCACGCGCTTCATAAGGGGCTCGAGCTGACATGCGACATCGACTCTGATGTGCCTGCGGAAGTCGTCGGCGACCCGACGCGGATTCAACAGGTCGTGACGAACCTCGTGACCAACGCGCTCAAGTTCACCGAGCAGGGGCACATCCGCGTCGCGGTCCGTGAAGAATCGCGCGCCGAGGGCTGCACGAAGCTGCATGTCAGCGTCGCCGACACCGGAATCGGCATCCCGCGAGAGAAGCAGGAGGCCATCTTCGAAGCCTTCCGCCAGGCGGATGGATCGACGACGCGACGCTTCGGCGGCACCGGCCTCGGGCTGAGCATCTCGGCGACGCTCGTGCGGCTGATGGGCGGTCGGCTCTGGGTCGAGAGCGAGCCTGGCGCCGGCAGCACGTTTCATTTCACCCTCGCGCTCGACACCGCCGATGCGCGTGAGACCAGGCGAGCCGATCCCCGGCCGCTGCGCCGCGACGTGCTGGAGTCGGCGTCGGCCGACGCCTGTGCCGGAGCCTCGCGCATCCTGCTTGTCGAGGACAACGTGGTCAATCAGCGGGTGGCTTCGGGCCTGCTGGTTCGTCGTGGCCATCACGTGACCGTGGCCGAAAACGGCCGCGAGGCGCTGGCACGCCTCGCGCGGGAGACTTTCGATCTGGTGTTGATGGATCTCCAGATGCCGGTCATGGACGGTCTCGCTGCGACGGCAGAAATCCGCCGGCGCGAGCGCGTCACGGGCGAGCACGTTCGGATTGTCGCCATGACGGCGCACGCGATGCATAGCGATCGCGAGCGATGCCTGGCCGCGGGCATGGACGGCTTTCTCTCCAAGCCGATCGAGCCGCATCTGTTGTTTGCCGCCGTCGAACAGCACGGCGACGGTGTCCTTGCTCCGGTCATCACAGCGGCCACGTTCGACGCGGACGCACTGCGGCACCGGCTCTCCGGCGACGACGAGTTGATGCGCGACGTCATCCGGATGTTCATCGACGACCTGCCGGCGCGTCTGTCCGCGATCAACGACGCCGTCACGCGGCGGGACGCGGAGGCCCTCCGCGCTGCGGCTCATGCGCTCAAAGGATCGGCGGCCAGCCTGTCGGCGGGTGCGCTGTCCGAGGCGGCGCACGTCCTCGAGCGGATCGGCGCCGAATCGCGCATGGAGGCCGCCGACGGCGCCCGCCGGCTGCTGTCGGTCGAAGCAACCAGCGTCATCGAGATGTTGCAGCGCTACTGCGCGACGGAGCCGCTGTCATGCGCATCCTGATTGCCGAAGACGATCGGATGTCGGCCCTCATGCTGAGCCGGGCGCTCGAACAGTGGGGCTTTGACGTGGTCGTCGTGCCCGACGGCGCCGCGGCGTGGGCGTGCATCACCGGCGACCGGCCGCCAAACCTGGCCATCGTCGACTGGATGATGCCGGGAATCGACGGCGTCGAGCTCTGCCGGCGTGTCCGTGCGACGCCGCTCGCCACGTACCTGTATGTGATCCTGCTGACCGCGCGAACGAGCCGGCAGGATCTGGTGGCGGGGCTCGAGGCCGGCGCAGACGACTACCTTACGAAGCCGTTCGATCCGGACGAGCTCCGGGCGCGGATTCGTGTGGGGCAGCGTACCCTCGGGCTCATCGCCAACATCAAGAGCCTCACCGGGCTCCTGCCGATTTGCGGCTACTGCAAGCGCATCCGGTCCGAGCACGATTACTGGGAGCAGGTCGAAAGTTACATCTCCGAACATACGGA
>Ga0134123_10002097_pt1 | contig 13063 bp, 8 predicted proteins | sample KB303_FD_96460 | JGI IMG/M metagenome (GOLD analysis project Ga0134123, IMG submission 96460) | Terrestrial soil microbial communities without Nitrogen fertilizer from Kellogg Biological Station, Michigan, USA - KB3-0-3 | ecosystem: Environmental > Terrestrial > Soil > Unclassified ...
GCAACATTCCGCGCTGCATGACCGTGTCGGTCACGGGCACTTGAGATGCTCGACTCTCATTCAAGAGGCATGATCAGGATGAACCGCTTAGTCCTCTGTGTTTCGATCGCCAGCCTCGTGCTGGCAGCCTGCGGATCCGAGCCGGATCCCGATCCTGCCGCTGCTGCGCCGAAACCCGCAGCGAAGCCGGCCGTGCCGGACGACCCGACGCTGCGCATGGCGCAGGCTGTCGGCAACGGCAAACCCGGCGCAGCCGTCATCATCCGCTACGAATTTGCGTCGAAGCCGGCGGTCGGCACGCCTACCGAGTTGCAGCTCGCGTTCATTCCGCAGGCGGGCGTGGACGCCATGGAGATCACCGTCAACGGCATGGACGGCGTGACGCTGTCGGGTCCGTTGACCGCGAGCTTTGCCGAAGTCGTGCCCTCCAAGCCCTACACGCACACCGTGTCCGTGCTGCCGGACCGCGCCGGAGTTTTCTACCTGTCCGTCGTGGCTACGACCCAGATCGGCAACCAGAACCTGAGCCGCACGTTCTCGGTGCCGTTCGCAGTCGGCACTGTGCCGGCCCAGCAGAAAGCAGCGCCGCAGACCGACCCTTCCGGCCAGGCGGTGCAGCCGGCCAAGGCCCAGGAAACGACCCAGAAGAAGTCTGGCTAAAGCCGACCTGCAGGGATCCCGATAGGGTAGAATCCGCGGCCCTCTCGGCCGCCGATCCGCTCCCGTGCCCACTGCCCAGCTCCGCAACATCGCCATCATCGCGCACGTCGATCATGGCAAGACCACTCTCGTCGATCAGCTCCTGAAGCAGTCAGGCACGTTCGCTGCGCGCGAGATCGTGCCCGAGCGCGTCATGGATTCGAACGCGCTGGAGCGCGAGCGCGGCATCACGATCCTGGCGAAGAACACCGCGATCCAATGGCGCGACTACCGCATCAACATCGTGGACACGCCCGGGCACGCGGACTTCGGCGGCGAGGTCGAGCGCGTGCTGTCGATGGTGGACTCCGTGCTGCTGCTGGTTGACGCCGTCGACGGGCCGATGCCGCAGACGCGCTTCGTGACGCAGAAGGCGTTCAAGCACGGCCTGCGGCCGATCGTGGTCATCAACAAGATCGACCGCGAAGAGGCGCGCCCGCACTGGGTGCTCGACCAGACGTTCGACTTGTTCGACAAGCTCGGCGCGAGCGAGGCGCAGCTCGATTTCCCGGTCGTCTATGCCTCCGCGCTGCGCGGCTTCGCCGGCAACGAGCCGAACCAGCCGGCCGCCGACATGACGCCGCTGTTCGAAGCCATCGTGAAGAACTGCCCGCCGCCGGACGTCGACGAGAACGGCCCGCTGCAGCTGCAGGTGAGCCTGCTCGACTATTCGAGCTACGTCGGCGCGATCGGCATCGGGCGCATCAAGCGCGGCAAGATCCGGCGCAACAGCCCGGTCGTCGTCGTCGATCGCGACGGCAAGGTGCGTAACGAGCGCATCATGCAGGTGATGGGCTTTCTCGGCCTGCATCGCGTCGAGGCGGACGAAGCGAGCGCGGGCGACATCGTCGCGTTCGCCGGCATCGAGTATCCCGAGATCTCCGACACCATCTGCGACCCGCTCACGCCGGAAGCGCTGCCGCCGCTGGTCGTCGACGAGCCGACGATCAGCATGACTTTCGAGGTCAACAACTCGCCGTTCTGCGGCCGCGACGGCAAGTACGTCACGAGCCGGCAAATCCGCGAGCGGCTCCTGCGCGAGGCGATGACGAACGTCGCGCTGCGTGTCGAGGAGACCGACGATCCCGACAAGTTCCGTGTCTTTGGCCGCGGCGAGCTGCACCTCGGCGTGCTGCTGGAGAACATGCGGCGTGAAGGCTACGAGCTCGCAGTGTCGCGACCGCGCGTGGTCATCAAGGAAATCGAAGGCCAGCCCTGCGAGCCGTACGAAACGCTCGCAGTCGACCTCGACGAGAGCTCGCAGGGAGCGATCATGCAGGAACTCGGCGAGCGCGGCGGCCAGCTCACCGGCATGTATCCCGACGGTAAGGGTCGCGTGCGGCTCGATTACGTGATTCCGTCGCGCGGCCTGATCGGCTTTCAGACGGAGTTCCGTACGCTCACGTCCGGCACCGGGATCATGCACCACATCTTCGATCACTTCGGCCCGGTGCTCGATCGCGAGATCGGTCAGCGCACCAACGGCGTGCTCATCTCGAACGCCCAGGGCAAAGTGCTGGCCTACTCGCTGTTCAATTTGCAGGAGCGCGGCCGGCTGATGGCGTCGCACGGCGACGAGGTTTACGAGGGGCAGATCGTCGGCATCCACAGCCGCGACAACGACCTGGTCGTCAACCCGCTGAAGGGCAAGAAGCTCACGAACATCCGCGCTGCAGGCCGCGACGAGAACATCGTCCTGGTTCCGCCGATCCGCTACACGCTGGAGCAGGCGATGGAATTCATCGCCGACGACGAGCTGGTCGAGGTGACTCCCACGCAGATCCGTCTGCGCAAGCGCGCGCTCAAGGAGCACGAGCGCAAACGCGCGGGCCGTGAAGAAGAAACGGCAGAATAGCTGCCTCTTCGACATAACCCTCGGTTTCTATTTCAGAAACCGTCATCCGGCTTTCACATAAAACCGCGAGGTGGCTCACACCCTGCTGCGCGCTCATCGCCCTAGGATGCGGGTCAGCCTGTGCTGACATGCGGGCTTTTTGCCTGGATTTGCCTGGGACTGGGACGATGCATCGACTGCTCGACAAGCAGGTCAAGGACGCGCTGGGGCCGAACGGCGAAATCGATCTCGCCAAGCTGCTCGCTGCCGTCGAGAGCACCTATACCCGCGCCGACGACGAGCGGCGCGGGATCGTGCGCTCGATGCAGCTGATGTCCGACGAAGCTACGACGTTGACGCGCCAGCTCCGCGAGAGCACCGCGAGCCAACTGCAGGCGGTGCTCGATCACGTCAAGGACGTGATCGTCACCGTCGACGAAGCCGGCCACATCGTTTCGCTCAATGCCACCGGCCAGCGCGTGTTCGGTCACGCGGAGCAGGAGATCGCCGGCCGCTCGCTCAGCTTCCTGCTGCCGCAACTCGCCGACAAGCAAACGCTGCCGTTGCAGCTGGAAGAACTTGCGGCGCGTCTCGACGACACGCAGGTCGATCTCGCGCCGCACGAGACGCTTGGCCTGCATTCCAACGGCACGTACTTTCCGGCCGAGCTCGCAGTCAGCAAGACGCAGCTGAATCGCCGCACGCTGTTCGTGGTCTGCTTGCGCGATACCACGGATCGCAAGGCCGCCGACGCGGCGCTGCGCGACAGCGAGGCGCGCTATCGCACGCTGGTCGAGCACGCGCCGGAGATCATCGTCGTCATCGACCTCGATCGTAATCAGCTCGCGGACGTCAACGAGAACGCCGTGCGCTTCTTCAAGATGGATCGCGCGGTGCTGCTGTCGAGCAGCCCCGATGTGCTGAGCCCGCCGCAGCAGCCCGACGGCTCGGTGTCTGCCGACGCGAATCGCACACAGTTCGAGCTGACGGTCGCAGGCGAGACGCCGGTGCTCGAATGGGTATTCCGCGACGCGCTCGGCAACGACATTCCCTGCGAGGTGCGCTGGGTGCGGCTGCAGTCCGGCGCGCATCGCCTGATCCGCGGCAGCATCACCGATATCGCCGAGCGCAAGCGGGCCGAAACGCTCGCGGCCGGCGAGCGCCGCGTGTTCGAGCGTCTGGCCGCGAACGTCGATCTGCGCATCACGCTCGAAGCGATCACCGAAGTCACCGAACGCGTCCAGCCCGACACGGTGTGCGCGCTGCGACTGCTCGATGAAAGGGGCACGCGCCTGAATCTGTGCGCCGGCCCGCGGTTGCCAGCCGATTACGCCCGCGCCTCCGAAACGATCGAAATCGCCGTGCGCAACGGTTCGTGCGCCGCAGCCGTGTATCTGCAGCGACAGGTCATCGTCGCCGACATCGCCCGCGATGCGTTGTGGGAGAACATGCGCGATCTGGTGCTTGCGGCCGGCTTGCGCAGCTGCTGGTCGACCATCATTCATGCGTCCGATGGGCGGATCCTCGGCACGCTCGCGCTGTATTTCAGAGCTCCACGCAGCCCGCTACGCCGCGACTTCGAGCTGATGGCGCGCATGACTCAGCTCGCCGGCATCGCGATCGAGCGTCGCAGTGCCGAAGGCGCACTGCGCGCGAGCGAAGCGCGCTATCGCCGCCTGTTCGACAACGTGATGGAAGGCGTCTACAGCTCGACGCGCGATGGCCGCTTCCTGTCGGTCAATCCGGCGCTGGCCCGCATGGTCGGCTTCTCTTCGCCGGGCGAGCTGCTCGCGCAGGCGCCCGAGACGATCTATCACAACCCGCTGGAGCGCGTGGCGATCATCGAGGCGCTCGAACGCGACGGCGAGATCCGCAACGCCGAGTTCCAGCTGCAACGCGTCGATGGCACGACGCTGACCGTGATCGAGAGCGCGCGCGCGGTAAAGGACGAGCACGGCCACCTGATCGGCTACGAAGGCACGATTTCCGACATCAGCGAGCGCAAGCGCGCCGAGACGGCGGTGTTCGAGGAAAAGGAAAAGGCGCAGGTCACGCTGCAATCGATCGGCGACGCCGTGATCACGACCGACGCAGCCGGCCGCATCGAGTATCTCAACCCGGTGGCCGAGGACCTGACCGGCTGGGATTCGATCGAGGCGCAGGGCCGCTCGCTGCGCGAGGTCTTCAACATCCTCAACGAGGTCACGCGCGAGCCGCTCGAGGATCCGGTCTCGCGCGCGCTGCGCGAGGGCAACGTCATCGCGGTGACCGACCAGACGGTGCTCGTCAACCGTCGCGGCCAGGAGATCGCGATTCAGGATTCCGCGGCGCCGATCCGCGATCGCCTCGGACGCATCATCGGCGCGGTCATGGTGTTCCACGACGTGAGTCGCGAGCGGCGGCTGCGCCGGGCACTGGCTTATCAGGCGAGCCACGACGCGCTGACCGGCCTGATCAATCGTCGCGAGTTCGAGAATCGGTTGAACGAGGCGCTGTTGACCGCGCGCTCGGACGAAGGCACGACGCACGTGCTGCTGTACCTCGACCTCGATCAGTTCAAGCTGGTCAACGACACCTGCGGTCACCAGGCCGGCGACCGCTTGCTGAAGCAGATCACCGGCATTCTGCAGACGCGCATTCGCACCAGCGACACGATCGCGCGCCTGGGAGGCGACGAGTTCGGCATCCTGCTGCAGGACTGCACCGCCGAGCGCGCCGCGAAGATCGCGGACAGTCTGCGCCAGGCGATCCGCGAGTATCGCTTCGAGTGGGACGACGGCGCGATGAACGTCGGCGTCAGCATCGGCATCGTCGAGATCAACAGCAGCAGCGAAAGCATCGGTAGCGTGCTCAGCGCCTCCGACGTCGCGTGCTACGCGGCGAAGGACTCGGGCCGCAACCGCGTCCACATGTATCAGTACGGCGCTGCGCCGGAGCGGCATCGCGAAATGCAGTGGGTCTCGCGCCTGACGCGCGCCTGCGAAGAGAATCGCCTGGAGCTGTACTACCAGCCGATCGTGCCGATCGGCAGCAACCGCGATCCGCGCGGTCATTACGAGCTGCTGGTGCGCATGCGCGGCGAGAACGGCGAGCTGGTGATGCCGGCGGAGTTCATTCCCGCGGCCGAGCGCTACAACGTCATGTCGATGATCGACCGCTGGGTGGTGAGCCAGGCGCTCGGCACGCTGGCGCACTATCGCACCGACGGCGATCCGCGCCACGGCTACACGCTGTCGATCAATCTGTCAGGCACCTCGCTGAACGACGACCGGTTCCTCGAGTTCCTGATCAACGAGCTGCAGACCTACGATCTCAGCCCCGGCGCGGTGTGCTTCGAGATCACCGAGACCGCGGCGATCTCCAACCTGCCGAACGTCGTGCACTTCATGCGCGAGTTCCGCTCGCGCGGCTGTCAGTTCTCGCTCGACGACTTCGGCAGCGGCCTGTCCTCGTTCATGTACTTGAAGAACCTGCCGGTCGACTACCTGAAGATCGACGGGCAGTTCATTCAGAACGTGACGACCGACCACGTCGACCGCAGCATGGTCGAGGCGATCACGCAGATCGGCCGCGCGATGGGCATCAAGACCGTCGCCGAGCGCGTCGAGACGGCCGAAGTGCTCTCGTGTCTCGCCGATATCGGCGTCGAGTATGCGCAGGGCATCTATATCGCCGTGCCGCAGTCGGTCGAATCGCTGAGCCGCATCACGCGGACTCATCCCAGGCTGAAGCTGGTGCACTCGGCGTAAGAGTCGGGCTGAAGCCCGACCTACAGGGCACTAATACTCGTCGTGGAGCTTCCACCAGTGGTACGGCGGCGTCTGGGGATATCCTTCCGGCGAATCCTCCCAGGCCTCCTGGCGTCCGAGCGCGGTGATGTCGAGGTAGTTCCAGGTGTTGCCCATCTGCTCGTCGCCGCGGTTGTTGATGAAGTAGGTGCGAAACACCTTGGCGCCGTCGCGGATGAAAGCGTTCGTGCCGTGCCACTCGCCTACGCCGAAGTCGGCGTCGAAGCTGTCCGTAATCGTGACCCACGGGATTTTCCAGCCAAAGCGTGCTTTCAGTCGTGCGATGTTGGACTGCGGTGCGCGTGAGGCGAACACGAGCGTGGTGTCGCGCGCATTCAGGTGAGAGACGTCGGCGACCTGGTCGGCCATGAACGAGCAACCGATGCAGCCGTGCTCGGGCCAGCCCTCGACGCCGGGCTCGTAGAAGGCGCGGTAGACGATCAGCTGCCGGCGCCCCTCAAACAGGTCGACGAGGCTCGCTTTGCCCTTGGGCCCGTCGAACAGGTACTCCTTCTGCACGGCCACCCAGGGCATGCGGCGCCGCTCGGCAGCCAATGCATCATGAGCGCGGGTCAGCTCTTTCTCTTTCACCAGCAGCTGCTGGCGGGCAGCTTCCCATTTCTCGGGCGACACGATCGGGGGTGTTTTCATCGGGAGGCTCCGTTCACCTTGGGCGTTAGAGCCAAGACCGTCCCAAGAGCGGCACGGTTCCTCAGCCGATGCCGACGACGAGTAGTCGGGTGGCTGTCCGTGCTTGGTCCCGCTGCTCGTGCTGTGCGCTACATCCTCGCGGCCGCGTCGGTTACTCTCGTCCCGGCATGCGCTGGATCTGTTTCGTCCTCGGCTGTGTGTGCGCCTCGTCCGCGATCGGTGCCGATTTCCAGGCTCGCATCGATCGAGTCGTGCGCACTTACATGGAGCGCGAGCGCATTCCCGGCATAGCGGTACTGGCGATGCAGGACGATCGGGTAATCCTGGACCAGGGCTGGGGGTTCGCCAATGTCGAGGGTCGCGTGGCCATGACCCCCGACGCGGTGCAGCCGATCTACTCGATCTCGAAGCACATGACGGCTGTGGCCGTGCTCGCGCTCGCGGAGGATCGGCTGCTGGACGTGAACGAGCCAGTCGCGCTGCGGCTGACCGAGTGGTTCGACGACGAGCCGCAGCTGCGCATCGTCCATTTGTTGCGCCACACGTCCGGACTGCCGGAATTCATCGGACTCGAAGGCATCGAGGCGATCGAATCCGGGACGCGTCCCGGCTCGGTCGCCGATGTCATCGGCATCGTCGACCGCGCACCCCGCCGCTTCACGCCGGGTACGTGGCACTCTTATTCAAACAGCAACTATTCGGCGCTTGCGCTCATCGTGGAGCGTGCCGGTCGCAAGCCTTTCGCAGTGCCCGGGCTGGAAGATTGCGCGACGTCGCGTTCGCGCGGAGTGCGTTGGTCGACGGGCTACACCGTCGCTGGCAAACCCTGGACACCACCAGCGAATCTCACCGCGACTTACGTGGGTAACGGTGGAATGTGTGCGAGCGCCCGCACTCTCGCGTCGTGGATGCGAGCGCTCGCGGCGGGGCGGATTCTGCCGGCAGCCCGCGTGCAAGAGATGGTCACCACCGCAGCGCTGCCTGGTGGGTTCACTCCACCGTATGGCTATGGCCTAGCCACCGTTACCGTCGCTGGCCGGCCAGCGTGGTCGCATGCGGGCGGCGGCGAAGGGTGGGGCGCCTGGGTGGCCTATCTTCCGAACGACAACCTCACCGTTGCAGTGGTCGGGAATCGCGGCTGGCTGTGGAGCACGGACCTGGGCGTGCCCATCGTTCGCGCGCTACTGGGACAACCTGAGCCGCCGCGCTTGCGTCGCGAAGAGCTCAGTGCCCAGGAGCGGCGCGCGCTCGCCAACTTCTGCGACGACGGGCTGTTCGATTTCAAGATCGCGGCGGGGCCGCGCGATGTCCGGGTGACCGTTGCGCCGTTCGGCGAGCCGATCGAGTTGTGGAAGCAGGCACCGGGGACGTTCGTTGCGGCGCTCCGGCCGGATACTTTCCGTCTGCGGCTGCGCGGGCAATCGCCGCCCGAGTTCGACTGGATGGAGCACCGCTCCTACCTGCGACCGTGCCCGAAAGCCAAGCAAAACTAACGTCTGAATGAGCCGCTGACCGGCTGGTTCGCTCGTTGCCTTCCCGCACACTGCGCGGCAAGGGGCGGAAAACCATGCGCAGCAAATTATTCGTACCCGGCTCGCGCCCCGAGTTGTTCGCCAAGGCGCTGGCCGGCGCCGCGGATTCGATCTCGTTTGACGTGGAGGATTCCGTTCCGGAAAACTCCAAAGCCTACGCGCGCGAGCAGGTGGCCGATTTCCTGCGGTCGGGCGCTGCCAGGGACTCCGTGAAGTCCTTCATCGTGCGCATCAACGCGCTCGGCTCGCCGCATTTCGAGGGGGATTTGATGGCATTTGCCTGCCAGCAGGTCGCGCTGCTGAATCTGCCGAAGGCGCAGTCTGCGGCCGACGTACGTACGGCCGCAGCGGCGCTGGAGAAAGCGGAGCGGTGCAGCGGCGTCGCGCGGCCGATCGGTCTGCTGGTCAACATCGAGACGCCGCGGGCATTGCGGCTCGCTCCGGAAATTGCCGCCGCGCATCCGCGAGTGGCCGGGCTGCAGCTCGGGCTGGCCGATCTGTTCGAGTCGATGCGCGCTGAGCGCCGCAATCCGGCCAACGTGCACGCGGCGATGTTTCAGATGGCCATGGCCTGTGCCGAGAGCGGCAAGTTCGCCTACGACAGCGCTTATCCCGACGTCGCCGACGCTGCAGGATTCCGGCGCGAGGCCGAGCAGGCCCGTCAGCTCGGTTACGTGGGCAAGAGTTGCGTGCATCCGCAGCAGGTCGCTCTGGCCAACGAGATCTTCGGTGCCGCGACGCTCGACGTCGACACGGCGCGCCGCATCGTCGCCGCGGCGCAGGATGCTGCGCACGCCGGACGCGGCGCGTTCCTGCTCGATGGCCGGATGATCGATCTGCCCTTCGTCAAGCGTGCCGAAGCCGTGCTGGCTGCAGCGAACGACAGCAGCGATCGCTTGTGAGAGCGCTCATCGCCCTGACGGCGCTCGTCGTCAGCGCAACGGCTGCAGCGGAAAGTATTTCCTCGATCGACGTCGCCGCATTGCCCGCGATCGCTGGCGAAGGCGCTCAGACGCGACTCACGGTGATCGACGGCCGGCCGGTGGTGCTGCAGCCCGGCGTGGTGCGCATCTTCGATGCGAGTAGCAAGAAGTGGACTGAAGCGCGCTGGCCCGAAGGGTTGGGCAATGAGCTGCCCGCCATCGTCAGCGACGGTCATCAGGCCTTTGTATTGCGTGGCGACCGGCTGGCGGAGCTGGTGCTGAACAGCGATGCGCCGGCGCTGCGAGCATTGCCCAACCTGCCCGTGTCGCTGACTTCCGCAGTCGGCGTCCCCGCAGACGGACATTTATATGTAGCGGGCGTCGACGCGACCGGAGCGTCGCGGTTCCTGCAGCTTGCGCCGCTGAGCGAGGCGGGGCAGTGGATCCAGGAGACTGCGTGGCCCGCGGGCGGCATCCCTTCGTCACTCGTTCCCCGACTCGGGGCGCTGTATTTGACTGTCGATGATCGTCTGCTGCGCTGGTCGGCGGACAGCGGTTGGCAGGATCGGGGTTTAACGCCTGGAGCGATAGTCGCCGGCTCGGCTCACGCGATTGGCCAGGCACACATTATCTATCTGGTGCGCGACCCGGACGGCTCATCGCATCTGGAGACGTTCCACACGATCTCGCGTGCGTGGGCGCCGCTGCCCTATCGCAATCCCGGTCAGATCGGCGATGTTGCCGCGCTCGGCAACGGTGTACTGATCGCGAGCACTGCGGGCGGTAGCATCGCCTTCGAAAACGCGCAGCTGCTTTCCAGCAAGCGCGGCCTGACCGGCATCGATTGGATCATCGTCGTCGTGTACCTCGGGGCGATGATCGGCGTCGGCGTCTACTGGTATCTGCGCGACCGGCACGGCTCGGCCTCGGAGTTCTTCCTCGGCAGCCGCTCGATTCCGTTCTGGGCGGCCGGCGTCAGCCTGTACGCCACCAATACCAGCTCGATCAGCTACATCGCGATTCCGGCGAAGGCGTTCGAGACGGACTGGCAGTACATGATGAACAAGCTCATCACCATCCTCGGCCTGATGTTCGTCGCCGTGTGGATCGTGCCGCTGCTGCGGCGGCTCGATCTCGTGTCGGTGTTCAACTATCTGGAAATGCGCTTCCACCCGGCGATCCGCATGATCGGCAGCGCGCTGTGCATGGCGATGCACGTCGGCGGCCGCATGAGCGTGGTGCTATTTCTGCCGGCGCTGGCGATCGCGACCATCACGGGCATCGACGTCGTCTACAGCATTCTGATCATGGGTGTCTGCACGATCGTCTACACCGCGATGGGCGGCATGCGCGCCGTGGTGTGGACCGATTTCGTGCAGGTCATCGTGCTGATGGGCGGCGCGCTGTTCGCCATCGGCTTCGTGTTCCACGCGCTCGGCAGCACGGCGGTGTACGAAACTGCGCTGGCCTACGACAAGACCAAGCTGCTCAACCTCAGTTTCGATCTCACGCAGCCCACCGTGTGGGGCTTCCTGTTCCTGATCCTGTTCGACGTGGTGCTGACCTTCCCCAAGGACCAGGTGCTGATGCAGCGCACGCTCGCGACCGACTCACCCAAGGCCGCCGGGCGCTCCATCTGGATGTTCGCCGCGATCATGCTGCCCGGCGGACTCATCTTCTACGGCATCGGGACGGTGCTGTTTGCGTACTACCGGGCGAATCCCGAACGGCTCGATCCGCTGCTGCCGATCGACGCGACCTTCCCGCTGTTCATCTCCGCCGAGCTGCCTGCAGGGCTGACCGGGCTGATCATCGCCGGTATTTTTGCCGCGGCGATGGGCACGCTGTCCGGCACGATCAACAGCATCGCAACGCTCCTGTCGGTGGATTTCTACGCGAAGCTGGCGCGCAACCCGACGGAGCAGCGGACCAAGCGCTTTGCCGAGTGGATGACGGTTGCGGTCGGCCTGGTCGGCATCGCTCTGGCGCTGCTGCTGTCACGCCTCGACATCCATTCGCTGCTCGACCTGACGATCGAGATGGCCGGGCTGCTGGGCGGTGGCTTTGCCGGCGCGTACACTCTCGGCATGTTCACGCGGCGCGCCAACTCGGCGGGCGTGTCCATCGGCGTGGCGACTGCAATCGTCGCGACGCTGGCGGCATGGTGGAACGACCTGGTGCATCCGTACTTTTATCTCGGCATTTCGATCGGCACGTGCATCGTAGTCGGCTACCTCGCAAGCCTGTTCTTCCCGGCGCCGACTCGCTCGCTGGCAGGCCTGACGATCTTCAAAGACGATGACCCGGTGATCTCTGACGGGAGCGCGCGCCGATCGACACTCAGTTCCTGAAAACCTTTCTGACGGTGGCCGATCAGGGCTCGATGGCAGCCGCGGCGCGCGTGCTGAACATCACTTCAGCCGCAGTTTCACAGCAGATCCACACGCTGGAGCGCGAAATCGGGGTGCCGCTGATCGTGCGTGTCGGACGCACCGTGCGCATGACTGAGCAGGGCGCGCGAATCCTGTTGCGCGTGCGCGAGCTGGTGCGGGATTTTTCCGACCTGCGCAGCGTCGCGAACGAGAGTCCGATCTCCGGCGAGCTGCGCCTCGGCGCATGCCCGACGGTGCTCGCCGGAATGCTGCCCGGGATCCTGGCGCGGATGGTCGGCAAGTTTCCGCACATCAACGTCTACATCCAGCCGGGGTACTCGGCGCCGCTGTACGCATCGGTCGAAGCGGGCGATCTCGACGCGGCGTTCGTGCTGCAGGCGCCATATCCGCTGCCGAAGACCTGCGATTGGCATTTGTTGCGCGAAGAACCGTTGATCGTGCTCGCGCCGCATCACATGGGTCATCGCACCGCGCACGACCTGCTGGCGAACGAGCCGCTGATCCGCTACGACCGCAACCAGTGGGGCGGACGTCAGGCAGATGAGTACTTGCGCAAGGTCGGCATCGTGCCGCGCGAGCGCTTCGAGGTGAATGCGTTGAATGCGATCGCGGTGATGGTCGATCGCGGACTCGGCGTCTCGCTGGTGCCCGACTGGGCGAAGCCGTGGCCGGAGGGGTTACGGCTGGCGCGGTTGGCGCTGCCGGAGGAGTCGGTGCCGCGGCGCATAGGGGTGATCTGGTCGCGAGCGAGCGTGCGGCTACGGCTGGTGACGGTCCTTTTGCAAGAAAGTATCGCGGAATCCGGATGAACTCTCGGATCTGAATCTCTGGTTCTTCTTTGCGCCTTGGCGATCTTTGCGAGAGAAATCTTCTTCACTCTGTAACCCAACAAAAACTACCCTCTGAACAAAGCCCGGGCGGGTTCTATTCACCGGACCGACTTCATAGATTGCCTCCCACAAATGCCTGAAGGGGGAGGCGACATCATGAGCAAGACATTGCGTGCAGCGCTGCGTTGTTTCGCAGGTTCCATCGGCGTACTCGCGGCACAGGGGGCTGCGCAGGCGCAAGACACAGTTCCTACCGAGCGCGTCGAGGAGGTCATCGTCACCGGCACCCGCGCGCCGAAGGCGGTCGACAAGATTCCCGGCGCGATCAACGTCGTCTCCGCGGAAGAAGTTTCGCGCACGTTGAGCCTCACGCAGGACGCCACTGCAGTGCTGGCACGCACCGTGCCGGGTTA
>Ga0134123_10002098_pt1 | contig 13062 bp, 16 predicted proteins | sample KB303_FD_96460 | JGI IMG/M metagenome (GOLD analysis project Ga0134123, IMG submission 96460) | Terrestrial soil microbial communities without Nitrogen fertilizer from Kellogg Biological Station, Michigan, USA - KB3-0-3 | ecosystem: Environmental > Terrestrial > Soil > Unclassified ...
GGGTTACGACCTCCCCTGCAAATGCCGATCGAATCTCGAAAACGCCTTACCATCAGCCAATTAGGCAATGACTCACGTTGAACGCCGGCAACGATTGGCCTCTGAAGCGAAGTTTTGGTGTACTTCGGAACAACAAATCCGTGCCTGGCGGAAGTTGAGTTTGCCGACAGGAGACCCGCACGAATTGGCCCGCCAGTTGTTGGCGAACAAGCGTACTCACGCGAAGTACCGGGCACGTGCTTTGGAAGTCCTGTCGAAGGTTCCGCCCACGGAGGAGGACCAGGCAAAGGCGGCCGCCGAGGATTTCAAGGTCGAGAAGGAATTGCAGAAATCGTCCCTGTCCATGGTTCAGGATTTGGAACAGGAGGCGATCCGCTACCAGCAGATGCAGCGGAAGGCACAAGCCACCGGGGACATGGCGCTTGGAGAAACGGCTCTGGACAGTCGGATGAAGGTTTACAGGAATCTGATCGGCATTCGAAAGGAGTTGAGAAAATTCGGCGAGGATGCCGGCAAGCTCATCGCCAGGGAGGAGGTGGAACGAATCATCCTGGCGATGGGAATGACGGCTAGCGCCAGTATCTCGAGGCTGCAGGAGGATCTGGGAGAAGAACTGATCGACCTGAAGCGGGTCGAGCAAGCTGTCAATGTGCTGGAACCGCACCTGGTGCGCGGTTTGTTTCTCAGTCCCTTTGTCGGCGCAGCGCGATACGCATCGGCCAGTGGTTTGCCGCAATGGGTGGTGGACGCGCTGAAGCGGGCCTGTGGTGACGCGATTGAGAATGGCGAGGCTGAGTTCGACACCGAGTTGGAAAAGGAAACTAACCAACCCGCTGAAGCCGCAATAGGCGCACGCTGAAGGCCCTTAGACGCATTTAGACCGGCTGCAGGCTGTCTTGGGATACTCCCTCCCTAAAACTTTGTTTCTCCGGAAAAACTTCACACAGTTGTCAAAGGGGCTTGGCCGATTCTGCATGACATGAGACAGGGGTCAGACATAGGGTGTCTCACCATGGAATCTCTCCCGGCCGTCAGGAACCTAACCGAGCAATGCCTGGAGCAGGTAGTGCCGCCGAGGCCGGAGGGCTCCCACGATTACAAGCACGAGCTGTTGCCAGGCGTGACAATGGTCATTCGGGAATTCGAGCCGCGCGATCAGACTGAGAGTTATCGGTGGGAATGTTTCTACGCTCACAATTCCAGGCAGATTCCCGAATCGCACCTGGGCGAGACCTTAAAAGACATGGCGGCCGAACGAATGCTCAAGCGGCTCGAAGCGACCGCAAAGCTCACGCGGGTTGATCAGCAGGCAACGATTCAGGGACAAACATTCAAGTGCGAGGCTGTTCGCAGGTTTGTTGCCTACCCGGTCAAGGCAGCGGCATCGCAGCAGCTTCCAGCAGCATCGCCATCGCTCACCGTCGCAGACATTGAAAGCGCTGCACGCGCATGGCGCGAGGCCCTCGCGAAATCCAATTTGGGTCTGACTTCAAGGGCCGACTCGCCCCCAGGGAAAGATCCGCGCCTGCCGGCTTCAAAGCCGTCCGCCGAGAGGCCGTCGGGTGTAACCTCGTCGCCACCACTGATCGAGCCAGCAGAGAATTGGAGGGCTCGGCAGGCAGAGTTTCAGAGGTCGCGCAGCAAGTAACAGGACTTATGACAAATTCAAAAACTGAACAGGCGGGCCCCCACAATGACTACAGGGCTTGCATTGAGGCCTCACAACGAGGCGCGTGTCGGGAACGTGACCTGAGAAAAATTCGAGAATTGATGAATCATGATCCAGCGCTGGCGGAAGAGCTTGCCAGAATGCTTGAGGAACCCGCAGGAGCGGAACTTAAACGGAAGAAGTAGGCAGGGAACTCAAAATGGATAACCCGATTCACAAGGGCACGTTTCCGCCGTTTGACCATCCCGACAAGGTCACGTTCACACCGCGGATCGGGTACACCGTCGAGAGCTCCGCCACTGTACTTGCGACCCAGTACGAGGCGTTCGTCAAAGATAAAACGGACAAAGGATTCGCTTGCGAGGCAGTGGCGCGCATTGGCACGCCCTACTATGAAGTTTCGTGGGTCCCGAGGGACGACGCGTCCGCGGTTATCACACTCTGGGAACTGGCCGGCAACGAAATGGAACAAAGCATCTGGCTCTTGCCCAAGGTCCAGTTGGAATTCCTGAAGCTCTCAGCGGCCGAACACAACACCGAACCCGTCTATGAGCAGACCTCGTTCTTGCAGCGGGTGGTGAATGGGAAGGTGGCTGGCGATGTCTCGGTGCCAGCCTGGAAGAAGGATGCGGCGGGAAATCCCGACATGGTCCCGATCCACACGCCCCAGGAATTCAAGGACGCGATCACCTTCGTCTCTTTGCAGGCCAGCAATTCCACGAATGCGAACTACCTGGACATATCCGTTTTTGAAGGCCTGGCCGATTCACTCTCACGCGGGACTGAAAGCTTACCCGTATCGCACTACGTGGTTCGAAGGACCCGGCAACTCTCGGCCAAGACCAACATCATGCTGGAAGTAGCGACAGCCAATTTCATCTTTACGCTGGAACAGTTCGTTGCCCTGGAAAAGCCGCCGACCGACCTGAAGTTTTCATTGCCCCTTGGTTTCTACCAGCGCAAGACACCCAGCATGACACAGCAGCGTGATGGCACCTGGTCGGTCAACGAGGAATGGTGGCACGCGACAGCATACGACCCGTTCATTTACAGCAGCTTCAAGCCGCCGCCTGCACCGCCGCCTGAACCGCCGCTTGAAACGTGAGCGCGCGATCAAAAGTTTTCCCGGAGGTGGGTTGTTCCGACCGCTGTTCGGTCGGGAAAGCTTGCATAAGTTTGTGTCGTTACCCTCCTCCGGGCGCCTGCCGTTTCAGCACTGTGGCCGTGAGGCACCCTCCCCTTCGCCCGGGACACCTGGCCTTCGGTGCTGGGCGGCGGGCTTAAATGTTGAGCGCCCATGTTCAACATAGCCGCCAGGTTCAATGAAGCCGGGTTCACCGATCAGCTGAACAGGCTTGCCAGCTCACAGGGCAAAGCGATTCGCGACACGATCAAGGAACAGGGCGGTCTGTTGCTAACGGATATCGTCAGGGCCACGCCACCCCGTGGGAAGCTGGCACTGGCCGCAAGCAGTCGTCAGGAATCGTGGGCCACGCAGAAGCGCATTGGTGAGAATGCCGTCAGGCGTGGCGTTGAATCCGCGTTGAAGTATTGGCCGCACCTCTTTGGCGGTGACAAGACAGCGGACAGCTTTTCAGATCCCAAGTCGAACAAACCTTCATCGGTGCTGTACCGGCTCATGAAGGCCCGGAAGTTCGCCCAGGCCCAAACGCTTTTGGATTCAATGAACATGGGTGGTGCCGGTGTTGTTGATAGAGGCACGAAGGAATTGCACGACCAGTTACGAAAGCGTGGCCGGGTCCCGCGGAAGGCAAGGGCTTATGTCGTGGCGTCAGGCCCGAGCGTCAACGCCGTGTTGAAACAGCGCAAAGCCAAGGTCGGCCTGGGCAAGAGCGGCTGGATGGCAGGTGCTGCTGTGCTTGGTGTCCTGAGCAAATTCCCAAGTTGGATAACAAGGCATGGTGCCAACGGTGCCGCCTATTTCTCACCACCTGGCGCCGCAGTCGTTCTCTGGGTGCGAAACACCATGAGCTATGTCGCGGACGCAGCCAACGAGCTGCGGATTGTCAGCAGTGCGACCACCAGCCGTCGGGCAAAGATGGAAAAGCAGATTGCGAAGACTGTGGAAGGAAACTTCAGGAAACAGAAACGGCTTTCACGGAGTGTCAGCACCAGGTGAAGACCGCCGCTGAAATCTTCACGGAAACGCTGCTGGAAGACCGTTACAGGGTCTGCGGCAAACTGCTGAAACCCTTCAGCATCGACCACGCCGAACTGTTCCTGCACTTCGGGCTTGGCTCACTATCAAGTGTCAGCGACCTGGCATTGGCGATCCTGATTTGTTCCATGCCGGCTGAACGCTTTTGCCGGTTGTATTACACACGCACATGGCCCTTGAGGGTTTGGTGGTTTGGTTTGCGTGTTGGGTGGCTGCGAAGGAAGCCAGGGCGCCTGGATCGTGCGCTGGCCCTGTGGCGTGAGTACTACGAATACTCAAACCGCTGCCCTGACTTCGAGCCTTCGAGCAAGGTTGAGGAACATCCGGCTGGCGCACCCTTCCTTTACCACTTGCGCTCGGTGTTGTTGTCCAGGCTGGGATACCGACCTGAAACTGTTGGGCAGACAACTGTAAGGCGGGCCTGGGCTGAATACGTGGTGCTCATGGAAAGTGACCAGACCGTCAAGGTGTTGCCTGGTTTTTATGGTGAGAACATCAAGGCAAGGTTTGCCGAGGCTGACGCCAGGCATGCAGAACGGGTTGACCAACACCTGGCCGCCCGAAAAAACGGAGAAAAGGAACAATCATGAGTGAACTGAGTTTCACGCTGACAGGCGACGCCAACCCGCTGCTTCGATCCTTCAGCCGGGTGAAGAGCGAGGCCCGGGCATTGGGCAAGGATATCGGCGGCGCCTTGGGCGGATCTCCGGGACGAGCCGGTGGCGGTGGCGGTATCAGGGGCATGCTTGGAGCCGGTCTCATGGCTGGCGGCCGGCTGGCTGGGCCTCTACTGGCAGGCTACACCGCCAGCCAGGTAGGTGCGCGAGCCATCGGGTCGACCAAAGAAGCCGCGGACGTCATGAAAGGTGCCAAGGAATCCGGGTTGAGCCCGTCAGATTACGCCGCCATGCAGGTCGCCACCGAACGTTATGGTGAGGCCGTCACGGGCAATTCGGAAAAAATGGTCGCCGCCATGACGGAGATCAAAAACTCAGGCGAGGTCCTGAGCGACGTGGATTACCAGCAGATGGCGAAAAACTCAAACGAGCTGACCGTGGCCCTGCACCGGCTTGGCAATAGCTTTTCTCCGCAGGCAAACATCATCACAAGAGCCCTGGCCGCGGCCGCCAAAGGGACGGCGGATTTCTATGACAATGCCGTTGCCGGCGCCACCGCATTGTATCGGACCGGGCCTACCGGAGATCAAAGCCGGCGGGATGACACAGACCTGAACCGGGCCAATGCGATCCTGGCTGGAGTCTCACCCAGTACGCCTGTGGACGCAGCGGCTGTCGGAACGCTCCTTGGCAAAAAGGGCGGTGCTGCGGGAGGCGGTGCCGCAGCAAATGCGCCCTTCCGAATCCCACGTTCGGGTGACGCGTTGTCTCGAATTGGCCTCTTCGAGGGAGGCGGTCAAGGCCAGGGCCAGGCAAAGGTTGGCGATCAACTGGTGAAGGAAGCGCGAATCACAAATGCGCAGTTGAGAAGGTTGACCGATGCGACCAAGCAGTTGTGAGCAACAACGGACGATATCCGAATGGATAGGGAATTTCCAAAGCGTTGGAGATTCCCTAAAGCCACCAGGTGCATGGATTGCGCAAATCGCGAAAGCGTTCGGAAATTGCGCACCAGGCTCCACCGCTCAGAACCCGTAGGGATCGATCAGGATTAAGGTTTCGCTGTCCTGGCCCACTTCTCGACAGCACGCCAGAACCTGTCGTCCATGCGGCAGGTGACACCAGTGTCCAGTAGCATTCGCGCGGCCCAAGCCAGGGCCTGCGGCATGGCCATGGTCGATTCGTCTGATTTGGGCGGATCTTTCTCCCTGCCCGAACCGAGCCGGAAGCCTGCGCCGCATTTCCACAAGCCGAAGTGCCAGACGGCTCCGGGTGCGCACCTTTCGTGTTCCTGAATCTGGATAACCAGTTGCCAGCGGTGTGAGATTGATTTGGTTTTCATGGTGTCGCTTGTTTCTCGCTGACACCTGGCGCCTGGGGCATCGGGAGCGTTCCGGTCTTATCGGCTGCCCGGCCATCCTCGATATTTTCAGCTTCCTCGGCATCCATGACCATAAATTCCAGTTTGCACCGGACTTGCTGCCAGCTGCCCAGGAGCAGGTAATTCAGGAACTCTTCGCGCTCGAAGTATTGCTCAGCGTATTTCAAGCCTCGCGCAGCTTCCTTGGTGAGCCTGAAACAAACCCGTTCACCGTCAGCCGGTGGTTTTGGCATTTTGATTTTCATGGGAAGCCACTACGAAGCCAAAGACCGATCAACGATTCAACCAGAAAAGTGGATGACAATTGATGACAGAATCACTGCAGAAAGTTGCCTATTATTGCCTATTGAAGGTGTCTTCCAAAATCAAAAACCCGCGTTTTCATTGGCTTTTGATGAAAATAGGCACCCGGCTAGATAGACAACAAACCCATTGTGGAATACCTGATTTACAACGTGTTACAACCGATATATTGACATCGGATGACAGTTTGATGACATTTCCGTCCACTGTATGGCATCCAAGCAAACTGAAAACACCAAGACATTCTCGGTTCGCCGAGGCAGCTCGACCGTTAAAGTTTATGCGACACCTCGTTCTGGCCGTTCTCTCTGGACTCTTGCTTATTACGCGCCGGATGGGCGCCGCATTCGCAAGACCTTTGCTGAACGAGCTGACGCGCAGCGAGCCGCAGAAACTGCGGCTGCTCTTCTTTCGACCGGCCAGTCGGACGCACTCTCGCTGACAGGTGGCGACCGATCGCAATTACTACGGGCCATTGAGGTGATTCAACCTTTCAACATCTCGTTGTCTGTAGCTTGCGAGGATTATGCTGCGGCCCGGGCGAAATTACCTGGTGGCGTTAGCCTGCTACATGCCGTCGAGTTCTACGCCGCCAGGCATGTCGCAACCTCGACCAAGACCGTTAAGCAGCTCTGTGAGGAAATGCTTGCCGACCTTCGGGCTAATGGTTGCACTAAAACCCACGAGCAATCCCTTGCCTCGCGCCTGACGCATTTCGCCAAAGCTTTCGTGTGCCCGCTGGCAGACGTTCAGCCGAATTGGGTTCGCGAATACCTTCGAAACCTCACAGGACAAAAAGGCCAAAGCATTTCCAACCGGACTCGTTCCAATTTTCGCATGTCCATCGTCAGCCTCTTCAACTGGGCGCAGCGCCGGCGTTATATCACACGCGAATTGGCCACCGAGATCGCCGAGATCGAAGCGCCCAAATACGAACCTAGCCCAACAGGAATCTTCACACCCGAAGAGTTCACTAAACTCATCAATGCGGCCTCCGATGATATGAAGGCAGTGCTCGCCATCGGCGCCTTCGCCGGTTTGCGAGCTGCCGAGTTGCAACGACTCGACTGGTCCGAGGTGAAGCTGTCGGAGGGAGTTATCATCGTGTCCGCAGAGAAATCCAAAACCGCTGCACGACGCGTCGTGCCGATAATGGAGAACCTCATCAAGTGGCTGAGTCCCTTTGTTCGCGGGCAAGGCCGCGTGAGCCCAGGTGCTACGATCCATAGCTTCTGCGGGCGATGCCGCTATGTCTCAAGGGCAGCGGGCGTTCCGTGGGTCCGAAACGGCCTGAGGCACAGCTTTTGCAGTTACCGACTGGCGCTGACGCACGATCCGGCGCGGGTGGCGAACGAGGCTGGCAATTCGCCGGCGATGATTCACCGGCATTACAAGGCTCTAACGACCGAAGCAATTGCCAAACGTTGGTTTGCCATCGAGCCCGAAGCGCGACCAAATGTCGTGGAGATGACTGCGGGCTAGTTGATCCGCGGGAGGCTTGTCGCAAAAGAAAAAGCCGGGCGGCGGAGGCGACAAGCGTAACAATCCGCCATCCCGTTAGTAGCGGGCCCGGCTGGACAACAGACAAGCATGCCGCCGGTTCGCAAGCAACTCGCGCCTAAATTGGTCGAGGCCTACCGAGATGTTCTCCGCCGAAATCTCCGAACCCCGAGAACTTCCCTGGATCGAGCCGCCCAACGCGATGAAATTCTTGCCGCTTACATCCCGCCTTTTTTCGCCAGTAAGGAAGGTGAGAGAATCGCCGATGATTTACAACTCGCCTGGTTCAGCCACGTCGCTCTTCGGTTGCCCGAAGTCCCGCCAGATAACCGCAATTACTTCTCCTTCCCACTTCCTCGGCGCGTGCCCCCTGGCCCCTGGGCCAGCTACTCCGCCTGCGGCATACCCAAATGCAGCATGCCTCAGACTCCCGAGGAGTGGGAGCGCTATAACCAACAATGGAACGAGGCCGCGCGCTTAGCCCCTCCCAAACTCAAGTGTCCCAACGACTGGCTCACCAGACTTCTACTCAAGGGTTGGATTTCTCAGGATGCGGTTTCTTTTAAGACCATTGGTGTAGTGCCTCCGCTCTGTTTGCTTAATTACCGCGCCATTCGGGATTTGGGCTTCATCAGCGGGAGTTGTTGTGAAGATTTCAGCATCAATCTTGTACGGCTAAGATGTAATCGCATGAGCTTAAGACCATCCAGATTTCCGCTGGTCTCGGCGATCATCAAGGTGGGCGGGGAGTTTCGAATCCATCCTGGAAAAAACACACCAGCCAAGCACTGACCGTGCCAAAGCGGGTGATACTTCGTATCAATCATATCAAACTGGTGGCTGCACATTGATACGACGCTTGCGCGCGAATTTGAGCTAATGCCCGCATGTCTGCGCAACCTGTCGGCGAGAGCGAGCCTCTCATAACTCACCAGGCGCCATCTACCGACGTTGAGGGTCTTATTACCCCAACGGAGGTAGGTAGAAGAATGAACCGCAAGACGCGCACAATATCCAAGCTCACTTCGGAAGGGGTGCTTCCTCACATCCGACTTCCAGGGCAGAGGGGAAGGCCTCTTTATTATTGGCCTGACGTGCTCAAAGCCCTCAAGGCGATGAGCGTCAACCGCCGTCGCCTCAACCGCCCCACCACCACCAAGATCATTTCCTCGGTCCCGAAATGACAAACCGCCGGGTTCCTCGCGGAGCTGCCGGCGGCGTCCAAATTTCTCGTTGAGGACGTTAAGCTGCCGCGAGGGGTTAGGCAATACCCCCATGCGCACTTCGTTTCTTTATCTCACACGCGCCTCGCTTCCCGCCGTCACTATTGGAGGTAACTCTACACTCCCGCCGCTGTTCCGCTGCACCTGGTGCCGCCGTTGGGCTCGATGGGAAGGCGGTTGGGACGGTAAATCTAAACCGATCTGTCGTTGCTGCATTGATCGTTCACTTCGTCCACCAGGAGACCGCCGATGAGTGCGGATTATACTCTACGCCGTCGGGTTGCTGAATCATTGCATGCCATTGAATGGTTCAGTGAGACGCAGGGCCATTGCCCATGCCCAGGTGCTCATCTGCATAGCACCGATAACTTAAAGACTGACTGCGTCGTATTTGTAGACGGCGGCCCAAACCTATTCTGCCTCCACCAGTCCTGCCGTGACGCCTGCATTGCTGCCACGACCGAGCTGGCCCGTGCCATTGGATTTGCAGAACGGGAAGAAGAACGCATTGGCTCATATGTGCCGCTCGCTTCCACGCTTCATCCCAGGCCATTACCGAAACTTAAGCCCGTCTATGACATAGAACTGATCGTAAAGGTGGTAGCCGATGGACCTGGACTTGCTGACTTGTGGGAAGAATCGCCACACAGGTGGGACGATGAACTGCCCCACACTGAAGAGATAATCGACGCGATCTATCCCAATGGCGGCCTGCTTTGTGTTGGTGAGAATAAGGACATATTCGACACAAAGAGTCGCGAGGAATGGCGCGGACAACTGGCAGGACAACAGTTCCTTGTGCCGAACCTGATGTCGGCCAGGACCGGGATAACTCTTAAAGGCACACCCTCACCGCACGCCAAGAGCAACACCGGGCCGAGAATCTACTGTGTTGTTGAGTGCGACTTCAGTGAACTCAACAGGCAAGGGAATGAACACTGGTGCACTGAGCTGGTCCGCGCCTGGAGATCGCAGAAACTCACCACCCTGGATGCCGGCGCCGCGATTCTCTGGCACCTGCAGGAGTATTGGCCGCTGCGCCTGGCCGTTCATTCCGGCGGCAAATCCCTGCATGGCTGGTTTCCCTGCGACTCAAAGACCGAGACCGAGGCACTGAGCTTCTGCAGTTACGCCTACAACCTTGGTGCGGATAGAGGCTGCAACGATGCCTGGCGCTTCGTTCGCATGCCCGATGGCCTGCGCGAAAACGGCCGCCGCCAGACCGTTTATTACTTCGATCCGCCCAGTTATTCCCATTTCGATTATGAAGCACGGACGTAACCAGACGCACAGGCCGCCTCCGCGGGCCAGGACAACGGCGGACACAGACAATGCCCGTAAAGCCGAGCCTGGCAGTCATGAGTGGCTCACAGAAAAATATGGCGACGCATTTTTCCTCGGTGAGAAGGACCAGATCACCAAGATTTCGCACCTGTATTGGGCAGGCGCCTTCGCCGCTGCCAACAATATTTTATTCGAGCCGGATGAGGGAACTTTCTGGGAATACGACGAGACTACCGGAATTTACACCGCGCGTAGTGAAGAGAATTTCAAGGTCAGGATCGGTGAATTGATTCTAAAGAAGGCTGGTGAATGGAACAAATACGGCCTGCAAAAACACAGGACTGACACAAACCTGCAAGCCGTAATCAACCTGCTGCGCGGGATTATTGAGAAGAAGGGCGCATTTATCCGCGATGGTCGCACGCTCGCTGTAGGCAATGGAATATGCCGATGGAACCCTATCCAGAAGGATTTCGATTTTCTGCCTCATTCGCCTCTCTTCTATCTGCGCAACAAGTCACCAATCAATTATCACAAGAGCGCAGGCTGTCCCAGGTTCCTGGATTGCCTCCTTCGTCCGGTCCTGAGTTCTGATGACATTTCACTTTTCCAGCTGCTGGCGGGCAGCTTTTTACTCGGAACGAACCTGACCCAGAAAATTCTGATCCTCGATGGCCCTGGCGAATTGGGCAAATCCTGCGCCGCACTCATCGTGTCCGGCATTGTCGGCCCGGAAAATACCACGCAGTTGCGCACTCAATTGTTGACCGAGCGCTTCGAGGTTTTTCGTTATCTCCGAAAGACCGTTCTGCTTGGCGTCGATGTGCCCGGAAATTTCCTCGAACAGCGAGGCGCGAGCGAATTGAAAAGCCTTACTGGCGGAGATCGGCTCGATGCTGAAGGCAAACACACCAACTCGAATTTCCAGAGGTTGGGTGATTTTAACATCCTGATCACCTCAAACTCAAAGTTGCTGGTCCGTCTTGACGGTGACCAAAGCGCATGGTCCCGGCGGCTGGTGATTCTTCCTTTTGTCGGTGAGCCGCCGAAAAAGAGAATCAACAACTTTCACGAGTTATTGCTCGCGGAGGAAGGGCCCGGGATTCTGGGATGGCACCTGGCTGGCATCAAACGACTTCTTGTTGAGTTGGAGAGCAATGGCGGGCGCGTCCCGATGACAAGGGAACAGACGGCTCGCACTCACTCGCTCATTCACCAGTCCGATTCTCTGCGTCTATTCCTGGAACAAGGACTCATCGAGGAAGCTGGAAGCAGCGTCACCGTTGACGCACTTGCCACCAGTTACGCCACCTGGTGCAAGACACGCAACTGGCCAGCCTGGCCGCGGAGTCGCATCGAGCGGGAATTACCTGACGCTGTTTTCGACACTTACGGCATTTCCAAAAGCAATGATCTCAAGGGTGCCTCGGGTAAAGCGGTGCGCGGCTACCACGGCATCCGGCTTCGCACATGGGAGGAAACATGACCTTTGAAGAGCCACCAGCAGCACCGGGTTCGGACGGTTCGGACGGGTGTTTCCTACTATCCTCCATATCTACGGTCTTAAGTTTTGTATATGCGTGCAAACGCGAGGACCCGTCCGAGTCGTCCGTAAACCTCCCCAAACCACGAATGGAGCACATGCAATGAATCCTAATCCCGACAGCACCGTGCCAACCACACCCGTGGAATATCCACTGGCGAGCCTGGGGAACCCGCTAATCGGACTCTGCTTCTTGAGACACGTGCGGAGTTCGAGCGATGCGATTGATTGGCGCGGAGTGGTTCTGGGGCGCCCGGAGCCTGGCTGGTATCTCGTCAGACTGTTCCTGCGCAGGAGTGGCGACATCCGGGCCACCCACCTGGTGCGCATCGAAGATATGCGGGACTGGTACTTCTACGAAGATCGGGAAATCCGAAATCAGGTTTTCCCACCAACGGAAAATATCACGAAGGAGGGCTCCTCCGCTGATGAATGTCTCTTTTGAAAAGAGCTGTCGGTTAATAACACAAAACAAAGGAGAACTATGGCAATCCTCAGGAGCGGCTGGGCTTCAGATTCAGACGATTCAGACGCACCGCTGAAATGGATCTTCATCAATGGACATCCGGCTTATACCGACATTGACGAGATTGCCGAGGGCTCCTGGCTCCAGCTTAACGATAGGGATAGCGTGTACATGGCAGGATTCCTCCAGGAGTGGTTTCCGTGGACGGGGCCGGTGGATGTGAGCCTGTCTGTGGATCCGCAGCCACCTGCTCCCGGCAGGTCTTACATCCTGCATTTCTCACCTCGTGGACGCGTGGGCAAGGAAGGACCTCTGACCGCGGAAGGAGCCGTGGCCCTGAGCTTTAATATCCGTGAGTGGATGCCGGCTAACCCCGTCACCAAATGGTGAAATCAAAACGGCCAGCATGAAAACCACGAAGGAAACCGAACAGGAGACCGGCAACGTCGAGCCGTGTGAAGTCGCGCCCCAGGTTGAAATGCTCGATATACGGTCGCTTCGCCCGTCCGAAGAGAACGACGAGTTATACGAGCCTCCTGAAGCGGATGGATGGAATCTGGATGACCTTGCGGAAAGCATCGAAACTTATGGTATTCTTGAGCCGTTTGTCGCTACCCAGGACCTTTGGATTGTTTCAGGCCATCGGCGGCGGCTGGCGATACGAAGAAAGTTTACGCTAGCGTCAAAGTTTCTAGTGCCAGTTATTCGGCTTCCAAAACATCGAGCTGACTTCACCGATGAGGAATTCTCGAATCTTCTGAAGCAATACAACAAACAACGGCGCAAAACACCGTCGGAAGTATTACGCGAGGCAAGAAGCGAACCACGCAACCAGACCATCTCGGAGATCTTCGAATCAATCGCCGGTTTTCAGCCCGATCTCGGCATTGACCTTGA
>Ga0134123_10002100_pt1 | contig 13061 bp, 11 predicted proteins | sample KB303_FD_96460 | JGI IMG/M metagenome (GOLD analysis project Ga0134123, IMG submission 96460) | Terrestrial soil microbial communities without Nitrogen fertilizer from Kellogg Biological Station, Michigan, USA - KB3-0-3 | ecosystem: Environmental > Terrestrial > Soil > Unclassified ...
CCCACAGGTACTGGTGGTCGAGCGTCCACGTCCGCGGATCGTCCGGATAGTTGAGGACGAGCGGGCGCATCAACGGCAGGCCGCGCGTGTGCGCCTGCCAGGCCAGCGTGTAGGTGTAAGGCAGGAGCCGGTAGCGCAGCTCGGCGTAGCGGCGGCAGGTCGCCTCGACCTCCGGGCCGTACGCCCACGGCACGTGCTGGCGCCACACCCAGCCGTGCGAGCGGAAGATCGGACTGAACGCGCCGAGCTGGAACCAGCGCGTGTAGAGCTCGCCGGTCGACGGCACCGGATGAAAGAACCCGCCCACGTCCGTCCCCCAGTAGGGCACGCCGGACAGCCCCGTGTTCAGGCCGAGCGGGATCTGCGCGTCCAGCGTCGGGAAGTCGTTGTTGATGTCCCCTGACCACGTCGTGGAGCCGAACCGCTGCATGCCCGCGGCTCCGGAGCGGGTCAGCAAGAATGGACGCTGCTCGGGCCGGGCCGCCGCTTCCCCTTCCGCGAACGCCTGATGGCGAAAACGATCGTAGATGTTGTGCAGCCGCGTGCCGTCACCGGCCGCCAGCTTCGCCGCCGCCGGCGGTCCCTCGCCGCCGTCGAGCCACCAGCCGCCCACACCGAGCCGCACGAGCTCACGATGCGCCGCCCACCACCACGCGCCCACCGCCGGGTTGGAGAAATCGAGATGGCGCTGACCCTGACGGTAGTTGGCGACGCCGCCGGTCCCGCGCTCGTAGCCGCTCGCCAGGAGGTAGCCCCGGGATTCGGCCTCGGCGAACAGCGGCGACTCCTCGTGCAGCACCGGGTACTCGTGGGTGATCACCTCGAAATGCTGCGCCCGCACGTCGGCCAGCAGGCCCTCCGGCTTGTCCCACAGCTCGGGCTGGAACTCGAGATGCCCCACCCCGCGGTTCCAGCCCTTGGCCTCGCCGTAGCTCGAGAGATAGATGAGCGCATCGCACGGGATGCGCTTGTCCCGGATCGTGCGTGACAGGAGCCGTAGCTCGGCCGTGTCGTCGAAGTGCCGGGTGGACTGCAAGAACCCCAGCGCCCAGCGCGGCGGCATGGTCGCCCGCCCGAGCAGCTCGGCCACCTCGCCCATGAGCGCGCGCAGGTCCGGGGCGATGAGGAAGTACCAGGTCAGCGCGGCGCCCGCCGCCGTGTAATCGATGCGCACCCCGTTGTCCGAGCGCCCGACGGCCAGGATCGCGTCGTCCGGATGGTCGAAGAACAGGGCGTAGCCGCGGCTGGAGATCAGCAGCGGGATGCCGATGTCGGAGCCGGGACCGTGGCCGAGATGCGAGTTCCAGAGCTGGCGCGTCTGCCCGAGCCGGTCCAGCCGTCCGCCGCCCTGGCCCAGGCCGTAGAAGTGCTGCTCGCCCTCGAACGAGAATTGCGCCCGCACGCGCGCAGCGCCGTCGGCTCCGCGCTCGACGCTCATGCCACCGTCGACCGGCTCACGCAGCATCCACGCGCCGGAGGCGTCGGCGAAGGTCAGGCGAAACGGCTCTGGCTCGACGTCCATCCGGAGGTCGCTCGTCGCCAGCCGGGTACTGGGCCCGTCGGTGATCTCGACGGGCGGCGACGCCCACGTCCGCGGGGCGACGAAGGAGATCTCCGGCGAAGGGGTGGGCCCGAACGACACCCTCACGATTCGCGGGCTGCACACGGTGACGGCGATGGGCTCAGGTCCTCCGGTCAGCCGCAGCGTCGCGTCCCGACGCTCGATCCGATGCGTGCTCATCGTGCGATCTCGATCCCCTTTCCTCGCGCAACCGCACGCGAGCCTGCAAAGCCTTGCACACCCCACCCGACGACGCAACCGCGCCGCCACGTCGCAGCGCGTCGAAGCAGTGCGTCGAAGCGCTGCGTCGTGACTCGCCGGAAAATGGGCGTACCGTCGAAATCGAAGGACGAGGTGATCCGCAGTGCCGCAGCCGACCTACAGTGATGTGACGCGCGATGTGCTCCACACGCTCGACGCTCCCGGCCGCACCTACTTCGCGTGGCTCGCGTTCGCCACCGTGCTGCTCCTGGCCTTCGTCGTCGGTCTCACCTGGCAAGTCGCGCTCGGCCTGGGCGTGACCGGTCTGCGCACGCCGCAGTTCTGGGCCCTCTACATCACGGACTTCGTCTTCTGGATCGGCATCGGCCACGCCGGCACGCTGATCTCGGCGATCCTCTTCCTGTTCCGAGCGCGCTGGCGGACGTCGATCTTCCGCGCCGCCGAGGCCATGACCATCTTCGCGGTCATGACCGCTGGCCTGTTCCCGCTCATCCACGTGGGCCGCCTGTGGTTCGTGTACTTCCTGTTCCCGTATCCGAACCAGCGCGGACTCTGGCCGAACTTCAAGTCACCGCTGCTGTGGGACGTGTTCGCCGTATCGACATACCTGTCGATCAGCACCGTATTCTTCATCGTCGGGCTCATTCCGGACGTGGCGGCCATCCGCGACGCCACCGCGGGGTGGCGGCGACGGATCTACGGGTTGCTGGCGCTCGGCTGGACCGGATCCGACCGGCAGTGGCGACACTACCGGCGCGCCTACGGGCTTCTGGCCGCGCTGGCGACGCCGCTCGTGCTGTCCGTCCACAGCGTGGTGTCCTGGGACTTCGCCATGGCCCTGATCCCCGGCTGGCACTCCACGCTGTTCGCCCCGTTCTTCGTGGACGGCGCCATCCTGTCCGGGTTCGCCATGGTGCTCGTGCTCGTGCTTCCCATGCGCAAGTACTTCGGTCTGTACGACTACATCACGCCCCGTCACCTCGATGCGCTCGCCAAGCTGTTGCTCGTCACCAGCCTCGTGCTGACCTACTTCTACGCTTGCGACGCCTTCACCGCCTGGTACAGCGGCGACGTGTTCGAGCGGACGTCGCTCTTCTGGCGGCTGACCGGCACCTACGCGCCGCTGGTGGTCGCGCAGTACGTCTTCAACTCGCTGGTTCCCCTGCTCTTCTTCTGGGCGCCGGCGCGGCGCCGCCCCCGTGTGCTCTTCATCGTCTCCGTGCTGGTGCTGATCGGCATGTGGCTGGAGCGCTTCAACATCATCGTGCCGTCGCTCGGCCACGACTTCTCGCCCTACACCTGGGGCATCTTCGTGCCGGCCCTGGTCGACACGACGCTGACGATCGGGAGCTTCGGCTTCTTCTTCCTGCTGTTCCTCGGCTTCATCCGGCTCATGCCATCGGTGTCGATCGCCGAGGTCAAGGAAACGCTGCCTGCGCCGCTGACGACTCTGCCGAGGCGGGCCGCCTGATGCGCACCGGAGACCGTCTCGCGCCGGACATCGAGATCTTCCTGCAGTGGCTCGCCGCGACACCGTACTCCTGGAGACTGCAGTCGGATGACCGGCTCCGGACGGACGACGACGGCGCCGTGCTCTGTGCGGTCACGGCGGTCGCTCGCTACCGGGAGGCCCTGGCTTTCAGCGTCGGCGACTGGGTCCGGGCCGCAGACAGTCTGGGACTGTCCTATGCCAGCGCCGGTCTCATCGTGGACGCAGCGGACGGGCGCACGGCCGGCACTCGCGCGAAGACACTCCGCCGTCGACTCCTTCTCGCGGCTGGTCTCGGGCTCGAGTCGGCGTCTCGCGCGGTCGCCGATCCAGGCGAGGCGCCGACCGATGCGGGGGCGGCACGAAGCGAGACTGAGCAGTCCCAGGCTCTCGTCAGCGCCGAGCGCTGAACCACCAGCCCGGCCGTCCCGCCCGGCTTTGCAATTGCAGCGATCAGGCCCAGCAGGGTCGCAGGAGGCATTCACCATGGGCCATTGGCGTCTCCCGCTCGTCGGTCTCGCACTCGGCACGGCCCTCGGCCTTCGGGCCCGGCGAGGGAGCCGGACCATGCTGCGCGGCCGGGTGGCGCTCGTCACCGGCGGCTCCCGGGGGCTCGGCCTGGAGCTCGCCCGCGAGCTCGGCCGTCGGGGGGCGAGCGTGGCGATCTGCGCCCGCGATCCCGAGACGCTGGACCGCGCCGCCGCCGATCTCGAGCGTCGTGGCATTCCGGCGCTGGCCGTCGCCGCGGACGTGGGCGACGCCTCGCAAGCAGCCCCCCTCGTCGAACGCGTCGTCGCGCATTTCGGCAGCCTCGACGTCCTCGTCAACAACGCGGGCACCATCAGCGTGGGGCCGCTGGACACACTCACGCACACCGATCTCGCGGACGCCATGCGGACGAACTTCTGGGACGCGGTGTCCGTCACGCTCGCGGCATTGCCGTTCCTGCGCGCCAGCGGTGACGGCCGCGTCGTCAACATCGTCTCCCTCGGCGGGAAGATCGCCGTGCCGCACCTGCTCGCGTACAGCGCCAGCAAGTTCGCGCTCGCCGGCTTCTCCGAGGGCCTCGCCGCGGAGGTGCGCGCCACCGGGGTCATGGTCACCACCGTCTATCCAGGCCTGATGCGGACGGGAAGCCCACGCAACGCCCTGTTCAAGGGCCGGCATCGTGCGGAGTATGCGTGGTTCAGCATCTCCGACGCGCTGCCCGGCCTGGCCATGAACGTGAGCCGGGCGGCCCGCCGGATCGTCACCGGGTGCGCCCGCGGCGAGCCGAGCCTCGTGTTGAGTCTACCGGCGCGACTGGCCGTGGCCGCTCACGCCGCGCTGCCGGGAGCCACCATCCGCCTGCTGATCCTGGTGAATCGTCTGCTCCCCGGCATCCGGGGCGGAACGACGCGCGCCGTCCGGGGACGGGACAGCGAGTCGGCCTGGTCCCCCTCGATCCTCACCCGACCGGGCGAGCGCGCGGCGCGAACGCAAAATCAGGTCTGACGTACGCTCCCGTGGAGCCAGGGCTGATTCCACTCTGGAGCAAGCTCACCTACACACTCTTCGTGTGCGTGCTGGTACCGGTCTACTGGCGCTTCTGGGGGCCGCGCAACTTTCTCTGGTTCTCCGACGTCGCGCTCCTGGCCACCACCGTGGCCCTCTGGCTCGAGAGCCCACTGCTGGCAAGCATGATGACGCTGGCGATCGCGCTACCCGAGACGGCGTGGAATGTGGACTTCTTCGGCCGGCTCGCCACCGGCCGCCAGTTGCTGGGGCTGAGCGGCTACATGTTCGACGCGCGCACCCCTCTCTGGCTGCGCGCGCTCTCCCTGTTTCACGTGGCGCTGCCGGTGGTGCTCGTCGCCCTGGTCGTGCGGCTCGGATACGACCGGCGTGCGTGGCTCCTGCAAGCGCTCTTCGCGTGGCTCTGGCTGCCTCTCACCTTCGCGCTCACCGGCCCCCGCGACAACGTCAACTGGGTCTATGGGCCGGGACGGCGGGCGCAGACGGTCATGCCGCGCTGGCTCTACCTGGTCCTGGTCATGATCCTCTTTCCGACCGTGATCTACCTTCCCGTCCACCTGCTACTGGGCCGTCTGCTGGGCCGCTCGTGATGCCCGCGAGATCCAGGTCACCGCGCAAGCAAACCGTCGAGAGGCGTTTGGTCTAGACGTCCGGAGCGATCGGAGCCGCTGCCGCGAGGGTAGATCGTACAACCGGGCGCGCAGCCGGCGGCACCGCCCGTGCACCAGTGCCAGGGACGGAGGTCGCCATGGCCAGGAAGCCTTCCGAAAAGCAGAAGACGGACGCCAAGCGGACTGCGCCCCGAGGCTCCGAGAAGCCCGAGGCAGGACTGCTGAGCGCGCGCCAGCGCATCGAGCGCGAGCGACGGGCGGCGATCGATCGCCTGCGCCAGATCGGCGGGTCGGTCGAAGGCGACGATGATGGCGCGCCGGCCGCTCCGAATACCGGACGGGACGAGGGAGACCAGGCGCAGGCCAGCGAGCAGACGGACATGGCGCTGATGACGCGAGAGCGCCTGGCCGAGCGAATCGAGCGCCTCACCGCCGCGCTCGAGCGCGTCAGCGAGGGTCGCTACGGCCGCTGTGCCGTGTGCGGCCGCCAGATCGCCGCGGCGCGGCTGGCCGCGATTCCCGAGACCGAGACGTGCGTGTCGTGCCAGGAGCAGCGCGAGACCCGGACGCCCGACGTCGCGGCATGACGACGCGGCTCCACGCCCCTCGCTCGTGACCGCGCATGCTGATCCGCGCGAGGCTGTCGTCGTCGGCGCGGGGCCCAATGGCCTGAGCGCGGCCGTCGAGCTCGCCCGTCACGGTGTGCGCGTGACGGTCCTGGAAGGCCACGCGCAGATCGGCGGCGGAACCAGATCGGCGGCGTTGACGCTCCCCGGCTTCCGACACGATGTGTGCTCGGCGGTGCATCCGATGGCCGTGAGCTCGCCGTTCTTTCGCACCCTGCCGCTGGACGCGCACGGCCTCGAATGGGTGCATCCGGATGCCCCGCTGGCTCATCCCTTCGAGGACGGCACCGTGGCCATGCTGGAGCGGTCGACCGCCGCCACCGCCGACACGCTGGCGCGCGAGGACGCGCAGGCGTATCGGACGCTGATGGATCCGCTCGTCGCTCACTGGGGCGCGCTCGTGGAGGACGGGCTGGCCCCGCTGCACGTGCCGCGTCACCCGATCGTCATGGCCCGCTTCGCGCGCCACGCGCTGCAGTCGGCGCGCGGGCTGGCGCACCGCCGGTTTCGCGACGATCGCGCGCGGGCGCTCTTCGCCGGGATCGCGGCCCACACGCTGGAGCCGCTCGACCGGCTGCCGACGGCGGCCTTCGGGCTGATGCTGGCGGCCGCCGGCCACGCCGTCGGCTGGCCGTTCGCGCGCGGTGGCTCGCAGCGCATCGCGGACGCGCTGGCCGCGGTGCTCGTCGGGCATGGGGGGCGCATCGTCACGAGTACGCCGGTCCGCTCGCTGGCGGATCTCCCGCCCGCCGGGCTCACGCTGCTCGATCTGACCCCGCGCCAGGTGCTGGCGATCGCCGGCGATCGACTTCCGGCCCGCTACCACCGATCGCTGAGCCGCTATCGCTATGGCCCGGGCGTCTGCAAGGTCGACTGGGCACTCAAGGAGCCGATCCCCTGGCGCGCCGCCGGGTGCAGCCGCGCCGGCACTGTGCATCTGGGCGGCCCCAGCGAGGCCATCGTGCGCTCGGCCCGGTTCCCGTGGGACGGACGGCTCGACGCGCGCCCGTTTGTGATCCTTGCACAGCCCACGCGGTTCGATTCGACACGCGCGCCCGCCGGCCGCCACATCGCCTGGGCGTACTGCCACGTTCCGCATGGCTCGGCGTTCGACATGCGAGAAGCGATCGAGGCCCAGGTGGAGCGTTTTGCGCCCGGGTTCCGCGAGATCGTCCTGCACCGCTGCGTGCGGACCACGGTCCTGATGGAGCGGGACAATCCCAACCTCGTGGGCGGCGACATCAACGGGGGATCGCAGGACTGGCGGCAGCTCTTCTTCCGTCCGCGACCGGCCATCAACCCGTACGCCACGCCGATCCCCGGCCTGTACCTCTGCTCGGCGTCCACCCCGCCGGGCGGATCGGTGCACGGCCTGTGTGGCTACTACGGAGCGCGCGCGGCGCTCGGCGGTTCGATGGCGCTGCAGGCCGAGCTCTCCTGGCGCGCTGCCGCCTGACAGCACCGACGATCCGCCTGGGGTGCCCGGTCGCGATGCCATCGGTACTCACCTTGCACAGGGAACGCGGCTGTTGACGACAGCAGCCCAGCGGTCGTCATGAAAGGAGCCGGGCTCATGAACGAGGAGCACATGCAGGAGTTGCTGTACCAGGCGCTGCAGGTCGAGATGGGAGGCGTGGAGGTCTACGAGACCGCGCTCCGCTGCGTGCAGAACGAGGACCTGAAGGAGGAGTGGGAGGAGTACCTCGAACAGACCGAGGAGCACGTCGAGATCGTCCAGGAGATCTTCGCCAAGCTCGGCCTCGACCCCGAGCGCGAGACACCGGGCCGGGCCGTCGTGCGCCACATCGGCGAGTCGCTCGTCAAGGCCATGGAGATGGCCCTGGAGAGCGGTCCGCCGGAGGCCGCCGAGCTGGTGGCCGCCGAGTGCGTCGTGCTCGCCGAGACCAAGGATCACCTCGACTGGGAGCTGATCGGCATGCTGGCGGGCAAGGCCAAGGGCGAGACTGCCCAGGCGCTGCGCGATGCCTACAAGCAGGTCGAGGATCAGGAAGACGAGCACCTGTATCACACGCAGGGCTGGAGCCGCGAGCTGTGGATCCAGTCGCTGGGCATGCCGGCGGTGCTGCCGCCGCCCGAAGAAGAGAAGGACGTCAAGACCGCCATCGGCGCCGCCCGCGCGAAGCAGGAGCGCACGCGGATGAAGAAGGCCAGCTAGCTCACCCGTCGCGGCCGGGTCCGGATCGTCGGGCCCGGCCGGCGACTATCTCCGCGGCACACCCATTGCTCCCGCCGGTTTTCCGGAGGGACCCATGCTGAAGGTCGGATCGCTCGTCGTCCTCGTGATATGTGCCGCCTTGGTGCTGCTCTCTACGTCGTCGGGCGTCGAAGGACAGCGCCCCTCGTCGACTCCCGCACGTGACGCCATCATGGAAGCGCAGGCACCTCCGTCGGGCGCGCCGCCGGCGCCCGGACCGGAGGATCGGAGCGACCGCTTTGCTCCTGCCCGCGCCGAACCCTCCTCCAGCGCGCTCGAGACCCAGCCGGACAAGGGCCAGGCGACCGGCTTCGACTTCTATCGCGATCCGCTGAACGCCGCGCGCCCCATGCAGACGTTCGACGAGACGATGAAGGCCGACGTCGCCGACAAGTCCAAGGTGATGTCAGCGCACCGCACCCTCCTGGAGAGCCGCTACACCCTCACGCCACGCCTCGACCCGGCCGTGAAGATGTCACGCGGCAAGCCGCTGGCCGTCGGGCCCACCGCCCGGCTGGCGACCAGCCTCACGTGGGAGGAGCTGGCGAAGCTCCCGCCCGCGGAGATCAAGCGTCGCGGCGTGTTTCCCTACCCGCCGTTGCCCCATCCCAAGCACGTCACCGGCGGCCAGGTCTTTCCTCAGGTGCAGACGCGCATGTTCCCGCGGCTGGAGCGCTTCGACGTGGAGTTCGATCTGCCGGAGGCGTTTCTGCCGGAGTTTCCGCCCGCAATCTTCATTCAATCCCGGCCGGAGCTCGGCGATGTCTCGCGCGGCGAAGTCGTCTCGATCAACAACTACTACCGGCTCTTCAAGGATCTGCTGACGCCGGTGCAGCTCGACGGGTTGCGGATGCTCCTCACCCCCTTTCCCCAGGAGGAGTTCAATCCGACCGACGACCGCAAGGTCGCGCAGCCCAGTCTCGGCGTGACGTGCCTCGACTGCCACGTGAACGGCCACACCACGGCGCAGTTCCATCTGAACCCCGACGATCGTCCCCAGCAGCGCCGCTTCCGTCTGGACACGATGAGCCTGCGGGGTCTGTACAACCAGCAGATCCACGGGTCCAAGCGCAGCCTGCGCTCGGTCGAGGACTTCACGGAGTTCGAGATCCGCACCGCGTACTTCAACGGTGATCCGATCCACGCCATGAAGAAGGGGTTCACGATCATTCCACGCGTGCAGGTCGCGCACATGGCGCAGATGCAGAACATGTTCGACTTCCCGCCCGCCCCCAAGCTCTCGCCCACCGGGCGACTCGACGCCGGCCGGGCCACGCCCGCCGAGCTCCGGGGCGAGCAGGTCTTCCACGGCAAGGGCCAGTGCGCGAGCTGCCACTCGGGCCCCGCGTTTCTCGATCATCAGATGCATGATCTCCAGGTCGAACGTTTCACGAAGGAGCCCGGGGACGGGCCCATCAAGACGTTCGCCCTGCGCGGCATCAAGGACAGCCCGCCGTACCTGCACGACGGGCGGCTCCTGACCCTCGAGGACACCGTGGAATTCTTCAATCTCGTGCTGGGCGTCAACCTCACCCGGGACGAGAAGGCGGATCTCGTGGCGTTCCTCCGGGTCCTGTAGCGCTCCGCCGATGAAGGAGACATCATGATCACGCTGGGCTACAAGCTGTCGAGCGAAGAGCAATCGGCCACCGACCTCGTCCGTTACGCGCAGATGGCGCAGGACACGGGGTTCGGCTTCGCGCTGATCTCGGATCACTTCCATCCCTGGACCGACCGGCAAGGCCAGAGCCCGTTCGTGTGGAGCGTGCTGGGGGCCATCGCCCAGGCCACGCAGCGCCTCTCGGTCGGGACCGCGGTGACGTGCCCGAGCCTGCGCATTCATCCCGCGATCATCGCGCAGGCCGCTGCCACCACCGCGACACTGATGCCGGGGCGGTTCTTCCTCGGCGTGGGAACCGGCGAGAACCTCAACGAACACATCGTGGGCCACGGCTGGCCGGAGACCGAGGTGCGTCAGGCCCGCCTGGAGGAGGCGATCGAGATCATCCGTCTGCTCTGGAAAGGCGGCAACCAGAGCTATCACGGCCGGTACTTCACGGTTGAAAATGCGCGCCTGTACTCTTTGCCCGAGTCACCGCCCCCGCTCTACGTGGCCGTGGGCGGACCCCGCAGCGCCGACCTGGCCGGTCGTGTGGGCGACGGCGTGATCGGCACCGAGCCGGACGCCTCGTTGCTGGCCGCCTTCGATCGCGCCGGCGGCGCCGGCAAGCCGCGCTATGCCGAGCTGACCGTGTGCTGGGCGAAGGACGAGAAGACCGCGAAGCGAATCGCGACCGAGCAGTGGCCGACCTCCGCGATGGAGAGCAGCCTGTCGTGGGAGCTGCCCTTACCGGAGCACTTCGAAGCCGTGGCGGAGCTGGTGACCGAGGATCAGGTGGCGGAGTCCATCGTCTGTGGACCGGAGCCCGGGCGTCACCTGGCCGCCATCCGCAAGTACGCCGCCGCCGGCTACGACCATCTCTGCATCCATCAGGTCGGCAAGGATCAGAAGGGCTTCTTTGAGTTTTACGGTGAGGAGATTCTGCCGCAGCTCAAGTCCCTCCCGTCGCCGCGCCGGAGGAAATCTTCGCGCCCGACGCGCAAGCGATAGGACCAGGCGACGTCGGCATCGGCGGTCTGATTCTTGCGCCTCCGGGAGCTGAACGAATCCACGGAGGAGAGGCTTCAATGAAGAAGGCATTGCTGACGTTGTTGGTCATGGTCGTCGGGCTCGCGCCCGCCCTGGCGCTGGCGCAAGCCGGCGCCGGAGGTGCGGGCGGTGGCGCTGGCGCCGGAGCCGGCGCTGGCGCGGGCGGCACGGGTTCGGGCGGCGCTGGCGGCACCGGTGCCGGTGCGAGTGGTTCGGGAGCCGCGGGCGCCGGCGGCACCGGCGGCGCAGGGACCGGCGGGACCGGCGCGGGCGTCGGTACGGGCACGGGGGCGGCGGGCACTGGGTCCAGCTCGGGCCCCAGCGACGGGGGCACGACGGCCGGTCAGCCGAGCCCCACGCCGTCGACCAACCCATCGGCCAGTCCGTCGACGGACGGTTCGCTGTTCACGTCCGAGCGGTCCTGCGTGGCCGCGGGCGGGACGTGGTCGACCTCGGTCAATCGCTGCACCATCCGGTAGGGGTCCATCGGGTGAGGTCGACGACCCGACTTACCTCGGGTCGTTGGCCTCACGTTCGTGCGGGACTTCCTCCTCCACTGCGCTGCCTGGCACTGCCATTGCCTTAGTGGCTTCATACATGGCGGTATTGCAAGCCCTCATCGCCCTCGTTACGCGATCGCTCGGTCGCATCACCTCCGCCATCTTCGGCTGGGCGGTGGTCGCCCTGTTCGGCCAGACGAACCCGGCGGAGCAAACCATGCTGTCGGCGCTGGTCGGGGCGGCCGCGGCCTGGCCAATCTTGCTGCTCGGCATCGCCGTGCCCAAGCTCGCCGTGTTCGTGCTGGGCTTCGTGCCGCTGCCGGACTGGGTTCCCACCTGGACCGTCCGCGTGATCTGGATCGCGCTGGCGGCGCTCATTCCTCTGGCCGTCGGCATCACGATGGCCGCGCGGCGACCGCGGGGCGGCGCGCTGACTCACCGTGATCCGCCCGCAGCCCGGGAGCCCGCGCTGACGCGGCTGCTCCGTGGATTCCCCACGACGCTCGGCATCGCGGCGGCCTTCCTCGTCGTCTTCGTGACGGTCCCCGCGCTCCGCGTGGCGTCGCTCGTGCGCCGTCGCGTCGACGTGCAGGTGCCGTTGCTGACCGACCGTGAGCACTACCACGCGGTCGCGCGCCAGATCGCGCGAGTGCTGACGGATCGCGGCTTCGCGGTTCACGCGGCCGAGCCGGGCTGGTGGATGACGATGCCGTCTCGCATCTTGCTGACGCTCGGTGGCCCCGCGTTCCGGGCCCACGTGCCGGAGCGTCTGGCCTACTTCCGGGGCAAACGGCTCGAGGTCGCGCTCTACCCCAACGGCCTGCTGCTGCGCGGCAGCGAGCAGGACACCGCGTGGGCGCACGGCGTCGTCGTGGAGGCGCTCACGGCGGCGCCGGCGCTGCAGACCTTCGATCCCCGGGCGCAGGACCTCGAGCGTCAGATCCGCCGGGTCTGGTCCGTGTACGAAGAACAGCCCGCGGCCCACGAACGCTCGGCCGCGCTCGCGGGTCGGCTGCAGGAGATCGCGACCGAGCTCGGGCGCGCCCCCCTGACGTACGACGAATGGCAAATCGTCTATCGGCAGGTCTTGCAGCTCTCGCGGGCGCTCGACGGCGACCCGCAGCTGCTCGAGGCGACGTCCAATGGACGGGGCAACGGGCACCGAACTACCGAGGAGGCAGTGATGAATAGACCGATGTCCGCAGAGTCCCACGCGCGCGAAGCGAGCGCGCGCGAGCTGTCCAACCGCGCCTTGCTCGGCGAGATCACCGGCAAGGCGTCGCTGCTCGTCCAGAAGGAAATCGAGCTGGCCAAGGCCGAGATCCGCGCCGACGTGCAGACCCAGCTCGGCACGGTCAAGGCGTTCGGCGTGGCGGCCGTCGCCGCGCTGATCGGCGTGAACCTACTGCTGGTCGCCGGGGTCCTGGCTCTGGGGCTGAAGATCGCGGCCTGGCTGGCGGCGCTCATCGTCGGCGGCGTATTGCTCGTCACCGCCGCCATCGCCGGCTACGTCGGCTGGCGACGCATGGTCACCAATCCCCTGGCGCTGACGCGCCAGACGCTGAAAGAGGATGTGCGATGGATGAAGGAGCGCCTGGCATGACCCGCGACACGGTCCACGAGCTCGGCAGCGAGGTCGCCCACGTCCGCGACGACCTGGACGTCCTGCTCG
>Ga0134123_10002101_pt1 | contig 13060 bp, 9 predicted proteins | sample KB303_FD_96460 | JGI IMG/M metagenome (GOLD analysis project Ga0134123, IMG submission 96460) | Terrestrial soil microbial communities without Nitrogen fertilizer from Kellogg Biological Station, Michigan, USA - KB3-0-3 | ecosystem: Environmental > Terrestrial > Soil > Unclassified ...
CCGGCCGCTCTCGCGATCCGTTGGCAGGAAGACATCGCGGATCTCGCCCACCTGGGCGAAGAGCGCCTGAACTTCAGCACGTGTCGTATTGAAGTCCAGATTGCCGACGAACACCTTTGAACCCATCTCTTTTCTCCATCCCTTTCTGATGCACACTACATGGCTGATCAACCGCCGGGGTTGCACTCGCAAGTGTTGCGCCTGCGCAGACCGCGTCAGCGAGACGATCTCACGATTACGCCGTTCGGAGCAAATCGACGCGCGTCACCGGCGAACGGAGCGGCGCCGCGACGGCGGCTGCAGTGGGGCGGGCTGAACGGCAGAGTACCACTCGCCGGCAACCAGCTCGAGAATCGAGTAGCTGTCGACCGGCTGATCGACGCGCCGCACGCGCGGCTGATCGAAATCGATACGCACCAGCCGCGACGCCCCACCGAATCCGTTGTGCTCGATCGCCCAGAAGCCGCGACCGTCGTGCGTGAGCGCGACGCCGCTGGTGAACATCGGCCACGACGCGACGACTTTCCCCGACGATTGAAACTGCACGACCTCGATCGACGTCACCACGAGCCAGTCGCCGTTCGCGAGCTGGCGCAGGTCCTCAGGGCGCTTCGACCCCGCCGGCAACACCATCAGATCGGAGATCGCCTCATTCCTGCAGATGTCGAACGCGCGGATCGCGAGCGGCCGCAGCGGATTGCCGTACATGCCGGCGTCGGGAGTCGAGACGCTCGTCCACGCGACGGTGCACTGATCGGCCAATGCCTCGAGATGCCACGCGCCGTAGACATACGGTTCGTACGGCAGATCGTGTACGGAGACGACATGTCCGGCCGCATCGAACTTCATGAGCCGCGGAAAAAACGTCTCATGCTCGGCGACGAGAAACTCTCCCGATCGCAGTCTCGCCGCCTCGGTCACGGTCCAGGTCTTCAGCCGGAGCTGTGCGAAGTCGTCCGGCGCGATCTCCGGCCCGTCCGCGGGCATCACCGGATAGCCGGGCTTCTTCACGCCGTTCTCGTCGAAGATGAGCCGGCTGATCAGGCAGCAGGGCCTGCTGGATACCTGCACGACGACATCGCCCTGGGCGAGCGGCGTTTGCGCCCGCAGCGCGGTCGCGGCGAAGAGAGCGACAACGATCACGAGCGAACGCATGTTCACCTCTGAACGGAGCGGCGCCGCGACGGCGGAGCGGGAGGAAGCGGCTGCAGCGATGCCCGCCACTCGCCGGCGACGGTGAGTCCGTTCGCCTGAAAGGAGCTCTTCAGGCGGAAGACTTCGTTCGGCGCGGCGAAGTCGAGGCGGCGCAGCGTGGAATCGCGGGCGTCGATCCACCAGAATCCGGTTCCGTCCGGCGTCAGCGCGAGAAAGGACGCCGCCGCGTCGTATGTCGCGACGGGCGCTCCGGCCGCGGTCACGCGCAAGACGCGCCGCTCGGTCGCCATGAGAAACTCGCCGCCGGGAAGCTGGCGAACGAGATACGGAAATCCGTCCGCCTCGGCGATGGTGAAGAGATCGGGACGCGCACGATCCGTACAGAGGTCGAAGACGCGCACCGTGCGCGATCCGTACATCGTCCAGGCGATGCCGCAGGAGTCGGCGAGCGGCTCGAATCCGGCGACGCCATTCAGTCCATGCAGCGGTGGCAATGCATGAACGGCGACGAGATCGCCCGACTGCGTGAGCTCCACGAAACCCGGTACCAGCGACCGCGCCGCCTCCGCGACGAGGAGATTGCCGGAGCGGAGCGGCGCGATGCCCGCGAGGCGGTCGAGCTGCAGCGATGTGAGGAATCGTCCCGCCAGCGTCGCGCCGTCGCGCGACAAAAGCACGCCGCTGCTGTCACTGGACCAGAGCAGGTCCGGCGCCTGCGCGAGCAGCATGTTGTCGAAGGGCAGCGTACGCGGCAGCGCCGCTTTCACATTGCCGTTCGCATCGACGACCGTTACCGTCGGCGGGTAATAGAAGTCGAACCAGCCAAACGGCTCCAGCACGAGCACGTCACCCGTTGTGAATGGCGTTTGCGCACTCGCGGTCAGCGCGAGGAGAAGAAGAGTAACGACAGCGAACAGTTTCATCGGCGAACCGATCGGCGTTTGAGTGGCTGCAGCGCGGCGCGGAACTCTCCATTGACGTTGAGCTCATGGATCGCTCCGGGAAGCGTGATCTCCACAACGGGTTCCGGCGGAGCGGCGAGGTCGAATCGCAGCAGATGCCCGACGCATTCCCAGCACGACCGCGGCAACTCGATCCAGAAGCCGTCGCCGTCCGGCGTGAGCGCGAGTTTCACGCCGCGGATCGGCCATCGCTTCAGAGCCGGGCCGGTGCGATCGAGCCACCAGATGTCGGATTCCGTCTGCACGAGCAGGCTGCCGTTCGGCAGCTGGCGGATGTCGGTGGGCCAGTCCGAGTCGTACGGCGACGTCGCCTCGGGCACCATCGCGAGATCGACGCCGCGGTCATTGCACATGTCGTATCCGCGCACCGTGCGCAGGCGCGCCGGCGTGACGAAGATCTGCGCTTCCAGCGGGAAGAGCACTGAATACGCGACCGTACATTGATCAGAGAGCACTTCGAGCGAGCGGACGCCGTAGAGCGGATATGCCTCCTGCGGCAGAGGATCGATGTCGGTGACGTGACCGGAGACGTCGAACCGTACCAGCTGAGGGGATTGCGGTGAGCCCATGACGAAAACGCCGCCGGTGCGCACCGGCACGGTGTAAACGTACTCGACCCCCGGATTCAGCGCGTCGATCTCCTCCCGACGCGGCTGCGGTCGTTCGATCCACGGTGCTTCGACGTTCTTCTCATGGCCCTGCGGGTCGAAGACCGCCGCCCCCTCGTAGCAGCAGAGATTGTTCCTGACGATCGCCAGGTGCACGGCGGCGTCGCCGCGCTCGAAAGTGTTCTGCGCAACGATGGACAACGGAAACAGCAGAGCGGCAGCCGCTCGGGCGATATGCTGTTTTAGCATGTCAGACAATCTACATTGTTATTTGGCCGAATGCAAGAGGTCGAGCACGCCACGCAATGGGATGCGCACCCAGTCGGGGCGATTGTTCAGCTCGTACGCGATCTCGTACAGCGCTTTTTCGAGGAGATACGCGTTCAGCAGGACGTCGACGTGCTCCGGCCGCGACGGCAGGAACTTCCCTTTCGCGGCTTCCACGAGATAGGCGCGCAGGAACGCCTCGCCGACGGAGCGATGCCAGAACGCGGCGCCGCCTTCGAGCTTCGGCAGGTCCTCGGCGCGCACGGCGGATCCGGGCGCAGCGCCATACAGCACCGCGTATGGGGCGTAGTGGAACGAGCGCAGCATGCCCGCGACGTCGCGCAGCGCGGTGCGCTTGATGCGCCGCTCGCTGAGCGGGCGCGCCGGCTCGCCCTCGAAGTCGATGATCACGAAGTCGCTGCCGGTGCGGAGCACCTGGCCCAGGTGATAGTCGCCGTGCGTGCGGATCCGCTGCGCGTCGATCTTCCCGTCGAGCACGGCGCGTACGCGCTGATGCAGCTCGCTCTCCCGCGCCAGCAGATTCTCGGCGTCGACGTCCCCCTTCAGCCTGCGCCGCACGAGCTGGAGCGTCTGCACGACCTGCGTGCGCATCGACTGATAGATCGAGCGCTGATAGTGCGGCGTGAACGGCTCCGGCGCGAAGGCGCGGATGTCATCGCGCGACGCGAGTGCGAGGTGCAGCTGCGCGGTGCGCGTGCCGAGGAGCTCCGCGTCGGCGAGGTACGCACCGATGGCTTCGCGTTGGTCCGCGTTTGCCGGATCGCTGAGCAGGCGGTCGAAGAAGCGGCCGATGGCGTCGAGCGTGTACGACCACGCGTCTCCGGAATTGGCGAGGAATCCCTGCAGGATGCCGGCGGTCATCGGCTCCGCGCGGCCGACCTGGTATTCGAGCGCGCCCGCGATGCGCGGCACGTTCCTGAATGACGTCTCTTCGTTGAGGAACTTCGCGACTTCGTAGTCGGTGTTGATGCCCGGCTCGAGGCGGCGGAAGAGTTTGAGGAAGAGCGTCTGCCCGTAGACGATCGCGGTGTTGCTCTGCTCGCCGCCGAGGAGGTGCGTGTCCAGCTTCTCGCCGCCGCGCAGCTCGCGCAGGGCGCGCGTGGGCACGCCCGCGACGACGCCGTGTTTGCCGCGCAGCTGCCGTTTGCGCGCGACCGTGTCGAGGAGCTCGAGCGCAAACGATTCCTCGGCGATCGGCTCGTACAGGATCGCGCCGTCGCGGAGCCGCGCGATGACCGGACCGACGCGCGTCTGGTCCTGCTCGCGCCGCACGTTCATCACGCACAGCGGGAGCACGTACGTCTGCGGCTCGCCCTCGGAGAATTCGACGTCGACGAACAGCAGCCGCCCGTCGCGCGGCATCTCCACGACGTCGCGGATGCCGAGCGAGGTGATCGTGCGCGCCTTCGCGCCGAACCAACGCCGCGCCGGCAGGTACGTGCGCAGCGCGTGATCGAGCGCGTCGCGGTTGCGCGTGGAGAAGATCTCGTCCCAGGTCTTCGCGGCGATCAGCGGCGCTTCTTCCTTCGCGATCTCCGGCGCCGCCTCGCGCTGCAGCGCGAACCAGTAGAAGCCGAACGGCGCGAGGTTCAAAAAGTACGGACGCTCGGTGATCGCCGGGAACTTCGTGCCGCCCGAGAGCTCGACCGGCACCATGCCGCGGAACTGCGAGAGATCGAGCTCGAAGCACTGCACGAGCCGCGAGAGGTTGGCGACGACGAGGATGTTCTCGTCCTCCAGGCGCCGTACGTACGCGAGGACTTTGCGGTTCTCGCTCTGCAGGAACTCCATCGAGCCGCGTCCGAACGCGCGATAGCGCTTGCGCACCGCGATCAGGCGCTTCATCCACCAGAGCAATGAGTACTGATTCGCCTGCTGCGCCTCGACGTTGACCTGCTCGTAGTGGAACTGCGGGTCGATGATGACCGGCAGGAAGAGCCGCTGCGGGTTGCAGCGCGAGAAGCCGGCGTTGCGGTCGGCGCTCCACTGCATCGGCGTGCGGACGCCGTTGCGGTCGCCGAGGTAGATGTTGTCGCCCATCCCGATCTCGTCGCCGTAATAGATGATCGGCGCGCCGGGGAACGAGAAGAGCAGGCCGTTCATCAGATGCACGCGCGCGCGATGGTTCTCGAGCAGCGGCGCGAGGCGGCGGCGGATGCCGAGGTTGATGCGCGCCTGCGCGTCCTTCGCGTAGGTGCGCCACATGTAATCGCGGTCCTCGTCGGTGACCATCTCCAGCGTCAGCTCGTCGTGGTTGCGCAGGAACATCGCCCACTGGCAGTTCGGCGGGATGGGCGGCGTCTGGCTCATGATGTCGATGATCGGGAAGCGGTCCTCCATCGCCAGCGCCATGTACATTCGCGGCATGACCGGGAAGTGGAAGGCCATGTGGCATTCATCGCCGTCGCCGAAATACGGCAGCGAGTCCTCCGGCCACTGATTCGCCTCGGCGAGCAGCATGCGTCCGGGGTACTTCGCGTCCATGTGCGCGCGGACTTTCTTCAGGTACTCGTGCGTCTCCGGCAGGTTCTCGCACGTGGTCCCCTCGCGCTCGAACAGATACGGGATCGCGTCGAGACGGAACGCGTCGACGCCCATGTCCATCCAGAAGTCGAACGCTTTGAACAGCGCGTCGTGCACGGCCGTGTTGTCGAAATTGAGATCGGGCTGGTGCGAGAAGAAGCGGTGCCAGTAATACGCGCGCGCCTGCGGGTCCCACGCCCAGTTCGAGGTCTCGAAGTCCTTGAAGATGATGCGCGCGTCGCGGTACCTGTCGGGCGTCTCGCTCCAGACGTAATAGTCGCGCCACGGACTCCCCGGCTTTGCACGCCGCGATTTCTGGAACCACGGGTGCTGGTCGCTGGTGTGATTGATGACCAGCTCGGTGATGACGCGGATGCCGCGCCGGTGCGCCTCGCGCAGGAAGGCCTTGAAGTCGCCGAGCGTGCCGTAGCTCGGATTGACGGCGGTGTAGTTGGCGATGTCGTAGCCGTCATCCCTCAGCGGCGACGGATAGAACGGCAGGAGCCAGAGGATGTTGATACCGAGGTCCTGGAGATAGTCGAGCTTACGCGTCAGCCCCTGAAAATCGCCGATCCCGTCGTCATTGCTATCGAAGAACGCACGGACGTGCGTCTGATAGATGATTCCGTCTTTGTACCAGAGCTCGTCCATCGTTCACCTGGTGCTGCGTGCCAGATGCTGAGTGCTGAGTAGCTCCCCTTCGAGCTCGGCACCCAGCACCCTGCACCCAGCACTACAAAAAGTACTCAAAGTCCCTCTCCGTCCTGACGCGTCGCCGGATCCGGAAAATGTAGGCCGGGATCACGTGCGGGTTGAGTGTGAGCGTGTTCTTGCCGGTGTGCCAGGTGAAGCGCGTACCGGTTAACAGATCGTGGACCTGGAACGGGCGGTCGGGGTCGAGCTCGAGGGCGTCGTAGTTCAGGTTCACGTCGGCGGTCTGGGTGTTGTGCGGGTCGAGGTTGACGACGCAGACGATGGCGTTCGCGCCGGCGGTCTTGCTGTAGCAGAGCAGCTGGTCGCTCGACGTCTCGTGAAACGTCAGCGTCGTGTTCTGTTGCAGCGCGGGATTCTCGCGGCGGATGCGATTGACGAGCGCGATCAGCTCGGTGAGGTCGTCATCGGTGTCCGGCCACTGGCGAATCTCGTACTTCTCGGAGTCGAGGTACTCCTCGCTCCCCTGCTCGCGCGCGGCGTTCTCGAAGCGCTCGTATGCCGGCCCGTAAATGCCGTAGCTCGCGGACAGCGTGGCGGCGAGGATGAGGCGCATGGTGAACGCGGGGCGTCCGCCGTATTGCAGAAACTCGGTGAGGATGTCGGGCGTGTTCGGCCACGCGTTCGGGCGGAAGAAGTCGCTCACCGGCGGTTTCGCGATCTCTTCGAAGTACTCCGTCAGCTCGTCTTTCGTATTGCGCCACGCGAAGTAGGTGTACGACTGCGTGTACCCGCCCTTCGCCAGGCGGTACATGATCTTCGGCCGCGTGAACGCCTCGGCGAGAAAGATCAGGTCCGGCCACTCGCGTTTCAGCTCGCGGATGCACCACTCCCAGAACGGCAGCGGCTTGGTGTGCGGATTGTCGACGCGGAACGCGCGCACGCCCCTGCCGATCCAGAACGCGAAGACGTCGCGCAGCTCGGACCACAGCTCCTGCCAGCCCCCGCTCTCGAAGTGGAACGGGTAGATGTCCTGGTATTTCTTCGGCGGGTTCTCCGCGTACTGAATCGTGCCGTCGGGACGCGCGAGGAACCACTCCGGATGCTCGCGCACGTACGGATGATCGGGCGAAGCCTGGAAGGCGATGTCCATCGCGATCTCGAGGCCGTGCTCCTTCGCCTTCGCCACGAGCCGCTCGAAGTCTTCGATCGTGCCGAGCCGCGGATGGACGGACTTGTGCCCGCCTTCCGCGCCGCCGATCGCCCACGGACTGCCGGCGTCGTCCGCGTCCGCGCTGACGCGATTGTTTTTGCCTTTGCGGTAGGTCGTGCCGATCGGGTGGATCGGCGGGAAGTAGAGGATGTCGAAGCCCATCTTCGCCACGCGCGGCAGCTGCGCCTCGACGTCGCGGAACGTGCCCACCGAGCGCGGGAACAACTCGTACCACGCGCTGAACGCGGCGCGCGGGCGATCGACTTCGATCAGCAGCTCGCGCTCGTAGCGCGTGACGAATTTCCGCTCCGCGTTGCGCCACATGAGGGCGAGCAAATCCTCGCTGCGCAGGTCCTCGATCCTGTCGGCGATCGGATCATCGCTCTCGGTCGCGGCGAGAAAGCTCTCCAGCTTGCGCCGATCGCGCGCTCCCGCGCGCGCGGCCGCCTCGCGAATCATCTGCGCGCCGATGAGGAGTTGCACGCGCAGGTCTTCCTCGGCAGTGCGTTTTTCCAGATCGCGGCGCCACGTCAGAAAGTGATCGATCCAGCCTTCGACGGTGAAGCGATGGAAGCCGATCGTCTCGACGGTGAACTCGGCGCGCCAGCGGTCGTTCGCGAGCGGATGCATCCGCACCTCGCGCCATTTCTTCTCGCCGTCCGGCCGATGCAGGACGACGGCGGAGATGAGGTCGTGCCCGTCCGCGAAGATGTCAGCCTCGGCGGCAACGACGTCGCCGGCGACGCGCTTCGCCGGGAAGGCGCCGGCATCGACTTCCGGTGATGCGGCTTCGATGATGACGCGTCGTCTACCGTCCAGCTCCGCTCGAACCACTGCGCCCGTTCGCGGTGCGAAGTGCGTGCCGCAGCGCGAGATCGCACGTGACGGGGTCGTACAGCGCGTCGAGTCTCTGTGCCGCGGCCCGCTCGATCGTGACCGCGCGCAACGCGAGCACGTGCGGATCGCCGGGCGCCTCGGACTCCGCGGTGTCGAGCAGCTCGCGAAACTCGGGCCTGCCGAGCTTGAGCGCCGCGACGGCGCGGTAATACGCGACCGACGACACCGCGCGGGCGCCGCGACGCGGTTTGTAGCCGGCGATGCTCTGCAGGACCGCGTCCGCCTCGCGCCAGGCGTTCCCTTTCTCCAGCGCGATCGCGATGTCGAACAGCCGCGGCGGCGTCTCCTCATGTCTGGCCGCGACGATCGCGCCGCTGCGCAGCGTGATCTCGGGGACCACCGGCGGATTCGCGGTGTCGAGGATCGACGCCGCGGTCGCGTAGCGCGCCGCGCTCACGCGATCGCCGCGGGCGCGCGCCGCTTCCGCGCCCGCGAGTGCATCGACGGCGCGGAGCTCCGATTGCCAGACGTAGGCGTCCTCGCGCATCGGCGCGCCTTCGATGCCGAGGATCGGCGTGATGACGAGCACCGCGCCGAGGGCGATGAGCGCGCGCTCGCTGCGCGCGCGGGCGAGCGCCACGATCTCCGCCGCACCGGCGCCGCCGAGGACGGCCAGCGGCGCGAGCAGCGCGTTGCGCTGGCGCGCGTTGACGATGAAGAGCGCGATCAGCACCGCGATGCCGAGCGCCAGCAGCGCGACCGGCAGCAGCTCGCGGCGGCGCGCGCTCATCGCCAGCGCGATCGCCGCGAGCACGACCGCGACGCCGAACGGAATCGCGGGAAAGCGCGCGAGGGCGTCGCTGCGCAGGCGCGTCGGGAAGGTGTCGTGGACGTCGTAGTGATGGACGGTGAGGATCGCTTTCCAGCCGAGGATCGCGAGCGCGTGCCGCGGATACAGCCTCGCGTGAGCGAGCGCCTTCTGCACCGGCTCGACGGCGACGCGCGGCGGGACGCCGCCGAAGCCCGTGGACAGCGGATTGTTCCCCGCGTAGAACACCACGCCGGGATTGCGGACCACGGGACTCGCGACGAGCGCCGCCGCGAGGATGATGCCGGCGAGCAGCCAGCGCCGCGACACCATCGACAGGATCGCCAGGGAAATCAGGACCAGGATCAGCGTCTCGTCGCCGTGCTCGGTCGCGACGACGAGCGCGGCGCGGCTGCCGAGGATCAGCAGCGCCGCCGCGGCCGCGGCGATCCAGCCGCCGAGGCGGTACGCGGCCAGGGCGCAGATCAGCGCGGCGGCCGAGACGACCGCGATCCAGAGGTTGCCGCGCGCGGAGACGCCGAGGCCGAGGGAATCGAGGAGCGCGATACGTCCCCACGTCGCCAGGGCGAGCAGGACGAAGATCGAGACGGCCACCGCGACGCGACGATTCATCCGAGGTAGCCGCGCACGAACGGACGGACGACCGCGCCCAGAACGCTTCCCGCCGGACCGCGCCTCAGCGCGCGCAGGCGAATGACCTGCTCGATGGTGAGACCGCCGGCGACGATCAGCGAGAGCAGCGCGCTGACGCTCCCGCTGTCCGCCACCTTGACCCACGAGCTCACCGCGCCGAGGAGCGCGCAGACGAGGATCACGACTGCGGGACCGGTCGCGTGGCGGCGATATTCGAAGCCGTAGCGCTCGGCGAGCTGCTGCTGCTCCGCGGGTGTGAGCAGAGTGAACAGCGCCGCGCGCATCTCGATCGCGTCGCGCAGCGCGACGTCCTCATCCGGCGCGAGCATGAATACCGCACGTCCGCGCTCAACCACCGGAGACGGGAAGCGCTTCGGCGCGAGACTCCAGAGGATGAAGTAGACGACCGTGCCGGGCAGCGATCCCTGCGCGCGGCTTTGCAGCATGACCACCTGGAAGCGGACCACGGAGTCAGCGAACATGACCAGCGCGACGGCCCACAGCCAGAACGGAACGGGTGACGCTTTCATCTCCATCCGCGCACCGGCGTAAAACCAGACACAGGCGCCGAGGAGGACGACGCTCGGAACGGTCGAGACGAGCGTCATGCGATGCGCGGCGAGGCCGTAGTCGTTCGCGAGACGGTTCTGCACGGGCGCCGGCAGATGTCCGAGGACCACGCCGAACAGCGGCACGACCGCGCTGCGCTTCCGCTGCGCGATCGCCGCGTTGTAATCCGTGATGCGGCGCGCCTCGCTCTCCGCGTCGTACTGGTCGAATACGCGGATGACGTTCTCGTTCTGCCATGGCACGAGCACGTATCGCACGCCGCCGCCCCTCGCGACTTCCACGGTCAGCACTTCGAAGTACTGCTCGTCCCACAACACGGCGGTGCCGGGATGCGCCGCATGCACGCTCGTCGCGGGGATGCGCGCGATCCATCCCTTCGGAGCCGGCGAGTAGAGAATGATCCTCTCTCCGGACACCCGGACGCGGTCGGAGCCGTGGGCGAGCATGGGTCCGCTCATGCTACCGGACCTGGGCCCGGATGCACGCACGCACGCGGTCGAGCAGCGTGGAAAGATCGAACGGCTTGGGCAGGACGCCGAACGGCTCGCCGTGCATGCGCTCGCGGATGACGGCCGGCGACGCGGCGCTGGTGACGATCACTTTCTGCAGCCGCCCGGGATCGTGTTCGGCGAACGTCCTGAGGAACGTGAAGCCGTCGACGAGCGGCATCATGAGGTCGAGGATGATGACGTCGTAGTCGGACAGGCCGAGCTTGAGCACGGCCTCGAGTCCGTCCGCCGCTTCTTCGACCTGATAGCCTTCCCGCCGGAGCACCAGCTTCACGAGACGGCGAATGGCCGGGTCGTCCTCGACCACGAGGACCGCATAGTCTCTCTCCTGATCCACGCTCGTACCCTCGGCAGGGGCGAGCAAGATTCACTCCCGCGTCATCGCGGCTGCGGCGCACCCTTCACGACCGGGATGAGATCGTTGAGGATCCAGAGCGGGCCGACGAGGAGATGGAGGAAGTTGCGGAAGAACGCCGGCTGGCGCTTCTCGTAGACGCTGTGGCCGATGAACTGGAAGATCCACCCGAGGACGAACAGCACCGCGTTGAGCCACATCGGCATCAGCGCGCCGAGGAAATAGAACCCGATCGAAACGGCCAGCATCGCCAGCGCCAGCCGCCACTCGACGATGAGGTAGTACACCATCGCCGCCGCGATCAGCACCATCGCCGCATCCACCCGTACGCCGTTCACCTCGAGCACCGGCACCCGCACGAGCATGCCGATCAGCGAGAGCATGATCATCGGGATACCGAGCCGGTGAAAGAGCTTGTTGCCGCTGGTGCGGTGGTAGGAGGCGTAGTCGGCGAAGAGGGTTTCGATGGTTTGCATCGCGTGACCTCGTGTTCCGTGACCCGTGTTCCGTGACCTGTGACCCGTGCAGTTTGGCACAATTGAACAATCGAGCGAAGACGCCCGGGTCACGGAACACGGAACACGCTTCTCATCTTGATCCCACCCTTCGGCCGCAACGTCACCAGCGCCTGCGGCAACACATCCGTCGCACCAACAAACCTCCACCTCTGCGCCAGCGTGGCCAGAATCAGAACTCCCTCCATCCATGCGAACGACTCGCCGATGCAGACGCGGGGGCCGGCGCCGAAGGGGAAGTAGGCGAGTTTGGGGCGGGACTGTTTCTGTTCGGGCGTGAAGCGGAGCGGGTCGAAGCGCTCGGGGTCGGGCCAGAGGTGCGGGAGGCGGTGGGTGACGTACTGCGAGACGATCACCAGGCCCTTGCGCGGCACGGTCCAGGGGCCGATCGCGACGTCCTCGAGGGCGTAGCGGCCGACACCCCACGCGGGCGGGTGGAGGCGCATCGACTCGGCGAGCACCATCTCGGTGTACGGCAGCGTCGCGTAGTCGGCCGGCGCCGGCAGGCGATCGCCGAGGACCACGTCGAGCTCGCGATGCAGCTCGCGCTCGACCTCGGGATTGCGCGCGAGCTCGTACCACGTCCACGCCAGCGCGTTCGCGGTCGTCTCGTGGCCGGCGAGAAACAGCGTCATCGTCTCGTCGCGCACCTGCGTGTCCGTCATCGCCCCGCCGTCGCCTTCCTCGTCCTGCGCGAGAAGGAGCATCGACAGCAGATCGCCGCGGTCCTCGCCCGAGCGCCGGCGCTCTTCGATGATCGCGTAGATCGTGCGGTCGAGGCGCTCCAGCGCGCGGTTGAAGCGGCGCACCTGCGGCAGCGGAAGCTTGCGCAGGAAGTTCGAGAGCGGATGGACGAGCAGCGGGAACATCAGCAGCAGCTCGGTGAGCGAGCGGCCGATCTCGTCGGCCTCGTCGTCGACATCGGCGTCGAAGAGCGTCTTCGCCACGACCGCGAGCGTGAGCCGCATCATCTCGTGCGCGACGTCGAGCTCCTCGCCGTCGCGCCAGCGCTCGCGCGTGCGCGCCGCGCGGTCGATCATCACCTCCGCGTAGCGCTGGATGCGCTCGCGATGAAACGCCGGCTGCGCGAGACGGCGCTGCCGCCGGTGCAAGTCTCCTTCGCTCGTCAGCAGCCCTTCGCCCAGGACGACCTTCGTGCGCTGCAGCGCGAGGCCCTTCATGAAGGACGCGTTGCGCGTGACGAGCACCTCGCGCACGAGCTCGGGATCGCTGAAGAGAAACATCTCCTGCGGGCCGATGCGGAAGTGCGCCGCGCCGCCGTAGTCGCGCGCCATCGCGCTCAGGAAATCGAGCGGACGGTACTGCAGCGCGCGCAGATTCGCGCCCGGGATCCACGACTTCGGTCCGGGAGGAACGTTCATGATTGAATGCCGCACGTGACCCCGCGCGCA
>Ga0134123_10002102_pt1 | contig 13058 bp, 15 predicted proteins | sample KB303_FD_96460 | JGI IMG/M metagenome (GOLD analysis project Ga0134123, IMG submission 96460) | Terrestrial soil microbial communities without Nitrogen fertilizer from Kellogg Biological Station, Michigan, USA - KB3-0-3 | ecosystem: Environmental > Terrestrial > Soil > Unclassified ...
CTCGGCTCGCTGCGCGCAGCGATCATATCCTGGTCGGGGACCGAGGATGTAATTACCCGGGATGTGGTGAGCGGCACGAGCTGGGGCGCGGCTGGCACAAATCCGACCCTCGCAGCGAACTGGACCTACGAGAACACTCCATCGAATCTCGCGCTCACCACCTCCTATCAGGAGTTCAAGATCGAGAACGTGGCCATCGACACGGCGAGCGCCAAGAATGTCGGCGTGTTCATCTGGACCGATGACACGAACGCGACGGTCAACGACATCGTCTACCTTGCCGACATTAATCTCGTGCCTGGCGCGGTCGCGACCTCATACAAGCCCGCGGGCATTTGCCCAGCAGCGGGTCATGTGCGGGCGCTTCCTGCCGCATTGGCGCGCCGACGGGGCCAGCTTCAATATCATCGCACTTGGCTACTCGGACAGCTCCACCAATACCTTTGCTGCCGTTCCGTTTTTCAGGCCAGCCAGGGTCGCGGTCGCCGGCGCCGTGGTGAGCGCGGCCGGCGATTTTCGAGTGAGGGCGAGCCCAGGCGGCACAGTCACGCCTACCGCCATCACCTTCAACCAAGGCGGCGTCCACGCATGCTTGGTGAACATAACCTTGGCCTCCGGATCGACCGCCGGCTTCGCGCTTGAGTTTTTCTCAAACACCGCCACGCCGGGAGCCTATCTCATCTTCACGGGAGCTGAGCTCTAGCGGCAGGCATGCGCGTGCCATCGAGCACCGCATGAACGCCTTCGAGTGCGACCATGATTCACACCATCGAGAAATTAAGCGCAGGGCAAGCCGCCGCGGCTGGAGGAATCGACTCCGGCATTTCGATTGCGACGCTCATTTCCCTCGATCCACTCGCTTTGACGCCATGGCTGCGTGTCGCCACGCTCGCCGTCGGCCTGCTCACGGGCCTCGTCTCGCTTGCGATCGTGGTGATGAAGCTCGTGCAGCAGCGCCGGGATATGCGCTCGCGCCGAGCGTATCAGGCCAGTTCCAGCACACCTTCTGCACATTGATCCTGAAAGGAGAAAAGAATGGAAAATCTCGCTTGGCTCATTAGCGGCGGCTTTGCCAAGGGCTACCGCACGCAGGTACTCCTGGGCAATCTTCCCATTGCACTCGGCGGCCTTGGCCTTGCTGCCCTGGGCGCCAAGGTGGATGACGCCAAAAAGGCCGGGGGAGCCAAGCCTGCAAAGGCAAAATAACGCCTCAAGGCCTCGCGCGTTCATGCCACATTCAGGCGCTCTGCCTTAAGGTGCCGCCCAATATGCATTACGGGGCTGAACGATGCGGGCGCTGATGCCAACGATGATCACGGCGCTCGCCGCCCTCTTTATGGCAGCGGGTCACGCCGGTGAGCCGGACTGCCTCGACTGGAGCAAAGCTGGCTCGGTGATCGCGCAAAACTCGCTGCTCCCTGCAAACGTCATCTATGACAAAGTGCAAAAGCGGATGGGTGGAAAAATCGTCAACCAGGCCCTTTGCCAAGCCGGCGGCCGCTTCGTTTATAAGCTCGTGGTGCTCGGCGCCACGGGCGAGGTGACCAATGTTACCGTTGACGCTTCTACAGGCCAGTTCTAGGAGGGATCGAGGCCCCATGCCCCCGAGGGAGGGATAGCGGGTTGCGGCTCCTTGTCGTCGAGGACGATCCAGACCTCAACCGCCAGCTCGTCACCGCCTTGAGCGATGCGGGCTACGCCGTCGATACCGCCTTCGACGGAGAGGAGGGGCATTTTCTCGGCGATACCGAGCCCTACGACGCGTGGTGCTCGATCTCGGCCTTCCCAAGAAGGACGGCCTTTCCGTGCTCGAGCAATGGCGGCGCGACGAGCGCAAGATGCCGGTGCTTATCCTCACTGCGCGCGAGCGGTGGAGCGATAAGGTGGCCGGCATGGACGCCGGCGCCGACGATTATGTCGCCAAGCCCTTCCACATGGAGGAGGTGCTGGCGCGGCTGCGCGCATTGCTTCGGCGATCGGCTGGACATGCACGCAACGAAATGAAATGCGGGCCGCTCCGCCTCGATGCTCGGACTTCGCGCGTGACGGTCGACGGCCGGGCGGTGAAGCTCACCTCACACGAATACCGCGTGCTCTCTTATCTCATGCTGCACAAGGGTCGCGTGGTCTCCCGTACCGAGATGGTCGAGCATCTCTACGAGCAAGATTTCGACCGCGACTCGAATACCGTCGAGGTGTTCATCGGACGCTTGCGCAAGAAGCTTCCCCAAGATCTCATCAAGACTGTCCGTGGGCTCGGCTACCGCCTTTCGGACGCGGGCGATGAGGCTTAACTCTCTCGCCTTCCGGCTTTTCGCCTCGGCCGCGGCCTGGACCCTTATCGTCCTCCCCGCCACCGCCATTCTCCTCACCTCCCTCTACCGCAACGCCGTCGAGCGAAACTTCGACGCGCGCCTGAATGTCTATCTTACCAGCCTCGTGGCAGCGACCACGGCAGCCGGAGGCACCCAGCCCAAAGCGCCAGCCAATCTCGGCGAGGCCGTCTTCAACCTCCCCTTCTCAGGCTGGTACTGGCAGATCAAGCCGCTGGACGGCTCGGCTCGTCCGCTACTCGTCTCAGACTCCCTGCTTGATCAGCAGCTCAAGCTGCCCAGCCAGAGCGCAATCCCCCCCGACCAGACCCTCACGCGGCGCGCTTATGCCGATGGGCCAGAACAGCAGCGCTTGCGTGTCCTCGAGCGCGAGATCAGGCCTGACGGCGACTATGGCACGACCTATTCATATGCCGTGGCTGGAGACGCCGCGGAGATCGACCGCGATCTCTCCGAGTTCACCCGCCTGCTCATCGGGGCGCTCGGCATCCTCGGGCTTGGGCTTCTCGTCGCGACGTTCTTTCAGGTCCGCTTCGGCCTTCGTCCCTTGCGCGCCATCCGCCAGAAGCTCGCCGAGATCCGATCAGGCGAGACGGAAAAGCTCGAGGGAGAAATCCCGGATGAGATCAGGCCGTTGCAGCGCGAGCTTAACGCGCTGATCCAATCGAACCGCGAGATCGTCGATCGGGCGCGCACCCACGTCGGCAATCTCGCGCACGCGCTCAAGACGCCCTTGAGCGTGATCAGCAATGAAGCGCGCACGCATAAGGGCCCGCTTTCCGACAAGGTCGTGGAGCAGGCCGAGATCATGCGCACCCAGATCACGCATCATCTCGATCGGGCGCGCGCGGCGGCGCGGTCGAGCGTAATCGGCGACATTACCGACGTCGACCAGGTGCTTCAGGCGCTGAAGCGGACGCTCGACCGCATCTATGGGGACCGCGGCCTCGATCTCATCGTGGAGGCGAGCACCGGTCTCAAGTTCCAGGGTGAGAGGCACGACTTCGAGGAGATGGTCGGGAACCTGCTCGACAATGCCTGCAAATGGGCGAAGTCGCGAGTGAGGGCAGATGCCAAGCAGGCTGACGGCCCCGCCCGCTTCACCGTCATCGTTGATGACGACGGGCCTGGTCTGAGCAAGGTCGAGCTGGCCAAGGGCGTGAAACGCGGACAGCGGCTCGACGAAAGCAAGCCAGGCTCGGGTCTCGGGCTCTCGATCGTGGCCGACCTCGCTCATCTTTATAAAGGCCGCTTCGAGCTCGAGCCCTCGCCAGAGGGCGGATTGCGCGCGAAACTCGAGCTACCGGCCGCTTGACCCTGAAACCAAACGCCTCTTTGCTCGTTCTTCCCCGGGCAGAGGAGGACGACCATGAAGAGATTGCTTTTGGTCGCCGCAGTCGCGGCGATTGCCTTGGCTGGATTGTCGGCCAATAAGTGCTCTGGTTCGAGCGACCAGTCGGCACAGCAGCCGCCGGCTGCGCAGCCAAACCCACCGCCAGCAGAACAGCCTGCCGCGCCGGTAGAGCCGGCACAGCCGCCGAAGCAATAGGCCTTAAGGCCTGAACAAAGTCCCGCGCTGGCTCCGGCCGCGCCATCGGCCGGATTCCGCCATTTTACAGGTTGTTAACCTAATTCGGCCCGAATTGTTTTCGTAAAGAGTAATTGGGACTGCTACACTCGGTCCCGGTCTCTAGCCGGGGCCCTGCGCGTTGGTACCGCGGGTCGAAGGGGGAAGCGATGAGACTAGCGCCCATCGTTATGATCGCAATGCTGCCGGCCATCGTGGCCGCTTGCGGACCCGGCAATAAGCAAGGCACAGGGACGATCGTCGGCGCCGTCACCGGCGGTGCCGCAGGTGCCGCCATCGCTGGCGGCAATGGAAGCCGGGCTGTTACGGGCGCTGCCATCGGCGCCGTGGTTGGCGGCATCGTCGGCAACGAGGTCGGTCGCCAACTCGACGAGCGCGACCGGCAGATGGCCGCCGCGGCCGAGTACCAGGCGCTTGAGTATGGCCAGCCCGGCGCTGCCACGCCTTGGGATAATCCCGCATCGCAGCATCGTGGGCAAATCGTCCCGGGCAAGCCCTACCAGCAGGGGAGCCTCTTCTGCCGGTCCTACACCCACACAATCTATATTGGCGGGCAGCCACAGACGGCCCGCGGCACAGCCTGCCGCCAGCCCGATGGCACCTGGAAGACAGTCGGCTAACGTCAGAGGCCGGGTTTTCTCACTACTTTCGCGTTGCCCAGAATTAATCCTGGCGAGCCACCCAGACCTTGCCCCGGCTAGCGCGTTTCCCCTATGGCTAGGCTCGTCATTATCTAGTGGAGGCCGGCCCGTCCCGTGCTGCTCTGGATCGTTCTTGGGTGCCTTACAGCGATCGTGCTCCTCGTCTTGTTGCGGCCGCTCGCGCGCGCCGACACCAAAGGTCCGGCACCTGAGGCCTTTAACGCCGCGGTTTATCGCCATCAACTCGGCGAGATCGAAAGCGATCGCGCCCGCGGGCTGATCGGCGAGACGGAAGCCGAGGCGGCACGCATCGAGATCGCGCGCCGGCTGCTTCGGGCCGACAGCAACGAGCAGGCGTCAGACCGCATTGCCAAGCCGAGCACGGCCAAGTTTGTTGCAGCGATCGTCGTGGCGCTTGTGCTCCCGATTCTCGCGCTCGGCCTTTATCTTTCTTACGGCTCGCCACGGCTTCCTGATCAACCGCTCGCTGCACGCCTCGAGGACCCTGCAAGCGACCGAAACCTCGAAGCCCTCGTTGCCCGCGTCGAGGCGCGTCTCCGCGAGCACCCCGAAGAAGGCGAAGGCTGGGACGTGATCGCTCCGGTCTATCTTGGATGGCGCCGCTATAACGATGCCGCCGAGGCCTACGAGCAGGCGATCAGGCTTCTCGGCGAATCGGCCAAGCGCCTTTCGGGTCAGGGTCAGGCCCTGGTACTTGCCAATAGTGGGGTGGTGACCGAGGAGGCCCGGCGTGCGCTCGAGCGCGCCGTCGAGCTCGATCCAAGCCTCGTCGAGCCTCACATCCTTCTCACCATCGCGAAAGAGCAGGATGGCCAATTCGCAGCCGCCATCGCCGATTGGCGGGCGCTTCTTGCGAGAGAGACCGGCGATCAGCCCTGGCGCGAGATGGTCGAGAAGAGGATTGCCGAGGACGAGGCGCATCTTTCCGGCAAGCCTGTCGCACAAGCTCCGCAGGCCGCGCCTGCAGAGGCGAGCCAGCAGGTTCAGCGTGGTCCGAGTGCCGAAGAGATCGCCGCAGCGCAGAATATGAGTCCCGGCGACCGCCAGGCCATGATCCAGCGCATGGTGGAGGGACTTGCTGCGCGGCTCGATCAGCAAGGCGACGATCTACCCGGTTGGCTCAAGCTGGTCAGAGCCTATAGCGTGCTTGACCGCAAGGACGACGCGCAAAAGGCGCTTGCCCGGGCCAAGAGCCAATTCAGCGGCAACACGCAGGCGATCGAGCAACTCGATGCGCTTGCTGCCGAGCTTGGGTTGAAATCATGACGCGGAAGCAGCGGAGAGGCGTTCTGATCGGCACCTGCCTCGCAGTGCTCGGGGTGGCGGTCGGCCTCGTGCTGTACGCCATGCGGGATTCGATTGTCTTCTTCTATACGCCGAGCGAGGTGACCTCGATGCAAATCGCCCCAGGCCAGCGCTTCAGGCTTGGGGGTCTTGTCGAAACGGGCAGCGTGGTGCGGGGCGAGGGGACGACCATCCGCTTCGCTGTCACCGACAAATCTAAGACACTGCCGGTGACCTATACCGGCGTGCTTCCCGATCTTTTCCGCGAAGGCCAAGGCGTGGTGGCCGAAGGAACTCTAAGCGCGGACGGCGTTTTCCATGCCGATAACGTCCTCGCCAAGCATGACGAGAACTACATGCCGCCCGAAGTGGCAAAGAAGCTGAAAGAGCAGGGTGTATGGCGCGGCGATGCCAAGGCGAGCGCCGCGGAGCCGCAAGCCAAGGTGAATTAGAAGAGCACGAGAGCCGCGAGATGATAGCCGAAACCGGTCATTACGCGCTGATCCTGGCGCTAGGCGTTGCCATAGTGCAGATGGTCCTGCCGCTCATCGGCGCGCGCATTCGCGATCAGCAATTAATGGCGGTCGCCGGTCCCGCGGCGCAGCTGCAGTTCCTTCTCATCGCCATCGCTTTCATCGCGCTGATGACTGCGCATATCACTTCGGACTTCTCGGTCGAGAATGTCTGGCGAAACTCGGCGGTAGCAAAGCCGCTGCTCTACAAAATCTCCGGCGTATGGGGGAACCACGAGGGCTCGATGGTGCTGTGGGTGCTGATCCTCGCGCTGTTCGGCGCGGCGGTCGCGATCTTCGGCACTAATCTTCCGTATCAGCTCAAGGCCAATGTCCTTGCTGTTCAGGCATCGATCGCCGCGGCTTTCCTGCTTTTCATCGTTACCACGTCCAATCCCTTCGTCCGTCTCGACCCGGCACCGTTCGACGGCCAGGGCTTGAATCCGGTGTTGCAGGACCCGGCGCTAGCCTTCCACCCGCCCTTCCTCTACACGGGCTATGTCGGCTTCTCGATGGCATTCTCCTTTGCCATCGCTGCACTGATCGACGGCCGCATTGATGCCGCCTGGGCGCGCTGGGTGAGGCCGTGGACTCTAGCCGCCTGGATGTGCCTTACGCTCGGCATCGCCATGGGATCGTGGTGGGCCTATTACGAGCTCGGCTGGGGCGGGTTCTGGTTCTGGGACCCGGTCGAGAACGCCTCCTTCATGCCGTGGCTCGCCGGCACGGCGCTTCTACACTCGGCGGTGGTGATGGAGAAGCGCGACGCGCTCAAAGTCTGGACCATCCTGCTCGCCATCATCACCTTCTCTCTGAGCCTGATGGGGACCTTCCTTGTGCGCTCGGGCGTGCTGACTAGCGTGCATGCCTTCGCCATCGATCCCGCGCGCGGTATCTTCATCCTGGCCATCATGGGTGTATTCATCGGTGGCGCGCTCGCGCTGTTCGCCTGGCGGGCGCCGCTGCTTGCGCAAGGCGGGTTGTTCGCCCCGATCAGTCGCGAGGGAAGCCTCGTCCTCAATAATCTCCTGCTCACGACTGCGTGTGCCGCAGTGTTCGTCGGCACGCTCTATCCTCTCGCGCTCGAGGCACTGACCGGCGACAAGATTTCAGTCGGGGCGCCATTCTTCAATCTCACCTTCGCGCCCCTCATCGTACCGCTTATTGTCGCCGTGCCGTTCGGGCCTTTGCTCGCCTGGAAGAGGGGAGATTTGCTCGCTGCGGCGCAGCGACTCATGGCAGCCGCAAGCCTGGCGCTTGCCGCGATCGTCTTGGTGCTGGCCTTCCGCCAGCGCGGGCCGTGGCTTGCGCCGCTCGGCATCGGGCTTGGCATATGGCTCATTGCCGGTGCGGTGACTGAGCTGGTCTATCGAGTGAAGCTATTTGACACCTCTTGGTCGGAGGCTTGGCGCAGGCTGCGCAGTCTGCCTCGCTCTGCTTACGGAACAGCGCTCGCTCATGCAGGCCTCGGCATCGTGGTGATTGGCATCGTCGCTACGACTGCCTGGCGCTCCGAAGCAATCCTCGCAATGAAGCCTGGCCAGACGGCCAGCATCGCCGGCTACACGCTCACCTTCAAAGGCGTCGCGCCGCGTCAGGGCCCAAATTACCGCGAGCGCGTGGCGCTGCTCGAGGTCACGCGCAACGGCGAGGAAGTGACCGAACTCACCCCGTCAAAGCGCGAGTTCACCCTTGAGAAAAGCGGCACCACGGAGGCTGGCATTCACCCGAACTGGCGGGGCGACCTCTATGCCGTGCTCGGCGACCAGCTCAAGGATGGTGGGGCCTACAGCATCCGCCTTTATTTCAATCCGCTCGTCCGCCTCATCTGGCTTGGAGCGCTGGTCATGTTCATCGGCGGCGCGGTCTCGTTGTCTGACCGGCGCTTGCGCGTCGGAGCACCGCGGCGCGCACAAACCAAGGCTACCCCGGTGCCGGCGGCCGAGTAACCATGCGCGTTAGCTTTTCGTCTCTCATCTTGTCGCTCGCGATGGCGCTACTTGCGGCCTGTCCCGCGCATGCCGTGGAGCCCGACGAGGTCCTGCAAGATCCAGCCCTCGAGGCTCGCGCGCGCACGATCTCCGAAGGGCTGCGCTGTCTCGTCTGCCAGAATCAATCGATCGACGATTCCGAGGCGCCCCTCGCCAAGGATTTGCGGCTCCTGGTGCGCGAGAGGCTGAAAGCGGGCGACAGCAACGAGCAGATCGTCGACTTCATCGTCGCGCGTTATGGCGAGTTCGTGCTGCTCAAACCCCGTTTCGAGACACACACGCTGGTGTTGTGGCTGGCAACGCCAGCGGTGTTTCTTGTTGCGCTGCTGATCATCGCGCTTGCCTATCGGCGGCGGATGGCGGAGGCCACCAATCCTCCGCCTCTAAGCGTTGCCGAAAGGCGCAAGCTCAAGAGGCTCATCGGCGACGGCTAGCCCGAAACTGTGCGGCAAAAAACCGTTGCTCGGAGCCGGTTTCCGCACCCAACCTTACTGAAATTTAATGCCGCCGAAACCGCAGCGTAATTGGCGAAGCCCTATATCTTGGACCTAGACGCCGCGCTCCTTCGTTGATGCAAGGCTCTATCCACGGGATTTCTTTTCAGGAGAGAGGTTCCTCCCAATGAAACTAGACCAGAGCTCTGCTACGAACGAGAGCCCGCGGTGGCGGAAGCTTATCCGCAAACCCGCTCTCCTCGTAGCCGCAGCCCTTTTCGCGACAAGCGCATTAGGGCTTACGCTCGGCAACAGTGTGCCGTTCGCCGCCGCCGAGACTACCACCACCCAGCCGCAGACCATTGAGACTCCATATGGCCGCGCGCCTTTGACCTTCGCGGATATCGTGCAGAAGGTGACGCCGGCAGTGGTCAGCATCAATGTCAAAGGCGACGTCAAGGTCGCTGACAACGAGCAGATCCCAGGCCTTCCCGATCTTCCCGAGGACAACCCGCTCTACGACTTCTTTAAGCAGTTTCGCAAAGGCATGCCGCAGCAGCCAAAGTCGCAGCCAAGCCTCGCTCAGGGCTCCGGTTTCTTCATCTCGCCTGACGGCTACGTCGTGACCAACAACCACGTGGTCGAGGATGCCGAGGACATCACGGTGACGATGGAGGATGGCGCGAAATATCCCGCCACCCTCGTCGGCACCGACCCGCGCACTGACGTGGCGCTGATCAAGGTCAAGGGAGAGGGCAAGACGTTTCCCTATGTCGAGTTCTCGCAGAAGGATCCCCGCGTCGGTGACTGGGTTCTCGCCGTCGGCAATCCGTTCGGCCTCGGTGGCACCGTGACAGCCGGCATCATCTCGGCCCATAACCGCGACATCGGCTCCGGTCCCTACGACTACCTCCAGATCGACGCGGCGGTGAACCGCGGCAATTCCGGCGGTCCCTCGTTCGATCTCGACGGCAAGGTGGTTGGCGTCAACACCGCCATCTTCTCTCCCTCCGGGGGCAGTGTGGGTATCGCCTTTGCCGTGCCCGCGGCACTGGTCCAAGAAGTCGTGGGCCAGCTCAAGACCACCGGCACGGTTGACCGCGGCTGGCTTGGCGTCGTGATCCAGAATGTGAGCGACGACATCGCCGAGTCGATCGGCCTGCCCGAAGCCAAGGGCGCCATGGTCACCAAGGTGACCGAGGACGGCCCTGCCGCCAAGAAGGACCTCAAGCCTGGCGACGTCATCGTCGAGGTGAACGGCGAGAAGATCGACGACTCCCGCGACCTTGCGCGCAAGATCGCCGAGCTTCACCCGAACACCGACGTCAAACTTTCCATCGTCCGCTATGGCGAGAAACGCACCGTGGACATGAAGCTCGGCACGTTCCCAAGCAGCAAGAAGCTCGCAGCTCTCGAGGAGGATAAGTCCGACACCTCAGGCCAGCAGATGAAGGACCTCGGCCTGTCGCTTGCACCGGCGGCGAAGTTCCCCGGCGCCGGCGATGAGGGCGTGGTGATCACTGAGGTGGACCCGCAGAGCGACGCAGCCGACAAGGGACTCAAGCCCGGCGACGTCATCCTTCAGGTTGCCGGCGTCGCCGTCTCGCAGCCCTCAGATGTTGCCGCCGGCGTCAAGAAGGCCATGGATGGCGCCAAGACCGACAAGGACAACGTCAAGGTGCTGATGCAGGTTAAGTCCGGCGATCAGACGCGCTTCGTGGCGCTTTCCCTGAAGAAGGCTTAAACCGCCTTCTGAACGCCGGAGGGCGGCGCGGTCTCCCCCCGCCGCGCCGCCCGCCTCTCATCCAGGGCTGTCGTGAGTTCTCACCTGTCGCGTATAGGCCAATCGCCCGGAGATTTCCCAAACATGCGCGTGCTGGTCATCGAGGACGATCAGGAGACGGCGACCTTCCTCAAGCGGGCGCTGAGGGAATCTGGTCACGTCGCCGAGCATGCCAGCGACGGCCAGACCGGCCTCGATCTCGCCAGAGCCGATGCCTATGATGTGCTCATCGTCGACCGCATGCTGCCAAAATGCGATGGGCTTGCGGTCATTCAATCGCTCCGCACCGAGGATGTCAGAACTCCGGCCTTGATCCTGAGTGCGCTTGGCGAGGTCGACGACCGCGTCAAAGGTCTGCGTGCGGGCGGTGACGATTATCTCACCAAGCCCTACGCCTTCAGCGAGCTGCTCGCCCGCATCGAGGCCTTGGCGCGGCGCACCTCCCCGGAGGAGGGCAGTACCCGTCTTGCCGTAGGCGACCTCGTGCTAGACCGCCTATCGCACAAGGTGACGCGCGCGGGCGAAGCGATTATGTTGCAGCCGCGCGAGTTCCGCCTACTCGAATATTTGATGAAGCATGCGGGCCAGGTGGTAACGCGCACTATGTTGCTCGAGAACGTATGGGACTATCATTTCGACCCGCAGACGAATGTCATCGACGTCCACATTTCCCGCCTCCGGTCCAAGATCGACAAGAATTTCGGCAATCCCCTCCTGCACACGGTCCGAGGCGCCGGCTACACCATCCGTGACAGCGCTCACTAAGCTCTTCCGGACCACCACCTTTCGCCTTTCGCTGACTTATCTCGCGCTGTTCAGTGCCGCCGCGATCGTGGCGATTGTCTACATTTATTGGAACACGACAGTCCTGCTGTCGCGGCAGCTCAACCAGACAATTGACGCCGAGCTGAAAGGCCTTGCCGAGCAGTACCGGGCAGGAGGGCTCGATCAGCTGGTACGCATTGTGGCCGAGCGCAGCGGAACGCCCGGCAACAGCCTCTATCTCGTGGCGGATAGCGAAGGCCGGAGGCTCGCTGGCAATCTCAGCGCCGTGTCGCCTGAGCTGTGGAACAGCCTAGGACCCGTCGAATTCGTCTACCAGCGTCCGGCTACCGGCGGGGTCGAAAAGAGGCTCGCCTTCGCCAATGTGTTTCGCCTAGCGAGTGGCTATCGCCTGATCGTCGGTCGCGACATCGAAGACCGACGCGAGCTCGCGCGCATGGTGCGCTCAGCCATGCTGTGGGGGCTTGGCGTGATGGCTTTGTTCGGCATCGGCGGCGGGTATTGGGTGAGCCGCAAGTTGTTGGCGCGGATCGATGCGCTCGCCGAGACCACCCGCACCATCATGGATGGCGACCTCACCGGCCGTCTCCCCGTCACCGGCTCTGGCGATGAGCTCGACCGGCTCTCGGAGAGCCTCAATCTGATGCTTGCACGTATCGAGCAGCTCATGGCCGGCTTGCGCGAAGTATCAGACAATATCGCCCACGACCTCAAGACGCCACTGAACCGCCTGCGCAACCGCGTCGAGCAGGCGCTGCGCGAGCCCTATGGCGAAGCAGCCTATCGCGAGGTTCTGGAGCGAACCATCGAGGAGGCCGATGGGCTGATCAAGACCTTCAATGCGCTGCTGTCTATTGCTCGCATCGAGGCGGGGGCGGGAGGCGAGAACCGGGAGAAGCTCGACGTATCGGCGCTCTTGCGCGACGTGGCCGAGCTGTATGAGCCTGTCGCGGAGGAGCGCGGCATCGAGCTCAGGGCGGAGACCGACGCTCCCATTTTCGTCCGCGCCGACCGCCAATTGCTAGGCCAGGCAATCGCCAATCTTATCGACAACGCCCTCAAATACGGAGCACCTGAACGGTCGAGCGGTAACGGCTCAAGGCCCGAGGTCGAGGTAAGCGCGCACGCCAAGGGACCTATCGCCGAGATTGTGGTGACGGATCGAGGCCCTGGCGTACCCGTTCCGGACCGTGAACGGGTGCTTGATCGCTTCGTCAGGCTCGAAGCGAGCCGCTCTGAGCCCGGCAGCGGGTTGGGTTTGAGCCTTGTCGCCGCCGTGGCGAGGCTGCATGGTGGGATCCTCAGGCTCGAAGATAACGAGCCCGGCTTGCGTGTCGTCCTTGCCCTACCGGTCGAGGGCGAGGCGCTACTCAATGGAGCGGCCGCGCATATGGCCACGGGAGCAGAGATCAGGCCAGCGTGACGGCGTTCTTCGAGCGCATCACCGAGACGCCGCTCTCCTTCGACCAAGCGCGAGGGAAGAACGCGCTCGACACCCTCACGAAGTCTCTCGCTGCGATTCCCGAACTCGCTGCGGCGGCCAAGCTTCTCACCGACGTCGCCGAGGTCCGGCAGCTTCTCGGGGCGACTTTCTCAGGCTCGCCTTATCTCGCCTCTCTCGCGCTGCGCGATCCCGCCAATCTCGCCGAATGCGTTCTGCGCGATCCCGACCAACATTTGAACGAGGC
>Ga0134123_10002105_pt1 | contig 13047 bp, 8 predicted proteins | sample KB303_FD_96460 | JGI IMG/M metagenome (GOLD analysis project Ga0134123, IMG submission 96460) | Terrestrial soil microbial communities without Nitrogen fertilizer from Kellogg Biological Station, Michigan, USA - KB3-0-3 | ecosystem: Environmental > Terrestrial > Soil > Unclassified ...
GCGAACTGCGTGCTGAACTCTGTTCGGCGGGTTACACCTTCAATCGCGACTCCGACACTGAAGTGCTGCTGCGGGCATACCAGCGCTGGGGGAGCGACGTAGTGCACCACCTGCGTGGCATGTTTGCGTTTGCTATCTGGGATGCGCGCAACGAACGCCTTTTCCTTGCGCGAGACCGGTTCGGCGAAAAGCCGCTGTACCTGTACGAGGATGGCAGCGGTTTGTACTTTGCATCCGAGATCAAGGCGTTACTTCGCATTCCCGGTATACATGCGACAGTCGACCTGCAATCCGTCTGGGACTATCTGGCTTATCGCTACGTGCCGGGGCCGAAGACCCTGTTCGGCGGCATCCGCAAGTTGTTGCCCGGGACGACGGCCATCTGGGAACGCGGCAAACTCAGGGAGCAGCGATACTGGTCAGCTCCTGACCGCAGCTTGCGCGCCATCACTCCCGCTCAGCCCGACGCGGTGGAAAGTTTTCTTTCCCGCCTGGACGCCTCCGTCAAGATGCAGATGGTGAGCGACGTGCCGTTCGGCGCGTTCCTATCGGGAGGACTCGATTCTTCCTCCATTGTTGCGCTGATGAGCCGACACAATCCGTCTGTCAAGACCTTCTCGGTGGGGTTTGCCGAAGACAGTTACAGCGAGCTGGGCTACGCGGCCGAAGTAGCGCAACACTTCGGCACCGACCACCATGAGTTGATCGTCAATGAGCGCGATCTCATGGATAAACTCCCCGGGCTCGTGTCGTTCCGCGATGCGCCCGTGGCCGAACCTTCCGACATCCCCATCTACATGCTCGCCTGCGAAGCCGCCCGCAGCGTCAAGATGGTGCTGACCGGCGAAGGCAGCGACGAGATACTCGGCGGTTATCCGAAGCATGTTTTCGAGCGTTTTGCGCAGGGCTATCAGATGCTGCCGGGGTGCCTCCGCCATCACCTGATCGCGCCGCTCGCTCACGCGCTGCCTTACGGATTTCGCCGCCTGAAGACCGCGGTAACAAATCTGAACATCGAGGATTGGCGCGAGCGTTACGTGCGCTGGTTCGGCGCCCTGAACCACAGCGAGCGCGAAAACCTGTCGGTTCTGCGATTGAACGGGTCGACGGTTGGCGATGGTCCGCCATTCGACGCGGATCCAAAAAGCACCGCACTCAGGCGCATCCTTTACTTCGATCAGACCAGCTGGCTGCCCGACAATCTACTCGAGCGCGGAGACCGGATGAGCATGGCGGCGTCGATCGAGTCGCGCGTTCCCTTCCTCGATCACGAACTCGCGGAATATGCGTCCTCGTTGCCCGACCACTATCGAGTGCGGGGGAGGTGCTCCAAATGGATACTGCGCGAGGCCGGAAAACGTCTGTTGCCGGCGCGCATCCTGTCGCGGCCGAAAGTAGGTTTTCGGGTACCGGTAAACCGCTGGTTCCGTGCAGAAATGCGCGAATACCTGATGGATCATCTTCAGGGTGGCTCTTCGATGATCAGGGCCTATTTCGACCCAAAGGCCCTGGACCATGTTCTGGCTGAGCATATCGACGGCAGGCAGAACCACGAGAAGCTGCTGTGGGCACTTCTGAACCTTGAAATCTGGCACCGGCAATACACCTGAAATGGCGTGACCGGCAGACTCCGTGCCTTGACGCACATCCGCGAATTGCCGCCCTGATCCAAACAGACTACTGCTCCCACGGCGTCTCCCCTACCGGTGTCAATAACCCGTCCTATGCTCGGGATTGCATTTTGAAGGTCGACAAGTGCGCTGACACATGGTCGGACAGCCTTCGTCGCACGGCGTGTTCAGCCGGTAAATTCGTCGCTATAAGGGGGAGGTTCTTGAAATCTCGTGTCCTCGAACTCGGGCATGCCGCGGCTAATTCGACGGGCGCTACTGTTGGATCCTGCCCATGCCCATGAGCCGTTCGCAGGGCATTGGCAATGACGGCGTCAGGCTCTCGGCTGCTGCTGTGATCGCGGGAATCAGGGAGCGGTTGCGATGGTACTTCAACCGCCTGCGCTGTATGACTCCTTCGGAGATACCGCGCCGCGTCCTGCGCGCGCTGACGATTCACGCAGAGCGGGCCGGGTTGATTGGATCGCAGAGGGTGCCCTCTCCGGATCTCGCGCCTGCTCCTCATTGCTGGATACACACCGAGGTGAAAGTCGATGCCGCGCCATATCTTGACTCCGCCGACCGCATTGCGGCGGGCAAGCTGGACGTGTTTTCGTTGCGCGATGCGGATCTCGGTTCACCGCCGCGTTGGAACCGCGATCCAAAGACGGGCGTGGAAGCTCCCCTCAGCTTCGGCAAGGGTCTCGACTACCGCAACCCGCGGCTGGTGGGCGACATCAAGTATCTCTGGGAACCCAATCGGCATTTGCATCTGGTGACGCTGGCGCAGGCCCATGTGCTCAGCGGCAATGATCGCTATTTCCATGTGCTCCGGCAGCATCTCGAGAGTTGGTTCGACGCGTGCCCGTACCCGATGGGCCCGAACTGGACCAGCGCGCTCGAGGCCGGGATCAGACTGATCAACTGGTCTGTTGCGTGGCAACTCCTCGGCGGAGCGCACTCGCCACTGTTCCAAACCGCCGAGGGCGCGCGTCTGCGGAAACGATGGCTCGAATCGGTGTACCGGCACATGCAGTTCGTGTGCGGTCATTTCTCTCTGGACTCCTCGGCAAACAATCACCTGATCGGCGAAGCGGCGGGGCTCTTCATTGCCGCACTGTCCTGGCCTCATTGGCCCTGCACCGGCGACTGGCTGACAACGGCCAAGGCGATTCTGGAGCGGGAAGCGCTGTTGCAGAATGCTCCCGACGGCGTCAATCGGGAACAGGCTGTGTCCTATCAGCAATTCGTCCTCGACTTGCTCCTCCTCACCCTGCTTTCCGGCAAGGCGAATGGCCAATGGTTCTCGGTCAATTACGAATCGCGCATCGAGGTAATGCTCGAGTATCTGGCCTCGATCATGGACGCGGGTGGCAACGTTCCCATGATGGGCGATTCCGATGATGCGCTGGCCGTGAGGCTTGCCGCAGGCGGCGATTTTTCGCCGTATCGATCGCTGCTTGCCAGTGGGGCGATTTTGTTTGGTCGCGGCGACTTCAAGCTCAAGGCGGGCGTCCTGGACGACAAGACGCGCTGGCTAATGGGTATGAAGGCGGATGAATTGTTCGACGAGCAATGCACGGCGGAGACGCGGCTGCCGTTGCGCCAGGCGTTTCCCGAAGGCGGCTACTACATACTTGGCTGCGACTTTGAAGATGAGGACGAAATCCGTTTGATTGTCGATGCCGGTCCGTTGGGCTATCAGACCATTGCCGCGCATGGGCATGCCGACGCGCTTGCATTCACCTTGTCGGTGGGCGGCATGGAATTCCTGATCGACCCCGGAACTTTTGCCTATCACACCGAGGGGTCATGGCGGCGGTATTTTCGCGGTACTTCGGCCCACAACACGCTATGCGTCGATGGGCAGGATCAGTCCCAGTCCGGCGGCAACTTCATGTGGCTGAGAAAGGCACGCGCCGGCTGCAAAGTGTGGTCGTCCGCCAAGGAAAAGGATTTGTTCGAGGGTTGGCAGGACGGATTCATGTGGCTGACCGATCCGGTGATGCACCAGCGGCGCATTGTTTTGGACAAGGTTGAACGCCGGGTGGTGATCGAGGACAGCCTGCGGATGGTGGGAGAACACGATATCGAGCTCTTTTTCCATTGCAGTGAGCGGTGCGAGGTCAGTCTCGCGCAGGATGGTTTTGCCCTTCGCCAGGAGCGTCGGACGTTGTCGCTGAAGCTTCCCGTGGCGCAAGGCGCAGCCGCGCAGATACATCGGGGCAGTACGGCGCCGATCCTCGGCTGGATATCGAGGGAGTTCGACCGGAAGCTGCCGGCCCCTACGATCGCCTGGCGGGCGCGGCTCAAAGGCAACGTCGTTCTGCGTACCGAAATCGTTTGCTGATCCGAACGGACTACGTCGTGGCATCGACTGGCACAACCAGCGTCACCGTCACCTTCCTATTCTGTATGCGGCGCTTGCGCAGCTTGAATGCGACAGGCTCCGAGGTATGTAACTGATGTTGTATCCCCCGTCGCGGCGGTCATTGGCAATGGGGTTAAGTCGTTGCAATCATAAGGGGCAATCATGAGAATTTGCGTCTTGGGGCTTGGCTACGTCGGGACGGTTTCGGCGGGCTGCCTTGCCAAGGAAGGCCATGAAGTCATCGGCGTTGACCCGGAGCCACGTAAGGTCGATCTGATCAATGCCGGCAAGACGCCGATCATCGAGAAGGACATTGGCCCCATCATAGAACAGCAGGTCGCAGCGGGCCGGTTGCGCGCGACTTCCGATGTGTCGTCCGCGGTTGCGCAAGCGGATCTCTCTCTGGTGTGCGTGGGGACCCCCAGCCGCGCCAACGGCGACATCGAACTGAAGTTCGTGCGTCGCGTATGCGAGCAGATCGGCGCAGCCATACGCTACCATCAGGGTGCGCCGGCGGTGGTGATTCGCAGCACAATGCTGCCAGGAACCATGCGCGAGGTGGTAATCCCGACCCTCGAAGCGTCCTCGGGCCGGCGCGCCGGTGCGGAGTTCGGCGTTTGTATCAACCCCGAGTTCCTGCGTGAAGGCACCGCCGTGCATGATTACTTCAATCCGCCCAAGACCGTCATCGGCGAACTCAACCGGGCGAGCGGGGATTTGCTGGCGAGCCTGTACGCGCGGCTCTCTGCGCCACTCATCCGCACGGACATCGAAACTGCCGAGATGGTCAAGTATGCCGACAACGCCTGGCATGCGCTCAAGGTCGGTTTCGCCAACGAGATTGGCAACTTCTGCAAAGGCTTGGCGGTGGACAGCCATCGGGTGATGGACATTTTCTGCCAGGACACCAAGCTCAACCTGTCGCCGTATTATCTCAAGCCGGGATTTGCGTTCGGAGGCTCGTGCCTGCCGAAGGATCTGCGCGCGTTGTTATACAAGGCAAAAACGCTCGATGTGTCTGTCCCAATTCTTTCCGCCATCCTGCCCAGCAACGAGCAACAGCTCGAACGCGGCGTGCGCGCCGTAATCGAGATGGGCAGCAAGAAGGTCGGAATCCTCGGCTTCAGTTTCAAGGCGGGCACCGACGATCTGCGCGAGAGCCCGGTGGTGGATTTGACCGAACGCCTGATCGGCAAAGGCTACGATCTGCGGATCTACGACAGAAACGTCAGCCTTGCGCGCATCCACGGGGCCAATCGCGATTACATCCTGAATCACGTTCCACATATTTCCAGGCTGATGGTTTCCAGCATCGACGAGGTTCTCGATCACGCCCGCACTATCGTCATCGGCAACGCGGCCGCGGAGTTCCGCGACGTGCCCAAGCGCCTCGGTGAGGGGCAGGCGATCATCGATCTCGTACGTGTTACCGATTCGCGTAGCGTCACCGGGGTCTACGAAGGCATCTGCTGGTAGCTTCGGACATCCCATGCATCCGCTCAAACGCGTCCTGATCCTGGTCGAGAATCTTCCGAGTCCGTTCGATCGGCGCGTCTGGCAGGAGGCCGGCGCGCTTCGGGATGCCGGCTACGTAGTCACGATCATTTGCCCCACCGGGCGTGGATACGAGCGCAAGTTCGAAGAAATCGACGGCATCCACATACACCGCTACAGCCTGCCGGTCGAGGCATCGGGTGCGGTCGGCTATGCTTTGGAATACGCCATCGCGCTTGCCTCGAGTTTCGTGCTTTCCTGGCGGGTGCTGTTCACCCGCGGATTCGATGTCATTCACGCCTGCAATCCGCCGGACCTGTTTTTCCTGATCGGCGCATTCTTCAAACTGTTCGGAAAAAAGTTCGTGTTTGATCACCACGACCTCAATCCGGAACTCTACGAAGCCAAATTCGGCCGTCGCGATTTCTTTTATCGCCTGATGCTTGCGCTGGAGCACTGGACCTTTCGCGCCGCAGACATATCCATTGCCACCAACGAATCCTACCGGCGCATTGCCATCGATCGCGGCGGCATGCCTGCCGATCGGGTATTCGTGGTGCGAAGCGGTCCGAGCCTGGAGCGACTGAAGATCCTGCCCCCCGAGAATAGCCTCAAGTGCGGCCGCCGGTTCCTGGTCGGCTACGTCGGGGTGATGGGCAAACAGGAGGGCATCGACTATCTGCTGCGCGCGGCGCGCTACATCGTGCATGACCTCGGGCGCACCGATGTTCACTTCGGTTTGGTCGGTGGCGGCACGTCGCTCGAAGAAATGAAGGCCTATGCGGTGGAGCTGGGCGTAACGGAGTTCGTAACCTTTACCGGACGAGTGCCGGATCAGGATTTGCTGGCAATGCTCAACACCGCCGACGTCTGCGTGAATCCCGATATCGCCAATGACATGAACGACAAGTCCACCATGAACAAGATCATGGAATACATGGCGCTTGGCAAGCCGATCGTGCAGTTCGACCTTGTGGAGGGCCGGTACTCGGCTCAACAGGCCTCCCTCTACGCCAAAAGGAATGATGCCGTGGACCTTGCGGCCAAGATCATCGAGCTGCTGGACGACCCGGCGCAGCGCGCGCGGATGGGGGAGTTCGGCCGCAGGCGTGTGGCGGACGAGCTGGAGTGGCGCTACGAAGAACCCAAACTGCTTGCTGCTTACGATGCGCTGTCGCAGCCGCGCCGCGGCGCGCCAATCAACGATGACGAAAACGCGCGCGCCGGCAAATCGCACCCGGGCGTGACTGGACAACCCAACCTCTCCACGGCAGGACTTGAGACCCCCAGAGGAGATACGCCCCTATGAAACTTCTACCCCTGGACACGCCCGAAATTCTTGAGCTGGCGGCCGGCTGGCTGGCCCAGAAGGAGAATCACCAGTGGCTGGATTTTGGCAACGCGAGGCAGATCATCACCCCCGCGCTATTGAGAATCATGGCGCAGCGGCCGTCGCACTTCATGAGGGCGTATACGTCCGATCGGGACGACACCCCCATCGGCATATGCTGCCTGAACAGCGTGGACCGCAACTTCAAGAGCGCAACGCTTTGGGGAGCGCAGGGCGACAAGCTCTTCCGCCACCGTGGTCTGGGTACACTGGCTGCCTCCAAGGTGCTGACTCTGGCCTTTCGGGATCTCGGCCTTCACACCATCAATACCTGGGTCGTGGAGGGCAACCCATCTATTCGCCTTATCCAACGCCTGAACTTCCGTTACATCGGCCGCCAGCGGCAATGTCACTTTATGGACGGCCGGGCGCACGACCGGCTGCTGTTCGACCTGCTGGCCAGCGAACACGAGAGCTTTGAAGAGACTCGACGGGCCCGCAAATCAAGGTCGCTTCAGGACACGCTGCGGCAAAACGGCGATGAGGATGCGGGAGCGGAACTGCATTCCGAGAACCACCCGACACCGTTGAGGGCGCTGGCTACCGCCGGGTCCGGTGCCGGCCTGGAGATCCAGCCGGGGTGATAGCGTGGACGCAAAAGTCAGACTGAAGACGCTGCGCATGCTGTCGAACGGAGTGTATGTGCTGACCTCGCGCAGTGATGACCGCTATGGCGCTGCGACGGTCACCTGGGTTTCGCAGGTGTCCTTCAAACCACCCTTGATCATGGCCGCCGTGCGAAGGGAGAGCAACGTGTTCAAGTGCCTGGCGGTAAGCCGCACGGCCGTTCTGCATATTGTCGGAAACGAACAGCAGGAAGTCGCGCGCAGGTTCTTCCATCCGACCCGGGCCGAGAGCGGGACCATTAACGGCGAGCCGTTCGAGGAAGGCTGCACCACCGCGCCGGTACTCGCCAGCTTGCCCGCATATGTCGAGTGCCGCGTCGAACGGATACTGGACGCGGAGGGCGATCACGCCATGGTGATACTCGGCGTGGTCGAAGCGGAGTGCGGCGAGCAAGTGCGCCCGCTTACGGTTGCTGACACCCCATGGGAGTACGGCGGGTGAGGGACGTGCGCTGAAAGAGATCGGCCATAGCTTTTGCATGCGGCTCCAGGAGCATATTGCTGGCGTCGCAATGGTCGGGACCGAAATAGTCTTCCGTGAGCTGTGAAACCGATCGCCATGATCTCGGCGCATTGTAGAAGCGCGCCCATTGCCGGCTCGGCAGGAAGAGATTCACACGCCCGTCGAAATAGCGGGGCGTGTATCGATGCACGGCGGCCATCGTGACGTTCTCAACTTTTGCACGTAGCACCAACTCCGGATCGTTTGTCGGCGGCGGGCTGTTGCTGATGAGGGACATTGCGCCCTTGCGCAGTCGCTCTGCAAGATAGCGCCGGCGCGCCCCGAACGAAGGCAGCAATGCAAGTGCATGTACATGAGTGGCCAATCGCTGCCGCCAATGCGCGAGGCGCTGGAAAAGTCGGTTCGACGAGAAAAAATAGGGACCGAACAAGGCGACGAAGCGGATAGCGGCGCCACGTTGGAGGAGTTGGCGTGCCAGCTCAAAAGCAATGGTGCACCCGGCGCAATAGCCGACAATGACATACGGCCCGTCGGGCTGGAATTTCTGGATCTGCGCGGCAAAGTACGCTGCCAGTTCCTCGACACGCGCGAGCGGTTCACTATGACCGTCCAGCCCCGGAGGCTGCAATCCAAAAAACGGCTGGCTTTCGCCCAGGTGCTGCGCCAGCGCACGGTAGCAGAACACGTCGCCATTGTGTCCGCCCACCCCAAAAATGGGAATGCGCTCTCCGCGGGGCTGCAGCGGAATGATGGCCCGCTCCTGCCGGGCAAGTGCTTCGGCGCCGCGGAGGAATTTCAGGATTTCAGCTTTGTGCTGTTGAAGTTGTTCGCGCAGTTCCGGCGTCACTACGCCGGCAGGGGCGTTGCATTTGAGTCGTTCCCCTTCCGCCCGGATCTGTATGTCGCGGTCGCGCAGCTCGGAGAGGAAGGCTGCCACACTCACAGGTCGATCCCCTCGCGATCGCCGCCGCTGTGCGTGGGCGCTGTTGCATGTGCCAACCATGACAACTTATCGATCACTTCGGCCAGGCCGGCCACCGTCGGCCGCTCGAAGAGATTGCGCAATGGCAGATCCACCTGGAACATGTCCCGGATACGCGACACCGCCCTGATTGCCAGCAACGACTCCCCGCCCATGTCAAAAAAGTCGTCGTTGATACCGATGTTCTCCGCTTTCAGCAATTCTCTCCAGAGGGTGGTGAGCGCTTTCTCGGTCTGCGTTCGCGGCCCGACGAAGTCCTCGGCAGATTGCTTGTCCTCGTAAGACACGGGGGGCGGGAGCGCCTGGCGATCAATCTTGCCGTTCGGTGTCAACGGGAATCTATCCATCTGAACGAAGGACGACGGGATCATGTACCGGGGCAACCGCTCTTTCAGGCGTTTGCGCAGCGTTGCGGGCGTCAGGATCTCTTCGTCCGCAGACGGCAATGAACGGATGTGTGCGTCTGCGGGCTGCTGCCGAATCAGCCGGGGCCCGGCCGGGGAACGCCGAATGGCGTACACGTAACACAGTTCGGTCTGTTGCAATAACGGGTCCTGCTCGACGAACACCTCAAAATCGTAGTGCTCGAGCAGGGCCGCAATAGGTTGCAGGTTTTCGTGCTGATCCACCTCTATGACCAGCTGGCGAATCTTGGGCCAGTCACCCGGTCCGATCCCACGCAGGACATCGAGTTCGCTCTTCTCAACGTTGATCTTGAGCAGATCGATGCGGTCAATGTGTTCCTCGGCAATGATGCTGGAGAGCGTTCTCAGTTGAGCGGAAACGGTCGTTGCGTTCAGCCGGTCATCGATCAGGTCGCTGATTGCGCTGGCCAGTTGCTGGTCGTGGACTGGATCGTCTTGCTGATTGAATACGTAGCTCTTGACCACTTCGTGCTCCGTCGCCGCGTCGGCATAGAAGCCCGATAGAAGCGAAAGCCCCTCGAAGAAAGTCAGGTCCGCCGATCTGCTCTTGTCGGCGAGGCCGAATGGGAGACACTTTACTGCCGTGCCCCACGCTTCGGCGTTCGCTTTCAGGCAAGCGAAGGCAGCAGGATTCGGCTCAAAGGACAGGATCCTCAAATCCCGGGCCAAGCGGCTGGCAAACACAGTAAAGAGGCCGATGTTGGCGCCGGCATCCACGATGCAGTCGCCGTCGCGGATGGTAATGCCGTGCCGCAGGTACGCCTGCAGCACGAAGATTTCGTTGTAAATGTAGTCCGTCTCGTTCTTGTTCAGATGGACGACCGTCGAGCCGTCGGGCAACACGCAGAGTGCTCTGCATCCCCAAAGCGGCTGATTCGACCGCTTCGGCACCACGTAGGCGACCAGCTTCTTGCCGCCGGACTCGTCATCATGCGCAAGCACCATGCTATCCCGCACCCCGCGTTGATCGCGCAATGCGGCCTCGATTTCACCGAGCTCGATGCGATTGCCATGTATCTTGACCTGGCTATCGATTCGCCCATGGAACTCGATGTTGCCGTCAGGCAGATAACATGCGAAATCCCCGGTGCGATACAGTCGTGCGCCGGGGTCCGGGTCGAACGGATCGGCAACGAATCTTTCGGCGGTCAGCTCCGGACGATTGAGGTATCCTCTGGCGACCCCGCAGCCAGCGATACAAAGCTCGCCCCGATCCCCGTGAGGAGCCGGTCGCCCGTCGCTGTCGAGTATGTGGATGCGACTATTGGGCAGAGGCGTGCCCAGCGGAAGCATGCCCGACCGCGTAGCGGGCAACTCCGCGGAGACTCGATAGGTCAGCACGCCTACCGTGGTCTCCGTCGGGCCGTAGTGGTTGAAGATCTCGCAGCCCGGCGCCATGGCGCGCAGCCGTTCGATCCAATCGATCCTCGATGACTCGCCACCGAGGATCAGGCGGGCTCTGGGCATGACCTGCTCGGGGCCGCTGCCTGTCTGCAGCGCGGCAAGATGCGATGGGGCGATCTTCAGCACGTCGATTTGCTCACGCCTGAAGTATTCGGACAGCAGAGCTTGGTTCTCGGCCCGCTGCTGCGAGATGACATGCAGGCATCCGCCCGTCGCCAACGCTGGAAATATCACTGTATTGCCGAGATCGGCAGCGATGGTCGAGACGGTGGCGTGCTTCATTCCGGGCTTGAGTCCCAGCCGTTCGCTGATGCCAAGCACGTAGTTGACGATGTTGCGATGTTCGACACAGACGCCTTTTGGGCGGCCCGTCGACCCACTGGTATAAATCACGTAGGCGAGTCGATCCGGCCGGAAGCGGGCATCGTCTTCCGCCAGTTTCTCGCTGCCGGACCAATCGAACAGATCCAGGCAAACGGCCTGCGCGACTCCGGGTTGCAGACCATCGTGCAGTCGGCTTTGCGTGAGCAGCATTTTGACATTCGCATCCTGGAGTACGAATGCGATGCGCTCTCTCGGGGTGGCTGCATCGATGGGCACATAGGCTGCGCCAGCCTTCAGGATGCCCAGAATTCCCACCACCATCTCGAGCGAGCGCTCGACGAACAGGCCCACAAGCACATCCGCGCCGACCGCACGGGTCCGCAAATGGTGCGCAAGTTGATTGGCGCGGCGGTCCAGTTCGCGGTAGGTCAGCGTCTGTTGCTCATACACCAGAGCCGCATGGTGTGGAGTCAGCTCGGCTTGCATTTCGATCAACTGGTGCAAACCCAGATCCTTCGCGGGATAGGTCACTTCCGTGTCGTTACAATCCAGCCGCAGAAGCGGCGGCGGCGCGGCGTCGCCCTGGATGGGCGGCAGGGACGGGCCGCCGGTCCGTGAACTGTCGGTGTGAGTCCACGTCATGTTCCGGTTTCCTTCAGAGTGAGCAAGCGACCAGCTCCTTCATGATTTCATTCGGGCCGGCGCAGATACGCTGCACGCGGCTGTCGGTCCACATGCGGGCAATCGGGTACTCCGCCATGTAGCCGTAGCCGCCGTGCAACTGAACACATTCGTCGACGATGCGACACTGGCAATCGGTGAGCCAGTACTTCGCCATGGCCGTGGTGATCTCGTCGAGCCGGCCGGCAATAAATCGCTCGATGCAGTTGTCGAGGAAGACGCGACCGATATGGGCTTCCGTCTTGCACTCGGCCAATTTGAAGCGAGTGTTCTGAAAGTCGAACAGCGCCTTGCCGAAAGCCGTGCGCTCTTGCGCATACTTGGTAGTGACGGCCACGGCCTCTTCTGCCATGGCGACCGCGCTTACGCCGACTGCCAGTCGCTCGTAGGGCAATTGCTCCATCATCTGGAAGAACCCCTTGCCTTCTGCGGGTCCCAGAAGATTCGAAGCCGGTATGCGTACTTCATTGAAGAAAAGCTCGCACGTGTCCTGCGCGTGCATGCCGACTTTATCGAGGGAACTTCCGACCTGGTATCCGGCAAGGTCCTTCGTCTCGACGATTACCAGGGAAATGCCCTTGGCACCGGCGACTTTGGCGTCGGTCTTCACTGCGAGACAGATAAGGCTGGCATACCAGGCGTTGGTAATGAACGTTTTCGAGCCATTGACCACATAGTGATCACCGTCGCGGTGGGCGCTGGCTTTGATGCTCTGCAAGTCGGAGCCGGCGCCAGGTTCGCTCATTGCGATTGCCCCTACCAACTCGCCGCGCGCCATTCGCGGAAGCCACTTGCGCTTCTGCTCTTCGCTGCCGTAGGCGAGGATGTAGTGCGCCACGATGCTTTGGATAATCGCACCGAACTGAACTCCCGCCCGCGCGAGTTCTTCCAAAACGACGGCTTCGTGGGCGAAGGTTCCGCCGCCACCGCCGTAAGCTTCGGGGACGTCGGGAAGCAGCAGACCGGTGGCGCCGGCTGACATCCAGGCTTCGGCATCGGGACGACGCTGTTGTCGCCAGCGGGCCTGCTGCGGAACGAATTGTTCCTGTATGAACTCGCGGACTGACTTCCGAAGAGTCCGGACCTCTTCATTCATCCAGGGAGATTGATAGTTGCCGGAGGTCATGATGTCTGATTCCCGATCACAAAGTGATGCGGGTAATCAATCCTGAAGAGCCGTGGAATGGAAGGTCTCACGTGCGGTTTGGAAATCGAGGCGCTGGCGATGTCGGTGGCACTCTGTGACTACCGCCGCTATATAACCAGGGGCCGGGGAA
>Ga0134123_10002106_pt1 | contig 13043 bp, 11 predicted proteins | sample KB303_FD_96460 | JGI IMG/M metagenome (GOLD analysis project Ga0134123, IMG submission 96460) | Terrestrial soil microbial communities without Nitrogen fertilizer from Kellogg Biological Station, Michigan, USA - KB3-0-3 | ecosystem: Environmental > Terrestrial > Soil > Unclassified ...
ATCTGGGGCGGCAACATGTACGCCGGCGGCGCCGGCGCGATCCTGCCGAACAAGATCACCTCGAAGCACAACATCCGCTACTCGCCGAAGATGAACGGCCTCGAGATCGTGAAGCGCTTCCGCGAGCAGCTCGATCGCAACGGCTACAAGGACGTCGAGCTGAAGATCATCGGCGACGTGCCGTGGTCGAAGATGGCCTACGACACCGACATCGCCCGCGCGATGACGCAGATGTACGACCAGTTCAACATCCCGCACAGCCAGCCGTCGCTGACGCCGACGATTCTCGGCGGCTACTGGCCCGCCTACCTGTTCTCGGACCAGGAGGTCGGCCAGAAGATCGCGCCGGTGTCGATGCCGATCGGCATGGGCGGCGCCGGCCACGGCGGCGGCGCGCACGCGGCCAACGAGTTCATGGTGCTCGAAGGCGCGGGCAAGGTCTACGGCTACGCGGGCGCGGAGAAGTCGCATGCGGCGATCTTCTACAACTTCGCCGGCAAGAACGGGCCGGCGCCGACGCCGGCCACGGCCACTCCGCGCAAGACCGAATGAGCTCGCACGATGAACGTCGAACGGGCAGCGAAGTCCGCCGAACGGCCGACACGGCGCTCATCGCCGCGCACGACATCACCAAGACCTACGCCATGGAGGGCGCGCCGGTGCACGCCCTCCGCGGCGTCACCCTCGACATCCGCCGGGGCGAGTTCGTCGCCGTCGTCGGGCCGTCCGGGTCCGGCAAGTCGACGTTCATGCACATCCTCGGCTGCCTCGATCGCCCGACGAGCGGACGCTACCTGCTCGACGGCCGTGACGTCTCCGACCTGTCGGACGACGAGCTGTCGGCGATTCGCAACCGCCAGATCGGGTTCGTGTTCCAGGGATTCAACCTGCTGGCGCGCACCTCCGCCGTCGAAAACGTGGAGCTGCCGCTGCTCTACGCGCACGATCGGCCGGTCTCGCCAGCCGAGCGCCGCCGCCGGGCGATGGCCGCGCTCGCCGCCGTCGGCCTGCAGGATCGGGCCGAGCACCATCCGAATCAGTTGTCGGGCGGCCAGCAGCAGCGCGTCGCCATCGCGCGCGCGCTGCTGAACGATCCGGCGATGCTCTTCGCAGACGAGCCGACCGGAAACCTCGACAGCCGCACGAGCGTCGAGGTCATGGACATCTTCCAGCGGCTCAAGGACGAGCGCGGCATTACAATCGTCCTGATCACGCACGAGCCGCAGGTCGCGGAGTACGGCTCGCGCATCATCCGCTTCAAGGACGGCCGCGTCGTGTCGGATCACCCCAACACCTCGCGCCGGGCCGCGGCCACCGAGCTCGAAGCGGTGGCGCTCGGCCCCTCCGAGGACGTGTAAAGGTGTCCACGCGCTCCACACTCTCCATCTCGCTGCGTGCGCTGCGGCGCAACCGTCTGCAGACGGTGCTGACGATCACCGGCATGACGATCGGCGTCGCGGCGGTGCTCACGATGATCGCCATCGGCAGCGGCGCCGAAACCGCGATCGAGGATCAGATCCGCGCCGCCGGCATGAACCTGATCGTCGTGACCGCCGGCAACTACAAGGTGAAGTCGACCGAGGACTTCGGCGGCGGGGCGGTCGAGCCGTCGGCGGCGCTCCGGCGAAACGACGAGCCGGTCGTGCGCGCCGCGATCTGGGTGCCGCCGACGCAGACCAAGGGGTCAGACCCCTTTTCCTTCGATCCCAGGGAAAAGGGGTCTGACCCCTTGGTTCGCGTCGCCTTTCACCCCGAAGACGACCCGATGGAGAAGCACAACCATCCGACGGCCAAGCAGCGGCTTGGCGACAGCGAAGCGGGGCTCGGATCGGCCGCCACGCTGACCGCCGCCGATGCCGAAGCGATCCGCGGGCTCGACGGCGTGCAGTATGTCGCCGAAGGGTTGCACCAGAACGTGCACGTCAAGGCCGGCGACAAGCGGTGGTTCACCCGCCTGCACGGCACCGATGAGCGGCTGCCGCTGATTCGCCGTGCGTGGACGTTCGGGAGCGGCCGCTTCTTCAGCGCCCGCGAGCAATCGCGGGCGGAACAGGTGGCCGTGCTGGGCGCGGTCGCCGCGCAGCGCGTCTTCGGCGACGCGAACGCGGTCGGCCGCGAGGTGTCGCTCTGGAATCAGCCGTTCCGCATCGTCGGCGTCGTGTCGACGACCAGCTGGATGGTGGCCCCGGCGGCCGGCGACGATCAGTTCGACGCCGTTTACATCCCGTTCAGCACCGTCCACCGGCTGCTGAACCTGTCGAAGCTGAACGACATCACGATCACCGCCGCCTCCACCGGTGACGTCAGCCGCGTGATGGGCGAGGTCACCAAGCTGCTGCGCGCCCGCCACAACATCGGCGAGGACAAGCCCGACGACTTCACGGTGACGACGCAGGCGCGCCAGGCGCTTGCGAAGGGCGGCATGCGTCCCGATGTCGCGCGCGCAGTCGTCGGCAACGTCGGGGGACTCGAAAAGGTCACCCTCGAGCAGCTCGGGAAGACGCTCGATCGCGCCACGCGGACGATGACCGCGCTCCTGGCCGGCATCGCCGCGGTCTCGCTGCTCGTCGGCGGCATCGGGATCATGAACGTCATGCTGCTGTCGGTCACCGAACGTACCCGCGAGATCGGCATCCGCCGCGCCGTCGGGGCGCGCGCGCGGGACGTCCGTTCGCAGTTCGTGATCGAGGCGGTCGCGCTGAGCCTGGCCGGCGGCATCGCCGGCGTGATCGTGGGGCTGCTGGCGGCCCGCGCCTTGTCGCAATACCTGCGATGGTCGACGACGATTTCCCCGTCGGCCGTGCTGCTGTCGGTGGGGGTCGCCGCCGCCGTGGGCATTTTCTTCGGCTGGTATCCCGCCAAGCAGGCCGCCCGCCTCGACCCGATCCAGTCGCTCCGCTACGAGTAAAAGTCCGTGGTTCGCCGATGCTGCTGACGAGCGTCCGCCTCGCAATTCGGGGCCTCAACCGAAACAAGCTGCGCACCATGCTGACGATGCTCGGGATGATCATCGGCGTGGCGGCGGTGATGACGATGGTCGCCCTCGGCAACGGCGCACAGCAAAGCGTCGAGCAGGAGGTCCGCTCCGCCGGCACCAGCCTGATCCACGTGAATGCCGGCAACTACACGCGCGGCGGCGAGGAATCGAAGATCGCGACCGGCCTCGGCTCGGCGACGACGCTGACACCCGGCGATGCCGCGGCGATCGGCCAGGGCGTCGGCGGCATCAAGGGATACGCGCCCGGCGTGAAGCTGCGCGGGTGGATCGCCTCGGGCCCGCGCCGGTTCTACGGGCAGGTGCTCGGGACCGACGTCCCGTTTGCGTCGATGTTCGGCTGGCGGTTCGTCGAGGGACGCTTTTTCGCCGCGGCTGACGTCGCCGCGCGCCGCCCGGTGGTGGTCCTCGGACGCACGGCGCGCGACCAGATCTTCGGCGCCGGCGCCGGCGCCGTCGGGCAGACGGTCGCGATCCACGGGGCGTCCTTCACCGTGGTCGGCGTCACCGATACGGCCGATCCCGATCAGATCGAGATGGCGTTCGTGCCGTTCACCGCGCTGCAGGACGCGCTCGGCATCCCCTACCTGCACACGATTACGATCGAGGCGGCACAAGCGGGAGAGGCGTCGCGTATCGCGGCGGACGTGACGGCCCTGCTGCGGTCGCGGCATGCCGAGCACATCAACGCGGCGATGCAGAAGCTTCGCCAGGGCGGGATCACCGGCAACCAGATGCCGGCGAGCGGCCTCGGCGGCATCCCCGACGATTTCACCGTGAAGACGCAGTCGCAGGAGGCGCTGACCAAAGGGCTGTACACGTCGGTGGCGGCGTTCATCCTGGCGAACATGCCGAAGGTCGACGAGGTGAACCTCGCCGAGATGAACGCGACGCTGCAGCGCGCGAGCACCACGATGACGGCGCTCCTCGCCGGCATCGCGGCCGTGTCGCTGGTGGTCGGCGGCGTCGGCATCATGAACATCATGCTGGTGGCGGTCAAGGAGCGCACGCGCGAGATCGGCGTGCGCCGCGCGGTCGGCGCGCGACGGCGCGACGTCATGCTCCAGTTCCTCGCCGAGGCGCTGACGCTCAGCGCCGTCGGCGGCGTGGTCGGCATCGCGCTCGGATTCGCGACCTCGTTCGGCATGACGCTGCTGCTCGACTGGCCGACGCGGATGTCGGCGTCGGCGGTCGGCCTGGCGTTCGGCATCTCCGCGGCGATCGGCATCTTCTTCGGCTTCTATCCGGCGCGCCTCGCGGCGCGGCTCGATCCCATCAATGCGCTTCGCTCCGAATAGACGCCGCCGGTCGCTCGTTTGGGCGATCGCGCCGGCCGTCGGCCTGATGGCATGCAGCAGGGAACCGGCCGCCGCTCCCCCGCCCGCGACCGCCGCGCCGGCGGCCGAGACGACGGCGTCAGCAGCGGGGACGCCGCCGCACGGCGACCACAACCCCCACCACGGCGGCATCGTGCTGATGAAAGGCGAGCTGCACTACGAAGTCGTGCTCGATCCGACGGGACGCGCGCATCACGTGTACTTCACGGATGCCGTGCGCGAGGAGCTGCCGGCGTCGATCGCCTCGCGCGTCGTGCTGACGATCCGCCGGCCCCTTCGACCGGGCTCAGGGCAGGCGTCGCCGGAGGAGGAGATCGCGCTGCAGATCGACGACACGGGAGAAAGCTGGATCGGCCACGGCGAGCCGGTCGCCGCGCCTGGCACCGCGACGGCGAGGGTGGCTTTCTGGATCCAGCAGGAGCAGGAGCCGTACTGGATCGACATCCCGTTCTCGGGGACCCTCCCTAAGTAACGCAGTCCTTCAGGGCTGGCCGGAACCGACAGCTCACCAATATTGTTGCCGGCTGACCTGAAATGGCACAGGGAGCGCACAGTTGAGCTCCGCACACAGGGTTCGGGCGTAGCCGGGGCAATCCATTCAACATCTTTAAACAGAGCATTTTATGGGGAGTCATCCGATCGACTGCGGTGCCGTGACCGCCCGCACACCTGAGGCATTCGAATTGCTCATTCACTAGGTGCTCGTGACGTTAATGTCCTCTCGTGTCGTAACATGTCACTCGCTGCAGGGTGCCGCCGCACGCACCATCATCCAGGCGCTCACGCGCACGATGACGGCACGTGACGGGGTCACCTCGGCGCATGCGCAGCGCGTCCAGCGTTACGCTGCCGCCCTTGCCGAGGAGGCGTGCATCCGCGACCCGCGGATGCTGGAGGCCATCGACGCGGCGGCATTGCTCCACGACATCGGCAAGCTCGGGATTCCCGATCGCCTGCTCCACAAGCCCGGACCGCTCACGGCCGAGGAATACACGCAGGTCAAGCAGCACGCCACCATCGGCGCGGACATCCTCTCAGCGATGGAGTTCCCCGGTACGCTCGCGCTGATCGTGCGCCATCACCACGAAAACTGGGACGGCACCGGCTATCCCGACGGCCTGCGCGGCGAGGCGATTCCGATCGGCGCGCGCGTGCTCGCGATCGTCGACTGCTATGACGCGCTCACGTCGGATCGGCCCTACCGCCGGTCGCTCTCGCACGCCCGCGCCGCGGCGATGATTCTCGAGCGCCGCGGGACGATGTACGAGCCGGCGATCGCGGATGCGTTTCTCCGGATGATCGACGCGCTGCGCTCCGCCATCGATGGCGCGCGCGCAGCGGCTCCTCACGCGTGGCCGCAGGCGCCACGTCTCCTGGCGAGGGTGCGATGAGCACGGTGAAAGTGGAGCAGCCAAGCTTCGCGTCGCTGCCCACTGCGACGCGTGCGTACGTCGCCTCAATCGTGGTGCTCGGCGCCGTGTGTGTCGTCGGCGCCGCGGCGAACCTGCGCTTCGCGAACCCCGGCCTGTTCATCGTCCTGCTCGGCCTGGCCATCGGCGCGTCGGCGGCGAAGATCGAGCTGCCGCTCGGCCGCAGCCATTCGAACCTGTCGCTCTCGCATGTCGTCAACTTCTGGGCGCTGTTCGCGCTCGGGCCCGCGGAAACCGTGTGCATCGCGACGCTCAGCGCCTGGGCGCAGTGCACGCTGCGCGCGGGGGCCCGCAACCCGATGCACCGGATCGTCTTCAGCATCGGATCGAATGCCTTGACCGTGGCCGCGGCCGCGATCCCGGTGGGCCTCATCATGGGCTCCGGCGCCCCGGGCATGGCCACGCTGGTTCGCACCGCCGCGGTCGTGGCGCCGCTCTACTTCTTCGTGAACACCGGTCTGGTCGCCGCGGCAATCGCGCTCTCGACCCATCAGGGGGTGATGCGCGTCTGGCAGCGCAACTTCCTGTGGAGCGCCCCGAGCTATCTGGCCGGCGCGGCGCTCGCGGCGTTCGCGACGGCGGCCTCCGCCCGCGGCTGGTTCGGCTGGCTCGCGCTGCTCGCGGTGCCGCTCTACCTGGTCTTCCGCAGCACCCACACGGTCGTCGCCCGGCTGCGCGAAGAGCAGGATGAAACGCGCCGCGCGATGGAAGTCCAGCTCGCGACCATCGAGGCGCTCGCGCTGGCGATCGAAGCCAAGGCCGGCTGCACGCCCGAGCACATCCGATCGATTCAGCAGTACGCGGCGACGCTTGCCGAAGCCGCCGGCCTGTCCGACCGCGAAGTGCAGGCGGTGCGCACCGCCGCGCTGCTCCACGACGTCGGCAACATGGCGGTGCCGGAGCACATCCTGTCGAAGCCGGACGCGCTCACCCCCGAAGAGTTCGAGCGCGTCAAGATTCACCCGCGTGTCGGCGCCGACATCCTGCGCAACGTCGCGTTTGGCGCCAATGTGAGCGAGCTGGTGCTCTGCCATCACGAGCGCTGGGACGGCCTCGGTTATCCCACGGGACTGCGCGGCGAGGACATTCCGCTCGGCGCGCGCATCCTGGCGATCGCCGACTGCTACAGCACGCTGCAGGCGGACCGTCCGTACCGCCCGGCGCGCAGCCAGGGCGAGGCGGTCGCGGTGCTCCGCGAGTTCGCCGGCACGGCGTTCGATCCGAAGCTGGTCGATCTGCTGATTGCGCGGCTGGACCTGTCAGCGGCGCCGGCGGCGGACAACACCAACGCGTGGGCCCAGCGCGAAGGACTCGGGCTGCAGGACATCGCAGGTGCGCATCGCGAGGAGCAGACGCTGTACGAGATTGCGCAGGCTCTCGGTTCGAGCCTCGGCATCGGCGACGCGATGGCGCTCATCCAGGACAAGGTCAGCAAGCTCGTGCCGTTCACGACCTGCGCGCTCTTCCTCGGCGATGACACCGACGGGTACGTCTGCCGCTACGCCCACGGACCCGGCACCGAGGCGCTGTTCAAGTGGACGCCGAAGTCGTGGAGCGAGATCGCGCTGCGGCTCCCGGCCTGCGCCGACGGACGCGACGCGCACGGCGAGGATCTGACGGCGCTGCTGCCCTGCCCGCTGATGTTCGAACGCCGCCTGATCGGCGGGCTGGTGATCTACCACACCGTGCCCGGCGGCTTCACCGACGAGCACCGGCGTGTGCTCGGCCGCGTGAGCGAGCAGGCGGCGGCGGTCATCTACAACTCGACGCGCTTCGAGCAGACCGAGCACGAATCGCACACCGATCCGCTGACCTCGCTGCCCAACCGGCGCTCGCTCGACCGCCAGTTCGAGGCCGGGCTGGTCCGCGCCGAGCGCGGCCAGGGCAGCTGCAGCGTCGTCGTCCTCGACCTCGATCGGCTCAAGGAGATCAACGACACGTACGGCCACGAGGCCGGCGACCGGGCGCTGCGCGCCGTCGGCAGCACGCTGCGAGCGACGGTACGCCAGAACGATCTCTGCGCGCGATTTGCCGGCGACGAGTTCATCGTCGTCCTGTGGGACTGCAGCCCCGAGCACGAAGCGCGGCGGGTGCTCGAGCTCCAGACCGCGGTCGGCGCGTACCCGTTCGAGCCCCGGCCGGGCGTTCGCGTCTCGCTCTCGATCAGCGCCGGCGCATCACGGTTCCCGATGGACGGCACCACCTTCGACGAGCTGATGGCTGCCGCCGACGAGAAGATGTACCACGATAAAGCCGGCCGCCGCTCGCGCAGTACCAGCCGGCATATCGTGAATCGCAGCGAGCGCGCCTGACGCGGTTTTGATGGCTGTAGCGCGGCGGGGCTGAAAGCCCCGCCTACATCCCGAGGACGCGGCCTGAAAGGGCCGCGCCACACATAACTTGATCAGACCGTCGCGACTGCCGGCGCCGTTCGCCTGAGCGCGAGGTTCGCGACGCCGCCAATCACCCCGATCGCCAGGACGCTCCAGGTCAGCGCCGGCGTCCACAGCGGCGTCAGGCCGAGCGCCGCGTCGAGCGAGATCGCGCCCGGTCCGGTCAACGCGAGCGCGGCGGCGAACGCGCCGTACAACAGCGGCAGCTCGATCCCGTTCGACATCGCGAACAGCCCGTGCGGCCAGTGGACGCTGACGGCCGCGACAAACATCACCGCCACGACCAGCGCAGCGGCGAACGGGTGCAGCAGCCCGAGGGCGATGAGCACCCCGCCGCCGACCTCGCTGACCGCGGCGGCCGCGGCGAAGAGCCGGCCCGGGCGGAACCCGAGGCCTTCGAAGAATCCTCCCGTGCCCTCGAGGCCGTAGCCCCCGAACCAGCCGAAGAGCTTCTGCGACCCGTGCGCGGCCATCAAGACCCCCAGCGTCAGCCGGGCCAGCAACAATCCTGCGTCCATGACTCCAACTCCTTTGCCTCGCGACGCCCCTGCGGCGTCAACGACAGTGACTATATAAAATATAGCTACTACCTGTCCAGTAGTTGCTTGCGGTCTCGCCGCCGTCGCGGTAACCTGAGAGGGTCGACTATGAAACGCGCGGCCGTCCATCCCCCGGAGCTCTGCGCCCGCTTCCACCGCGCCAGCGAGCTGATCGGCCGCCGCTGGACCGGCGCGATCATCTTCGTGCTGCTCAAGTCGCGGTGCCGGTTCGCCACGCTGCGCGATGCCATCCCCGACATCACCGATCGCATGCTCAGCGATCGCCTTCAGGAGCTCGAGCAGGAAGGCATCCTCGAGCGAACGGTCATCCCGGACACGCCGGTCCGGGTGGAATATGCGCTGACCAAGAAGGGCCGGGCCCTCGGCTCGGCCGTCGACGCGATCGTCGACTGGGCGCACAAGTGGACCGAACTCGAGGCGGCGGAGAAGCCGGCGAAACCAGAGCGCGCCCGTCGCGCGGCCTCTGGCCGATAGGCTGGCGCCCGGCGGAAAGCCGCCAGATCACGACGACCAACGCAGAACTCGCGGAACCCGCAGAAAATGTTCTGTTGTGCCTCGCGTCTCTCTGCGTGTTCTGCGAATTCTGCGTTTGCCGTCGTCATCTGACGATCACGACCTTGACCGGCAGGTTCATGAACCTTCCGAGCCGCTCTGCGGCCGCGGCCAGCGCGCGCGTGCCGGATGCCGTCAGCCGTGTATACGGCGTCACCTCGACCGCCACCGCATCACGGCTCGCCGTCCGCCGCCACGAGCCGGCGAGCCTGCCGTTGACGACCAGCGAATGCGAGAACACGTCAGACCGTCGGGCGGCGCTGCCCCTTGGCGTACCCACGACCGGTTCGCGATCCTTGTAGGCGATCAAATACTCGTCGTAGTTCGGCAGCAGGTGGGCTGACGGGCTTGCCGGGGGCACCCTGGCTCGGCCGGGCACGAACCAATAGGATCGATCGTCGATCGTGGTCTCCGCGAGCGAGCTCATGGCTATCCCGGCTCGAGCTTCGCGCGCGGTGAGCCCGGACCACCAGACGTAGTCGCGCAGCGTCGCCGGCCCGTGACTGGCGAAATAGCGCCTCGTCAGCTCGGCCAGCGCTTCGTCGCGCGGCAACACCTTCGCCCGCGGCGCCCGCTCCTCGAGCAGCGCATACGTGAACTGCTTGCCGCGCCTGGCCCCGCTGCAGATCACCGCGTCGAGCTCCGCGTGCATCATCACGTGCGCCAGGCGGGGACCATCCGCCTGAACACCCGCACGCTGAAGGACCTTCGCAAGTTCCAGGCGCGTCAACTGCCTGCCGCCGGCGAGCGCGCGCTCGAGCGCAGCGCGACTGCGTGCGATCACGGCGGCGTCGAGCTCAAACGTTCGATACGCGTACGCGTTGACGGCGTGCACGCGCGGCGCGCTCAGCGCCAGCATCCACCGGATGTCCGCCGGGGCGATGAAATGCCAGGTCGGGCGCAGGATATGTGTACGGAGGATCGCGCCTTCGTCGAACGCCTGCTCCACGGCGGCGTCGGTCAGTCCCTTCGCCCGCAGCCCCAGCGCCCACTTCGCGCCCGCGTAGTCCTGCGCCTGCGCAGCGCCAAGCGACGCGACCACCTCGCCCGGCGTGCGCAGCCTGGACACGGCCAGCGACTGATTGCGCAGCCGTTCGCGCACCAGGGGAAACGGCGCAGCGGTCACGCCGGCAGTATACCGAGCTTGATCAGCTACACTCTGGCCGCAGAGTGGCCGAAGGTTCGTTGTCCCGTCCACAGTCCGCTTCGACCCGGGCCATGCCGGCGGCGCGTCTCTACTACGGCTGGACGGTCATGCTCGTCGCCGCCGCGGCGATGGTCGGCACGCTCCCGGGCCGCACCCAGGGGCTCGGCCTCATCACCGAGCCGCTGCTCGCCGACCTCCATCTCGATCGCCTCGCGTATGCGGAGCTCAATCTCTGGGCGACACTGCTCGGATCGGCAGGCGCCATCGGCATCGGCCACCTGATCGATCGATTCGGCAGCCGTCTGGTCCTGACGACCGTGGCCGTCGCGCTCGGGCTCGTCGTCTGCGCCATGAGCCAGACGACGACGTTCGCCGGGCTGGCGGTGTGGATCACGCTCACCCGCGCCCTGGGCCAGAGCGCGCTGTCGGTCGTGAGCCTCGCGATTGTCGGCCAATGGTTCGTGCGGCGGATCGACACCGCCATGGCGGTCTACAGCGTCGTCATGAGCATCGGCTTCATGATGGCGTTCCCCCTCGTCGGGTCGATCGTGCAGCAGCGGGGCTGGCGTGTCGCCTGGCTATCGATCGGCGTCGCCCTCGTCCTCGTGCTTGCGCCGCTTGCCTGGATCATCGTCCGTCGTGGCCCCGAGGCCGTCGGCCTGCAGACCGACGGCGAGCGCGCGCCGACGTCATCCCCCGCTCGCCACGACGTGGCCCCTGCGCCGGCCCTCGAGGGGTATCTGTGGACCGCCGCCCTCGCCACGCCGGCGTTCTGGATCTTCGCCATCGGCACTGCGCTCTACGGGCTCGTCGCCTCGGGGATCGGCCTGTTCAACGAATCGATCCTCGCGCAGCGGGGGTTCGGCGCCGAGGTCTACTACCAGACGCTCGTGGTCACGGCGCTGACCGCGCTCGTCGGAAACTTCCTCGGCGGCTGGGTGGCGGTCCGCGCGCCGCTCGGACGGCTGATGGCCGTCGCGCTGCTGGTCCTCAGCCTGGGGCTCGTCGTGCTGCCGCACGTGTCGACGCGGCCGCAGGTGATGGCGTGGGCCACGGCGATGGGATTCGGCGGCGGCCTCGTCATGGTGCTCTTCTTCAGCGTGTGGCCGCGGCTGTTCGGGCGGCGTCACCTCGGCCGCATCCAGGGCGCCGCGCAGGCGCTGACCGTCGTCGCCTCGGCGGTCGGCCCGCTGCTGCTCGCCTGGTGCGTGGATCGGACCGGCAGCTATGCGGTGATGTTCCGGCTGCTCGCGGCGGTGATCGCGGCGGTGGCGGCGGCGGCGCTGGTGGCGCCGCTGCCGCGCCCGATCCGTTGATACCTTGACAGTCGACAACCGGAGGGCTATCGTGTTGTCGAACATCAAGGTATCAGAGGCCCGCCGCCCATGCCCGTGTCGAAAGCCGATCTCCTCCAGGGAACGCTCGATCTCCTGATTCTCAAGACGCTCGCGCTCGGCCCGCTCCACGGCTGGGCGGTCTCGAAGCGGATCCAGCAGATGTCGAAGGACATCCTCACCGTCAATCAGGGCTCGCTCTACCCCGCGCTCTATCGGCTCGAAGATCGCGGCTGGATCGCCGGCGCCGAAGGCGAGTCGGCGGAGGGCCGCCGCATCAAGCTGTACAAGCTGACCGCGGCCGGCCGGCGGCAGCTGGCCGACGAGCTCGACACCTGGAAGTCCTTCTCGGCCGGCATCAACCGCGTCATCAAGGCCGTGTGACGAACGAAGCCGGATCCGCGCGCCGCTGGATGCGGCGCCTTCGACTCCTTCTCCGCCGCGACGCGGTCGAGCAGTCGATGGACGCCGAGATGCGCTATCACCTCGAGTGCGAGGCGGCGGAATACGTCCGGCAGGGCAGCGCGCCGGACGAAGCGCGGCGCAGGGCGGCGCGGGAGTTCGGCGGACTCGAGGCGCTCAAGGAAGACGCGCGCGACGCGCGCGGCGGCCGCCCGCTCGAGGACCTCGTCCTCGATCTGCGGTACGCGGCACGCGTCCTTCGGCACAACCCCGGGTTCACGATCGCCGCGGTGCTGACGTTTGCGCTCGGCATCGGCGCCGCGAGCGCCATCTTCAGCGTCGTCTACGGCGTCCTCGTGCGTCCATTGCCGTACGCCCACGCCGACCGCCTCGTGGTCCTGTGGGAGCGGCATCTCCCGAGAAGCAAGGACCAGAACGTCGTGTCGGTCGACAACTTCGAGGCGTGGCGCGACAGCGCTCGCGCGTTCGACGGCATGGTGGCGGTGGTGCCGAGGCCCGTGACCCTCATCGAAGGCGGAGCGCCGGAACGTGTCACGGGCGCCGAGATCTCGCCCGGGTACTTCGACCTCCTCGGGGTGGCGCCGGCGCGCGGCCGCGAGTTCACGAGCGCCGACGCGGCGCCGGGCGCCGCGGACGTCGTGATCCTGAGCGACGGGTACTGGCGCCGCCGCTTCGGCGGCGATCCGTCGGTGGTCGGCCGCGCCCTGTCGGTCGGCGGCAGGCCCCACACCATCGTCGGCATCATGCCGAACGTCGAGCCGCCGCGCTTCGGCTGGCTCGGCGAGCAGCCGCTGTGGTTTCCGTTCGTGGCCACGAACGAGAATCGCGCGTGGGGACGCTTCCTTCTGGTCATCGCCCGGCTGCGTCCGGAG
>Ga0134123_10002109_pt1 | contig 13041 bp, 9 predicted proteins | sample KB303_FD_96460 | JGI IMG/M metagenome (GOLD analysis project Ga0134123, IMG submission 96460) | Terrestrial soil microbial communities without Nitrogen fertilizer from Kellogg Biological Station, Michigan, USA - KB3-0-3 | ecosystem: Environmental > Terrestrial > Soil > Unclassified ...
ACTCTACCAGCGCATCAAGACGATCCCGCTTGCGTTTCAGCCGGGGGAGAAGTGGAGTTACAGCAACCTTGCGTACGTGATGCTCGGGATACTGATTCACAAAGTGAGTGGCAAGTTCTATGGCGATTTTCTCCAGGAGCGAATTTTCAAACCGCTTGGAATGACGACAGCGCGCGTGATCAATGAAGACGACATCGTGCCGAATCGTGCCGCGGGTTATCGCGTCGTCAACGGTCAAATAAAAAACCAGACCTGGGTGTCGCCGAGCTTGAATACAACCGCTGACGGTGCGTTGTACATGACGATCTACGATATGGCGAAGTGGGATGCCGCACTCTACACAGAGAAGCTGCTCAAGAAATCGTCACTCGAGCAGATGTGGACGCCCGTGAAGTTGAACGACGGCAAGACCCATCCCTACGGTTTCGGCTGGGGACTCGGCGAAGTTCGCGGCCATCGAATCATCGAACACGGCGGTGCATGGCAGGGATTCAAAGCCCAGATTTCGCGTTACGTCGACGACAAGACGACTATAATCCTCTTTGCCAACCAGATCCGCGCGAACCAAACAAAGCTCGCCCACGGCGTCGCCGCGATCATCAACCCCGACCTGGCTCAATGATCTTTTGAGCTTTTTGTGCTTTTGTGGTCAGAATTCAGCAGTAAAGGGGTTGTCATGAGCAAGGATCAGAAAACGATAATGGTGGTGGAGGATTATGACGACACCCGGTTGCTGCTGAAGAAAGGACTCGAGGGGCTCGGGTACAGCGTGCTCGAGGCGAGCAACGGGCAGGAAGCCGTGGAAGTTGCTGGGCGTGAAAATCCGGATCTCATTCTCATGGATCTCGATCTCCCGATTCTCGACGGCATAGCCGCAACACAGTGCATACGACAGGATGCCAATCTCGAGGGCGTACCCATCATCGCAGTGACTGCATATCCATTGTCGTTCACGCACGTCAAGGCGTTTGCCAAAGGCTGCAACGAATACATGTCGAAGCCGATCGACATGACTGAGCTCGCTAACCTGGTGAACCGCTATCTCAGTCCGTAGGTCGTAATCAAAAGACAAACTGCGCTATGATGAGCGCGCCCACAATTGAAAGGCGAAACTCACTATGTTTTCCTCAGGCCGTCAGGCCGTCGCCTGCATTCTCCTACTCTTGAGCACCGCAGTCTGCGCGCAGTCGCAGAGTGCCGTCGATAAAACGCAAAACTCCAGCATCAGCGGCAAAGTCACGTTCAAAGGCAAAGGTATTTCCGGCATCGCGGTTGGTTTACAGATACGAGAGACTATGCGCTCAGAAAACACGCGACTCAGAGCCGTCACTGACGACGAAGGAAAATATCGCATCGCGAATGTGCCACCGGGCAGTTATGACGTGATCGTTTCCGCGGTGCTTTACGTCGCGACCACTACAAGACAGTCGCTTATCGTCGGCAAGAGCGAAGCGGTCGAGAATGTTGACTTCGCTTTAACTCGCGGTGGAGTGATTACGGGCAAGGTTACTGACTCCGAAGGTCGTCCGTTAATTGAAGAAGAAGTTCAGATCGTAGCGGCTAACAAGGACTCTGCAAACTTCAGTCAATCCATTCGCACAGACGATCGAGGCATTTATCGAGCCTTTGCAATTCCGCCCGGCAAGTACACGGTTTACGCGGGGAAAGAGGAATACAACTCATTTGGTGGTCCATGGGATAGGGCCGGTTACCAGCGCGCCTTCTACTCTGATGGTCCTGACGCCGCAAAGCCAACCGCGATCGAAGTGAGTGAAGGAAGTGAGGCGACGAATATCGACATAACGCTGACTCGCTCGCTAGTTAAGTATTCCGCTTATGGTCGCGTCGTCGATGGCGAGACCGGCCAGCCGATGCCGAATGTACGTTACGGTGCTCAGATGTTCGTCAACGAAAACAACAGCTACTCGAGCACCTATGGAGTTGTTACGAATAAAGACGGTGAGTTCAGGCTCGATAATCTTTCACCCGGAAAATATGCCGTGTATGTCGAACCGCCGGGTGACGCGGACTGGGGCGCAGCAGCAGCACGTTTTGAAGTCGTCGATCAAGACGTCGAAGATCTGGTAGTCAAGACGTACAAAGGAGGAAGCGCTTCCGGAGTGATTGTCTTTGAAGGTGGAGAGATCAAGACGATTCAAGCAAGTCTTGCTAAAGCGCAAATCTACGCACACGTTTCGACGCAACCGGGTAGACGCTCGAACTCGGCCACGGTCAACCCTGACGGCAGCTTTCAGCTAAGAGGTTTAGGCGGAGGGCTGCTGCAACTTTGGATATCACTTCCAGAGCGAGTTCAAATTGTGCGCATCGAGCGAGACGGCGTTGCGTACTCGAGGGGTGTGCCGATCAAAGAGCACGAGCACATAACAGGTTTACGAATCGTGCTCAACCGCGCCGACGGAACAATTCGCGGGGTGGTCAAGCTCGAAACAGGTGCGCCACCTGCGGGAGCACAATTTTATGTCTCGCTGAAGAGATTGGGTGAAGACAACAGCTACTCGACTTACGAAGGTGTGCAGGTTGATGCTCGCGGTCAGTTCATGGCGTCCGGGCTTCTGCCGGGCACGTACGAGTTGAACGCTGCGATCGCATCCGGTGAAGTCAACAGCAGGACGCCTCGAGCGACGCAGCAAGTGGTGGTCAGCAATGGTTCGGTGACTAACGTCGAGCTCACACTGCAACCGCAAACAGTTCCGGGCAGACCGTAGCTTCATGATGAGAGCTGAAATCAATCATCGTGTTGTCGGAAGTTTCCTGATCCTTGTGTGCGTATCACTTTGCGCGCTTGCGCAAACACCACAGCCAACCGCAGCCACTGACTCACGCGAACGGCCCAGGACTGGAGCCATCACCGGCCGAGTGGTTAACGACAGCGGACAACCACTTCCTAATGTGGCAGTTTACGTGCGATCGCCAGGAGCCAGAGGAGCAGGTCAGGTTGCCGCTTCAAACCGAGAAGGGTTTTTCAAGCTGACTGGTCTTGAGCCTCTGTCCTACGAGGTCATTGCGACACTTCCTGGTTACACATCCAAACCTCGCGAATCGGCGAGTGGAACTCCGCCTCAATATCGGATTGGTGATTCGGTGACACTGGTGTTGGTAAAGGGTGGAGTTATTGCGGGAACTGTTACAAGGCCCAACGGCGATCCAGTCGTCGGAATCGCCGTGCGCGTTCGAATGATACGCGATTACGACGATCGTCCCGTCACCAACCCGGGCGCGACTCTGGAGCGAACTACTGACGATCGAGGCGTGTATCGAATTTATGGCTTGCCGGCAGGCACGTACATCGTGGTCGCCGATGGCACGAACGATAATTCGGGTACTGGCGTCAACGCATTTGCCGGCGAGGTACCAACATATGCGCCGTCGACGAACCGTGAAACGGCAGCGGAGATCACAGTGCGCGCCGGTGAAGAAGCCAGCAACGTCGACATCCGTTATCGCGGTGAGCGCGGCAGGACCATCAGTGGCATCGTTAGTGGATTATCCGCCGATCAGAGGTTTTCTGTGGTCCTACATTCGGTCGTAACCCGGGAGCAGGAATGGACGGTTTTCTCTCAAGAGGGCAGTAGGGAATTTGTGTTCGAAGGCATCCCGGATGGAGATTACTACGTCATCGCGATCTCTTATTTGAAGGACGGCGAACGGGGCATGTCGAATTCGAGAGTGCTGAACGTGCGCGGCGATCTTGCCGGACTTGAATTATCGCCCTTGCCTTTGGCTTCAATTAGCGGGCGCGTTCTATTCGAAGATTCAAAAGCGCCGGAGTGCACCGATAAGCGGCGCCCTGTGTTTTCAGAGACTTTCGTTTCCGCGTGGCACAGGGACACGCCGGCTGCCAGGAAACAGGCGCCACTCGTCTGGTCCATGGGCGTGCCGGTGAGTGCTAACGAGCAGGGGAATCTAACGCTGCGAACTCTTGCGCCAAGCGATTATTACTTCGCCGTGCGGTTCTCAGCGAAAGACTGGTACGTTCAATCGATCACCTTCGCGCGCCCGCCGGCGCAAGTTGACGCGACGCGGACCTGGACCACTGTGAAGGCGGGCGATCGACTTTCGGGATTGACGGTGACACTTGCGCAAGGCGGTGCGTCCCTTTACGGACAAGTCGCGCTCGGCGAAGGTGAAGTGCTTCCGGACAAACTCGTCGTGTATCTTGTTCCTGTTGAACGTGAAAAGTCGGAGGACGTGTTGCGCTACTTTGCGGTTGCCGTGACTCCGGATGGAAAGATTACGCTGAACAATGTTGCGCCGGGGCGTTACTGGGTCCTCGCTCAGTCGGGGAGTGACGATGCTCAGTCGCCGTTGAATAGAGTTCGTGTGCCGGATGCGACAGAGAAGCGGGTGAGTTTGCGTCGCGCTGCTGAAGCTGCAAAGAATGAGATCGAGCTCAAGCCTTGCCAGCACATCACAGGTTTTCGATTACCGTTGTAGGGACCACAAAAGCACAAAAGAAACAAAATGTGATTTGTCTCTTTTGTGCTTCTTTGTGGCAAAGGTGAGGCTTATTTACGACGCCGAGTGGCTGCGCGAGCGCGCAACTGGCGAACCTGTCGTTTCAATTCAACGATCTCCTTCTGCTGCTCCTTGATCGCGTTGAGCATGGACCAGATGATGGGATCGCTCTTCACCATCAAGAAACCGCTGCTGTCGGTGGTAACGGCCTCGGGAATCACCTGCTGCACTTCCTGTGCGGAAAAGCCGACGTGTTCACCTTCCGACACGAGACCCAGGGCATTGTCCGGCTTGTATTCGTAACGCAGTGGCTGCAAGCGCATCACGGCACTTAGCCCGCTGTTGTACGTTCCACGGATTTTCTTCAAACGATTGTCCGAGAATACGTCCCAGGTTCCGCCACCGGTTTTGCCCGCGGTTCCGTTAACCGAAAGCTTTTGAGTTGGAGCATTCGTTCCAATGCCGATGTTACCACCGGTCATGGTCATCACCGCCGTCGACGGGTTGAATACGAAGTCGAAGAAACCGAGTCTGTCCTGGTTGACATCAGAATCAGCGTTCAGGCCGATCAGAAACTTCACGGCGCCGTTAGTGCCGTAGTTGAGGAGCGCGTAATTGCCTGCGGTGTTGGCAGTGCGATCGACAAAGATCTGCGAGTTTTGCGCCGAGACGTGAAGCTTCTTCGCCGGGCTAGCCGTGCCGATACCGACGTCGCCATTTGCAGAGATGTCTATCGAGCTGGTTGGTGCGCCTGGCCTGATGCGAAACGGCAGACGTGAACCGCTTGTAACATCACGAACAAAGAAGTTGGCTTCGTTCGCGCCGATGTCCCACGTCTGCGCCGTGAAGCCGCCCGAATTGTTTTGTTCGAGGCGAATCGCCGGCGTGTCAGTCGTGTTTGCGTGGACGTCCAATACTGGTGTTGCGGTACCGATACCGACATTCCCGCCGCTGCTGACGCGTAATGAATTCGCCGGAGCACCGGCGTCTACCTCAAACACAATCGTTCCCGTTTCGGAATTACCTGTCGCGCCCTGATCTACGAACGCGAGGAAATTCCCGCCCCCGTTTGCAGAACTGTTGGCCCTGATTTGCCAGTTATTTGACGCAAAGCCAGCACTTGTACTCGTGTCGTCAAACTGGATGCGCGTGTTGTTCTCTTTCACTCTGATCGTGTCAAAACCAAAGACTTCGCCGTTAACGCAATCCAGACCCGAGCAGGTGCTTCCCTGGACGATCAGATCGTCTGCGATCACGAAGTCGAACATCATGAAGCGTGGGTGATGTCTTTGAACTTTGTAGCCGGAACCAGTGCGACCTGAAGAAGCGACGGGAACAGCCACAGGTTGAGCCTGTTGTGCCGGTTGAGCCGGTGCGTTAACTGCGACGCTTTTGTCGTCAGTGTCATTGGATACCACGATCGAGCCATTGACGACGGAAAACGATCCCGCTTGGACCGCGGGGTTTTTAGGGAGGACGCCTCGCCGTTTCAAATCTCGTTGCAACTCATCCGAAGTGCCCTTCTCGCGCGCGGCTTTTAATTCTTCCCTGACGCTTGAGGAAAGGATCGGCGAAAGACGTAGCTGGTAGCTGTACTCGCCGTCGGGATATTTCTCTCGTGTGTCACCGAGCCGGAATTCGGGAGAGACGCCGGCTTTGTATTCTTTACTGTAGACGCGGCCGTCGGGAGCCAGCACTGACAAAGTAACAGTGTCATATTCAGCTTTCACATCGAAGCGAACACTCGATCCGAGACTGGTGACTGAAGCAAAGTCTTTATCACCTTGGGCCATCACTAAAACGTTGAAACAACTAACGACGAACAGAATGCCTAACATGGAGGGTAGGTGCTTAAGATTTTTCATTGAAAACCTTTCTTGTCCGGCGAAGGCTGCCGGTTAGTAAAAAGTGGGCAAGGGACTCTCTAGCGGGGGAAGAGAGGGACCTTAGATACGCGAGGTTCACGCAGAACAGGTGCATATAGCCACCATACTGTTCGGAAGTCAAGAATTTCTTGTTAGCGATTGTTGCTCGGGCGCGGGTCGGTAATGTGTAGTCGACTTCTACGCAGGGGCGACCCAAAGGGCTGCCCCTACAATGGCTTTCGTTCAGCCAAAAGCTTACCTTCTGGTGCGCAATCAACTAAATAAGTTGAATCGACGCGGGAACTGGCGCATACTGCGGCCACCACTCTCCCGGAGGCCACATGAAGACATTTCTGTTTGTTTCACTTCTGGTCAGTCTCCTGAGCTCATTTCAAATTGCGACCACTGATAGCTCGCCGATGACGGTGTCGAATTTCAAGTGGTCCCGTGCACGACAAAAGACCGAGGTCCCTGAAGTTGAAGGTTCAGCTCCGGCGCAAGCGATGATTCCTCAAAACCGGAACTTCGCTCGAAATGCGCGCGTGAACGATCCGCAGGGAGTGAGAGATCCGAACCAGGACACACTCGACGGTCGCCGCGCCGCTTTGGAAAAGAGTGTTGCCGAGTCAAGAGCCCCGAAGGCGAGAGTCATGGATGGTTACACCTACCGGATCAAGGTCCAGAATTCGAGTCCGAAGATAGTTGAGATTGTGTTCTGGGAGTATCGGTTCATGGACCCCGCGAATCCTGATCTCATCGCGCGTCGACAGTTTCTCTGCGGCGTGAGCATTCCTGCCGGCAAAGGCAAGGATCTGGAAGCGTTCAGTCTTGCTGGTCCAAGTGACGTCGTCGACGTAAAGACCTTGGCGGACGACGCGAAGAATCCTTTCAAAGAAGACGTTCTCATCAATCGCGTGGAATTTTCCGACGGTTCCATATGGCAAAGAAAAGATTGGAACCTCGCCGAAGTGAAGGTGAGTTTCGATCGTGTACTTCGTGAGCAATGGGTTCCGGGAACGTGCAAAGGTCTGTAACCAACCAATGGAACCGGCTGAGAACCGCAAGCCGACTATTCTAATAATTGACGACGAAGAGCAGATCAGGAGCCTGCTCGTCGATCTCCTTGGCGATAACTATCACTGTTCCGACGCAGGCTCCGCTGAAGAAGCACTCGCCGCGCTTTCTCAAGACACGTTTGACCTCGTAATCAGCGACATCGACATGGGCGGGATGAGCGGGCTCGAGCTCGTCCCGCATGTACACTCGCTGTCGCCCGACACGGTCGTGGTGATGATCAGCGGAAACCACGACATCGAGTTTGCGATCAGAGCACTGCGCGTCGGAGCTTTCGATTACATCTCAAAGCCGATCGACCTGCGACACGTCGAAGCCTCGGTCGAACGTGCACTCAATCATCACAGCCTGCTCAAAGAGAAGCGTCAGTACAAGGAACAACTCGAGAGTCTGCTGGAGCAGCGGACAGCGGAAGTCGACTGGCTCGCTTATTACGACACAGTCACGCAGCTTCCGAATCGTGCTCTGTTCGAAGACCGACTCACTCAAGCAGTCGCGATTGCGCGTGCGAAGAACCAGTCGCTGGGTGTGCTGTTTATTTCACTCGACCAGTTCAAGAAAGTGAACGACTCCCTGGGCCATGGGCCAGGCGACAGTTTGCTCAAAGAGTTTGCCGAACGTTTGAAAAGCTGCATCAGCAAGTCTGACACCGTGGCGAGGTTTGGGAATGATGAGTTTGCGTTGCTGCGGACTCAAATCAACGGAACGAAGGACGTGATCGAGACGATCGGCTCGTTGTCGCAGGTATTGAAGTTTTCGTTTGACCTTACGGGGCACGAACTGTTCGCGACGGCGAGTGTCGGAGTCAGCCTGTTTCCACTCGATGGCGAAGATTCCCAAACGCTGCTGAAGAACGCGGGCGCAGCGCTTTACAAAGCGAAGAAATCGGGCGGCGCCAATTACCAGTTCTACACCGCAGACATGCACGAGCTCGCCGCCAGCCGGCTCGCGCTCGAGACCAATCTGCGCCGCGCTATTCAGAACGAAGAGTTTCTGGTCCACTATCAGCCGCGAGTCGTCGTCGATTCACTGGCGATTACGGGCGTCGAAGCGTTAGTGCGCTGGCAGCATCCGCAACTCGGTCTGGTCGCGCCGTCGGAGTTTATTCCGCTGGCGGAGGATACGGGGCTGATCGTGCCGATCGGAGAGTGGGTGATGCGCACTGCGTGTTTGCAGGGCCGGCGCTGGCGTGAACAGGGGTTTGCTCCGATCCAGATCGCGGTCAATATTTGCGGGCGTCAGTTTCACGATCAGGACTTGTCGCAAACCGTGATCGAGATTCTTGAAGAAACGGGCTTCCCATCGCAAAACCTTGAATTGGAACTGACCGAAAGCTCGGTGATGCAGAACGCCGATTTCGCTTCGAGCGTGCTCACTCGTTTGAAGAGCATGGGTATCAAGATCTCGATCGATGACTTCGGCACGGGCTTCTCATCACTTGCTTCGCTGAAGCGACTGCCGATCGACAACCTGAAGATCGATCGGACGTTTGTGCGCGATGCAACGACTGACACAGACGACGGCGCCCTCGTGATGGCGATCATCACGCTTGCACACAACTTGCGATTGAAAGTGATTGCTGAGGGTGTAGAGACAGAGGAGCAACTGCGATTTCTACAGTTGCTCCGCTGTGACGAAGTACAAGGTTATTTGTTCAGCCGGCCCTTGCCGGCAGAAGCGCTGGCGTCAAAACTTTCTATTCCACAAGAACCACAAAAAATACAGAAGTAGTTTTGTGTTTTCGTGATCTACTGCCGGTATTCAAACCGCGCCACGTCCGACTCACCAAGAATCACGATATCGCCGGTATTCAAGGGAGCCTCAGTCACACGCGCCGCCTTCGGATCGTTAACAAACGTGCCGTTGCGCGAGTTCTGATCGGTGATCACGACGCGTCCGTTCTTCACACCGATCCACACGTGGCGTTTCGAGATCCTCGGATCTGCAACGACGATCTGCGAACTTCCGCCGTCACGTCCGATGAAGTCGCCTTCGGCTTTGATCTCAAACTCCTGTCCCGACAGCGGTCCTGAAGTAAACGTTATCGATCCATAGTTCACTTTGAACCTGCCATCCTCAGTGATGGCAACTGTTCTCGAAAGATCGACGGTCATTCCCTGATCGCCGCCGGCAACTTGTGGAATGGGCGGCGACATGGGTTTAGCTGCCGGGCTTGGCGCTGGTTTGGCTACTGCCGGCGAAGGTGAATACGCTGCTGGAACAGGCGCCGGCGCAGGCGCATGACGCGGTTTATCTCCTCCGGGACCTGCCGGAACTGCTTTCTTTTTGCGACGCTTCGCAATCAGAATCCCGGCGACGATTATGATTATCAACCCCACGAGCAGGATCAGGACAACCGCGATCACGGCAACGACCCAAAGCGGAAAACTCGATTTCTCTTTTCCTTCTGCCTTTGCCTGCTGGCTGCTTTGGACGAGCCGATCGACTTCCGAGTGCTGCGGAAACATTCGCTTCACTTCCTCAAACTTCGGAATCGCCGACGAGTAGTACCCGTCCCAGTAGTAACCCAAACCCTCTCGAAACAACGTGTCAGTCGGGCCTTCAACGTTCGACGCGCCCGCACTCTTCACATATTCCATCACCGTGTTCGACGGGACGATGAACGAGAACCCTGACACCTCCTGGCCATTGACCGTGTCGCCGCGAAAAGTGAGCAAGCCGATAACTTCGCTTTGATCATTCAAGACTGGACCACCCGAGTTGCCGTGCGTCGCCGGCGCGCTCGTCTGCAGAATCGGCGCTCCGCTGCTCGCCGTTTTGCGCGCGGAGATCTTGCCGTCGTTGATCGTTGCTTCGAGTGCAGACTTGCTGCTGAGCAGTCCGGAGTTGAACGTGTCGGCTGCGCCTGGATAACCGATGACGGTTACGTGATCCTGAAGCTGGACCTTTTCGGAGTCCGCGAGTTTAAGAATCGGAGCGTTCTTGACCTCAATCTTGATGATCGCGACGTCTTTACCCTGATCGTTTCCTTCACCCGTTGGCGCACCATACTGCTTGATTTCGAAAGGGAACCCGCTGCCGTCAGGAATGATTACGTGATGGAAGAGCTGGAAGCCCGTCAGATTGCTGTAGCGATCGAGCTGTTGAATATCTGAACGGCTGAAAGTTCTCGGATCGCGGTTGAGCTGCTGCGCGATTTGCTGAACCATTTGATAGAACAACGTCTCCTTCATTTTCTGATCGCCCTCTTTTGTGGACGAGACGACGTGCGCGTTGGTGGCGATGTAGCCGTTGGAGCTAATGAAGAAGCCGGAGCCGAGACTGATTGAAGAAACGTTGTATGAGCGAGGCTGATCGTTTGGGAGTTGAAGCACGAACTGACCAGCGGCGCCATCCACGATGCGAACCACTGCGGGCTTGCTGTACATCGCGAGGCGCTCGCCGTCCGTAACCGCGTGGACGACGAAAGTGCTTTGGAAGGGAAGCAATGTAGCGATGAGAAAGAACGCGCCTGTTGCAACAAAAACCAGTCTGCGCATAAAGAAAGGGCTCCTTGGGGATTGAAGATAGGTCAAAGATGTGTTCGCAAGTATGCCACAAAGAGTCACAAAAAAGACAATCTCTTAACTAAATCGTTTTACCGTTCGCATAAAACCATCTGGCACGTTGGTTGCTCGCTTGCGATACAGGTTTTACTTAGTTAGGAGGATAGAAAGCGTGACGAAAAAGATTTGCCTGCTGACGATACTTTTGCTGGCGGCTGTTGGCGTCGGATGCAACTACACGCCCAATGAAACCGCACAAAGTAACGTCAATGCCACTGCCAGTCAGAGTCCAACGACATCGCCGGGCCCCGACAATTCAGAAATCACTACCAGCGTGTCCGCCGATGGCACACGAACCGAAACCAGAGTCTTTCGTAACAACCCGCGCGTCTCGAAAGTCGTAGTCACAACTCGCAAGGATGGAACGAAAACCGTGACGGCGACTAACGCGAAGGGCGAAGACCACGTCGTGAAGAACGTTGAAAACGCGCTCGAAGCCACAGGTGACGCGATTGCCGACGGCGCTGGATTCCTCGCCGACAAGAGCGAGGACGTAGCCGGCGAGGTCGGTGACAAAGCTGAAGACGTAGGCGACAAGGCTGTCAGCACCAGCAAGAAAATAGGATCGAAGACAGTTTCAGGAGCGAAGAAAGTTGGCTCAGAAACAAAGAAGGCAGTAAAGAAAGTCATTCCGTAGCGGAACCTCTGTGCCTCTGTGGTGAACTTTCCTGAGCAATGATTAACCACAGAGGCACAGAGACACAGAGGCCGCACAAAGGCACAGAGGAGCGTATCCTCTGTGTTTTTTGTGCTTCTTTCTGGCTATACTTATGCCCGGCAAGGAGGCTGACCGTTATGGCTGACACTTCGAGGTTTACGATCATTTGCCCGTGTTGCGAATCGACGCTGATGATCGACGCGCAGACCGGCGCTCTCATCTCCCATGAAGAAAAACAAAAGCCGCTCGCGTCGTTTGACGAGATGGTGAAAGGTCTCGACAAGCAGAAGCAGATGCGGGAACAGATCTTCGCCCAGGAGTTGAGTTCGATGAAGGATCGCGATCGCATTCTCGAAGAGAAGTTTCAGGAAGCAATGAAGCGCGCTGACAAGGATAAAGGGAAGCCGTACAGGAATCCGTTGGATATTGATTAGTTTGGCGTTTTAGGTCTTAGGTCTTTGGTCTTTGCCTTTGATACCAACTAAGACCCAAGACCAAAGACCCAAGACCAAAGACCCAACCCCTTGCTTGCTGGAGATACCTTAATGCATCGCTTTTCACTCCGCTTACTCCTCAGCGTTACTCTTCTTACAACTCTCCAATTCAGTGGCATCGCACAAACGCGAATGCCGCAGCTCAAGTACACCGATCGGACGCTGGCGAACGGGCTTCGTGTGCTGAGCGCGGCCGATCGTTCGAGTCCGACCGTGGCGATTCAGGTGTGGTATCACGTCGGTTCGAAGGACGATCCGCAGAGTCGCAGCGGGTTTGCGCATCTGTTCGAACACATCATGTTCAAGAGTACGAAGAACATGAAGTCGGAGATGATGGATCGACTGACTGAGGACGTCGGCGGCTTCAACAATGCGTTTACTGCCGACGACGTCACCGTCTATTTCGAAGTGGTGCCGTCGAACTATCTCGAAACGCTGATCTGGGCGGAGGCAGATCGACTTTCCGGTTTGAATGTTGACGATGCGAACTTCAAGTCTGAGCGTGATGTGGTGAAGGAGGAGTTCAGGCAAGGGGTGCTTGCGCCGCCGTACGGACGGTTTGAGTATTTGCTGCAGGAAAAGTCATTCCTCGAACATCCGTACAAGCGGCCGACGATCGGGAGCATCGAGGATCTCGATGCGGCGTCGCTCGCCGACGTGCAAGAGTTTCATAAGACTTACTATCGTCCGGACAACGCGACGCTGGTCGTCGTCGGTGATTTCGATCAAGCGCAGCTCGATGCATGGGTTGATAAGTACTTTGCGCCGATTGCCAAACCAGCGAAGCCGCTGCCGCGCGTGCAGGTGAAGGAACCGGCGCGTAAGAGTGAAATCCGTTTGACTGAGTATGGTAAGAACGATCTGCCCGCGGTTGGGCTGACGTTTCTGACGCCGCGTCAGGCCGATGC
>Ga0134123_10002111_pt1 | contig 13034 bp, 10 predicted proteins | sample KB303_FD_96460 | JGI IMG/M metagenome (GOLD analysis project Ga0134123, IMG submission 96460) | Terrestrial soil microbial communities without Nitrogen fertilizer from Kellogg Biological Station, Michigan, USA - KB3-0-3 | ecosystem: Environmental > Terrestrial > Soil > Unclassified ...
GGTCCGAGGCGAGGAGATCTTGCTTTCAGCGAGGAGCGACCGTGCGTTAGTGGTCATGGCGAAAGCACCAAAGCCGGGCGTGGTCAAAACCCGCTTGTTTACGAGCCTTTCTCCTGAGACTGTGACCGATTTGTATAGCTGCCTGCTCGACGACACGCTCGCTCTCGCGCGGTCATTGAGCGATGTGGACGTTTCCATCATGTGCCCCGCTGCGGACCTACCTAGCCTCAAGCGGGTGGCAGGTGAGCAGATCAGTGTTGTTGCGCAGGAAGGTGAGGGTCTTGCAGCCGGGCTTACTTCGGTTTTTACCCATTTCCCGCAGGATCATCGACGCACAATTGCCTTCAACAGTGACAGCCCGCACCTGCCGCGTTCTGTTCTCGAAGAGGCATTCGAATTGCTTGCCTTACATGATCTGGTCATCGGCCCCACGCACGACGGTGGGTACTATCTAGTTGGCGCAAAAGCTTCTCACACCACGCTTTTCGCAAACGACGGAATGGGAACGAGCAGCGCGCTTGAAAGACTTCTATCGCGGGCGCAAACTCTCAAGCTATCCGTTGGTTTCGCTGCGCCTTTTTACGATATCGATGTAGAGGACGACCTGATTCGCTTAGCGGCTGAGTTGCTGGGGACTCCAGAAAAAGCGCCACGCACGGCGGGGTGGCTGAAGGAACGGAAGTTTGCGGCAAGACGAACCCCGGGAGAACCGTGAAGGTTACTTGCGAGCCAAGAGTCTACACAATGGGCGCAATCCTATGTCTAGCGCTCGTTATCTGCTCGCGCAACTTCGGCGATCGCGGGGGGGCGCATTTCATGGCGTCCTTGACGCTCGCGGGGGCCGCTTACCTCTTCGCGATCCGTGAATTCTTTACCACGCCAATCCTTCCCAAGCGCGTTGTCGTCTTCGGACTGGTCGTGGCGGCATTTTGGCACATTGAGTTTCTCCGACTGCCGGCGGGAGTCGATGACGACATTCATCGCTACGTTTGGGACGGGCGCCTGCAAAGGCTAGCTCATAACCCCTATCTTGTGATTCCCAGAGACCCTGCCGCCCAGGGACTACACACATTCGAAACCCGCAACTTGAACAACTCAGATCTGCCAAGCCCATATCCGCCGGGGGCGCAGCTGTTCTTCCGCGCCGTCACCGCGATTCACGAATCTACACAGGCGCTGAAGGTGGCATTTGCTGTTTGCAACCTCACGATTGTTCTCTTGTTGCTCGATCTCTTTCGCAGGCTCAGACAACCGGCTCACCTGGTTCTGGTGTTCGCCTGGAACCCATTGTTGGCGATTGAGGCGTCGGGAAGCGGGCATATTGACATTCTTGGCGCTCTGTTACTGGTGATATCCGCCGCCGCACTCGCGCGCCGATGGCGGACGACTGCTGCCGTCTCATTGGCTCTGGCGATCGCAGTGAAGTTCCTGCCAATCGTGCTCATACCCGTTTACTGGAAGAGAGTTCGCATTCGCGACGTGGCGCTTGCCGCACTGGTTGTCGCGCTTCTGTACGTGCCATTTCTCAATAACGGCCGCATTCCGCTCGGCTCGCTCGGTTCTTACGTGCGCGGGTTTCGCTTTAATGGACCGATTTTCGCCGTTCTAGAAGGAGTAGCGCCTGCATGGGCGTTAGCTGGTTTCGCGGTGCTGGCCGGATTGACGACGGCGACCTGGTTGCGAAGAAAGTCGTCGGACTGGTCTCCGCAGGCATTTGCTTGGCCGATGGCGGTATCGCTTGTTTGTGCCCCCGTCGTATTTCCTTGGTATCTACTTTGGTTTCTGCCATTTCTGACTTCGCCATCGCTACTGCTGATCCTGATCTGGACCGTGAGCATTATTCCCACCTACATTATGTGGCACATGCGCGCGGTCAGCGGAGTGTGGGGTGCCCTCCCGTCCTGGTCGATGATGCTGGAATATGGAATCGTGGCAGCGGCTGCCGGATGGATCGCCTTGGGTCGATTTATCCAAGCACGACAACGCACAAGTTCTGTATCCGGAACTCCTAACTTGTCATCCAAGAGCGCATCCGTACAATTCACCGAGGAGGAACGTTCATGACAAGTGCGAGCCGACTCCATGGGATCCGCCTTATAGCATTTAGCCTGATTTTGATTCTCTCTTCCCTTGCTGCGGCGCAGCAGCGGGATCCGATTATCGAAAAGATCGCCAAAGCCTACGGCCTCGATTCGTATGACAAGATCGAAGCGATCCGTTACACCTGGGGTATAGACATTCCCGGATTGTTCAAAGCCACGCACAAATGGGAGTGGGAGCCAAAGACCGGCAAAATTTCCTTTGAAACTACCGATAAGGAAGGCAAACCGGTCAAAGTCAGCTACGACAGCTCTCAGCTCAACAGCCAGTCCGACCAGGTGAAGAATGAGGTTGAGCCGGCCTTCGTTAACGACAATTATTGGCTTCTATTTCCGCTCCATGCTTACTGGGACAAGAGCGCGACGATCACCAATCAAGGCATGCAGAAGCTGCCCATTGGCCCTGGTTCAGCCACTCTAGTCTCGGTGAAGTATCCCGCAGAAGCCGGCGGTTATACGCCCGGAGACACCTGGGATTTGTACGTTGGTAAAGACTATCGCGTCGTGCAATTCGTCTATCATCGGGGCGGGCCAAAGAAGCCGAGTCTGGTCACCGCAACTTGGGCGGGCTACAAAAAGGCCGGCCCACTACTTATCTCAACTGAGCACCGTGGCAAAGCAGACGACAAGCCCCTACACCTTTGGATTTCGAACGTGGCGGTCAAACTAGCGGGATCGAACAAATGGATTCCTGCGCAGTAAGAACGAGAAGGTATGTTCGGAAGATTCTTTGTCGATGAAGGCAAACATCGAGCTGGATATTGGGCGAAAGACTTTCGCATCTGGCCTACTGCCTGAGCTGATCTCTGTGCTGCGCCGCAGCCGGCCCGGCGATCTGGTCGCGTTGATCGGCGAGGACGAGAGTATTGGGCCTGAGCTCGAAACCTGGTGCCGATTCACCGGGAGTCCACTGCTGGCGACTACGGTCGAAAAAGGGCGTCCGCGGTGGGTTTTCCGGTGCGGCCCGGGTACATTGCCCGCCGAAGACAGGCGACCAGTTGGCTCCCGGCTTTGGCTCTACACGAATTTCCACTGCAACCTAGCTTGCGACTACTGTTGTGTGCGTTCATCGCCCAATGTACCCCGACGAGAACTGGGACTTGCGCGCGTGCAGCGAATCGCTCGTGAAGCGAAAAAACTCGGGGTAAAAGAGATCTTCGTAACCGGAGGAGAGCCGTTTCTGTTGGAAGACATCGATAAGATTCTGCTGGCTTGCTCTTCAGCCGCTCCAACTACGGTGCTCACCAATGGAATGCTATTTGTCGGGCGGCGAGCGGAAAGCCTGCGAGCGCTGCCCCGCGATGGGGTTGTGCTGCAAATCAGCTTGGATAGCCCGACGCCCGAGCGGCACGACCAACATCGCGGTGCCGGATCATGGGCACGGGCCAGAGACGGCATTCGACATGCGCGCAGAGACGGCTTTCGAGTTCGCCTGGCAGCAACCGTTTCGAGCGACGCCGAGGCCGAGGAGTTTCGAACTTTCCTCGATCAGGAGAAGATCGCGCCAGAAGATCGAGTCATTCGCCGGATCGTCTTACGTGGAGCTGCCAGCGAGGGGGTCGCCCTCAGTCGAGCCGATCTGGTCCCGGAAGTCACGATTACAGCTGAAGGCGTATTCTGGCATCCTGTTGGAGCGGAAGATGCCGATCTGCTTGTGACGCGCGACATTTTCCCTCTCGCCGAGTCTTTTGCTGCCGTACGCCGCGCCTTCGACCGCGAAGGCGAACACTCGAACAAGCTGGCAAGAATCTTTAACTGCGCGTGACCATTGCTCAGGCTCCTGGATCAAAGAGCAGATCATTGTCTGAGTAGTGCGCAGCTTTCAACCTTTCCAGCAGTTTTGCGTGGATTGGGACGACCTCCGTGTTGATCCCATGAGGAACTCCTGATTATCCAGACCGCTTAGGCTGACTTGGCCAGGATCGGCTCGAAAAATCCCTGTTCTGCGGCGGCTTGCCGCAATTCACCGTAACCATCGAGGTGAGGTGCAAGCCAACGCTTCAGTCCTTCGGCCTCGAGGACCGAACGATGGACGGGGTTGTCGTAACTCATAGCTAAGAGCGCTTGGACAAACCGGCGTTCCTGTTCGCGGTCAAGGTCAGGCCTCGCCGTGAACATGCAGTGGTTGTAAGCCGGTGACGACCATATCTCACGAAGGCCGCCTTCGGGCACCAGGTGCTCGCCACGCACAGTATTCCAAAAAGGGCTGCCGATAGCGCCTGCGTCGGCTCGCCCATCTAGCACCGCGCGCACGACCTCGACTTCACTAGTGCCGGTATCGCCATGTTTGCCCACGTCGCTGTCAAAACGCAGTGCCCTGTAATCCCGCCCCTCTCGCATTCCTTCTTGCTCCAGATAGTAAACGGGAAGAATCGCGGCGTGTCCACTGTCGCGGCTGCCGAGTGCAAGCGTGCGGTTCTTCAAATCGGCGAGAGAGTTAATGGGGCCGCCGGTGGGCGCGACGATTTTGGTCATCCACCCGAGATCGGTGTCACGCATGGCAATTGCCCGGCAGGCGTGGCCGCTCCACTCATCGGATTGCAAGTAGGCGAGGTTCGTGTTCCAGGCGATGTCGATGCGGGGTACGTTCTCGCCCGGGTTCGCGAGAAGCGCAAGCACCTGCGCCTCGTAGCTTTGAAATAGCACGACCTCAACGGGAAGATGTGCTTCCTCGTGGAGATACGTCCGCATCCCTTCCCAAATCGTTACCACTTTCGGATTGTAGGCAACCGCGCCGAGCCAGAGTGTTTTGGTCATAGGTCCCTATGGGTCATCCAGTTGTTTTCAGACGAACGACAATTCCACACACATCGCAAGAGGCGGCTGGGTGCCCGCTTCAAAAGAGTGGCATTCCCAGTAACGACTTGCCGATGAACTCGCGTAGGACATCGCCTGTCGGCGCCATTACAGCACCCGCGTGGGCGTCGCGGAACAATCGTTCGATGTTCAAATGCTTTGAGAACGCTGCGCCCCCGCAAGTCCGCATCGCCGTTGAGGTCACCATGATCGCCACATCGCCTGCAGCAGCTTTCGTCTCGAGCACGCGCAGCGTGCTTGTTTCGCGTGGCTCTTCAAGATGATCGATCAAATCATCGATGCGCGAAGCGAGGCCGTCGGTCTCGATCTGCATGGCGGCTAGCTGAGCACGTAGAGTGGGTAAGCTCTCGCCAAGGCTCAAGCCGAGATGCTCGAACTTCGCGTTCTTAAGGTGCGATGTAGTACCCGCGACTGCCGCCCGACACAAGCCGAGAGCCACCGCTGCTGTTCCTAGGCTGAACATCGGCAGCACTACGTTTAGCATGGCAGGGAAGCCTGCGCCATCATCCGTGAGCTGAAACGAAACCGGCACTTCGCAGTCATCGAGGGCAACCGGCGCTGACGCGTTAGCCCGCAAGCCAAGGCCGTCCCAGGGGCCTGCAACCGTCAGGCCGTGTGTCTCCGCAGCAAGCAGATACAGGGTCGAATCGGTTGGACCCTTAGCCTCAGGCGAAAGTGTGGAGACCACATAGCTTTGCGCGTGGCCAGCGCTAGTGACCCACGACTTCCTCGCGGTAATGTGGACGCTTCCGCCATTCCGCTGTGCACGGGAGATCGGCGTCCAGAAATGACTGCGCGAGCCAGCTTCACTGAAAGCAAGCGTGGACAAATGGCGGCCCGCCCCAATTTCCTTTAATACTGGCGTGGTCGCCTCGGTCATGCCTGGCCGCGCTGCCAAAATGCAAGCTGTGCCAAGAACATGCATTAGGTAGACCATCGCAACCGAAGCGTCTGACTCAGCGAGCGCTGCGGTTACTCCGGCAAACGCACGGGGACCCAATCCCGAACCGCCAAACTCCCTGGGCAGCAGCAACGCAAGCAGTCCACTCTGACCAAGCGACTCCACAGCTTCGGTAGGGAATCGTCCCGCCTTGTCGTTTTGCGTTGCAGATGGGGCCAGTACGGAGCAACCAATCTCGTGTGCCTTTGATACGGCTACGTCGTGATTCATGAGAACACCGCCACGAATCCCTTGGATCGAAGGATTGTCGCTGAGGATGCTGGCCGGGTCAAGTTGCTGCCCTATGAGAGACTGTTTAAATTTCCCTCGTCGCCGCGAAAATCAGCACCGTTGTGGTGCAGCGGAGCGTATTCATGGCGCGGGAGTTTACCCATCGTCCCATAACCTTCGGATCGTGTGACCGTCGGGCAAAATTACTTGGCCGTGAAGGCGCGTATTGAATTTGGCGTCAGCACGGTCAACTCGCCGTAAGTCTCCTTCTTTATCGTGCCCCGAAGTTTGGTCGCGTGGTCCATCATCCAAAGCTCCGGGATGATCTCGCCTACGAGTTTCCCGTGGCAAAACAGGCGAACGACAGAACTCTCAGAAACAACGATCCCTACTGCATTGGTCACGGCGCTCATGTTCGCTGCCGCAAGATGCCTGCTGCCGAGACCCAAAGGCACATCAACGTTCGACGCGAGCGCATCGAGATAACGGCACGCGGCGAGAACTACGCCCTCGCGGCTAATCACGAATGCTCCGTCGAGTTGGGCAAGCTCCTTGATCGTTCCGCGTAGATTCGGATCGCTCAGGTGGCGGAGTGGTTCTGGATGCCCACTCAGAGGGTCAAGAATTAATGAACGCGACTTGGTCAGTACAGCCTGTTCATCACCAAGGGTGAACAGCGTGCCGATGCGGCGCCCCTCCCTCCCTTCGCGCGCGATCTCGACTGCAAGCTCAATGGCGGTTTCGAGGACTTCAGGGTCATATCCCGTGATTTGACAAAGGATGCTTTCAAACATGGCTAATAGTTTAGCTGCTGGGCAGTCGATCCAGCATTCGCTTTAAGCGACTCTCGATACTTCGCGCTCCTCAGGCTGGCGAACCGGCGATGCCTTTCGTCTGGAGAGAGATTTCAACAAGGTCTTAACGATTACGTAAAGCACGGGAATAAAGAACAAGTTCAGAACGGTGGAGAACAACATTCCGCCAACGATGGCGGTCCCAACCGAGTGCCTGCCGATCTTCCCGGCTCCAGATGCAAAATATAGTGGAAGCACACCAAGGATGAAGGCGAACGAAGTCATGAGAATCGGGCGCAAGCGAAGCTCGGCGGCTTCGATCGCGGCGTTGATGATCGTGCGGCCCTGCTGCAATAGTTGCTCGGCGAATTCGACGATCAGAATGGAGTTTTTCGCAGACAAGCCGATCAACATGACCAAGCCGATTTGGACATAGACGTTGTCCACCAGACCGCGTGCAGAAATGAACAGCAGGGCGCCCAACACCGCCATAGGGACAGCCAAAAGGATGATGAAAGGCAGCACGAAGCTCTCATATTGTGCGGAGAGAGTGAGATAAACCACCAACAGACCGAGGGCAAAGATTATGATTGCCTTGCCGCCGGCCTCAACCTCTTCTAGCGCCAGACCGGACCAATTGAACGACATCCCTTGCGACATGTTTTGCTTAGCCAGTTCCTCCATCGCCTGCAATCCCTGGCTCGAACTGTAGCCCGGAGCTGGAGCGCCATCGATCTCCGCCGAGCGGAACAGGTTGAAGTGATTGATGACCTGTGGACCTGACGTGTCCTTCAGCGAAACAATGTTTCCGAGCGGCACTAACCCGTTCGTGTCAGAGCGAACGTAGTACTGTCGCAGGTCACGCGCATTCATGCGGAACGGCTGGTCAGCCTGAACGTAGACACGATAGGAACGATTGTTGAAATCGAAATCGTTCACATACTCTGATCCCATGTAGACACCGAGCGCCTGAGTGACCTGGTTGATCGGCACCGCCATGGCTTTCGCCTTCTCGCGGTCGATTTGGACCAACTGTTGAGGATCGTTTGCCGTAAAGCTGGTAAACAGTCCGGTCAGGCTAGGTCGCCCATGGCTGGCAGCGACAATCTTATGTGCAACGGTGTCGAGATCCTGCAGAGTGTTCCGCCCTAAGTCCTGCAACTGGAACTGGAACCCGCCGAAACTTCCGATGCCGTTCACCGCTGGCGGCTCAAAGGCCACAACGATCGCACCGGGAATAGCGAACAGTTTCGGAGATACACGAGCGACGATATCGCTGGCACCGTGGCCTGCGCCCCGGCGATCATCAATTGGCTTCAGGGGAGCGAAAACTAACCCATAGTTCGGCGAGCTCCCCCCAGAAAGGGAAAATCCGGGAACGGCAAAGGTTCCGAAGACATCTGGGTCGGCACGAAGGATCTGCTCGGCCTGTCTCGCGACGTTGGTCGTATAAGACAACGACGCTCCCGGGGGTGCCTGAACGACCACAATGAAATAATTTTGGTCTTCCTGTGGAACGAATCCTGTGGGAACATGCCGGTACATGTAAGCAGTGGCCGCCAGACCGGCGAGAAACAGTACGATCATCGCGTAGCGATACTTGAGCACGCGGCAGATGGCTTTGCCGTATCCCGTGGCAGTCCCGCGAATCCCTGCCTCGACGCCTCGCACGAACTTCTCATACCCGCGGGTGAGCCATCCGATGCGTGTCCACGAGAAAAGCGAATACTTGTATTCCTCGCCGCGAAGCAGAAGTGCTGCCAACGCCGGCGAGAGCGTTAATGCGTTAAACAACGAGATCGCGATCGAGAAAGCAATGGTCAACGAGAATTGCCGGTACAGAATGCCGGTTGTGCCGGGGAAAAACGATACCGGCACGAAGACAGAAATCAGTACGAGGGAGGTCGCGACGACGGCACTCGCTACTTCAGCCATCGCGACCGACGTGGCAGTGTGGGAATCCGTATGGTCTGCATCGATGTGGCGCTGCGCATTTTCAATGACAACGATTGCGTCATCGACAACCAGTCCGGTCGCTAGAGTGATTCCGAATAGAGTTAGAGAATTAATGGAAAACCCAAACATCTTCACGAAGGCAAATGTTCCGATGAGGGAGACGGGAATCGTGACGGCGGGAATAATTGTCGCGCGCCAATCTAGCAAGAAAAGAAAGATAACGATGATGACGATCAGGATTGCTTCTTCGAGGGTAGTGACCACCTCCTTTACCGAGTCGCCAACCACGGTTGTGGTATCGAACGCGATCACATACTTCATTCCAGGTGGGAACGATTTCGAGAGTTCCTCGAGCTCCGCTTTGGCAGCCCGGTCGACGTCGAGCGCATTCGCATTGGAGAGCTGCTGAACGCCGATGCCGATTGCTTCGTGTCCGCTGTACATTAGGTTGGTGTCGTAACTCTCGGCGCCGATCTCAGCCCGAGCAACGTCCTTGACCTGCACAATGCCGTTGGGCGTGTTCTTAAGGATGATCCTTTCGAATTCTCTCGGGTCAGAGAGCCTACCTACGACTCGCAATGCAATTTGAAAACTCTGTGTCGAATCGGCGGGCGGGCGACCAAGCTGCCCCGCCGGAATTTCAACGTTTTGCTCCTGCAACGCGGAGATCACGTCCGCAGCGGTGAGCTGGCGCGCGGCGAGCCTCGTGGGATCCAGCCAGATTCGCATTGCGTATTTACGTTCGCCGAAAATGAGAACATCACCCACTCCCGGAATCCGCTTCAGCGCGTCCCTCACATATACATCGAGGTAGTTAGAAATGTACTGGTTCGAGAGGCTGTTGTCGGGCGAGAAAAACCCGGCTGCGAAAACAAAATTCGGGTTCGCCTTCGTGATCGTGACACCGGTGTTTTTGATTTCCTGCGGCAAGCGACCTTGCGCGGTTGCCACCCGGTTCTGCACGTCAACCGCGGCGACGTTCAGATCGTAGCCAGTGCGAAAAACAACATTGATCGTGCTGGTGCCATCATTCGAGCTAGTCGAAGTCATATAGTGCATGCCCTCGACGCCGTTAATCTGTTGCTCAAGCGGATCGGTTACGGCTGACTCAACCACGCTTGCGTTTGCGCCTACGTAGTTGCTGGAAACCGTGACCTGCGGCGGCGCAAGGTTTGGATATAGCGAAATCGGGAGCGTAGGAATCGATACCGCTCCTGCCAAAATAATCAGGAGCGCGCAAACCGTAGCAAAAATCGGTCGTCGGATAAAAAAATCAACCAAGTTGCACCTGTGCAATCTGCGGGGACTACGTCTTCGCCCGCGAACGCAATGAAGTTGGTTTGTTAGCTAATGGGACGAACCGGGACTCCGTCCACCAAGAACTGAATGCCTGAAATGATAACTTTGTCCCCGGCCTTCAACCCATCGCTGACCGCATAATCATTTCCTATGGTGTCCCCCAGCGAAACGGCCCTCTGCTTGGCGACTGCCCCATCGCCCGATGACTCGGCGATATAGACGAACGCCTGTCCTCCGATTCGGGTAACGGCAAGCACGGGCACCGTGGGTGCCGGGGATGTGCTCCATACCACGCGCGCCTTCACCAGCTGTGAATTTCGAAATCGATCGAGTGGCGCGTGTACGGGCGCCTTCACCAGAACGCCTTGAAGAGCGTTATCGACCTGCTGCGAAATGAAATCGATCTTGGTCGTCTCGAGCGATCGGCCACTGCTTGTGATGATTTGCATGGGAAGCCCCATACGAATTTCAGAGGCACGCTCGGTGGGTATATAAAGGTACGCTTCGAGCTCGGCATTCTCGTCGACTGTGGTCAGCAGGGTTTGTGGCGATACATAGTCCCCCACGTGCACGGGCACATCGCCGATAATCCCGCTGAATGGAGCGGTCAAGTTGTAATAGGCGAGCTGACGTTCCTGCGTGATCCGCGCTGCTCTCGCCGAGTCCAGATCAGCCTTCGAGTTCTCAAAAGCCTGGACCGCGTAGTCATATTCCTGTTTGCTGGTCACGCCTCCTTCAAACAACCTCTTCTGGCGCCCCACCTCGGTTTGGTTGTAGTCGAAGACTGCTTTCTTTTGTGCTTCCGTGCTGCGTTGTTGATCAACGGTGGCTTGCTGCTTGAGCGGATCAATAGTCATTAATACCTGACCGACACGGACGCGGTCCCCGGACTTGACCAATATTCGAGTAAGGGTGCCATCCACTTGAGGCTGAATGCTTGCGGACCGGCGCGACTTTATTGTGGCAACGTATTCGTCAGTGCGGGGCACGGGTGAAAGGTCGATTGATTGGACTTTCACCGGCAAAGCTTGCGGAGCGGGCCGCTTTGCCTCCGTCTTTCCACACCCGGAGGAAAATCCGAGGGCGAGGCCAATAACAAGAATCAATGGGATCGTTGCGAGTAGGTTGAACCGAGTCATATAAGTGTCCTTCGGGCAACTGCTCATGGACAGAAGATGCTGCGTCGTTTTGCTGAGATTCAAAACATAATGGGGGTGGGCAAGAAAGCAATCGAGATGAACGGGGACGAAAGATCGCGAAAAGGAGTGATGCCACGCCGCCTGGCGATTTGCCTCTCCTGGATGTGGCGTAGGCCCGAGAGCAACCTTCTGACCTACCTTGCTGGCAACTCCGCCGCATCCAGATTGCCTATTGCGTCATCCTCTATAAGTAACTCGGAGGCTATTCATGAAGAACCGCTTAACGATAGTCGGCCTTGGTGGCTCACTGGCGAAACGCTCCAACAGCCTGGCCGCGCTGAAGATCGCATTAGAGGGGGCGACAGAAACGGGTGCTCAAATCGAGCTCTTTAACATTCGCGAGCTAGCAATCCCGATGTACGAGCCCGGTAGTCAAAATCCTCCTGATTCTGTGCTACAGATGGCGAACGCGATGTACAACGCCGATGGGCTGATCTGGAGCAGCCCGATGTACCACGGCACTATCAGTGGTTCGTTTAAGAATTCCCTCGACTGGTTGCAGATACTTGGCAATCGCCAGCCGTCATATCTGACCGATAAAGTTGTCGGTCTGATCAGCACTGCTGGCGGAGTGCAGGGCCTACAGGCGGTGAACACTATGGAGTTCGTCGTGCGCGCACTGCGCGGATGGGCTGTGCCGCTCGTGCTCCCGATAGCGCAGGCGTGGAAGGCTTTCGACGAGCAAGGTAAGCCCATAGATCCAACTCTGACTGAGCAGCTGCGAGCATTGGGCCGGGAAGTGGCGCGAGGTTCTTGTCAGTTTGCGCTGACTCCGCCGACCAAAGCTGATGCAGCCGCGGCCGAAGCAGCAATTTTGCCCGAGAGCGATGCTGAGGCGAAGAAGGGCGCTAATGCAGTGCAGGGACGCGCCTTTACTAAACGGAGGTGATTTTTAGAACTGCAATGCTTTTAATCCTGAGCAGGGTGCGTACTTTCTGGGCATTCGCTTCCTGAGAGGCGAACCGTTGAAACTTGATAGGGCTGACCAGCTTTTGGCCAGTCGCCCCGGCAGCCAGTGCCCGATTCTCGATTCAGCGGGTTCAAGTAACGGTAGAATTCCCGCCACCAGCACGCCGGCTGATTTTCGATGGTTCGTAATTGGAATCGTCTGGTCGTTCCCACTTCCCAGAAGCGACTCCGGATGCGTGACGTTGCTTGTTACAGCCCGGCAGAGTGCAAGACTAAGAGTAACCGAGCTTCAGGTCGCCTACCTGCTTCTGAAGTTGATGCACTTTTCACTGATCTTTAAATTCCCTTTGACCACCTAGAAACTCGTTTGTTGGTAGGTTCTCCGGTCGGGCTTTTTCAGGGGACGCCCGCAACTCCAACCTACGTTAAAAGGTGAATAATTTATGAAACGCAAGACGCTTTTGACGCTGCTTTCAGTAGCTACGTTGACCGGGAGCATTTTCGCAGCTGAGGGTGCAGTCCCCCAAGGTGTGCAACACCTGAACCACGTCTTTGTCATCGTAATGGAAAATCACGGTTATTCGCAGCTCATTGGCAATCGAAACGCTCCCTTTACGAATCAATACGCGAAGCAAGCGAACTCAGCCCTCAATTACTTTGCCATCGCGCACCCGAGCTTGACCAACTATCTTGAAATCGTGGGCGGATCTAACTTCGGTGTGCGGAGCGACAATAACCCCGATTGGCACAATGCGACTTGCATGACCAATCTTTCCACTGCAACGGTCAA
>Ga0134123_10002112_pt1 | contig 13034 bp, 26 predicted proteins | sample KB303_FD_96460 | JGI IMG/M metagenome (GOLD analysis project Ga0134123, IMG submission 96460) | Terrestrial soil microbial communities without Nitrogen fertilizer from Kellogg Biological Station, Michigan, USA - KB3-0-3 | ecosystem: Environmental > Terrestrial > Soil > Unclassified ...
CTCCGCATCACCAGGCCCTACACCACCATCAACTACATCTTCATCATCACCGCTTACTTGTTCTGCTAAAGCGTTTTGATCTTCGTCCATGATTTTACTTCTCCATCTCGGCATCTTCTTGACACCGGAAGTCATTCGGTTGACTCTTTACCCTAGACCATACGGTTGGCCTGAAACCCTGAGAGAATCCTTCTCTCGTGTAATATCAGTATAGACCCTAATATAGGTACTTCAACCCCATATGTACGACCCATGAAAATATTTATTTCTGATGTGGATTGTTATGCTTATGAATATCATTCAATACAGCAGCAATCTTAGAAGAGAAATCCTTCTCTGCTTTATCTGCATCAAGGAATAGTTTTCCATGCTCAATTCTAATTTTTTGCTTCTCAAGACCCATTTTTTCTTTCATTTCTTGAGCTTTTAGAATCATTTCTGCTTGTTCAAGCATATGTTTCTCTTTGCGAATTTTTAATTCTTCTGCCCTTTCCAGTAATTGTTGTTCTTCGAGATGCATTTTTTGCTCATTCATCATCATTTGCTGTTGTTGTTGCTTCATTTGAGCTTGCATCATCTGCTCTTGTGGGGATGGCGGTTGAGGAGGCAATTGTTTTCCTTCCTCCTCTGCAATAATTTGAGGTGGAACAAGAGTTTTAAATCGTGCTGCAATTTGTGGCATGTATTGAACATCTAAGTTCTTCGCCCAAAGGTCGGCAATAAGAGGGAATGTTTGAGGATTAGCAGCGATTGTTTGCTGGAAGAACTCTAAAGCGATGTCTTTTTGTACAGCAAAACTTGGTCCAGTATCAATTTCAACATCATAATCACCACCATCAAGCTCATTCTCTCTAATTGGTTTTCCATCTTCAGACTCGCCTACCAACTTATTTAAAGTAATTGATTCCGTGCGACCATCAGCCTTTGATATCACCATGTGACGCTCATGCTCTCCAGCAATAACAGGCAATAAATCAAGCACTACACGACCACCTTGTTCAACGGCCTGATTAAGGTTATCAAACCACACATAAGCTGACATTGACCCTTCAAGTTTACGCTCACGTCGTGCTTTACCCGACATGTCACGCCCTTGAAGAGCTTCTGTTTCTGAGAATCCAAGAATCTCTCTTATATCCTGACAACCACGCTGATATTGCTGTAAAAGAGAGGGAGATATTTCCCATGGTTGCATCTTTTGTGGCATTGCACCTGTTTTTTGGTCTGGTTTTGCAATCAAAATACCGTTTTGTAACTCAGGATTACGCCACATTTGTTCATTACCAAGAATATTATCAGGTGTTCCCATCCATTGCTCACGCCTACGATTCTTCACTTCAGCAGCAATTTCTGAGCCCACATAGTTCACGAACTTCTGTGCATCTTTTGCTTCATGTATAAATGAACGGGTATATTGTTGTCCATTAATGAAGTTTGAATCTCCATCAACAAAAATAAGAGGTAAATATTTAGATGGCCAATCAGTAAATTCTATAATTTGATTCTGAGTTAACACGTATTGTCTTATTTTATAATCCTTGCTCATTCTCTCACCAGTTACGGTAGGAATGCTTTTACGAATAATATCCCCAACTACTTCAGAGGAATCGGCCAAAGCATTTTGCATTATAATTTCATCTTGCATGCCTTCCCATTCGTCTTCGGTCACGCTTCTACCATCTGACAAAAGATAAATCTTAATAGGATACCATTCTTTTCTGCTGTACTTGCACACGACGATTGTGTCTCGAGTTTCCCATTGAAAATCCAGCAATGAACGTGGATCGGAGTAGGATACTGGGTTCATCACATGAGGAAATGTTGCGTAAAATTCTTCTTTTGTGTACACATATTGTCTTGCACAGAAATTACCATCCCCTTTATGAGGCTTCATAGCCGTAGGGTCAAATGAAGTTCTGGTAACATCAGGAATAATCTCGTATCGAACAACTTGATTAAATGATTTTGGGCTTTCATATTCAAGACATATTTCAAAAGCACCATAACCCATCATAAGAGCTTGCTTGAATGCTGTTTGATAAACCAAGTCATTCTGTGATTGATATGATATAGTGCGCACTAAGTCTGCACGTAAATCTATTTGCTTTTGAGTTGACTTGCCTGTTATCGAGCGCACCATTAAGTCTGGTTTATTCTTACGTTGCTCACCTACTACTTTCTTGGTTGTGTCATATAACTTGTTAAATGTCATTCCTGGCTTAAATAGTCTACTAAACTCAGAGCGTTCAACAGCAGACCATTGATCACGTAGAACAAAGTTCATATCATCTTTACCACGAACTACGTTCTCACCAAAGTAACCATCCCAAAGAACAAGGTCTTCACGAGCTTTTTTCAGAACTTCTGCTTCATCAATACCTGCCTCTTCAAGTTTAGCTTGAAGTTCTTCATTAATACTATCGATGTCTTCAACAGAAATTTGATCAGCAATAATTTCCATGCTCGTACCCCATCCTTTGGGTTAATGAATTCTTTCCTTAAAGCGCGACCTCAACAATTCTATGTCAAAGTCGCCTTTATCTTTTCTTTACGCTGCTTCTTGTAATGCTTCGGTTGGCATCTCAAACTTCTTCCAGTCACCGGCAAGAAAATCTTCAACAGAAAATATGTAGTTACCAGCGTTAGGGTTTGGATGTAATACAATTTTCCAAACGTACTTCATGCCTTCCATAAGCTTTAAATAGCCATCTTCTAAAGACCAAACTTCACGACATAAAGCTTCACCAGCTTGCAATAAATCTAATGCTTCTTGAAACAACATTATAACTTCTCCTTAAGTTTAGTTTTATGGTAAAACAGTTAATTGACAAGAACCGTTGGTAAATACAGGCTTGTACCATTGATGACCGTCAGAGGCTACAGCAGCAACAAAGTCTGTATCCAATAAGCTGATGCTTTGTGTTCTTAGGTAGTTATCAAGAAATCCTGCCGCAGCAACTTGAGCCAAAGTATTTGCTGGACAATATAAGCGCCCCATGCGCGGAATGATATTATTTGCTTCACCAGCAAAGTTTAGAACTAAATTAATTTCTGACTGTATACTCATGACTTTTTCCTTGTCTTATGTTTATTTGTGTCTTCTAGGCTTACCAAATGGCAAACATCCTCCAAAATCAACTTAAGCTTAGCATTTTCTAAAAGCAAAATATTCATACGCTCTTCAAGTTTTGTTATTCTTTCATCAATAGTTAATCCTTTAACTATTTCTTTGATATCTTGCATATCAATCGCCAAGTTTTTTATTTCATGCAGGAAGTTGTGATAGTTTTCTTCGTTAAGGTCGCTCATGGGCAAGGACTCCATTCCGAGTTTAATTATCTGTCTTACATTCATCGTTCGGCCAACTTCTTTAATGCTCCATCATATCTTTTTGTTATTTTATCAAAAACACTATTGAATTCTTTATCGCATTTAATGCATATTTTATTATCATGAACACTACTAGGGGTAAGGTTACTATATAATCTTCCACAAAAATTACATCGAGCATTACTCATTAGTCTCTTCCCCATTCTTCTTCAATCTGTTTGGTTTTTTCTTCCACTAATGATATACAGTTTTGAAATATTATTTTTAGTCTATCAAGTCGTTCAAAATATATATCGCTTCCATCATAATCACTTATTTCTTCTTTCAAGCTGAATAATATGTTTCTTTCATCATCGAAATCGGCGGAGCAATCCCAAGATAGTCGTAACGTAAAGTCATCTCTAGTAAAATCAATAATAGGAATCATCTCTTCATGAATAAAGTATATATTTTCGTCAATAAAATCTTTTATTGGTTCTAAAATACTCTCAAACAAGCGTGGTTTTTTAGATTCAATCTGCTCTAATATTTTTTCTGAATATATATCCCAATCTAAGCTCACTAAAATATCCTCATCACAGGATTAAACATATCAACATGCTTCCTTTCACCCATTTTATCTTCTGCGATTCTATCACTAGCTATTTCAAGGCACGCATAGCCTAATCCGTCCATTGGATGAGAGGCCATATTCTTATTTGGCTTGTCTTTATATCGTTCTTCACCAGATACCGCAATACGCGCATAAATGTAATCTTTAACAAATCCCTTGAATAATGTAGGGCAATTACGCCTATCAAGAAGAAATCCTGGTTTACCATCGACCATCTTATTTAAAAAGAACCGTACCGACGCAAGTCTTGGTTCAATATCATTAGTTCGAGCACCTCTTGTTGGTATTCCTAATGAATTAAGCTCTCCAATGCACGACATTTCTTCAACAATTTCATTACGAGAATTTCCTGCTGGGTCTCCAATAGACAATTCACCAACTTTGCAATAAGGAAAATCCTTCATCAATGCAGGAATCACAATTGAATCAGCAAATGTTCTAATCCCCATGCCATCGCCAACATACTCTTTCAATATCAACAGTTGTCCACGAGCTGATAATTGGAGGACAACGCAAGCGGGTGTAAGCCCAAAATCCCAGCCAAGAATAAGTTGTTCCCCTTGAATCGCAGACAAAGACTCAACCGCATGAAAATCTGGATTAAATTCAGGGTAGACTCGTTTACCAAAACCAACAGAGCCATATTCACCCAGACAAAATACCTTGATAAATTCCTGAGATTGTCCTTCTGCCAGCATTTCATAATAATTATCAGGAAGATGAGTGGCATTATCAGCATTAGGGTTGCGTACCCATTTGTTATCATCATTCTTGATTAAACCAGGAGGTTGCTTGAATAACTTATGGTGCTCAAACTGATTCTCTTCAAAATCTTTGAATATCCAATGGTCATCTTCTGGAGGGTTTGTATCAGCAATAATTCCTGACCAATAAGGTTCGGTGCAGAATGCTTTAGATGGATATCGATTCACCCGACCCTTCATATGCGCTAAAGCGGCCTTAGGAACCTCTGAGAGCTCGTTTATGTAACACCCAGTAAGTTCCAAGGACTTTATCTTTCTGACGTCCTCTGGCCTATCTAATGCGATAAATAGAAGCTCTAATTCAACTATTCCATGACCGTCATTAAATGTGTGCTCATAAGTCATGATTGGTTTTTGGCGTTTACGCACATCGCCTAGGTCTTCAAACCACGAAAGCCATGTGGCTAAAGTAGTGGTTGATAGTTCCCCACTGGTATTTCGTACGATTCCCCATCGACTTCTTCTACGCCCAGAGTGCCACACTGGTACAGCACAAGCTCGGCTAACGATTTCTGTAATTGCCCATGTAGATTTTCCGCTACCATAAGGGCCCATAATGACACGCACAAAGCTATCATCGATATGAGCAATATGACCAGTCGCAGTTGGAATATAGAGTTTATCTTGGTCTTTAGCATGAATAATCATCCCTGATTTATTTATTGTTAGTTGGCGTTCCGTGCCTTTTTTACGGGATTCCTCTATTTCAGCAATACGTCTTGCAATAGCAGATGCGCTTAGATTCATTTCTCAAGCACCTTTCTTGGAGGAGGTGTTTTGTAGTTAGGATTATGATGTAAATTTTCTTGTGTAGTAAAACGAACACCGCACTTAATACATTCTCGGCGACGTATAATTTGATTTGTTCTTTCATCCCTTTTTGTTTCAACTACATGGGAATCAGAATAATTACATGCTTTGCAGTGCATTTATTTTCTCACACCACGTAAGGTACGCACCATTGTTGCTCTAGAAGCATTCGTATGGCGTTTCTCAGGTTTTTTTGCATTATAAGTACTTGATTCAGCTAATGGATCTGAATCATAAGCAGGAGCAGTTTCATTAGTCTTTTTCTTTTTCTGCTTCTCTATCCATGTATTCTGAATGACTGACATGTCATATCTTCCCTATTTCTTTTTAGCGCTACCTAATATCTTATTAGCTTTTGCGTCAATTTTTGATTTGGCACTTGGTGATAGCTTCCCTTTTGCTTCCATTTGCGCTGCACGAGCCTTAGCATTCCCAGCGTGTGCTCTGTCTGGCATAGGATATTTTTTTTCACCAGGCAATCCAAATTCACTTTTTGGAATCTTTTTCCTCTTTTCAGTAGTTAACTTGGCCATTACTATTTCCCTTTAGATGGTTTCTTTGTTTTCCTAGATTCTGCATATGCGATTGCCATCGCTTGTTTTGGAGGTTTATTCCCAAGTTTTATTTCTGTTTCAATGTTTTGCTTAAATCCCTTGCTACCAGGTTTAGCTCCTTTAATCAATGGCATGATTCATCCTTATTTGTAGTCTTTTTGACCATAGTTTGCTTTACTTTGAGGAGCAAGATTTCGAGAAGCGCCCGCTTCTTTATAAGTTCTAGTTTCTTGTTTTTGTTCACGGTCAAGATACACATTATTACGTGTAGATAAATAGCCATCTGGTTTTTGTGAGGTATATTTGGCACCCATGTTGCGCTCCTTAGTATTTATCGTTTTTCATTTTCTTCAATACTTTATTTCCCATCATCTTTTTATCTTGCATGACATCTTTCTTTTCAGACTTCTTGATCATCTTCTTGACTTCTTTCTTGGTAACTTCCTTTTTCATTTTTGTCTCCATCTAACAATTGGTCTAATTTTTGATTCATTTCATTAAGTTGTGCATTGGCACCGAAATATTTATACCATCTTCTCTCAAGCAACCATGCATCTGCTTGCCATCGCTCAGGTCTCGCAGCAATGATATCAGTGTGTTCTCGCACCTTGGTCATCTCAGCTTTCTTTAGGGCTTCGGAAAAAATAGTGTAATCTGAATCAATTCCATCCATACGATGCTGTTTGCCAATCTTAAGCCACTCATAAAGAGTATCAAGACAAATACCATTGGCTTCTGCTGCCATTTCATAGGGAATACGATGAGAAATAGCGTCAATGATAGACGCTCGCCTTTCAGGAGTGAATTTAGAGGGTCTTCCACTACCCTCTTGGACATATTCTTTCGTTGGTTGTGGTTTTCCAGCCATAGCACTAATCCTTTAGTGATATTTAATTAAATATATTTATCTTACTTCTTTTTTCCTTACAACACCAATTGCTCTAACAGTTCAAATTGTGATGCTAGATTTTTAATAAATCGAGCCATAAATATTATTCTACTGGAATAGCAGGAGGGGTTAGTGCATCTAAATCTCTAATTCTGTCAACAACACCTTTCGCATATAGACTTAAAGTCTCCAGGACTTCTTTGTCTTTATCTGAAAGTTCGCTAGATGAACTTTGTAATTCAAAAATCTTTTCATTTAATGAATTAATATCACCTTTTAAGCCGTCAAGATGTATTTCCATTTGCTTGTTATATTCGTTTTGCTTCTCAGCGAAATCTTGAATTGCACTCATTATATTATCTCCAAGTTGTTTGATTAAAAGGCATACATTCTCTTCAAGGCAATCGATAACATTACGAATGGAATGGTATGTCATTGAGATATGCCTCCATGCTGTTATGACTGTTTATTTGTGTTCAATAAACGCACAATTATTATAGCATAATACTCATTGCCATAGAATAAAATTACTTATCGAGAATCCACAACAGCCTGTTTAGCCATATGGTCATTATAAATTCTTTTCGTCTCAATAGCGTCAGCAATATCTTCTGGTGTTTTCGTAATCTTAGCCAGGCGATCTGCCAATCCCATGGCTATTTTTAACTGAATTCCCATGTTGGAGTTGACTAAAATATGGGTTGCATCGTTTACAGTTTTTGCATCGTCAACTTTCTTGTTAATTTTTAAAGCAACGATAGTTATGATTCCGGTAAGAATAGCAGTAAGTAAACCAAATACCGGTTGTATTGAGGCGATAATAATCTGGGTGATATCCATGAAAAAACCTCCTTAACTAATAATCTCAAAGTGAACTAAATCATTGAACTGCTTAGGTGTATTTAATTTACCAAAACCGTTCCAAGAGCCCCCCCAACGTATAGCGTGGGTCATTTTTCCTTGATTTTTGAGTTGTTGCGCGATACCCAAAACATAGCCGCCAAACCATATACATAATTTCTCATCATTCCAATTGATAGGATATGCAATAACATCAACTGCCATAGAGGGCGTTTTATTGTGTCTTCCATCTGGATATTTCAACATTGAATGACCTGTATTAAAAGCTTTATCCTGCGCTTCTTTTCCCCGATATCCTTCAATAATTGTACAGTCAAAATATTTAATAACTTCAAAGAACAATGCTTGTAAGTCAATGTGGCATGTTGATAATTTTGAGAATGAAGATTGACTGAATTTTGGCATGGTTACGTTCCTTGTATGATTATTAATTTAATACTAGCACAAGATTTAAAACCCGCCGAAGCGGGCAAATAACAAGGAAGAATAGTATGAACGGAAGTTAATAATAATTAAATTATGTCAGAAGATATTCTTCAATAATTCTCTTACCATCAATCCAACCGTAACAAAATTCTCCTGCAAAGCCAACACTTTTCACTGTTTCTATAAACTTTTCCTGAGCTATCCAAGTATCTGTAGAACGTTCAGACTTACTGTATTTTTTATTTCTTTTAACTTCTAACCATAATCCATAATGAGTATTTGTTGGCCAGTAAATGAACAAATCACTTACGCCTGACCTAAGCCCCATTAACTTTAAATTATGCCCTTGTGCATCAGTTCGTTTCCCTTCATTGTTATTCTTACAAAAAAAATCACGAACAATTGGGTGGTAGCTCAGCCATTTTACCAAGGCTCTTTGTTCTTGATTCTCTGTTGGTATTGGTATTATTGATTTCATCCTTGACCTCATCATTACCGTAAAGATTTTTCATGAGCTCCATCATATTTTTGTGATCTTTCAAATTCAAAATCTTCTTATTACTTCTTTTCATTTTTAACACTTCCCTTTGTTTGGATAATATTTAAACTGCTCCACCATATCTGTGTAACAAGATATAGCTTCTTCAATATTTTCATCAGGATGGATTTCGATTACCTCACGACAATGTTGTCTTAAAAACTCAATATCATCCCCACCATGTCCATCAGATACTTTTTTAATTAACGTGCACAAATAATTTTTTCTGGCTATCCATAGCCCTTTGTTCATTAGTCATTCGTCCAATTTTTATATATTTTAGTGGGTCTATATTTATCAGATGATTTTATAGGTGGAAATCCTTCTCGTTGATTATTCGGTACATAACCTAAATCTTTTAAGTTGCGAGATGTATCTCTTATATTTAAGATTCTTTGTCTGTCATAAGCATATTTAGGTGGAAGTCCCAATACTAAATCCTCTGGAACTGATAGCAGATACTTTACGTAATCTGCATATTGCTCTCCTCCTTTTTTTATCTTCTTTTCATCGAATTCTGGTATTTTTATATTCTTAATGCGTACCTTACCCTCTTCTGTAAGCTTTTTGAACTCCTCAATTTTTTCTTTGAATCCATGTGGTTCTTGATTGGTTGATATTTTTGATGAGGGTGATTCTAGTTTTAATTGATTGTTATAAGATGTTAATTTTTCCCAGTGTATTTTTGGATCGCAATGAAATGCAGCAAAACATTCATCATAAAAGATTTTTGCTTTTGATTGAATCTCGTATTCTTTGCTGTGAGATAAAGTCCAGCTTCCAATCTTGTCATAAACCATCTTCACCAAAGGATGATTAAAATCTCTCAAAATCATAAGATTAATAACTTCACTAATCTCTGGAACACCCGATTCTTTCATGCATAAGTTAATAAGCTGACCAAGTGTAGGTGGGTATTCAATATAAAGCGATAAAGCTTTTTTAACAGCTACACGTAAATGTGAAAAACTAAAACGGCTTAACTCAGCAAGCCATTCATCTTCACATTCTTTCCAATTATCATTATTTCCAAGTCTTGAAGTCCATAATGCACCATAACGAATAGAGAACTTTGAAAATAATTTCTGAATGACACGTTCATCAACGGAATGGGTCATATGTATTACCGTGTTGGTCATACGTTTCCCCTTTGTTTTGTGAGTTCATGTATTTTGAGAATGAATCCCCTTTTCTTATAGGCTTATCTGGTTCAGGGGTAATTTCATCATTCCACAATTCATTCACTAAATAAGTTGAAGGATGTGGTATATAGTGCTTATCTTGCCATTGACTATCATTTTCTTGTCGATTTATTACATCATTTAGAATCAAAGCAATAATGGTGCTGTATTTTTTTCGTTCCCATATTTTCTTTGCACGAACTTTGTTTTTCTTAATTGGATATATTTTCCAGAATTCATCAAAAGCACATGGTTCAGCATCTGGTGCAACGTCAGTTGCACTATTAATATTAGATGTATTATTTATATCTTCTTTCTTTTTTACACTCTTTCTTTTATAGGTGCTGTTTTCCGTAGCACGGTTTTCCGTGTCACGGTTTTCATTCAACGGTGCACATTTTTCTTCACATTCCTTGTAAATAAAGGCCGTTCCATCATTAACCTGTAAGTCAAAGTGTGCAAATCTGCCTTTTTCATCTCTTATTTGCACAATATTAATTAGTGCATGTTCTTCCAGTTTTTTTAGTAAATTATTAAGCTTATTTATTCCAAGATTTGTATGTTTTCTTAAGTGATTTTTATGAAATTCCCATCCCGAAGGAAGACTATGCAAGAAGCAATACAACCCTAGAGCTTCCATATTGTGAAAGTTTTGCAGTAGCTTATTCGGAAATGTTGTAAAATTTCCTTCGTTTTTGCTTACCCTATATTTTTGTACACTCATGACTAATTCCCTTTAGTTATATAACCGATTTCATAGAAGTGTTGAATTATGTGTTTGACTTCTTCTGAAGAAATTCCCATGGGCTGACAGAAGCTAGAAAAATCAATTTCGGAAAAAGGCACTTCTCTATAAGCATTCCTTGCTACAAATGAGTATAGGGCAATTTGGTTTGGAGTGGTTAGTTGATGGTAGTATTTGTCTTCTAGGATAAAACAAGGAGCATATTCTTTTGAAAAACGGTTGTCATTAGATTCAGTCATGACTATAATTGCCTCATGTGTATGGACGCACGATGCCGTTACTTGCCAAACAATGGCGTCCGGTTTTAATAGCACGATTGACATCTTGGCGGATTCACAATCATGCGTGACTTTAAAAGTTCCAGCAGCTTGGAACAAGGAGTACTTAGCTGCTAAACTTCTTATCAAACTTCATTTGCACGATCCTAATCTAAATTCTCTTAATATGAAAGCACTTTTCGATATCTAGATATTTTTTATTTAAAAAAACTTGTTGCTTTTATTTTTGTACATTGGTATATTGATACCAAGTAATCAAACAAAAATTATGACAAGGAAATACCATGACTATTAAAAAGAAATCATCAGAAGATAAGAGCACAGAAAAGGCATTTCACATGAGAATGCCTAGAGCCACATGGATTTTATTAAAAAAAGCTGCAATAACAAATGATTGCACAGTGGGTGATATTATTGTGGATTTAGTAGAAAAATCACGAGTTAAAATGATTCGTAATTTTGAAGAAATTGGAGAATTACAAGATTTAAGATAAAAGTAAAAAAATAGGTCTGAGGTTATAGATTCGCACTCTATAACCTCAATGAACATACAACATCCGTTGCAGGAGATTATAATGAACAAATTAAGTTTAGCTTATTCTAATACAAAAAATCAATCATCATGGAATGATGATCCTTTTGGAATAAAGGGGTTTGTTACAGGAGTAACACCATTGTCACATCAACGTAGTCTTGAAGACTATGCTCAAGAATTGGTTGCAAGCTATGGTGAATTCATCGGCAATCAATATGAGATTAGTCTTGAAAAGCTTTCATCACCCTATCAGCTAGAACTAGCTCGACTCTATATCGAATCGATAGATCGCGAAATAGAATGGGCATGCTATGGAGAAGACCAAACGCTCAATAGCGATTTTCTTTGTGCAATGCTTGCCATGCTTAAAGACAGCACACCAAAAACACGATCTAATTTTGCTCAAGTTACCACTCGAAATATTCTCATTTATTACAAAGACACCCTACAAGAAATCTTAGATACCGCATGTCATCATTACTATTGCAATGAAATGAACGAAGCAGGTTATCACTCGGAACAAAACATAGAACACGGAGATTATCATTGGAGAAAATACTAATGAATACGCACGTAATCAACGGAAATAAAGCACACGCCTACTACGACCAAGACCGAGCATTCTGGGGCTGTAAGCCTTGGATTGCAACATGGGATGGCTACGATGGCGCACCAATAGACTATGAAACGCCAAGCCGTGACCCAATAGGTGAAGGATGTAGCGAGCAAGAAGCACTAGATGACTTAGTGGAGAAATCAGAATGATTATGAAGGATTATATTACAGCCCAAGAGCGCCTAAGTTTTACCTATAAATATGAATATGAGTCCTGTGACTGTGCAGGTTGCGGAATGAGTGAGGAAAGTATCTGCCAAGAACAAGGTATCGATGATATGGATGAATATAAAGTAACGTTAAATAGTGGCGAATGGTATTGCCATGCTGATTGCTTAAGAGATTCTAGGTAAACGCCTCATGTTCCTGAACCAGTAACATTCGGGAACATCTGGAGTTTATCTAAGTCCTTAAGTGGACATAATTATAATATGTTTGGAGTAATAAAATGGTATTAAGAGCAAAAAAACCAGAAGCAATAGAAAAGCGTCTGAAAGCATTATTTTATGGTTCTGCCGGTGTCGGCAAAACGACAGCAGCAATTCAGTTCCCGAAGCCCTATCTTATTGATACAGAGAAAGGTGCGGAGAACGATCAGTACACTAAAATACTTCAAAAAGCTGGAGGTGTTGTATTTCAAACATCGGACTTCAATGAATTGATGACGGAAGTAAAAGCGTTATTGACCGAAAAACATGAATATAAAACGCTGATCATCGATCCACTAACCACATTATACAATGACCTGTTAGACAAGTCAGCCATAAAGAATGGAACGGAATTTGGTCGCCATTACTCCGATGCCAACAAGCAAATAAAACACTTACTAAATCTTTTGTTGCGTTTGGACATGAACGTCATCATCACAAGTCATGCTAAAAATGAATACGGTCAA
>Ga0134123_10002113_pt1 | contig 13030 bp, 17 predicted proteins | sample KB303_FD_96460 | JGI IMG/M metagenome (GOLD analysis project Ga0134123, IMG submission 96460) | Terrestrial soil microbial communities without Nitrogen fertilizer from Kellogg Biological Station, Michigan, USA - KB3-0-3 | ecosystem: Environmental > Terrestrial > Soil > Unclassified ...
GCAGGGCGCGTTCAATCCCAATTCGACGTTCGGCCACATGCACGCCGGACCGGCGGAGTGGTGGATCGTGCAGGTCGGCGCGATCAGCGGCAAGTTCGAGGGTGTGGGCGAGTTTCACGCCATAGAGGGCGACGTCCTCTACGCGGCGCCGATGACGTGGCACCAGATGGGCGCCGAGGCGCCCTCGGGACCGTCGGTGCGGCTGGCGATGGGCGGCTATCCGCTCATCAACATGAACAACACGGAGGCTCAGTAGCGGCCGTACTGTTCATCGTTCACCTTCTCCATCCACTCGACAACCTTCCCGTCGAGCGCCTCCGCGATCGCAACGGTCCCTTAGCGGACGGCTGTGAACCCGCTCGCGTGATGTCCATAACGCCGATCAGATCATTGATCTGACGGGACGGCGGGGTTCCACTTGCAGTCTTCGGGAGGGTGTGCCGCACGGGATTGCCGAGCATGGCGAATGCGGTTTTCTGTTGCTGCACGGTCACCCTTCACTGTGAGACCGTAAACTGGGGCCCCTGAACGTCGCCGGCACGATGAATCGCTTCGGCGCGCCGCCAACGAAGTAAAACGGATCGCACGTAATCAGCATGAGCTGGTTGCGATCTTGAGATGCAATGACCTGAATGTTTTTTGGTTCCACGGTCAGTGGGTGGCGCGAAGGCGATAGTTGGGGATCACGAGGATCGTCGCGTCGATCTGCGATTCGTCCTTGTTGAAGATCTGCACGACGTGACGGTCGAAAAACGAGGCGAGCAGCCTGAACACCTGGACGCCGGCACGCCGAATTTGCGCGTTCACGCCAGGAATCTACCAGGGATTCATTGAAGGTCATAGTCGTCTTCTTGCTCGCGGACTGCGCGAACGCCGTCGTGACGCCAATGCAGAGGACCGCGAGAGCAAGAAAGGCGACGACCGAGCGACTGCCACACGTCGATTGTTTGCGAATGGACATCACGACTCCTGACCGGTAAAGCGACTGCTGCGAGAAGAGGGGGCCTGATGGTTTATCGCAGCGAAATCAGGTTGAGAACATCCTAGGCGTCACGCGAAGGCGAGTCTGTTCCGATGTGAACACGTCCCGCCTGTGCGCACCGAACAGGCAAGAGACGCGTTCGTTCTATTGTTGCGATATCGAATGCGATTCAGCCCGGTCCCACTCTTCGGCAAGGACTATGTCGACCACCGTTGCGATCGTCCTGCTGGTCCTGGTGCTTGCTCGGCGGGGACAGCTCTACTGCGATTTGGATTGATCCCCGGGGAATCCATCGCCTCGCTCCGCTCACCTCGCGGCGGCGCGCAACCCGCAGCTTGGAGGAGCTCTTCGGCACGGGACGCACATCGAGAAAGGTCTCGTCAGGGTCGGCGATATCGCCTGCCGTAGTCGCCGTTGTAGAAGAATCGCTGCGCCTGTTCGAGCGTGGCAGAGTGAGCGTCGTCGTCGGGCCGCCTGTCGCGCCGATGACGTCGCTCTCGCCTGCGGATTGACGGCTTGCAGAGACAACGTGATGACCATTACGGCAAGGGAAACCATTAGAGACTGTGACCCGGCATACTCCCCGAGGCGCTGTTCCAAACGGCACAGTGACATCGACGTCGCTTGAGCGATATTGCGCTTGCAGGGGGGTTCATGGGCGGAGACAAAGGCAGTCGGTCTGAAGCACGAGCCACGGAATGGGCCCACGGGCTTGGCGAAGAACGTCACACCCGCGACGAACGGGCCGCCAAGACAGCGAAGTCGGAGGAGGAAGATGCTGCGCGAATGACGGCGCTCTCGGCCGAGCGCTGGACGGCAATCGTCGCGGGCATCAGACGGCTGGTTGACGCATACAACGCAGGGGCGCGGCGCGCGATCCTCAGTGTCGCAGAAGAATCCGACGAGCCGACCGTGACGATCGCCGCAGGCGGCGAAGGGCCTTCTCTCACAGCGGCGCTCGAGGACACGCTGATTTGCGTTCACGCCCGTGAGGCCGGCGGTGTCGCCCGTGTATCGGAAGTCCGACTGCGTCCCGATCGTGGTGACGATGCCACGGCCGCGTACGTTCTACAAAATTGGATGCAGCGTCTCTGACGCTGGCGTCATCATCGGTATGCAATAGGAGTCTCGTTCGCGCGCGCCCGATTCGTGACTGCTCCGGGATTCATTCGGTGTGTTCAGTCTGGAACAGTCCGCTGAGCGCGCATTGCCTAGACTCGACGCATGGTCTTATTCCCGCAGATGGCGCCTCGGCGTTACCTCAGCTGCCCGCGGTGCGCATCGCCACACGCCTTCGTCACGCTCACGCGATGGGAGACGCAGTGCTCTTTCTGTCCCATGTGCCGGTATGTGTGGGACACACTTCGCGCGCCCTTGCGTCGTGTTGAGGTTGCCGCATGAAGATCCGCGGATTGATCGGTGTGGGTGTCTTGGGATTCGTCGTGTCCGGATCCGGAGTTGCGGCCCAAGACCTCGGCCACTATCGAGCGTTCGCGCTCGGAAGCCCCGTCGCCGCCGTGTCAACTCTTGCCGGCGTCGCTACGTCGGAGCTGAAGGCGATCCACCAGCGTCCTGCTGTTATCGAGGAACTTACGTGGAGGCCGCGATACGCCGCCAGTCGGTCGCCGACCACTGATGTTGAATCCGTCGAGCAGATCGTCTTCGATTTCTATGATCATCGGCTCTTTCGCATGACCGTCGGCTACGACCGGAAGCAGACCGAAGGGCTGACAGACGCCGACGTGATCGAGGCCATCTCGATGACCTACGGCGCACCTGTCAAGCGCCTGGTGCCGAGGCGGGGGCAGGCGACCGTCACCGACGACGATGCCGGCACGCGGATCGCACAGTGGGGCAGCGAGGGCAACTCGCTGGCGTTGTACCGATTGTCATCGTATGACACGCGCTTCAGCCTCGTGATCACCGACGAATCGGTCGCGGCGCTTGCGCGCACTGCGTCTGCACGCGCGGTGGTGCTCGATGCTCGTGAGGCACCGCAGCGCGAGGCCGCTCGCGAGAAAAAAGAAACGGATGATCGCCGTGCTGCGGACGAGAAAGCCCGGTTGACCAACAAGCCTATCTTTCGGCCGTGAATACCACCGAGGTCGTTCCTGCTGTCTTCTCCCTCCTCACGAAAGGCCGGGCTTGCATGTCTCCACATCACTTACGTTTCTTTGCTGCCGGCGCGACGTCCGTCACGCTCTTGGCGTTCGTGGTCGCCGGGAGATCGCCTGGTCCGAGTGCGCTTTTGCTGACAGCGATCGGTCTCGTTGCGCCAGTCATCATGCGTCTATGGATCGGCACCCCGGCGATCGCGACGGCAGCAACGGAGCGTCAGTCGTGAATCCGGGCTGGATTCTTCTGACCGTCGGCGTCGCCGGCGCTGTTGTGATGCTGGTGACATCATGGGTGCGGCGCGATCAATATCTCGCCCTCGGGACCGTCAGCCATCACTGGATCGCCGAACAGCGGCTCGGTCAGAGCCAGAATTCACAGCATTGAGAGGCGAGCCCATGTACACCCGACCTTCGGAATCATCTGAACCAACCGTCGCGCCCACAGCCTGCCCTTTCTGCACCTCACCGAATGTCACGACGACCAGCAAGGCAGTGAACATCACGACGTACTGGCGCTGCACAACGTGCGGCCAGATCTGGAACGCCGATCGACTGCAACACGGACGGCGCAGTCCGTACAGCCGCTTCGCGTAGCTGTCGTCGTTGTCCCCGCCGTTACGGAGGAGGACACGGTGGATCCTCTCCGTATTACACGACAATCACAACAAGGGGCACGATAATGGCAGCGATCGACGTAACGATCAAACGCGTGACCGCTAAAGGGTTTGGCTTCATTGCCACGGCCGAAGGCACTGAGTATTTCTTCGTCGCATTCATCGTCGGCCGGAGGCCGAAAGGTCCCCGCGCCGAGAACGTCAGCGTGCGGTGACCTGGCGATCGTGCAGGGGCCGACGGTCAGACGAGCCGAGGGCGCGCTTCTCGAGCGTGTCCTGGATGCAACGTATCCTGTCTTACAGCAAGGTCTCAGTCGTCGAGCGTTCACGACCGCGGATTCGGCCCTCCGGAAAACTGCCTGGGCGCCGGGTCATCGGCGCCGCTATGCGCTCGTCGAAGGCACCACCGTGCTGGCGAGCGCGCTCCAGTACGACCTTTCCGGGATGCTCGGCCGGCAGGCCCTGCGCATCTGCGGTATTGGCGACGTGTGCAGCGACCCAGCACAGGGCAGCGTCGATCATGCGCGCGTACTGATTGAGCGCCTGGTCGATCAGGCGAGAAGCGACGGCGCAGATCTCGCCCTCGTCTTCACATCGGCGGAAGCGATGCCTTCCGCGCTCGACGGCTTCGAAGTGATCCCGACGCGCGATGTCGAGCTGAAGGTCGCGGAATCGTCGCGGCATGGTGCGCCGATGACACTGGTACGCGGCGGTGAGGACCGGGACCTCGCCGCCATTGTGGCCATGGGTCAAGCTCGCGCCGTTCGATATCGATTTCATCTCGAACGGGACGTTGATCTCGTGAAGTACGCGATTACGCGGAAGCGGTTGCTCGCCGGGCTGGGAACCTCCGGCAGCCGCCAGCTCCAGTTCGTGATCGCCGAAGAAGGCATCACAGCCGCCGCCTACGCGGTCATCAGCATCGTCGACGGCACGTGGACGATTGAGGAATGCGGCGACCGTGACGCGTCCGGCGCGCGCGTTGGGGCCATTTTGCAGGCCCTGATCGCGCGGGAACCTGTGGAGCGCCGGCCTGTGATTCGGGGATGGCTGCCGCCCAGCTTCGTGCCGCCCCAAGTCACGATTGTGTCGACCGAACCGTCTGCCGAAATCCTGTTGGCGCGTCCCCTTACCGTAACGGTGGACAGGCTCGCACTGTCTGACGACGACGTGCTGTACTGGCGGAGCGATTCTCTCTGACGGGGATGAGGGAGCGCTTCAATCCTTCCGAGAAAGCCAGTCCCATCGATACTGTTCATAACAGAACATCGCGTGTTCTCCGATCCTCGTACAGTGGAACCGCATCGCTTTTTGAGTGCTGATCATCCCGCGTTCTCCCTCCAGCGATCAGTGTCCTCGGCGCTCACCTGGCGACATGGGCGGCTCCGCGTTCGGTTCAGTGACGGAGCCAATGGCTCACAGCTCGATGGACGCGGCGACGATTGCCGACCGGGAGCGGGAAGGCGGCGGAGCGCCGAGCCAACGACGTCGCAAGGCCCACATGCAGCCGCGAACCGGGCCGGCGCTTAGGGGCACCGAGGACAAGAGATCGTGGCTGACAAGAGGGTTTCCATGGTTCGAGATATTGCGCTCCGCCCGTCGATGAGCGTCGTCCAGCCCGTCTCGCCTTAGGAAGTCGCCGCCGCCGAGCGGTGGCATCAGTGGCAGGTGCGGAACGCCGTGTCCAGCCTACAGCTCCTCAACCCGTCGCTCTGGCTGTGAGCTGCGGCACGTCCTGAAGTTCACTCCGCGCGGAGCACCACTGGCGTTTTGGTTCGCAGCGGTCTATGCGTTCATGCAGTCAGGAGTTATCAACCATGCAGGTCAGACCACTTCACGATCGGATCCTAGTTCAGCGCCTCGAAGAGGGTGAACAGCAGGTCGGCGGGATCATCATTCCGGATTCCGCGAAGGAAAAACCGCAGCGGGGAACGGTCGTCGCCGCGGGCGCCGGCAGGGTGAACGACGAGGGCACGCGTGTCGCGATGGACGTCAAGACCGGCGACACCATTCTGTTCGGTAAGTACTCCGGTCAGGACATCAAATTCGACGGCGTCGACTACCTGATCATGAAGGAAGACGACGTGCTGGCGATCGATGCGGGCGTGGCCGCGGTTGCCGACAAGAAGCGCTGACCACATTCGCAACCAGAGGAAACAGACAATGGCCAAAGACATTACATACGGCGATGCGTCGCGCCAGGCAATTCTCCGCGGCGTTAACTCACTGGCGAACGCAGTGAAGGTGACGCTCGGGCCCAAAGGGCGCAACGTCATCATCGGCAGCACGTACGGGTCGCCCACGATCACGAAAGACGGCGTGACCGTGGCGAAGGAAATCGATCTGAAGAATCCGCTCGAGAACATGGGCGCGCAGATGGTCAAGGAAGTCGCAAGCAAGACGTCGGACGTCGCCGGAGACGGCACCACCACGGCCACCGTGCTGGCCCAGGCCATCTATCGCGAGGGCGCCAAGAACGTCACCGCCGGCGCGAATCCGATGGCGATCAAGCGCGGCATCGGCCAGGCCGTCGAGGCCATTGTGGCGTCGCTCAAGACGCAGTCCAAGCCCGTGAGCGGCCCGATGATTGCCCAGGTCGGGACCATCTCGGCCAACCATGACGAGACGATCGGCCGCATCATCGCCGAGGCCATGGAAAAGGTCGGCAAGGACGGTGTGATCACCGTCGAAGAGGCGAAGACGCTGGACACGACGCTCGACATCGTGGAGGGCATGCAGTTCGACCGCGGCTACCTTTCGCCGTATTTCGTCACTGACCCGGAGCGCATGGAAGTCGTCCTCGAGAATCCCTTCATCCTGATTCACGAGAAGAAGATCAGCTCGATGAAGGATCTCCTGCCGGTGCTCGAGCTCGTCGTGCAAGCCGGGCGGCAGCTGCTCATCGTCGCGGAAGACCTCGAGGGCGATGCCTTGGCAACGCTGGTCGTCAACAAGCTGCGCGGAACGATCAAGGTCGCGGCCGTGAAGGCGCCGGGCTTTGGCGACCGCCGTAAAGCAATGCTCGAAGACCTCGCCATCTTGACCGGCGGCAAGGCCGTGACCGAGGACCTCGGTATCAAGCTGGAGTCCATCAAGCTGGACGACCTGGGCCAGGCAAAGAAGGTCACTATCGACAAGGACAACACGACCGTCATCGAGGGGGCTGGGACCGTGACGGCCATTGAAGGGCGCGTCAAGCAGCTCCGCACCCAGGTCGAGGACACGACCTCCGACTACGACCGCGAGAAGCTGCAGGAACGTCTCGCCAAGCTCGTCGGCGGTGTCGCCATCATCAAGGTCGGCGCGGCAACCGAGACCGAGATGAAGGAAAAGAAAGCCCGCGTCGAAGACGCGATGCACGCCACCAAGGCTGCGGTCGAAGAAGGCATCGTGCCGGGAGGCGGAGTGGCGCTGCTGCGCGCCGTGACCGCGCTCGAGGCGCTGAAACTCGAGGGCGACGAACAACTCGGTGTCGCCATTGTCACGCGAGCGATCGAGGAGCCGCTGCGCTGGATCGCGACCAACGCGGGCCACGAGGGCGCGATTGTCGTTCAGCGCGTCAAGGACATGAAAGGCGAAGAGGGCTTCAATGCGCAGACCGAGCAGTATGAAAACCTCGTCACGGCGGGCGTGATCGATCCGGCGAAGGTCGTTCGGTCAGCCCTGCAGAACGCCGCATCGATCGCGTCCCTGCTGCTGACGACCGAAGCAGTCATCTCGCAGATTCCGGACGCGGACAAGGGCGCCGCGATGCCTGGCGCTGGAATGGGCGGCGGCATGTACTGACGTGGGGTCACTGGCGGAACTACTCGGGACCGGGGAGCGGCAGACGCTGGAGTTTTTCGTCCTGCGTCTGAAAGAGGTATCGGAACCCACCGTCGATCCGCAGGAACTGCTGTACAACGCCAGTGTGCTCGCGCATTTCGCTCGGGTCTCCACACACTCGGCAGCCGATCTGGCAACGCCGGCGACGCTCGGCGGGGTATTCGACCATTTTGTGTTCGACACGAGCCTGCGCAACGACGGCGCGATGATGGAAGCCGCGGGCGCCCAATGCCTGCTGCTCGCCGGCTTCTTTCAGGACCAGATGTGCCGCCGGCACGACATCCGCTGGTACGCCAGCCTGGGCGCAGGATTTTTCAGCCAGGCGGCCGTTCTGGAAAGGTCGCCGCAGAAAGCCGGTCTGCTGACCGCCATCGCTGCGGGCTTTGAGCCGTGGCGGCAGCGGCTCGCCCGGCTACGACGGGAGCTCAGCGAGCAGCCGTACCTTCTCAAGACGGACCGTTGAGGTCCGCTCTTGCAACCAGCCGCTCAGTGAACCGCTCGAACGTAACGGTTCGGGCGGCGAGATTCGGTGTGGCCGTCCGTTCCGCTCTCACCCAACTGCGTCGCTCTCACCCAACTGCGTCGGTTGCGGCGCTGTGCAGTTCGGCACAGCGTCACGTGCAACTCCCGAGAGGAAATTCCCCCTACCGTGAAAGAGCAGGGCCGGGGCGCTGTGCGTTCAGGATTCGTCCGGCGTCGATTCGACGACTTTGGGCTTCATGCCGATCGCGTCAATCGCAATCAGGGCGCGGAGGCGACGCTCTCGTTCCTGCTGGCGTCGTGCGAGATGCGCGCAGCCCATCGGACCGAGAGACACTCCGCGCCGGCGCTCGCGTTGCAACTCACCACATGACGTCATCCGCGCACTGACGAGCGCGAAGGCGACGTCGGCTATGTGACGTTTCCATGCGGGTACACGCTCGACGCAGACGGCGCCCGGTTACGATCACCACGCCATGCCGCCGCACCCCATCCGACAGCAAAAGAAAAGCGGACGCGTGAGAGCAACACAGAAGGTTCCAAACCGCACAGACACGCGGCGTTGCAGGTGTCACGATGCAGATGAGGGATGCGATGCTGAAGTCTGAAGTCTCACACGCCGCGCGTCGCAATCGAACATCGGCCACGCGCGCGACCCTGGAGAATGCCCTCGAGGGCCACATCGAGGAGATCTGTCGCGACATGGCGGTGCAGCTGAAGCGAATGCGGCAACTGCAGGAGCAGGCGGACGAGTTGCGCACGGTGTTCCGCCGGTGGGCGCGCCCGTCCGGCAGTTGATACGATGCGAACCGACTAATCGTGTAGGACGATACTGAGGAGGGCAGTATTGATCGTGAGGTCGCCGTTGTACTCGATGAACCCGAGGTCCCTGAACTTATTCATGAAGAAGTTCACACGCGATCGCGTCGTCCCGATCATTTCAGCAAGCGTTTCCTGGGAGATTTTCGGTATCTTCCGTTGCTGACCAGCCTGTTCGCCGTACCGCGCCAGCAGGAGAAGCGTTCGCGCCAGCCGCTTCTCACTGGAGTTGAAGAGGTGATCGACCAGATCCGCTTCGATGCGGAGGTTTCTCGTCAGCATGTACGAGATAAACCGGTCCGAGAACGTCGGCTCGTCGTGGAGGACCCTGAGCATCGCTCCTTTCTCGATGACGAGTACGGTTGTCGCCATCGTTGCGGTCGCTGTCCCGAGCCGAATGGATTGACCAGTCAGAGCGCCTTCGCCGAAGAAGTCGCCGGGGCCGAGCATCGCCACGACCGCTTCCTTCCCCGCGCGAGATAACACGGAGATCTTAACTGCGCCCTTCTGGACGTACATGACGGTGTCGCTCGGTTGGCCTTGCGAGAAAACGACCCTCCCTTTCGAGTACGTCGCCACGCGGCGGGCTGCACCTGCAGATGCGAGGAATGCCTGGGCGTCGAATTCCAGCGGTGTCTCGGGTGCCTTACCGGATCGGGCCTTCGGCCTTGCCATCGGGATCGATCGAATTATCGCACGCGATCGCGGCCAGGCCCGTGCTAGGTGTGCAATACATGCGACCACCCGTTCACCCTTGGAATTCCGACGGCGCCCGACACCGGACGTGGCGCGTAGCGCTGCTTACAGCATTATCAGGGCAAGCGTTCCGCACGCTAACGCGACCAGTATTGCCGTAAACGCGATTCGCGTCCGTCGCTGGGTGAGTCGATCAGCTGCCTCGCCTTTCGACTTCCACGCGATCCAACGCGCTTCCTGGGCCGCCGGCGCATCGCGCGCTTCGGCGACTGCGGGGATTGCCATCTGCAGAGTTGTCAGGAGACACCACTCCTGACGAGACGTGTTGACGAGCGCTTTGATGAGGAAACTGCCGCCGCGAGGAGCACTCGGGCGCTCATGAAGCGTATTCATCGTAGACAACTCCACGTGTTCGACCTGTCCGCAAGTGAACATCGCGATTTACAGGATGCCTGTACATTGAACAGGCATCGCTTTTCTGAGTCCTGATCTTTCCGCGCATTCCTTCGCACCGGTCAGTCCTCACCACAGCATCTCGAAAGACACCCGGCAGAGGCCCCAGCCCGCTGAGTTGCTCTTTACGATCATGGAACTGATCGAGGCGCTGGACCACCGGATGCCCGCAGATCGAGACGGTCGGAAAGCTGAGATTAGGGCCGACGCCAAGCGGTTACGAGCATGCGCCATGCAACGTCTTGCATTGATGCGTCTGCCGAGCAATAACCGTATGTCATAAACAGATACGACATGGGGAGGAGCCGCCATATGAAATCTCACCGCAACGATCGCAACCGCGATGCAGTCTCCGGATGGGAAGATGACGGTGGAGCCGGCGGTACGGATGCAGCGCGGACAACGGACAACGCGCCCGCCGCGCATGATTCGGAGCAACGACGCCTGGATACGAGCCATCACTCCGACATACGGGGGGAGCATCGCTACGACGACGTTCATCAAACCGGACCGGAGCGAGAAGCCAGGCAGGACCGAGACATTCTCAAACAGCGGCTTGCGGGCCGGTTCGCTCGACGCCACAGCTAGCCTCCAAACTGGCGAGCACGTTCGGCGCGGCCGAGGCGCTCGGCGCCGCCGGATTGCCGGCGGGACGGAAGGCGGTGACCGCATTCGTTCATCGCTTTTCAGTACACGCGGTTTGCATTCTTAGAGTCGCATGACCTCACGACGGCTCTTCAGTATTGTCGGTACCGCAGTCCTGATGACCGGCTGCGCTCACTCAAATACGGCGCGCGTGCCCCTGCAGAGGACGCCGACGACCAGCGTTGGCCGGATAGCCACGGCTCAATCGGGAACAACCTCCCAGGCTGTGCTGGACGACAAATTGGTGTCCGATTTCAGGCGGCGCGCCGGTCGGTACATGAAAGTGCACGAGAAGGCCCAGAAACTGGGGACTCGACAAAAACAAAGGGACGATATCGGCGAAAACCTGGTCTCACAACAGGCGCTGGCGATGCGCATTCGCTTCGCGCGGCACGACGCACGGCCTGGGGACCTCTTTACACCGCCGATCGCGATGGCGCTCCGTCGGGCGATTGATCCGGTGCTCCGCGGCGACGCCGCCCTCGGGGCTCGCGAATCTATCCGCGACGACGCGCCCGCGACCTTTGTGTTGGTGGTGAATGGCTCCTTCCCGGAGGGCCAACCTCGATCAACGATGCCGGGGAATGTGCTGCAGATACTTCCGGCGCTTCCGACGGGCCTCGAGTATCGAATTATCGACACGCACCTCGTCCTGATCGACCTCGACGCCAAGATCGTCGTGGATTACGTGCTCGACGTCATGTGCAAGACTTGCTGATCACCGCCAATGAAGCGACCGCGATGGCTGTTGTACGCCCTCCTGACTTCAGCCGCAGTTGTGCTCGGCCTCGTGCTGTTACGCGTCGCGTCTAGGTCGATTCCGTCCGCCGGCGTTGATTTTCTCCGCTATCGCCCCACCTACCTGTACGTGTTCGCGGCAACCGCGGTCGTGTTCCTCATTGTTGGCTTCGTGCTGGGCCGAAAGATTGAGCGATTCCGTCGCCTTTCGGCGATCGATTCGCTCACGGGACTGGCGAACAGAAGTGCGCTGGACGCACGGCTCCAAGAAGAATCGCGGCCGGCGCAGCGATACCATTCGCCGCTGTCGCTGTTGCTCATCGGCGTCGATGGATTAAAGCGTCTCAATGATGACGTGCGCGGAGTAGCACTACGACAAGACTGATTTCAGTCGCACTGGCGCTACTCGCCGCCGTCCTGGCTGGCTGGTTGTGGGGCACATTGGGCCGATCGGCTTTCGCTCGCGAGCTCCAGGTCTCCGACCTGCGAGGTGAACTGCTCGCTGCGCGCGCGGCGATCCTCGATGCCCGTGTGGCGTTCTACAGCGTCAATTTTGGCGAGGCGAGCAGACACTTGGAAGACGCCCGCGATCTGCTGCGCCGCGCGGGCGAACGGCTCAAAAACCTGAGCCGCGCTGACGAGATCAGACAGCTGGACACGGCTGTGGCGGGCATTGACGACGCGCGGCGCCTCGCCGGCAAGCTCGATCAGAACGCGAACTCACGCGCCGGCGAAGCGGCCAAAATCCTCTCGGACGTGCTCGCCACTGCGACGCCGTGGTAATCGTCGCCACCAACCGTTGCTGGCCGGGCATGCCTGACGAGGCCGGCAACTGACAGAGGACCGATGATCGTCATCTCGGCACGTCCTCGACGGTGGCGACGGGAAGCCACAGCACGAAGGCCGATCCTTTCCCCACATCGCTTTGCACCGTCAGCTCGCCACCCATCAAGCGCGCCAGACGGCGGCTGATCGACAAACCCAGACCGGTTCCACGATCAGCATGTGCAGCCGTGGCCTGCTCGAACGGTTCGAATATCGCCTCCAGCCGATCTGCCGGAATACCTTCGCCGTTATCCTCGACGCGTACGAAGATCCACGGTCCTAGCCCGCTGAGATGCGCGTCTGGCGCGCTGTCAGCCGTACCCGCACTGATCGTGACGGCGCCCGTGCCCTGCGTGTACTTCATCGCATTCGACAGGAGGTTAACGATGATCTGCCGGACTCGGGTTTCGTCACCCCAGCCCCGTGACACAGCGTCCGGTCCGGCGTGTGCCACCGCTGCGTCTGTCGGTGTGATCGCCAGGCGCAGCAGTTGCACCGACCCGAGCAACGCGTTGAGCGGCCTCCATACGCGAATGATCAAGAAGGTCGCCCATTACTGCCAGCAGGTGGCTCGCGTTCTGCTCGATGCAGACAGACGCGAGCAGCAGCAGACGCAAATCAGGCGCAACCATCCGACTTGGACCTGTCATCTGCCGCTTTTCGCTCAACTTTCGCAGCATGTGCGGTGATCTGCCTTCGGTGTTCGGTATGTGCTGAGGATGAGAACGGGGCCGACTGCCTGTGCTCGGCGAGGAGCTGCTCGTGCTCGATGACGAGCTGGGCGTCATGCGACTTCCTGGGACTCTCCGCGCCTCCACGCCGACGAGTTCGGCGCC
>Ga0134123_10002115_pt1 | contig 13029 bp, 8 predicted proteins | sample KB303_FD_96460 | JGI IMG/M metagenome (GOLD analysis project Ga0134123, IMG submission 96460) | Terrestrial soil microbial communities without Nitrogen fertilizer from Kellogg Biological Station, Michigan, USA - KB3-0-3 | ecosystem: Environmental > Terrestrial > Soil > Unclassified ...
CGCACCTCGTCCTCGAACTTGGCGATGCGGTCCTGCGACTCGGAGAGCAGCGTCTGGGTGTCGGCGGCGCCGCCTTGGATGTAGCTCTCGAGGGCCTGGATCTCCTCGACGCCGGCCTCGATGATCTTGTCGATGGGGACGCCGAAGGCCTTGAGGGAGGCCTCGACGATCTGCTTCTTGACCGCCGGGTCGGTCTCGGCGGGCAGCGAGCGGAGCAGCGACGCCGCCTTCTCCACCCGCTCCTGCTGCTCGGGCTCGACGCCGGCCGAGGTGTAGACGGCGGGGAAGTCGACCTTGCCGCCGGGCGCCGGCGGCGGGTCGTTCATCGGGGGCACCGGCACCACCGGCTGGTCGGCGCCGTAGGTGGCGGCGGCCGCCACGGCGGCGTCGTCGGCCGCCGGCTCGCCGCCCGCCGCGGCCTCGTCCTCGGGCCGCACGACGAACCAGCCCAGCACGGTGCTCCCCCAGTTCTTCTTGGTGTCGCTCATCGTTCGAGGGCGGGATTCTAGCGCCAGCCGCCCGACAGCGGTGGGATACGCAGCGGACGGCGCGCGATTCCCACCGCCGCCGCGTGTGGCGGCCGCCTACGGAGCTACTCGAGATCGACGGTGCTCGCACCGCCGGCCGTCGTCGTGACCGTGCCGGTGAAGGTGCGCCCGTCGGAGGCCTTCGCCTCCACCCGCCACGTCCCCGCCGGCAGGAACTGGATCGTGGTGCGGCCGTAGGCGAGCCCGAAGTCGTCCTCCACCGAGCCCCAGCCGGGGAAGAGGAAACGCTGGCCGTCGCCGCCGGTGAGGGTGACCCTCGCGCGGATCGCCTCGCCGGCGATCGCCGGAACGTTGACCTGCAGCGTCGCCTGCGGCGCCAGCACCACCGCCGCCGGCTCGCCGGGCGAGGTCACCAGCACGCGCACGGTGCCGCTGTCGTCGGAGCGCACCAGCACCTCCCAGGTGCCGGCCGGCACGGTGGAGATGCGCACGCGGCCGTTCTCGGCGGTCGGGTACATGCCGCTCGAGACCGCGTTGCGGCCGGCATCGAGCACCGCCACGTGCACCTCCGACGGCGGCGAGCCGGCGACGCGCGACACCGCAAGCGTGATGCCCTGCGTCGGGCTGAGCCGGATCTCGACGTCGTCGACCGCCTCGCTGCCGGCGGCGACGTTGGCGGTGGCTCGCGCATAGCCCGACTTCTCGGCGGTGAGGCGCCAGCTCCCTTCGCTCATGGTGCCGAAGCGGAAGCGGCCGTCGTCGTCGGTGCTCGCCGCGTTGTTGAAGGGCATGCCCCCTTCATCGCGGCCGTCGGCGGGCTGGATGCCCACGGCGACGCCGGCGACGGGCTCGCCGCTCCCCGCTTCCAGCACGCGGCCGGAGATGCGCACCGAGCGCAAGTCGAAGTCGAGCTCGCGGTCCCCGTCGACGGTGACGGTCTCTTCCTTGCGAGCACCGCTCTCGGGAACGTAGACCTCGACGTCGTAGCTGCCGGGCTTGAGGTTCTCCATCCGGTAGGCGCCGGCGTGGTCGGCGCGCGCGCTGCCGCTCGCCACCACGTCCTTGCCGCGCGCCAGGACGTAGGCGGCGTCGACGGCCCGACCGTCTTGACGCACGTGGCCGCGCAAGGCGAGGCCGCCCTCGAAGTCGAGGTCGAGGGTCGCCTCGCCTTCGCCCGCGGCGATGGTGACACGGCCCCGGGCCTGCCGGCCGCCCTCCTCGAGACGCGCCGACACGTTCCAGTCGCCGGGCGCGAGACCGGCGATCCGGTAACGCGCGTCGTAGCTCACCGTTCCGTCCCGCCATCCTTTGCCGGGCTGGGAAGCCGTCACCCGCGTGCGCGACAGCTCGGCGAGCGACAGCCCGCGCAGGGCGCCGACGACCGCGCTTCCCGCCGGCAGCTCGATGGTGACGCCGCCCACCGGCGCGCCGGCGACGGTGACCGTGGCAGCGGCCCGGCCGTCGGCGTAGTCGGGGTGCGTGGCGGCGGCCTCGTAACTGCCGTCGGGGACGCCGGTGACGCTGAACGAGCCCGCCTCGTCGGTGGTGGCGCTGCGGTCGTCGCGGAAGTACTGGCCGGGCGGCGCGATCGTCACCGTGGCGCCGGAGACCGGCGCGCCGGCGGCGCTCACCACCCGGCCGCTCACCTCCTGGCCGCCGCCCATGCGCAGGTCGAGGTGGTTCTCGCCCGCCTTCACTTCCAGCGAGCCGACGCCGCGCTCGAAGTCCTCGTGCTCAGCCTCCAGCGTGCGCGATCCCACCTCCACCCCTTCGAGCCGGTAGTGGCCGTCGCCGTCGGTGTCCGCGCCGCGGCTCATCATCCGCATCGGCGGCAGCGGCCCGCCCTGCCCCTCGGCCATCACGCGCACGTTGGCGCCGATGACGGGAGCGCCGTCGGGGCTCGACACCCGGCCCTCGACGGTGGCGCCGGCGCGCAGCACCAGCTCGAGCCCTTCGAGGTCCTTGCCCACCGGCACCTCGAGTCCGCCGCGGTCGAACGGCAGGTAGCCCTGGGCGGCGACCATCAGCCGCAGCGGGCCGGGCTCGACATCCTCGATGGCGAAGCGGCCGTCGTCGCCGCTGGGCTCGGAGCCGGTCATGATCTGAAAAGCCATGCCGCCGCCCGCCCGCTCGACCAGCAGGCTCACCTCGGCGGCGACCACTGGATCGCCGTCCTCGTCGACCACCCGTCCCCGCACCGTCGAGGACGGCCGCAGCGTTACCGTCACCGGCTCGGTCGTCGGCGCCGCGACGCCCAGCACACGCTCCACGGTGTAGCCGGCGAGGCGCACGGCGAGGTCCACCTTCTCGCCCGCGGCGCGCTCGCCGACGCGGAAGAAGCCGTCGGCGGCGCTCGCCGACGCCGGGTCCTTCCCCATCAGCGCCCAACGCACCTGCGGCATCATGGCGGCCATGCCGTCGAGCACGAAGACCTCGGCGCCTTCGAGCGGCTCGCCGCGCGGGCCGACGACGCGGCCTTCGATCGCCGCGCCCGGCGTGAGCTTCACCGTGCCGAGGTCCACCTCGCCGGCATCCGCGGGCACCTCGATCCCCGGCACGGAGGTGGCGGCGTAGCCATCCGCCTCGACGCGCAGCACGAACTTTCCTACCGCGAGGTCGGCGATGGCGAACTTCCCCGCCGCGTCGCTCTCCGCCGCCGCCGGCTTCTCTTGCTGCTCGCCCCCGAAGCGCATCATGCGGCGCATGTCGCGCTCCTCCTGCCGCTGGAGCGTCACCTTGGCGCCGGCGATGGCGGCGCCCTCGAGGGTGACGACGCGCCCGAAGCCGCGCGCGCCGGCGAGCATCGTCACGTGCAGCTCGGCCGTGCGGTCGCGCGGCGCCGGCGGCACCGTCCTGTCGAGCGGCGCGAAACCCTTGCGGCGGAAAGTCACCTGGTGCGGCACGGCGGTGACGAGCGGCGCCAGGCGGTAGCGGCCGCGCTCGTCGGTGCGCGTCTGCAGCGGACGGCCGCCGCGCATCCCCATCTGGCGGAAGAAACGCCTGCCGCCGCCCGTCGGTGCCGCGGCAGCCGCCACGTCGACGCCCGCGATGGGCCGTCCCTTGCCGTCGACGACGCTGCCCACCAATGCGGTAGCCGGCTCCAGCGCCAGCGTCGGAGCGCGGCCGTCGAGCGCGTCGATCGAGGCGGAGGTGTGCCCGGCGGCGGCAGCATGGAGCGTGGCGCCCTGCGCCCGCACGCCGTCGAGCGTGTAGGCGCCGGCGCCGTCGGTGACGGCCCAGCCGTCGCCGTTCGAATCGAGCACCACCGCCCCGGCGAGCGGCTGCCGGCTCTGCGCGTCGATGACGCGGCCGGCGACCGCGAGCGGGCGTTCCAGGCGCACCGCGACGGCCCGCTCATCAGTGGTGCGCGCATTCGCTTTCGCCGGCTCGACGGTGATGCGGGCGCTCGCGCCGGCGCGGTCCTCGATCGTCAGTGAAGGCGACGCGGCGCCGGCGGTCATCAGAGCCAGCTTGCCGGCGCGATCGGTGGTGCCGAGCGGCGCACCGCCGGGGAGCGCGGTCACCAGCGCGCCTTCGATCGCCCGCCCGTCGGCGCCGGTGACGCGCAGCTCGCGCGGCGTGCCGGCGAGAAGCGCCACGCGGTGAGCGCTGCCGCCCACGTTCTCGACCTTCGCCACGGCGTGACCTTTCGCCGCGACGGTCAGGCTGAGGCGTGTCTTTGCGGCGCGGTGCACGACCGCCTTGCCGTCGGCGCTGGCGAGGAGCCGTGCCGCAACCGGCGTCCAGTCGACCCCGAAGCGGTCGAGGGTAGAGTGCGCGACCACCGCCGCGCCGACGACCGGCTTGCCGGCAGAGTCGACCACCGTCACGGTGAGCGGGGCATCGGCGGCGAGGACGGCCGGCGGCAGCCAGGTCTCTTCCACCAGCGGCCGCAACGTCGCCTCCGTCTCGGCGCGGCCGGGAGCGCTCGCCACCAGCCGCCACACCCCGGGGCCAGGCGCGTCGACGGCGAACTCGCCGTCGGCGCGGATGTTGGCCTCGACCTTCGGCGCCGGCGGCCAGTTGCCGGCGAGCTGCAGCTCCGCCGCCTCGCGCAGGCCGATCTGCGGGTAGAGCCACACCACCGCGTCGCGCAACGCCTCGCCGCGCTCGCCCTCGATGCGGCCGTGGATGGAGATCGGTGCCGCCGCGGCGGCGGCTGCGCCGAGCAGCAGCGTCAGGCTCGCGAAGGTTCCACGGAGTGCGGCGCGCGGGGCGGGCGGAACGAGGCTGACCGTCATCGGGTGACTCCTCGAGCTGGCGCGTGGTCCCGGAAAGCCTACGGAGCGCGGCCAGCCAGTGTCCAGCCGGTCCCGGCGCTCCCGACCTCGCCACGCGGGCCCCAACTGTCAGCGGGGAGTCACCCCTCCGCGGTCAGCTCGCGGTCGAGCGGCAGGATCCCGTGGCGGAGCGCGAAGCGCACCAGGTCGGCCTCGCGACGCAGCCCGAGCTTGCTCATCACCTTGGCGCGATGGCTCTCGGCGGTGCGCGGGCTGATGCCGAGCCGCTCGGCGATCTCGCGGTTGCGCAACCCTTGAGCGGCGAGTTGCAGCACTTGCCGCTCGCGCGCGGTGAGCGTGGCGTAGAGCGCGCTCGCGGCCGCGGCGCGGTGGCTGTAGTCCTCGAGCTGGTGCTCGGAGAACGGCGGGCTCAGGTACCTGCGGCCCGCGGCGACCTCGCGGATCGCGTGCACCAGGTCGGTGGCGCTGGCGTGGTTGCTGACGTAGCTGTCGGCCCCGCTCGCCATCGCCTCCGCCACCAGCGCTTCGTCGTTCGCCGTCGACAGCACGACGATGCGGGTGGGGAGCTTGAGCCGCTTGACGCGGCGGATGGTCTCCATGCCGCCGAGCCCGGCCATCATGAGGTCGAGGAGCAGCACGTCGGGCACCAGCTTGGCCACCAGCTCGACCGCCGCGATCCCCTCCGCCGCTTCGCCGATCACCGCCAGCGTCGCCTCGGCGGAGAGCAGCGCGCCGAGCGCCTGCCGGACCACTTGGTGATCCCCGGCGAGCAGCACGGAAATGCGTGCGCTCATCGCCGCACCTCGATGGCTTCGCAAAGCAACGCCAGCCGCAACATCGTGCGTTCCATCGCGCCCTTCCCGATTGCCAGGATCGCGGGACTGCTCACCCACAGTCCCCGGGCGGGGACCAATTCATATGGCGAAAGGATAAGTTCTGCGCCCGCAGGCGTCCATCCGGGAAATCCCGTAGTACGGTAGGCGCAAGAACCGGACATGCTCTGCTTCCGAAGATGAACGTCGCGGAAACGTCTGCCGCGAACGGAACCGATCGTCACGAGCCCGCCGCCACAGGCAGCGACGCCCGTGTCTGGGAGGACGACCTCGAAGTCGCGTCTCCCGTCTACGCCATCGACGACGTGCCGCCGCCGCTCGAGACGCTGCTCTACGCCTGGCAGCACACGCTCGTCGACGTCTCGCCGTACGTGCTGCCGATGGTGGTGGCCGCCGCGGTCGGCTACACGCCGGCGCAGGCGGCGACGATGATCTCGGCCTGCCTGATGCTCATGGGACTCGCCACCTTCGGCAACGCGACGTGGGGAAACCGGCTGCCGTCGGTGCTCGGGCCATCGGCCACCGACACCGGAGCGATGGCGACCGCGGGCGCGCTGTTCGGAGCGCCGGCGATGTGGATGGCCGGCTTCATCGGCGGGCTGCTCGAGATCGCCATCGGCGCGAGCGGCGTGCTGGCGCGGCTGCGCCGGTTCCTGCCGCCGTACGTATGCGGCATCATCGTGCTCACCATCGGCGTGACGCTGGCGCGCGTGGCGGGTGGTTGGCTCTTCGCCGACCCGCGGCCGGCGATGCTCGGGCTCGCCGGCGCGGCGGTGCTGATGGTGCTCGTGCTCACGGTGGTGGGGCACGTGCTGCGCGTCGGCGTCGTCGCGCGCGGCTCGATCCTCTTCAGCCTGCTCCTGTGCGGTGTCGGCGGCGCGACGGTGCTCGGACTCGCCGACTTCGCGGCGGTGGGCCGCGCGCCTTGGCTGGGGCTGCCGCGGCTTTTCGCCTTCGGCGGGCCGGGCTTCGGTTGGGGGCTGGTGCCCGCGGCGGTGATCGGCGTCGCCATCGGCTACGTGGGCTCGATCTCGGAATCGATCGGCGACTACGCGGGAACCTGCGCGGTGTCGGGAATCCCCTACCGCGTGCGCCACATGAACCGCGGCATCACCGTCGAGGGAATCGCCTCGGCCGTCGGTCCGCTCTTCGGCGGCCTACCCCTCACCACCTACGCGCAGAACATCGGCGTCATCGCCACCACCCGCGTGGCCAGCCGCCGCGTCGTGCAGACGGCGGCCGGGCTACTCTTCCTCTACGGCCTTTCACCGAAGGTCGGCGCGTTGCTCGTCGTCATCCCGCGGCCGGTCGTCGGCGCCGTCTTCCTCGTCATCTGCGGCATGATCGCCGCCACCGGCCTGCGCCTGCTCGCCTGCGGCCCGAAGGACGACGTCTACTACCTGACGACCGCGGTGAGCCTCGGCATGGCGCTCACGTTGCCGCTCTTCGCACCGGCGAGCCAGGAGTGGTTCGCCACCCTGCCGCCGCTCGCGCGGTTGATGCTGTCGAACGGCGTCGTGCTGGCGGTGACGCTGGGCGTGACGTTGAACGGCGTGCTCGGCGCGGTGCTGCGGCGGCGAGCCGTGGCGGGAACGGCCGAGTAGCGCGCCGGCGGCCCGCAGAAACGGGTCCGATTGTTGCTGGACCGCGAGCGGCCGCCTTCCCGTCTCGACTCCGAGGAGAGAACCGTCATGTCGATTCGCCGATTCGTCTCGTTCGTCGTCGCCGCGGTGCTGTTGCTGGCCGGCGGGCCGGCGCCCGCCGCCGCCTCGGCGCAGAAGCTGCTCAACGTCTCCTACGACCCCACGCGGGAGCTCTACGCCGACTTCAACAAGTCCTTCGCCGCCTACTGGCAGCACAAGACCGGCCAGGCCGTCGACATGCAGCAGTCGCACGGCGGCTCGGGCAAGCAGGCGCGGTCGGTGATCGACGGGCTGCAGGCCGACGTCGTCACCCTGGCGCTCGCCTACGACATCGACGCCATCGCGCGAGCCGGTCTGCTCGACCGCAACTGGCAGAAGCGACTCCCTCACAACTCGGCGCCCTACACCTCGACCATCGTCTTTCTGGTGCGCAAGGGCAACCCGAAGGGGATCCGCGACTGGGGCGACCTCGCGCGGCCTGGGGTGTCCGTGGTGACGCCCAACCCGAAGACCTCCGGCGGCGCGCGCTGGAACTACCTCGCCGCCTGGGGCTGGGCGCTGCGCCAGCCCGGCGGCTCGCCGCAGAAGGCCGAGGCGCTGCTGCGCGGCATCTTCAAGAACGTCCCCATCCTCGACACCGGCGCGCGCGGCGCCACCATCACCTTCGTCGACCGCCAAATCGGCGACGTGCTCATCGCCTGGGAGAACGAGGCGCTGCTCGCCGTGCGGGAGCTGTCGAAGCGCCCGTCGGCGCGCGGCGGCTTCGACATCGTCATGCCCTCGCAGTCGATCCTTGCCGAGCCGCCGGTGGCAGTGGTCGACCAGGTGGCGAAGAAGCACGGCACGGTGGCGCTGGCGCAGGCGTATCTGCGGGCGCTGTACTCAGCGCACGGGCAGGACATCGCCGCCCGCCACTACTACCGGCCGCGCAGCCCGGAAGTGGCGGCGAAGTACGCGGCGCAGTTCCCCAAGATCGCGCTGTTCACTATCGACGAGGTCTTCGGCGGCTGGGCAAAGGCGCAGAAGGAGCACTTCGCCGACGGCGGCAGCTTCGACCGCATCTACCGGCCTTGAGGCGGCGTCAGCCCGAAGGCGCCGCCGTCACAGCTCGCCGAGGATCGCTTCGCGCTTGGCGCGATACTCGTCGTCGGAGAGCAAGCCGCGCCGCTTCATCTCGTCGAGGTCGGCGAGGCGGTCCGCGGATGAGCGACGCGAAGAGGCGGGCGGCGCCGGCGCCGATAGCGCGGTCGAGACTGCCGGGACCGCTGCGGTGCCACCGCCGCGCGCCTCGGCCGCCGTCATCATCGCCTTCTTGAACGCCATCGGCCGCGGTAGGTACTCGAGCCGGTTGATGCCGCTCTCGCTGGCGGTGATGATCTCGAGCGTGCCGTAACCCAGCAGCCGCCCCGCCACCGTCTGCGTCAACCGCACGTCATTGACCTTGGCGAGCCCGGAGTCGAGCGCCTGCTTGCGCAGCACTCCCTCGACGCGGATGACGCGGCGGTCGGTGACCAGGTAGACCTCCGTCGCCCAGCGCAGCAGCGCCGGCAGCGCGAGCAGCCCGGCGAGCACGAAGAGGGCGACGCCCACCCAGGCGCCGATGCCGGCGCCCTGCCAGCCGCCGAGGCCGTAGAGCGACGCCATCACCGCGCCGAGCACCGCCAGCGCGACGGCGCCGGCGATCCAGCGCGCCAGCACGATCCAGTGGCGGAGCGTGCGGTGCAGCACCGTCTCGCCGGGGGCGAGCATGCGGTCGACGTAGCTCATCGCGTGGTTGCTGGGCTCAGGCTAGAAACGCACTCGCGTCGCGCGACGCGGCGACGAACTCGTGTGCGGTCGCCGGCGCTCGTCGCGTTCAGCGCTTCTTCTCCTCGTAGACGATGAAGCGGAAGCCGTCGGGGTCGGTGAGACTCACCTGCCGCCAGCCCCACTCGGTCGTGTCGGGACCCGCGAAGTCGACACCGCGAGCCCGCAGCCGCTCGGCCAGCGCATCGACCCCCTGCGTCGACTCGGCGTAGACGCTCAACCCCACGCCCTTCGTGCGATTGCGTCCCTTCGCCCAATCGTCCTGCGAGACACCGATCATGCACGCGCCCGCGACCAGCTCGGCGCCGAGCAGTTTGCCGTCCTTCTCCCACCGCTGCTTGACGTGAAACCCGACGCCGTCGACCCAGAACCTGAGGCTCTTCTCGACGTCGTCCGCGGTCAAAGCAACCGTGAGCGCCTTGCAGCGCAGAGTCTCGGGTTGCTGGCGAGGCTTATGAGCGCGGCGCGAGGCGGCCGCAGCCTTGGCGCGGGAAGCGGCGGCGCGAGGCTTTGCGCGCGCGGCCGTTTTCGGCTTCGCGGCAGCGCGGCCCTTCGCGGCGGCCTTCTTCACTGATGCCTTGGCGACACCCTTTGCGAACCGCCCGAGCTTCGATTCGAAGCTGCGACTCTTCTTCGTGGGCTTCTTGGCCATCGTCTCCTCCAGGCTCACGCCATTCCCGTGCCGCACACAGTCTATGACCGTGTTGTCGCCGCTGACGGTTGGTTCTACAGGACCGGTACGCCGCGGCGGCGCCTGCCACGCGGGAATGCCTCGTCGATCCGCTCGGCCTCGGCGTCGGTGAGCTCGAGATCGGCCGCTGCAGCGTTCGTCTCGACATGCTCGGCGTCGGCGCTTTTCGGGATGCCAAACACGCCCTGGCGCTGTAGGAACGCCAGCGCCACTTGGTGGGGGTTGGCACCGTGCGCTGCGGCTACCTCGGCCAGCACGCGACCGCCACGGCTGTCGGGGCGCGGGAACCTTCCCGAACCGAAGGGGCTGTAGGCGACCACCGCTATGCCGCGTTCGCGGCAGAACGGCATCACGGCGTGCTCGATGCCACGCTCCTGCAGGTGGTAGAGGACCTGGTTGCAGGCGCAGCGGCCCTCGCCGGCGATGGCAATGACCTCGGCGAGCTCTTGCTCGTCGAAGTTGGAGACGCCCCACGCGGCGATCTTCCCCGCCTTTACCAGCTCCTCGAACGCGGCGATGGTGTCGCGGATCGGGTGGCTGCCGGGCCAGTGCAGCAGGTAGCCATCCAACTGCTCGACTCCCAGCCGCTTCAGGCTGCGCTCGCAGGCGGCCACCGTCCCTCGCCGCGAGGCGTTGGTCGGCAGCACCTTGCTGACGAGGAAGACCTCGTCGCGGCGGCCGTGGATCGCCTCCCCGACCAGCTGCTCGACCTTGCCGTCGCCGTACATCTCGGCGGTGTCGATGTGGTTCATGCCGAGATCGAGGCCGCGCCTCAGGGCGGCGATGGCGCGCGAGCGGTCGTCGCGCTCCATGTTCCAGGTGCCCTGGCCGACGACCGAGACTTCGCTGCCGGTGGGGCCGAACGGTGCGGTGCGAATGGATGCCTCCTCAGCCGCCGCGGAGCTCGACGAGACGGCGCAGCAGCTCGGCGACTTCGTCCTGCGACGCTATCGTGAAGCGCGCCCGCGTCACCGCGTCGCCGTTGCTGCCGACCCGCACCGTCACAGCATCGCCGCTCGCGGCCTGCTCCAGCGCCGCAAAGGCGTCCTCGTCGGTGGTGTCGTCGCCGACGTAGATCACCGTCTCGCCGCCCGCGGCCCGCAGCAGCCGCAGCATCGCGGCGCCTTTGCTGGTGCCTGCTGGCCGAGCTTCGACGACTTCCTTCCCGCCCATCACCTCGAAGCCGGGGATGCCTTCCGCCACGCGACGCATCTCGTCAGCCGCCCCGATCGCCTCGCGACGCGACGCTTGCCGCGTGTGCAGCGCCAACGTCGCGCCCTTGTCCTCGATGCGCACGCCTTCGCGCCGTGCCGCGATCTCAGCCGCCGCGAAGCGCAGCGGGTCGAGCGCGGCGGACGCCGCATCGAGGTCGATGGTCGACAGCACCTCTCCGTGCGGGGCGGCGATCTCGAGTCCATGCAGCCCCACCAGCCACAGCTCCTCCGCCGGCACGAGCTCTCGCAGCCATGAGACAGGCCGGCCGCTCACCACCGCCACCGCCGCGCCTGGCATGCTCGCCAGGCGCGCCAACACCGCGCGCGTCTCCGCGTCCGCCACGGCCTCCTCGGGCGTCGGGCGGATGGGCACCAGCGTGCCGTCGTAGTCGAAGGCGGCGAGCAGCGTGCCCTGCGCGAGGCGCGGCGCCAACTCCGCCCAGCTCTCCCACAGCGGCAGCGCCATCGCCGGCATCAGTGGAAGAGGCTCGCGCGCGGCCTCGGACGCCGCTCGCGCGACGTCGACTCGAGCCGGCGCACTCGACCGTCGACGCCTTCGCGCTCCCGGCCTTCGACGCGCGGCGTCCCATCGCCCGGCACTTCCAGCGCGGCGGTCAGGATGCGCTCCAGCCAGCCGTGCACGTCGCACTCGGTGACGCGCGCAAGCAGCCGCTGCATGCGGCGACGCCGCTCCGCCGGGTCCATCGACAGCGCCTTGGCTAGCGCCTCCGCGGTCTCCTGGATGGCGAATGGGTTGATCAGCAGCGCCGCGTCGCCCAGCGTGCGGGCGGCGCCGGTGAGCTCGGAGAGCACCAGCACCCCTTCACCATCCACCTGCGAGGCAACGAACTCCATCGCCACCAGGTTCATGCCGTCGCGCAGCGGGTTGACCAGGCAGACGTCGGCGGCGCGGTAGTAGGCGACCAGCTCCTCGCGCGGCACGCCGCGGTAGAGGTAGCGCACCGGTTGCCAGTTGGCGGTGCCGTGCTTGCCGTTGACGCGGCCCACCATCTCGTCGACGTGGCGCTTGAGCTCGCGGTACTCGCGCACCTGCTCGCGGCTGGGCACGGCCACTTGCAGAAAGACCAGCCGGCGGCGCAGCTCGGGGTGATTGTCGAGCAGCATGTCGATGGCGTGCAGGCGCTCGCGGATGCCCTTGCTGTAGTCGAGGCGGTCGACGCCGAGGATCAGGCTGGCGCCGCCGAGACCTTCGCGAATCCGCGCCACGCGATCGGTGGCCTCGGCGCTCGCGGCGGCGGCGCGGAACTCCGCGACGTCGATGCCGATGGGGAACGCGCCGACGCGCACCTCGCGGCCTTCCCACCGCACTGTCTGGCGGCGATGATCGACCTCCGCCCCGAGCAGGCGCTCGCAGCAGCCGAGGAAGTCGCCGGCGTACTCCCCGGTGTGGAAACCGACGAGGTCGGCGCCGAGCAGTCCCTCGAGCACCTGGCGGCGCCACGGGAGCGCGCGGAACACCTCTTCGGTGGGGAACGGGATGTGGAGGAAGAAGGCGATCGGGCCGTCGTGCCGCCGCCGCTCGCGGATCTTCTTCGGTAGCAGGCAGAAGTGGTAGTCGTGCACCCACACGACGTCGCCCGGCCGGGCCTCCTCCACCACCGCGTCGGCGAAGCGGTCGTTGATGCGGTCGTACTGCCGCCACTCCTCTTCGTCGAAGCGGCAACGGTCGATGAAGTAGTGGCAGAGCGGCCACAGCCCGCGGTTGGCGAAGCCGTGGTAGTAGCGCGCCACCTCCAGCTTGGAGAGCGGCACCTGGCGCAGCGTGAACTGCGGACTTTCCGCGGGCACGCAGAAGCGCGACTCGGCCGGCGGCCCATCGCGGAACTCGCGCGCCTCGCCGTCCGGCTGCCACGCGACCCAGACGCCGCCCGACTCGCGCATCACCGGCTCGAGCGCGGTGACGAGGCCGCCGGTGGTGCGCTCCAAACGGATGCCATCGGGCGTGCGTTTGCGCACGTAGGGCTCGCGGTTGGAGACGAGCAGCAGGCGGCGGTCGCCCAGCAGCCGCCGCGCGGTATCTCTCTTGATGCCGCTTTGGACGTCATTCGACGACAAGGCCGCGTTGAAAATCCTGCTCGCGCCGCCTTGTAAG
>Ga0134123_10002119_pt1 | contig 13015 bp, 15 predicted proteins | sample KB303_FD_96460 | JGI IMG/M metagenome (GOLD analysis project Ga0134123, IMG submission 96460) | Terrestrial soil microbial communities without Nitrogen fertilizer from Kellogg Biological Station, Michigan, USA - KB3-0-3 | ecosystem: Environmental > Terrestrial > Soil > Unclassified ...
AGGACGCGGCGCGGCATCGAGTGTCCAACATTCTGTCACACCGCTCGCGAGACGTTGTAAGCTCGCTCCCGCCATGAAACATCCGAAGGGGCTCTACGTTCTGTTCTTCACCGAGTTGTGGGAGCGCTACAGCTTCTACTCGATGATGGCGATTCTCGCCCTCTACATGAACGAGGCCCTGCACTTCGACGTCGCGCACGTGGGCCAGGTGTACGGCCTCTATCAGGCCGGCGTCTACCTCATGCCCGTCGCGGGCGGTCTCATCGCGGATCGCTGGCTCGGTTTCAGCAAAGCCATCATCGTCGGCGGCGCCCTGATGATGCTGGGGCACCTCGTGCTCGGTGTCGAAGCGTTGCCGTTCTTTTACGGCGGACTGATCCTGCTCGCGTCAGGCAGCGGGCTGCTCAAGCCCAACGTCTCGACGCTCGTCGGCAACCTCTATCGCGACCGGCCGCAGCTGCGCGACCAGGGCTTCAACATCTATTACATGGGCGTGAACATCGGCGCGTTCGTGTCACCCCTGTCGGTGGCCTGGCTGCGGGCGCACTACGGCTGGAGCGTCGCGTTCATGTCGGCGGCGGTCGCGATGGTCTTCTCGCTGATCACGTTCATCAGCTTCAAGCACCACCTCGCCGAAGCCGCCGTCAAGGTGGAAGATGGGGCCCCCGGTGCCGCGGCACTGCCGCCGGGCGAGGTCCGCTCCCGAGTCATCACGCTGCTGGCGATCTTCGGCATCTCCCTCGTGTTCTGGATCGCGTTCTATCAGATCTTCTACACGTTCACGTTCTGGGCGCGCGACAGCACGGCGACGTCCTGGTCGCCGGAGACCTTCCAGGTGTTCGAGCCGATGGGCGTGATCCTGTTGTCGCCCGTGCTCGTCGCGATCTGGGCGGCCCTGCAGCGGGAGGGACGCGAGCCCTCCACGCCGGTCAAGATGCTCCTCGGCGTCGTCTTCGTCGGGACCGCGTTCGCGGCGCTCGGCTACGCCGGCACGATCGGCGGCGACGCCGGACGTGTCTCGCCCGTGTGGCTCATCTCCGCGAACATCCTCATCGCGATCGGTGAGATCGCGCTCAGCCCGATGGGCATGTCGCTCGTCAACCGTCTCTCGCCGCCGAAGCTGCGCGGCCTGATGATGGGCGGCTGGTTCGCCAGCCTCGGCATCGGCGGGTATCTCTCCGGTTCCATCGGCCGCTACTGGGACACGATGCCCCACAGCCGGTTCTTCTTCATGGTCGTCGCCATCCTCGTCGTCGTCGCCGTCCCGCTCAGCTTGCTGACGCCGCAGATCAAACGCACGATGGCGCGAGCGGAGGCCTAAGCGAATTGCAGGATGGCAGAAAGGCAGAATGGCAGGATTGATTGCAGGATTCAATTCTGCGATTCTGCGATCCTGCCCTCCTGCAATTCATCTAAGATTTCAGAATGGCCCTCGAGGAATATCGCCGCAAGCGCGACTTCAAGAACAGCCCGGAGCCGCAGGGCAAGGTCGTCCCCGACAAGAAGAAGGCGAAGTCGAAGCTCTTCTTCTGCGTCCAGAAGCATCTCGCCAGCCATCTCCATTACGACCTCCGCCTGGAACACGACGGCGTGCTGATGTCGTGGGCCGTGCCGAAAGGACCGTCGCTCGATCCGAAGACGAAGCGGCTGGCGATGCACGTCGAGGATCATCCGATCGAGTACGGCAGCTTCGAAGGCGTGATTCCGGAAGGCTACGGCGCCGGCATTGTCATGCTGTGGGACGAAGGCACGTGGACGCCGGAGTCGGAGGACGTCGACGCCGCGCTCAGGAAGGGCGACCTCAAGTTCACGCTCGACGGCTACAAGCTGAAGGGCTCGTGGGTGCTCGTGCGCACGCGGGGCTGGGGCGGGAGCAAAGGCGGCGCGAAAGACGACGGTCGCAGCTGGCTGCTGATCAAGCATCGCGACGACTGGGCCGGCGAGGTCGACATCACCGAGTTCGCGCCGAAGAGCGTGAAGAGCGAAGGCGACTTCGAGGACATCCTCGCCGCCGACACGCCGGACATCTGGATCTCGAAGGGCCCCACCAAGGGCGGCGAAGCCAGTAAGATGCTCGCCGGCATCATCGAGAAGGCCGCGAAGCTGAAGGCGTCGAAGGGACAGAAAACCGTGCGGAAGAAAGTCGTCGGACGGTCGAAGCCGTGACCATCACACGCCGCGAGTTCCTCTATTCGGGCGCCGCCGTGTTCGCCGTCGGCGACGCCCCAGGCCTCAGGGCGCTCCTCTTCGACACCTTCGGCACCGTCGTCGACTACCGCGGCACCATCATCGACGAAGGCCGGGCGCTCGGGCGCAGGAAGAACCTGACCGTCGACTGGGAGAAGTTCGCCGACGCATGGCGCGGCGACTACGCGCCGTCGATGAACCGCGTCCGCACGGGCCAGCTGCCGTGGACGACACTCGACCGCCTGAACCGGATCATCCTCGACAAGCTGCTTGTCGACTTCAGGATTTCAGGGCTCACGGACGCCGAAATCGAGGACTTCAACCACGTCTGGCACCGGCTCAAGCCGTGGCCGGATGCCGTGAGCGGTCTCACCCGCCTGAAGAAGAAGTACACGATCTCGCCGCTGTCGAACGGCAACGTGTCGCTGCTGACCGACGTCGCGAAACACGCCGGCCTGCCGTGGGATCTGATTATCGGCGCCGACATCTCCAGGCACTACAAACCCGATCCCGAGGTCTACCTCACTGCCGCGCGCCTGCTGGAACTCACGCCCCAGAACATGATGATGGTCGCCGCGCACCAGGACGACCTGCGCGCGGCCAGGGCGCTCGGATTCAAGACCGCGTTCGTGAAGCGACCGAAGGAAGGCCCGAACGGCGAACACCGTCCGATCGAACCGCTCTGGGACTACGTCGTCGACGACTTCAACGAGCTCGCCGCAAAACTTGGAGCGTAGCACCGATGGAGGGAGCTATCGCCCGTGTCTTCGAGGTTCTTTGCGGCGTGATCATGCTCGCGGGGGCGCTGCTGTTCGGCGCGGTCGTCATCATCGCTCCGTTTTTGATTGCGATCCAAGGAGTCAATCAGCAGTGGATCGGCACGTTGGCCGCGTACGTGATTAGCGCTGGCCTGTCCTGGCTGTGCTTCGTGACAGGCATTCGTCTCGTGACTGGCCGCAGGCGATCAGATGGCGGGCTGTTTCCGTCGTGGCTGGAACACGCGGCGGCTTATCCGGCCGCACTCCTGATGACGATGGGCGCGTTCCGGGGCTGGATTCTCTATGGACCCGAAGAGGGACAACGGCGGCAGCAGGTGGCATCTGATGTGTTGATTCAGGCGCGCCAGCGATGGAGAAATCGCAAGAGCTCCGCTGACTCCGGCCGAACGGGCGTGTCGAGCGTCAAACAGACGTGAAGGGAAGTGACACATGCGTTCGATGATCCTCACGGCGCTCGCCGCGCTCGCCCTGTCTCCCATCCTCCTATCGCAAAATGCGCAGCCTGCCTTGCCGAAGTGCCTGCAGGATGCGCCACCGGTGAACGTTGATTTCAAAGACGTGTCGGTCGCCAAGGTGCTCCCCTTCCTCGGCGCAAGTTGCGGCATTGATATTCGTGTCGAAGGAATCGAAGGAACCGACCCCGCGCGGGCGGTGCCGCGCGTGCAGTTTCAGCAGGCCAGGCCGGCGGAAGTATTTCTGATGCTCATTCGAGCGAACGGCCTCAAATACACTGTCGTCGATGAAAAGACGATCCGGGTGACGAAGCAGTAAGCGATGCGTCAGCTTTTCGGACGGCGTCGCTCACGGCCGGACGTCAACCGCGGACGGACACAATCCCAGCAACTGCGGGCCGCAGGTCCTCATCGCGGCGATCTCCGCGAATGTGATCCGCGCAGCTGACGTCACCACCGGCGGTGCATGCCAGTGGCGGATGTCGATGAAACCGGCAATTGATCGCCGCGGGTGCGGAAGAGTACGGACCGGAGGACCGCAGTTCCGGCCGCGCGTTGCCGGGAGGTCGTGAGCGATGCCGGAGAAAAGCGTTGCGAAGTCCGCCGGACGGTGCGGAGTCCGCCTGAAGGCGGACACTACCGATGACTGATCTTCAGTTTCCCAGCAGCCGCCTCGACAGCACGCTCCAGATCGCGAACGACAGACGCAGGCGATCGTGGCGCGCGATGTCGCCCGTCCAGAATTCACCGCCCACCATCTCGCAGTGCGCCGGTAACTTGCCCGGCTCGAGCGGCTGCTTGCGTTCCTGCGCGTAGCGTTCGAGCACCGCGGGCAGCGGACGCGCGGTGTTGACCATCGCGACATCGACTCGGCGGTGAATCGCGTCTTCGATTCTTTCAACGGCGTCGGCGGCGGTGAAACCCGCCATGCCGCCGCCCTCCGTCAGCAGGTTGGCGATGAAGATGACCGGCCCCTTGCTCTCCGCGATCGCCTCGGGCACGCCGCGTACGAGGAAGTTCGGCATCAGGCTGGTGTAGAAGCTGCCGGGGCCGATGATGATCGCGTCGAATTCGCCGATCGACTTCGCGACGATGGGGTGAATCGACACCGGCGGTTCGAGCCAGACGCGTTTCACGAAGCGGCCGGACGTCTGTCCTGCGTCCACTTCGACTTCCCCGCGCGTGATCGATCCGTCGCCGTACTCCGCGCAGAGCTGCGCGCTCTCGACGGTCACCGGCCATACGCGTCCGCGGCACCCGAGCAGCGCGCGGAGCCCGTCCACGGCGTTCAGGAAGTCGCCGCTGTAGCTCTGCATCATCGACAGCAGGAGGTTGCCGCCGGTATGGCCGCCGAGCCGCGCGTGCTCGAGCGTCGGCAGCCGCGCCAGCAACACGCGCCGCGCTTCTCGCGTATTACGTGAGAGAGCGAGCGCGCACTTGAGGATGTCGCCGGGCGGCAGGACGCCGAGCTCGTCGCGCAGCTGCCCGGAGCTGCCGCCGCTGTCGAACATCGTGACGACGGCGTTGACGTGGAGCCAGGGATTGCTCTTGAGACCGCCGAGGACGCTGGGCATGCCCGTGCCGCCGCCAAAGCAGCCTATGCTCAGCTCACGTAGACGCATTCGTTAATAATACTTGTATGACTGACGCTTCATCCGCGCTTCAGACGCTCGAAAAGGACGCACGGGACATTTTCGGCAGCCGCCTCCAGTCGCTCGTGCGCTACGGCGCAAAGGCGAAGCTGGTTCACGCGCTGATGGTCGTCGACAGCCTCACCGCCGACGACCTGCGTGCCTGCGCCGGGCGCGTCTCCGCGTGGCACGACGAAGGCCTGGCGACCCCCCTCATGCTCCCCGCGTCCGAGCTCAGTCGGTCGCTCGACGCGTTCCCGTTCGAGCTGAGCGCCATCATCGCCGACCACACGGTCGTGACCGGACGGAACCCCTTCGAAGGCCTTCGCGTCGAAGCTAATGACCTGCGATGGGCCTGCGAAGTGCAGGCGCGCAGCCATCTCTTGCATCTTCGCGAAGGCTTCGTCGAAGCCCGGGGACGTAACGACGCGCTGTCGGTACTGATTGTCCGTTCCGCTCCGGCGTGGGCCTCCCTCCTCGAAAACATGGCGCGGCTTGAAAACAAGCCGATGGCCACCGACGAGGTGACGAAGCTGGTCGGCGTCAAGGAGATCTCCAACGACGAAGCGGCGCGAATCTTCCCGTCGTATCTCGACGCCGTCGAGCGCCTCACCAGACACGTAGACACCTGGAGCGCCAAGTGAGGGCTAGCCAAGGGAGGGCTAAAGGCTTAGGGCTGAGTGCTGTCCTTCTCAGCCTTGTGCTCTCAGTCCTCAGTTCTCCCGCGAGGGCGGCGGATCTGCCCGAACTCACCGCGCCCGTCAACGACTTCGCCGGGGTGATCGACGCGAAGAGCGCCGCGGGGATCGAGCGTCTGAGCCGCGCGCTCAAAGACGCCAGCGGCGACGTCGTCGTCGTCGCGACCGTTCCCGACATCGAGGGCTACGGCAACATCCAGGAATACGCGACGAAGCTCTTCGAGAACCACGGGAAGGGCGTCGGCGACAAAGGCAAGAACAACGGGCTCCTCATCGTGATCGCGATCAAGGAGCGCAAGATCCGCGTCGAAACCGGCTACGGCCTCGAGGAGTTCATCACCGACCGCTTCGCCGGCGAGACGATCCGCCAGGTGATGGCGCCGGAATTCCGCACCGGCGGCTACGGACCGGGCCTGCTGGCCGGCACCGCTCGAATCGTTGGCAGAATCGCGAAAGGCCGGGGCGTCACGCTCAAGGACGTCCGGCTGCCGCAGGACGACGAGGACGGCGGCGGCCGGCGGTCGAACTTCCCGTTCATCATTCCCGTCCTGATTTTCATCGCCATCCTCATCATCAGCCGCATCGGCGGCGGCCCCGGCGCGGGCCTGCTGCTGTGGGGCCTGGGACCGTGGAGCCGGTGGTCGAGCGGCGTCGGATCGTTCGGCGGCGGACGCGGCGGCGGATGGGGCGGGGGCGGGTTCGGCGGCGGATTCGGCGGATTCGGCGGCGGTGGCAGCGGCGGTGGTGGCGCCAGCGGAGGCTGGTAGGATGGAGCTTATGACTACTTCACGCAGACGTGCGGTTCAGCTTCTGATGCTCGGACTGGTCGCGGTGCCCTTGTCCGGCTGTTCGTACAACAAGTTCGTCAGCCAGGAAGAGGCGGTCAAGGCGCAGTGGGCGCAGGTGCAGAACCAGCTGCAGCGCAGAAACGATCTCATCCCGAACCTGGTCGAGACGGTGAAAGGCTACGCGACACACGAAGAGAGCGTGTTCAAGGACATCGCGGACGCGCGCTCGAAGCTGTTGAACGCCAAATCGCCCGACGAGACGATTGCGGCGGCCAACCAGCAGACCTCGGCCCTCGGACGGCTGCTCGCCGTCGTCGAGAACTATCCGAACCTCAAGGCCAACGAGCAGTTCAACGGGCTGATGGACGAGCTGTCGGGCACGGAAAACAGAATCGCCGTCGAACGGCAGCGCTACAACGAGCGCGTCCAGGAGTACAACACCTCACGCCGGCAGTTTCCGGCGAACATCACGGCGAAGATGTTCAGCTTCAAGGACTATCCGCTCTTCGAAGCGCCGCCCGCGGCGACGCAGGTTCCGAAGGTCAACTTCTCCAAGTCGTGAACACGTTCGAGCGGCGGCTGTGGTCCGGCCGCCGCTATTTCCTTTCGGATCTTCGACTCGTCGCCGGTGATCGCGAGCTCGCGCTCGACGACATCGGCGACGTCTCTCGTTCGCAGACGGCTTGGCAGCGCGTGCTCGGCCTCTCCTCCCTCGACGTCCATTCGCGAGACTCGCGCCGGGGCGGCCTGAGGCTGCGCAACGTCCGCCGCGGCGCGCAGCTCGCGGCGCTCATCGAGCTCGTCGCCTCCGATCCACGGGCCCGCGCACACGCCGACGCCGCCTCGGAGACGATGGCGTGGGAGCCACGGGTGACGACGCCCGGCAAGCGCGAAGCGCTCAGCGCCATCGCCGTGATCGTCGCCTCGCTGATCGCCGTCGTTGTCGGCCTGCACGGCAAAGCGCCGGGGATCACCTACGCGCCGGACGATGCGATTTACCCCGGCGGCGTGAAGCGCGACCACGCGGAGATCGTGCGGTTCATGCAGAAGGACGTCATGCCGTGGGCGCGAAAGGCGCTGGCGCCGATCGTCGGGTCGCCGGAGCGCGTGACGTACGCGACCTGTCACGGGGCGCGCGCGGAGGCGACCGGATTCCAGATGCCGGCAGTGGCGGCGCTGCCGCGGCCGGTCGTGCGCGAGGCCGGATGGGAAAACTTCGGCGGTCCGATTGACGCGCAGATGCGCAACGCGTTCTACGGCTACGCCGCCGAGCCGGACAAGGCGTCAAAAGCTGGCTATATGCGCGAAATCGTGATGCCCGGGATGGCCCGCCTGCTCCATCGGCCGGCGTACGACTTCACGCGGACCTACGAATACAACCGCGAGCAGTTCGCGTTCGGGTGTTATCACTGTCATAACCCGAGGACCTGAAGGTCCTCGGCTACGCCTGGGATCGCGGAGGACCACGGCTGCCGGTGTCACCGAGGCTGCAGCGTCAACGTCGACTCCGCGTTCTTCTGAATCGATTTTTCCGAAAACACCAGGGGGAAATACTCGCCCGCTGCCCAGAGCGTCGCGAGGTCCGCGAAATGCGGGCTGCGCGGCCATTGCGACTGGCCCGGCGCGTTCGTCGCGACCGATGCGTCCCAGTCCGCGACGTCGATGATCTGCCGGAATGAGGCACCAATCTCGAGGTTCGATCGCGACGCCACCGACATCACGGTGCCGGCGTCGCCGCCGACGGCGAACGGCCCGACGTTCAGTGTCCGGCGCGTCGCCTGCGTAATGGCCAGCGGATGCCGGAACGTGACTTGTGGAAGCTCGGACTTCGCCTGCTGGCCGGCGATCGAGAGCGCCTCCAGAAGCGTCGCGCTGCCGGCGTTCATCGCGTCCGCGAGATTGAGCTCCGTCAGGCCGAGATAGTCGTTCAGCAGCGTCGCCGGCACACGGGCTTCTGAAATCCTCCGCCACAGCGCACGCTCGAACGCCGCGTACACGGCGGCCGCGTCCGAGCCGTCCGCCATCCGGCGATCCCACTTCAACAGCCGCTGACGGACATCTTCGACGCGCGGATCTTTTGAGCGCAGGCCCTCCAGCCGAGGCACGAGTTGCTCCGCGTTCCACGCGGTGAGGTCGTGCTGCTGCATCTTGACCTCGTCCACGGAGAACTTGCGTGCGCCACCCAACAGTTCTTTCAGCCGTCCGGTCCTGGCCGGGCTTTCATTGGCGGCGATTACGACTGCCGAGGACACGCCCGGTGCCGGCGTGCCGGTGACCTGATGGCCGACGCCCGAGTCGTCCGCGTAGACAACGTCGACCACCGGCAGCTTCCAGTGGACGACAGCGTCTCGCAGCTCGCGTGCGCCGGCTGCGCGATCGAGCGCAAGCGCGCCGAGCTCGCCCGCGCCGCCCGGCTCGAAGCCGGTCCATCTCAGCGTGAACACCAGTCCGTGCCCGCGATCGGACGCAATCACGACGCCGTTGCGCGTGTACTCCTTCTCGAACGCCACCGGCTTGCCGTAGCCTTTCACGGTGATGGGATCTTTGATGCGTTCGACAATCGCGCTGACGGGTTCGACGTAGAGATCCTGCGTATCGCCTGGATAGGCCGCCATGCCCCACGCGACGCGATCGTTATGTCCCATGACCACGCCGGGCAGCCACGGCGACGTGGCGCCGATGACGTTCCAGCCGGGCGCCTGAAGGTGGACAAGATATCGGAGCGACGGACTCGTCAGCGGCCGGTGCGGATCGCTCGCGAGCAGCGGGGATCCGGTCGCGCTCCGCGACGCCGCGAGCGCCCACGCATTCGAGCCGCCGCCCGATGCTCCCGTCGCGCCCGGCTTCGGCCTCACGCCAAAACTCAAAAAGAACGGCGTTGTTCCCACCCGGCGCAACGCGTCGTTCAGCACTTCCCCGGCCTTCTGTACGTCGATGTCTTTCGGCAGCCCGCGAGGCAGGGCGCCAGGCATCAGCGCCGCCGCGCGCGTCTCACCGACGGCGCCGGCCAGCTGCGCACGAAAGGCTTCTGACGCCGCATCACCGCTGGCGAGAAAGGCGTCGGTGCGATTGAGCAGATCTTCCGGTATCCACAGCTCGGGCTTCCAGCCTGCGAGCACGAATTCTTCCGGCAGATCCTCCCGCGCCCGCGCGATCCAGGCGTTGATGCCGGTCACGAACGCCTGCGCGATCGCCCTGGTCTCCGGTCCGTAGCTCGCCCACTCGGCGTCGAGGCCGCCGCGGTACTGCATGCGGCGAGTCATCGCGTCGCGGTCGATGAAATTCGGCCCGAGCACCTCCGACAGCCGTCCCTGGACGGACCGCCGCCACAAATCCATCTGGAACAGGCGGTCCTGCGCCTGGACGAAGCCCTGCGCGAAAAACAAATCGTGTTCGTTCTGCGCCGTGATGTGCGCGACACCCCAGCGATCGCGGACGATGCGGACGGGCTGCGTGAGTCCGGACACCGAAATCGAACCGGTCACGGGCGGAAGCGCAGGCTCGCGGCGCGCCGGCGGCGCCTGGCGCGAGCACCCTGTGGCTGAAAGCATCCCCAGCGCGCCGAGGAAGAACGCGCGACGTAATAAAATGAGACTACCGAGGCGACACGACATGGCGTTGAAAGACACGTTGCTGTCAGAATTCGATCACGAGATGGGCACCACGCGGCGGCTGCTCGAGCGGCTGCCCGACGCCCAGCTCGGCTGGAAGCCGCACGAGAAGTCGATGACGCTCGGCGGTCTGGCCACGCACCTGTCCAACCTACCGAACTGGGGCACGACGATTCTCAACGACCTGTCATACGACGTCGCCGCCGGCCCGCCCAATCTGACCGCGGCCAACTCGCGCGCGGAGATCCTGCAGTCGTTTGACACCGCCGTCGCGAAAACGCGCACGAGCCTCGACAAGACCGACGCGGAGCTGGGCGCGCAGTGGAAGCTCACACGGGGCGAGCAGGAGATGTTCTCGCTGCCGCGGGCCGCGGCGTTCCGAACCTTCGTCCTGTATCACACCGTGCATCATCGCGGGCAGCTGAGCGTGTATCTGCGGCTCAACGACGTACCCGTTCCCGCCATCTATGGGCCGACCGCTGACGAAGGGTAACCCATTCGTCGCCCGGCCGTCGCTGCGCAACGGTCACTGGATGACCCTCTACAGCTGGGGCAACCCGCGCTATTTCCCCCGCCTGCCCGCGCCGGTCCGCCGCTACTTCGACGTCGATGACGACGCGCGCGTCGCCGCCGACTGCCACTGGCAGCCGGAGCCGTGGAAACATCCGACCATTCTCGCGCTGCACGGCCTGAATGGCTCGAGCGACGCGCACTACATGAAAGGCATCGCGTCGAAAGCCTTCGAGCGCGGCATGAACGTCGTCCGCCTCAACCAGCGGAACTGCGGCGACACGGAACATCTGTCGGCCGGACTGTTCCATTCAGGCCTGACGCACGACGCACGTGAGGTGATCAAGGAACTGACGACGGTCGACGGGCTGCCCCGGATTGCCGTCGCCGGATACTCGCTCGGCGGGAACCTCGCGCTCAAGCTCGCCGCGGAGTACGGCGAGGCCCCGCCGCCGCAGCTCCTGGGCGTCGTCGCCGTCTCGCCCATCATCGAGATCGGCGAGTGCGTGAAAGCCCTCGAGCGCCCGGAGAACGTGCTCTATCAGTGGAACTTCGTGAAGGATCTGAAGCGGCGCATGCGCCGCAAGGACAAGTGCTGGCCCGGCCGGTTCGACATCAGCCGGCTCTCACGCGTGAAGACCGTACGCGAGTTCGACGAGGAGTACACCGCGCCGTACTTCGGCTTCAACGGCGCCGACGACTACTACCACCGCGCGAGCTCGATGCGAATCATCGAGCGAATCCGCGTGCCCGCGCTCATCATCACGGCCGAGGATGACCCGTTCGTCCCGCACGAACCGTTTCTCGACCCGAAAGTCACCGGCAACCCGCACATCGAGCTCGCGCTCTGCGAGCACGGCGGTCACTGCGGTTTTGTGGGAGACGCGTCGGCCGAGGATGACGGATATTGGGCGGAAAAGCGGATCGTGGACTTTGTAGAGCTAAGAGCTAAGGGCTAAGGGCTAAGGGCTTATTCGAGCAGCGCTCAGCCTTCAGCCCTAAGCCCTCAGCCCTAAGCCCTCAGCCCTTCGCTTAGCGTTTCGCGTGGACCTCGATTTTCGCCGCAAGATTCCCCGCGTTGTCGTTGCGGTAGGTCACGGTCACCGTTGAGCCGTTCGACGTGGCCAGTCCAGCGACGTTCGTTTCCGCGCCGGTCACGATCGTCTTCTCGTCGTACTTGAACAGCATCTCGGCGCCGCTCGCGCTCTTCACCGAGAACGTCATCGAGTTGGGGTTCACGCGCGTCAGCTCGCCCGTGACCGACGCCGGCTCCTCGCGCTTGCCGCGATCGCGGTCGGGGTCCTGCGCCGAGCCGATGGGCGCCGCGCTCCCGATGAACAGTCCGGCTGCCAGTGCCATGGTCCAGCTCAACGTCCTGATGAGTTTCATTCGAGCCTCCTTCCGAAAATTACGCCGAGGCACGAATTGCGAGGATGATGCCAGCCGCCGTCGTGTTACTCTGAGTCGCTTCCCCCGACACGACAAATGAAAATGCGGCTCGACCATACTTTCCGGCTGGCGGAGTGTGTGTGCATACTCGCGCTGGCCACGCGCGCACAGGCGGCGGATCAACAGTCACGCATTCAACGCGTTGTCGACGATCTGAAGTCCCAGCTGGCCATCGGACAGCGCGTGGACGTCTCCGTGGTGGAGGACAATCCCCGGCTGTTCTCCGTCGTGCCTCAACAGCACGAGGCTGACACACCGGCGACCTTTCTACTCTCCGTCGAGGAAGGTTTTGCCCAGGGCCTGAGCGACGTCGAGCTGCGCGCCGCCGTCGCGCACGAGCTCGGTCACGTCTGGATCTTCACGCACTTCCCGTTTCTCCAGACCGAAGAGCTCGCCAACGACATCGCCTCCCGCATCGTCAGCCGCGACGACCTGGCGCCGCTCTACGACAAAGTCAGCAAACGTCTTCCGCAGTCCCACTAGTAGCCGGAGACCTTCAGGTCTGCGGTCTGCGGGCGCCTGCTGGCAGCTAGAATTCCGTTACGCTCAGCGTGTTCCCGTCGGGATCCTTGAACCAGGCGATGCGCGCACGGCTCGGCGACTGCCAGATGCCGAGCTCGTCCTGTTCCATGCCGGGGTAGCGGCTGAACGTCACGCCGGCCTTCGTGAGGTCCTTCACGGTGGCGTTGATGTCCTTCACTTCCCATCCGAGCACCGTGTACTGCCCGACGGCGACTTTCTGGACCGGCGTCAGCCGCAGCATCGTGCCGTGGGCGTCGAAGACAAACGCGAACGGGCTCTCTTCCACGAGTTCGAGCCCCAGCGTCTCCCGGTAGAACTTCAGCGCCTTTGCCGGCATGGACGTCGCCGCAAATGCCACCAGCTTTGCGGATCCGAGGATCGACTTCGA
>Ga0134123_10002120_pt1 | contig 13014 bp, 14 predicted proteins | sample KB303_FD_96460 | JGI IMG/M metagenome (GOLD analysis project Ga0134123, IMG submission 96460) | Terrestrial soil microbial communities without Nitrogen fertilizer from Kellogg Biological Station, Michigan, USA - KB3-0-3 | ecosystem: Environmental > Terrestrial > Soil > Unclassified ...
GGCGGCATAGCGGCGCGCGACGGGGAGGAGCTCGTCGGGATCCCCGATGGCGACCACGTCCTGCTCGACGAGGGTCTCGAAGGGCCGCTGCACCGCATAGAGCCGGGTGCGAACATAGCGCTCCATGGCGGGCCGGGCCTCCGCGCGCGCCTCGGCGAGGCTGTCGGCGCAGAACGCGTGCAGCCCGAAGGGCGCGGTAGCGTCCGACGCGCGCCCGCCCGCCGCCACGAAGGCGGCACGATAGGCGGCGAGCCCCGCCGCCATCTCGGCCTGCGTCTCCGCGGAGGCGTAGGGGATGAACATGGCGGGCAGCCCGCGCGCGCCGATGCGGGCGCCCCCGTCCGTGCGCAGGGTGGCCACCCACACCGGCGGGTGCGGCGTCTGCACCGGGGCAATGTTGAGTCGCACGTCCTGCACCTGGTGGTAGCGCCCCGCATGGGAGAAGCGCTCGCCCGTCCACGCGCGCAGCAGGATCTCCAGCGCCTCGTCGAATCGCGCACGCTTGTCGTCCGCGTCCACGCCGAAGCCCGCGTACTCGTGCTTGAGATAGCCCGAGCCCACGCCCAGATTGAGGCGCCCGCCCGACAGCACGTCCACCATCGCGTAGTCCTCGGCCACGCGCAGCGGGTGGTCGAAGGGCAGCACCACCACCCCCGAGCCGAGCCGGATCCGGCGCGTGCGCTGGGCGGCGGCCGCCAGGAGCACCGGCGGGCGCGGGACGGCCCCGTAATCGTGGAAGTGGTGCTCGGCCACCCAGAAGGAGTCGAAGCCCCACTCGTCCGCGGCCTCGGCCTGCTCGAGCACCTCCCCGTAGAAGTCGCCGGTGGTGCGACCGAGCTCCGAAGGGTAGTGGTCCACGACGGAGAAGAGGCCGAGACGCATCAGGGAGCGGCGCCCTCGTCGCCCATGGGAGGGCGCAGCTCGTCACGCGCGTCCGCCAGCGTCTCGCCCAGCGCGCGCACCTCGTCGAGGCGCGTGGCGCTCCAGCCAAAGCGCTCCTCGCTGGTGTAGCCGCCCCAGGTTCCCATGTAGTCCGGGCGCGAGAGGCCCAGCGCGAACTCGGAGATCTTCGCGGGGTTGGTGAAGTCCGCCATGATTCCGACCTCGTCGAACTTCTCCGGGCGCTTGCCGTCCAGGAAGGCCTTGAGCGAGGCGGGCTTGGGTCCGTGCGGGAGCCCCACCGGGTGCACGGTGACCATGCCCTGCTGCACCACGCCGCCCGCGCTGAAGAAGTCGCCGTGGTGATAACCGAGCGTCTCGAGATAGTCGAGGTTCTTGTGGAAGAACGGCACCCACATGCCCTCGCGCTCCGCGCGCCGCACGGTGAAGACGCAGAGATAGCAGCCGGGCAGCTTGAACACGGTGTGGCCCGACGGCGGCACGTGCGAGCGGTCGGCGGTGAGCGGGCGCACGTCCTCCACCGCGAACTTGTACGGGAGATAGTCGCCGCGCCAGCCCACCGCGTCGAAGGGATGCGTGGCGTGCACGCGCCGGGTGTAGATGTCGTCCACCTTGGAGATGATCTCGAAGCGGCCGGACTCGTTGCGCGTGTCCAGCGTGCGCGGGAAGCGGTAGTCGCTCTGGCTGTGGGTGAGGAAGCGCCCGGTGGTGGGCGACTCGCCCTTTTCCGGGTCGCCGGCGAAGGACTCGTACATCCAGTAGTACTGGGGGCCCGGCCGCAGGGCGAAGCGGTGCGTGATGCCCTTGGGCACGATGAGGAAATCGCCCTTGCGATACTCGATGGGCCCGAAGGTGGTCTCGAGCGTCCCCCCGCCCTGATGCACGAAGTAGACGAGCGTGGCCGAGTGGTGCTCGAAGAAGTAGTCCATGGAGGCGGCGGGCGTGGTGACGTTCATGGCCACGGTGGCATTGGCCACCAGCCGCGCCATGCCGCGATAGGCGTCCCGCGGCGCCGGCGCCTTTGCCATGGTGAGCGCGTGATGCGTGCCGCCCACCGGCCGCATCGGCGATTCCCAGTCCGGCGCCCAGGCGCGGCCATCCAGCACGCGCGCCTCCGACGCGATCCAGTTGGTGGGCGGATAGAGGTGGTAGGTGTGACTCACCTTTCCTGCGAAGCCGCCCCGCCCGTGCTCCTGCTCGTAGATGTGCTTGAGGAGCGGGCCCGCATGGGGCGCCCTCGGCACGATGCCCACCTCGGGAATGCCGCCGAAGTACTCGAATTTTTCCACGGGCCGGTCCTCCTCGGGTCCGATTCTACCCTCTTCGAGCCCACCCGCCAGTAGTGTACGCTGGCGCGAGATCATGGACATTCCCGAGTACCGGCTGGACGGCAAGGTCGCGCTGATCACCGGCGCCGGGCGCGGCATCGGCAAGGGCATCGCCGAGGTGCTCGCCCAGGCGGGCGCCGACGTGGCCATCAACAGCCTCACCGCCACCCACGTCACGCCGCTCGCGGCCGAGCTGGCGCGCTCGACGAGCCGGAAGGTCGTTCCCCTGGTGGCCGACATGACGCGCGCCGCCGACGTGGAGCGGGCGGTGGCGCAGGTCCTCCGCGATTTCGGCCGGCTCGACATCCTCGTCAACAATCTCGGCGACTCGATCCGGGGTCCGCTGGTGAGCCTATCGGACGACGATCTCCGCTTCGTGATGGACGTGAACCTGACCACCACCATTCTCTGCACGCGAGCGGTGGGGCCGCACCTGCTGGCCCGCGGCTCCGGCAAGGTGATCAACGTCGCCTCGTTCGCCTCGCTTCGCGGCGGCGCCGGGCTCAGCATCTACAGCACCGCCAAGACCGCGCTGGTCGGCTTCACCCGCGCCATGGCGCTGGAATGGGCGCCGCGCGGCATCCAGGTGAACGCCGTCGCGCCGGGGTATTTCCCCGACGCCGTGACCACGGGCGAGGCGGGCTATGCCGAGCGCGTGCAGAGCGCCACCACCACGGTGCCGCTGGGCCGCGTGGGGCGACTCCGCGAGGTCGGCCTCCTCTGCCTCTATCTGGCCGCCGGCGCCTCCGACTACATGACGGGACAGACGCTGTACCTGGACGGCGGCGTCACGCTCTAGCCGCGACGCTCAGGGCAGCCGCGAGATGCCGCGCGCCGCTCCTCGCAGCTCGACGATGTGCAGTCCCGTGTCCGCGCGGTCGGCGAGGTAGATGAAGCCGCGATCATCCACCTCGACATTGTTGGTCTGGATCGCCACCTTGCAGCGATCGGCGCCGTCCACCTTCACGCAACGCGGGGCGGTGGCGGCGGTGACGCCGGGAATGAAGTGCGCGACCTCCACCGGCCGGTAGGGATCGCGGATGTCCACCGCGCGCACGCCCGCGTTGAAATAGGCGATGAAGACCAGCCGGCCATAGTAGATGGGCGTGAACGACTCGTGGCTCGAGTGCGGGCCGAAGCGGCCGCCGCGCGCGCAGAAGTCGCCGGGCTGGGCCGGCACCTGAAAGGTCGAGACGGAGAAGGGGCGCGAGGCGTCGCTGACGTCCACCATGAAGGAGAGCTGGCGGAACTCCTGGCACTCGTTGCGCAGCGACTCCGACACCAGCAGCACGAAGTCGCGCGACTGCCCCAGGCTGCTCCCCGTCCAGTCGGCGATGGGGAGACCGAGGATCGGATAGCTCGTATGCCCGCCCCAGGCGGGCGACATGTCGAGGCGCCCGACCTGCGGGTAGAGGAGATTCGGGCGCGTGGGCGCGAAGCGGTCCGGGACGCCCGGATCGCCGGCGAGCAGGCGGTCACGGTCCACGATCTGGAGCGCGCCGGCAGCGCCGGTGCCATAGGCGAAATAGACATGGTTCCGATAGGCGATGGGCCCGTGCACCCCTTCCGGCGCGGCGCCGCTGGAGCCGGGCTCCTGGCCGGCCAGCCCGAAGTCGCGGATGAAGCGCGGCTGCGCCGGGTCCGACAGGTCGTAGATCTTGGTCATGCGATTCGTGCGCCAGCCCTGCGGGCGCCCGTCGGCGACGAGGTAGGCGATGCCGCTCTCGCAATCCCACCAGTTCTTGTGCGTCTGGCCGAGCCCGTCCAGCACGGTGACCACGAACGCGGGCCGCGCGGGGTCCGTGACGTCCCAGACCTCGTGGGCGAGATTGCCCATGGTGCGCAGGAGATAGGTCTTGCCCCGCGCGCCCCGCGGCAGAGCGGCGCCATCGCAGAGCCGCACCATGGAGGCTCCGCCCGCCTCCGCCTCGCCGGCCGCGCCGGGAATGTGGTGGAGATAGACCGGGCGCGCGGGATCGGTCACGTCCACGATGGAGGTGCCGTTGAGCTCCATCCGGCCCGTGAGCGGATTGAGGCGGGTCCCGCCGTGATGGCCGACATAGGCGATCCAGCGCGGGCCCTGACGGTGGATGACCGGTTGATAGGCCGAGCGCGCCTGCAAGCCGTCATGGCCGACCAGCCGCATGTCCCGCGCCTCCGCCGGCCGGCCGGCGGGGGTCGGCGGCGCGACGGCGCGCGCGCAGGACAGCTCGAGCAGGGCCAGGAGCGCGAGCACGAATCCGCGGATCACCATGGGGCTCCCCTTTCGCGGCCGGCGTGGCCCGGCGCCGGCTCAGCCTAGCACCGGCGAGCCGCGGTATGCTAACCGCCCACGCGCGCTTGGCGCCCCCTGAGAGGAGACCCGCATGCAGCTCGAGCAGAAGGTGGTCATCGTCACCGGCGCGGCCAAGGGTATCGGCGCGGCCATCGCCGAGGCCTGCGCCCGAGAAGGCGCCCGCGTGGCCGCGCTGGACCTGGACGGGGCGGGCGTGGAGGCGGGGGTCGAGGCGCTGCGCGACGGCGGAGCCGACGCGCTCGCCCTGCGCTGCGACGTGACGCGCGCGCCCGACATCGACGCCGCGCTGGAGACCGTGCTCGCCCGCTGGGGTCGCGTGGACGCGCTGGTCAACAACGCGGGGGGGTTCGCCGTCATTCGCGCCACCGAGGACATTCCCGAGGCGGAGTGGGACGCCATCATGGCGTCCAACCTCACCAGCGTCTTCCTCTTCTCCAAGGCGGTGCTGCCGATCATGAAGCGCCGGCGCTACGGCCGCATCGTGAACCTGGCCTCGGTGGTGGGCCGCGCGGGCGCGGTGCGCGTCACCTCGCACTACGCGGCGGCCAAGGCGGGCGTGATCGGCTTCACGCGCCATCTCGCCCTGGAGGTGGGCGCCGACGGCATCACCGTCAACGCGGTGGCGCCGGGCACCACCGCCACCGAGCGCGTGCTCAAGGCGCGCACGCCGGAGGAGACCGCCCGGGTGGCGGCGGCCATTCCCGTGCGCCGGCTCGGCGAGCCGCGCGAGATCGCGGACGCGGTGGTCTTTCTCGCCTCCGACGCCGCCGCCTTCATCAACGGCGCCACGCTGGACGTCAACGGCGGCCAGGTGATGGTCTAGCGGGGACCGCGAGCCCGCATTGCCCTCGCCGGGGGCCTGTGCTAACTCTGTCCTTGGCGCGCGCAATGCTCCGACTCGATCCCCGCACCACCGTGGCCGTCGCCATCGACATGCATCGCGGGCACCTCGACCCCGCGGTGGCGACCTTGCCCTTGCCCGCCGAGCGCTGCGGCCCCCTCATCAAGCGGGCGGCCGCGCTGCTGGCCGGGCTGCGCGAGCGCGCGGTGCCCGTCGTGCACGTGGTCACGGAATACCGGGATCCGGCCGAGATTGCCGTCAATCCCTTCTGGAAGGCCGCCCATGACGATCCGGGCAAGGCCCGCCGCGGCATTCTCCGCCACAACCTGAGGGGCAATCCCGGCACCGAGATCATCGCCGAGCTCCACGACCCTCGCGATCTGGTGGTGCGAGGCAAGAAGCGCTACAGCTCCTTCCACGCCACCGACCTGGAGTTCTTGCTGCGCCGGCTCGGCGCCGACACCGTCATCCTCGCCGGCATCAACACCACCACTTGCGTGCTCTGCGCGGCCTTCGAGGCCACCAACCTCGACTTCCGGGTGGTGATTGCGGCCGATGCGGTGGACTCGATGGACGGCGAGGACATGCATCGTTTCGCGCTCCGCCTGATGCAGGCGGCGCTCGGCTGGCCCCTCGGCAACGAGGATATCTTCCAGGCGCTCGGCGCCTGACCGGCGGCCTCGCGCCGCCCCGGGAGAACTCATGCGAAAGCTTTTCGTGCTGGCGGTTGCGCTCGCCATGGTCGTGGCCTTCCTCCCCGCGCTGGCGCCCGCGCAGAAGGGGCCGATCAAGATCGGACTCCTGCTGCCCGAGACGGGCCCGCTCGCCGCCAACGGCAAGGACATGGCCAATGGCATCCAGCTCTTCCTCGAGGAGCAGGGCGGCAAGCTGGCCGGCCGCGAGGTGAAGCTCATCACCGAGGACGACGAAGGCAAGCCGCCCACCGGCCTCGCCAAGGCGCGCAGCCTGGTGGAGAGCCAGGGCGTGCACGTGCTGGTGGGCCCGCTCTCCGCCGCCATCGGCTACGCGGTGGCGCCCTACGTGGACGGGAAGAAGATGCCGACCATCTTTCCCATCGTCTCCGCCGAGGACATCACCCAGCGCAAGCGCAGCGCCTACATCGTGCGCACCGGCTGGTCCAGCGCGCAGCCGTCCCATCCCTTCGGCAAGTGGGTGTACGACAACCTCGGCTACAAGAAGATCGCCATGATCGGCTATGACTTCGCCTTCGGCTGGGAGGTGGCGGCGGGCTTCCAGCGCACCTTCGAGGAGGCCGGCGGCCAGGTGGTGCAGAAGCTCTGGCCGCCGCTGGGCAATGCGGACTTCGGGCCGTATCTCGCCCAGCTCCGCCGTGACGTGGACGCGGTCTACTGCGTCTTCTCCGGATCCGACGCGCTACGCTTCTCCAAGCAATACGCAGAAGCCGGGCTCAAGGGGAAGCTGCCGCTCATCGGCGGCGGCACCTTCACCGACGAGCACGTGCTGCGCAGCATGGGCGACGAGGTGCTGGGGGTGGTCACCGCGCTGCACTACTCCGCGGTGGTCGCCACGCCGGCCAATCGCAAGTTCGCCCAGGCCTACGAGGCCAAGTTCAAGCAGACGCCGTCGTACTACTCGGAGGGCTCCTACGTGGCGGGGTTGGCGCTGAAGGCGGCGCTCGAGTCCATCGGCGGCGACGCGGAGAACGCCGAGAAGCTGCTGGGCGCGCTGCGCCGCGTGGATCTCTCGGACGCGCCCCGCGGACCCATGCGCTTCGACGACTTCGGCAATCCCGTTCAGAACATCTACGTGCGCAAGGTGGAGCGCGTGGGCGGCCGGCTCCAGAACACCGTCATCCACACCTTCCCCAATATCGGCCAGTTCTGGACCTACAAGGCGGAAGACTTCCTGAAGAATCCCGTCTACTCGCGCGACTATCCGCCGTGCACCCGGTGCTAGCGTGCGCCGCGCGTTAGCGGGCTGAGGCGGGGCGCCGGATGGCCACCGTCGGCATCGTCGGCCTGGGCCTCCTCGGTGGGGCCATCGCGGGGCGCTTCCGCGCCGCCGGCCACGCGGTGGTGGGCCACGACGTGGCGCCCGGGCGTCTCGCCGCCCTGACCGCGCTGGGCGGGAGGGCCGCCGCCTCGCCGGCCGCCGTGGCCCGCGAGGCGGAGGCCATCTGCACCGTGCTGCCGTCCCTCGCCGCGGTGGAGGACGTGATCCTCGGGCCCGCCGGCTTGATCACCGTGGTGCGCCCCGACCAGCCGGTGATCCAGATGAGCACGATCTCGCCCACGCTCACCGAGAAGTGCGCCGCCGCCCTCGCCACCCGCGGCCTCGCCTTCATCGATTGCCCCGTCAGCGGCACCAGCGGCATGGTCGCGCGCGGGGACGGCATCCTCTTCATCGGCGCCGACCGAGCGCTCTACGACCGGTGGCGCCCGATCCTGGAGGCCATCGTCCCCCGCACCGTCCACATCGGGCGCCCCGGCCAGGCCATGGCGCTCAAGCTCATCGCCAATCTCCTGGTCGGCGTGCACAGCGCGGCCGCGGCGGAGGCGCTCGACATGGCCCGGCGGGCGGGGCTCGACCTGCCCCTCGCGCTCGACGTCCTCAGCCAGAGCGCGGCCACCTCGCGCATGCTGGAGGTCCGCGGGCCCATGATGGTCCGCGGCGAGTTCCCCGCCCAGATGAAGCTGGATCTCTTCATGAAGGATCTCCACCTGATCCAGGAGGCGGCGGCCGCGGTGGGCGCGGCAGTGCCGCTGACGGATACCTCGGAGCGCCTCTACACCGCGGCGATGGAGGCGGGACACGCCAGCGAGGATCTGGCGGTGGTCGTTCGTTCCCTTTCACAACGAGGAGGACACTGATGAAGGCCGAAGCTCGACTGCGGATCAGAAAGAAGAAGCTCGACGTACAGATCAATCGCGTGAAGCGCGAGGTCAAGACCTTGAAGAAGCGGCTCGCGAAGCGGCTGCGGATCCTTTCGCGGAGGCTGGCGATCAAGAAAAAGCTGAAATAATCGCGAGGCCGCCCGCCCGCGGAGAACCATGATAGCTTCTCCGGGACCCTATCTCAGGAGGTAAGCGATGCGTGTCCGGATCACCATTCTCTTCCTCATCCTGGCGATGGTCGCCGGCGGTGTGCCCGCCGCCGCCGCGCCGCCCGACGGCACCCTGGCCATCGGTGTTCACGTCACCCTCGTCTCCCGCTGGCTCGACCCGGGCGATACCGAAGCGCTCATCACGCCCTTCATGGTGCTGTATCTGCTCCATGACGCGCTGGTGAAGCCCATGCCGGGCGGGATCATGACCCCGAGCCTGGCCGAGTCCTGGACCCTGGCCAAGGACAATGTCACCTACGAGTTCCTCCTCCGGAAGAACGCCAAGTTCCACAACGGCGATCCCGTCACCGCGGAGGACGTGAAGTTCACCTTCGAGCGTTACAAGGGCAGCGGGGCCAAGGTGCTCAAGGACGCGGTGAAGGAGATCCAGACCCCGGCGCCGAACCGCGTGCGCATCATCCTGAAGGAGCCGTGGCCGGACTTCATGTCGTTCTACGGCACCTCGGCCACCGGGGCGAGCTGGATCGTGCCGAAGAAGCACATCGAGAAGGTGGGCGAGGACGCGTACAAGCGGGCGCCGGTGGGCGCGGGCCCGTTCAAGTTCGCATCCTTCAACCCTGGGGTGGAGCTGACCATGGACGCCTTCCCCGAGTACTGGCGGAAAGCGCCCCAGGTGAAGCGCATCACCATGCGCTCCATCCCCGACGAGACCACGCGCGCGGCGGCGGTGAAGACGGGCGAGGTGGACCTGGCCTATCTCTTCGGCGGCACGGTGGCGGAGGAGCTCAAGCGCTCGCCCGGCATCAAGGTGGTGGCTCCGCTCCTCTACGGGGTCTACTGGCTCGACTTCCTCGACCAGTGGGACCCGAAGTCGCCCTGGCATGATCGCCGCGTGCGGCTGGCCGCCAGCCACGCCATCGACCGGAACGCCATCAACCAGGCCGAGATGCTGGGGATGGGCAAGGCCACCGGCGGCTTCGTGCCCCCGGAGTTCGACTTCGCGCTCAAGATCGACCCGCCCGCCTTCGATCCCGCCCGCGCCAAGCGGCTCCTCGCGGAAGCCGGGCATCCGAACGGCTTCGAGGCGGGCGATCTCACGCCGCTGCCGCCCTACACCACGCTGGGCGAGACGGTGTCGGGCATGCTCCAGGCGGTCGGCATCAAGACCCACGTGCGCACCATGGAGCGCGCCACCTTCATGTCCACGTGGCGCGAGAAGAAGATCCGCGGGCTCCTCATCGGCGCCACCGGCGCCGCCGGGAACGCCGCCGCGCGCGTCGAGCCTTTCTTCACCAAGGCCGGCATCTATGCCTACGGCACCCTGCCGCAGATCGACGATCTCTTCCAGCAGCAGGCCAAGGAGACGGACCGCAAGAAGCGAGAGGCGCTCCTCCACCAGATCCAGAAGATCGTCGCCGACCAGGTGCTGGCGGCGCCCATCTTCCAGCAAGGCTTTCTCTGCGCGGTGGGCGCGCGGGTGGCGGAGAGCGGCGCCGGGTTGATCCAGGGCTTCCCGTACTCGGCGCCGGGGGAAGATCTGAAGCTGAAGTAGGAAGGACGACGGATGATCCGAAAGCTCAGCTCGGGGGAGTATCGGCTGTACTCACGGAAGAAACACCCGAAGACGGGTAAGCGTCGCAATCTGGGAACGTTCAAGACTCGCGCGGCGGCCGAGAAGCATGAGCGCGCGGTGCAGTATTTCAAGCGCCACGGTTAGGGACGCGCGGGAGAGCGCAGGGCGGTTCGAGCGCGGACATCCAGAAGGAGGAGCGGTCATGATCATGCGGATCACGTGGGGCAAGCTCAAGGCCGGTTCATGGAACGAGTTCGAGAAGACATACAAGGCGACGGTGGTCGCGAAGGGAGGCACGAGCAAGGGGCTGCGCGGGCGGTGGCTCCTGCAGGACACTGCCGATGCCGATACGGGGTTCGCGATCAGCCTGTGGCAGAGCACGGCGGACATGCAAGCCTACGAGCGGAGTGACGTCTACCAGAAGGAGTTCGCGCCCGCCCTCCAGCCGTTCTTCGTCGGCGAGTACAAGACCTATCGCTGTGAGGTCAAGTACACGCAATAGTCCGCGCTAGCTGGAGCTCCAGGCAAACGGCGCGAAGTGGCCGTTGACCTTGCCGGAGGTGTCGTCCCAGTTGATGCCGAAGGCGTGCATGTGGCCCCGGGACGCCTTGGCCAGCGCGAGGCGGCTGGCGGCTGGGTGGCCGACATTGTCCAGGTAGATCGGCTCCGTCGGGCTGGCGCCGGGGATGCCCTCCACCGCGATGTCGAGCATGCCGGGTATCGACACGGAACGGCGCATCCCCTCGCGCTCGATCCGGATCGGCTTGCTTTCCACGCCGGCGAACGTGCCCACCAGCGGTCCCACCGCCGCCATGGGCCCCCCGCTCTGTCCGCTCCCGATCGCCACGAGGGCTTCGCGCTGCTCGGCGCTGGCTCGCTCGTCCACGATCACCCCCACGGTCCAGTTTCCCGCGATCATCGGTCCCGGGGTGTGGAGGAGCACCGCGAAGCTGAGCCCGTCGAGCGTGGTCGTTCCGTGCGCGCCGCGCTCGACATGGAAGACGAGGCCGGCGTCGCAGGCCTCCTTGGTCGGCCGCGCGGCCAGACCCGAGGTCGGGCATGGGCACACGGAGTCGCAGCTGCACGCCTCGAAGTAGTCACCGCTGATCTTCCACTGGGACTTCGCCATGATCATCCTCCACCGGTGAGGCGGGCGATCACCACGCGTGACCACCCCGCAGCACCATCACGAGATCGGGACGGAACGCCACCGTGACGCCCAGCAGCAGGAGCGCCCCGCCGGCAGCCCGCGCGAACCATTGTCCGCCCGGGAGCAGCTTCTCGGCCGCCACCACGGCCGCGATGAGGAGCACCCACCCGAGACCCATCGCGCCGGCGGCGACGAGCACCAGCATGAGCGCCCAGCAGCACCCTAGACAATACACCGCATGGGACCAGCCGAGCACCAGGCTGCCCCGGCGGCCCGCCCGCCAGTGCCCGAGAAAAAAGCCCAGCGGGCTTCGACAGGCCCGGAGGCACACCTGCTTGAGGGGCGAGAGCTGAAACGCTCCCGCCGCCAGCAAGATTACCGCGACGCCGTACCCGAACCCGGGCCCGGGCAGCATCATCAGGAAGGTGTGGGCCAGATAGACCGGAACCCCGCTCACGGCCCACAGGACGAGGTAGACGGCGGTGAACACCGCCACCGACACGCCCTTCGCCCGCGCGCCGCCCGCGTTCCGCCGAGTCGCGCCATACAACACGATCATCGGGAGCGCGCTCGGCAGCATCATCGCGGTCATCATGATGCCCCAGCCGACGACGAAGGCGAAACCGTCGGCGGCCGTCGCCGGCATCGGCATCGTCATCATCATGTCGTCGTCCCGGAGGCTCGAGCGGATGACGGACACCCAGGCCGCGGCGGCGATCAGGAGCAGCACGACCGAGGTCAGGACCGTGACCCGGTCCCGACCACCCGCCACCAGCTCCTGGTCCGATCCCATCATGAAGGTCGTCCCCCGCGCCCCTCGAATCACTCTGCGACCGAGCTTCCCCCCACCGAAAGCCGGAGTCAACTAACGTTCAGCCGGGAAAGGTTGACTCGACAAAACGCCCCACTTATCGTTGCGCTTGGGCCAGGCCGAGTCACTAAGGCCTTCACCGTAGATGAAACGCGTCGCGCTGTGTTCTCTTCAGTGGGCGAGAATATTGGATGCCGATCGAGGCCATTCTCGAGGCCGATAACTCAAATCGACCGTGCCGCCACGGGGCGCGCCGGCGCGCACGCGGGTACGAGGCTGCTCTCCTCCTTGCCCCACTCTTGGTCCTCGCCCCGGCGTCGCACGTGGAAGCGCAGGAGAGCTATCAGATGCTGGTCAATTTCGGCAAGGGCTGGAAGGAATCCGGGAACTTCGTCAGCTTGGACGATTGCAAGAAGGAAGCCGCCTCCTTTGCCAAGAAGTACTCGGTCCAGGCGGGCTGCGGAACCACGAGCGCAATCGAAAAATGGCGGGCCGACGAGAGGTACCAGGAGATCGCGGCCCGATGTGCCGAGCAGTCGAACGTCAAGCTCGGCCGAAGGCCGGGCACCTACTTCACGATCTTCGGAACCGAGCCGAACCGCACCGCGTTCGATCTGTGCATGGCGGAGAGCCGGCAGCCGGTCCGGTGACCGCGCTTCGCTCTCATCTCCCCTCGGCGAGAAACTCCACGATCTCCCGATTGAAGGCGTCCGCCTCCTCCACCGCCGAGCAATGCATGGCGCCAGGCAGGGTGACCAGACTCGCGCCGGGGATCTTGGCGTAGAGGACCTCGGCCATGGCGGGGGGCGTGCCGGGATCCTTCTCGCCCACGATGACGAGGGTGGGCGAGCGGATGGCGCCCAGGCGCGGGATGAGGTTCACGAAGCCGATGGCGCGGATGGACGCCGCGTAGCCGCGGGGATCGGTGGCGCGCAGCATGGCGCGCACCTGGTCCACCTGCTCCGCGTGCTCCGCGCGGAACTTCTCGGTGAACCAGATGGCCATGGTGCGCTCGATGAGGGTTTCGGTCATGCCCTCCGTCTCGGCCACCCGCAGGCGGTCGTGCCAC
>Ga0134123_10002122_pt1 | contig 13009 bp, 6 predicted proteins | sample KB303_FD_96460 | JGI IMG/M metagenome (GOLD analysis project Ga0134123, IMG submission 96460) | Terrestrial soil microbial communities without Nitrogen fertilizer from Kellogg Biological Station, Michigan, USA - KB3-0-3 | ecosystem: Environmental > Terrestrial > Soil > Unclassified ...
ACGTCCTCTACACCGGCCGTCCCGTGCAGGCCGGCGACGGCGCGACCATCGCGCTCTTCCGCGTCTCGCCCGGCGGCGACGAAGCCGTGCAAACCAACGTCACGCTCGGGCGTACCTCAGTCAACAGCGTCGAGATCCGCGGCGGACTGCGCGAGGGAGACCGCGTCATCCTCTCCGACATGTCCGCGTGGAGCGAGCATCCCCGCATTCGCCTCAGATAGGAGACAGACCACGATGCAGCCGCAGCCGCTCATTCACCTCGAAGCGCTCACCAAAGTGTTCTACACCGACGACGTCGAAACGCACGCGCTCTCCGGCGTGCACCTCGACATCGTCAAGGGCGAGTACGTCTCCATCGCCGGTCCGTCGGGCTGCGGCAAGTCGACGCTCCTGTCGATCCTCGGCCTGCTCGACTCGCCGAGCGGCGGCGAGTACACGCTCAACGGCACGCCGGTCGCGCAGATCACCACCGCCCAGCGCGCGAAGATCCGCAACCGCGAGGTCGGCTTCATCTTCCAGAGCTTCAACCTCATCGGAGACCTCACGGTCTACGAGAACGTGGAGCTGCCGCTGACCTATCGCCGCCTCGGCGTGGCCGAGCGCAAGAAGCGCGTGCAGCAGGCGCTCGAGCGCGTCGGCATGTCGCACCGCATGAAGCACTATCCGGCGCAGCTCTCCGGCGGCCAGCAGCAGCGCGTCGCCGTCGCGCGCGCCATCGTCGGCAACCCTTCCATCGTCCTGGCCGACGAGCCAACCGGCAACCTCGACTCGCGCAACGGCGAGGCGGTGATGACGCTGATGCGCGAGCTGAACCGCGAGGGCGCGACGATCTGCATGGTCACGCACGATCCGCGCTACGCGAAACACGCCGACCGCACCGTGCACCTCTTCGACGGCCGCGTCGTCGACGAGGAGAAGCCGATCGAAGAGCACGAGCTGCGCGAAAGCGGATTCGAAGTCCGTTAGCGGAGGCGCACATGACGATGGTTCGCTCGCTCGCACGCGTTCCCGCCTTCAGCGCCACCGTCATCATCACGTTCGCGATCGCCACCGCGGTCGTCGCGGCGACGTTCGCGCTGGTCTGGCACATCGTCGTCGACGCGCCCCCGTATGCGGAGCCCGACCGCCTGCGGCGCGTGTACGGCCATTACGGCGCCGAGACGCCGCAGCATTCGTCGGTCTCGCCGCCCGACTTCGCCGACCGCCGCAACGCGCGTTCCTTCGAGAGCGCCGCGGTCTGGATGCCTTCGGGAGTGAATCTCACCGACGGCGATCCGGAGCGCCTCATGTCCGCGCGGGTCTCGCCCGGATTCTTCGACGTGCTCGGCGTGCGCAATCGCTTCACCTCAGGCAGCCCCGGCACCGCGAAAGAAACAGTCGTGCTGAGCGAGCGCGTATGGCGCCGCCGCTTCGGCGCGCGCACGGACCTCGTCGGCACGGCGATCCGCCTCAACGGCGTTCCGCACACCGTCACGGGCATCGCGCCGGAGCGCTTCTCGTTTCCCGATCGCGACATTGACGCCTGGATTCCGCTCGAGCTGACCGCGACGACATTCGCGGACGATCAGCGCGGAAACGAGTATCTGCACATGATCGCGCGCCTGAAACGCGGTGTGTCCGCGCAGCAGGCGCAGGCGGAGATGGAGATCATCACCGCGTCGGTGCTGAACCGCGTTCCCGACCGCACGCAGTTCCTGCAGGAAACGAAGTGGGGCGTCGACGTGGTCTCTCTGCGCGACGATCTGGTCGGCAGGCACGGCTCCGCGCTGCTGCTGCTCTTCGGCGCTGCCGTACTGGTGCTGCTGCTCGTCACCGCGAACGTGGCCGGTCTCTTCGTCGCCCGCACGATCGCGCGCCAGAAGGAGATCGCCGTGCGCGCGGCCCTCGGCGCAGCGCGTCCCGAGATCGCCCGCGCGCTCGCCGCGGAAGTCGGCACGCTCGCACTTCTCGGTATGCTCGCCGGACTCGCGCTCGCTCGTCTCGCGATCCCGTTCATCGCCGCGACCGGTCTCCCGCGCGCGGAAGAAGTGCGCGTGGACGGCATCGTCATCGCGTTCACCATCCTCGCCGTCGCCATCGTCACGGCGGTCATCGCCGCGATCATCAGCGCCTACGGCGCGCGTCCGGTCTCGCTCATGGCGAACGACCGCGGCGGCACGGGCACTCCGCGCGCGGCGCGGCTGCGCGCGCTCCTCGTCGGCACGCAGGTCGCGATCGCGGTCATGCTGCTCGCCGGCGGCGTGCTGCTCGTGGAGAGCTATCGCCGGCTGCGCGGCGTCGAAGCGGGATTCGATCCGTCGAACGTGCTGACGTTCCGCATCGCGCTTCCGAACGCGAAGTATCCCGAGGCTCGCCAGCGCCGGGCGTTCTTCGACGAGCTCCAGCAGAAACTGACCACCACGCCCGGCGTCGTCGCGATGTCCGCGATCTCCGAGCTGCCGCTCAGCAGCGACGACTGGACCGCCACGTTCAACATCGACGGATACGCGCGCAGCCTGGGACTGCCGTCGGGACACATTCGCATCATCATGCCCGGCTACACGAACGTGATGCGCATCCCGCTCCTGCGCGGGCGGATGTTCGACGCGCGCGACAGCGCCGATGCGCCGAAGGTCGTCGTCATCGACGAGATGATGGCGCGCCGCTACTGGCCGAACCAGGACCCGATCGGAAAACGGATGACGTTCTCGGACGATCTGAGCAAGGCCACGTGGCGCGAAGTGGTCGGCGTCATCGGCGCGGTGCATCACGCCTCGCTCGACGTCGCCGCGGAACCGCACCTCTATCTGCCGGCCGGACAGTCGTCGTCGTTCACGGGACTCTACGGCGTCCTGCGCACGCGCGGCAACGCCGAGCGCGTGGCCGCCGACCTGCGAAGCGTCGTCCGCTCGATCGATCCGATTCAGCCGGTCTTCGCCATCCGCACGATGGAGCAGTATCTCGATGATGCGACGTCGCAGCCACGCCTGCGCGCGACGATCCTCGCGCTCTTCGCCGGCATCGGCGTGCTGCTCGCGCTCCTCGGTCTCTATGCGCTCCTCTCGTACATCAGCATCGCGCGCACGCGCGAGATCGGTCTGCGCATGGCGCTCGGCGCGACGCAGCCCGAGATCGTGCGCTTCATCACCGTGTGGGCCGCGCGCATCACCGGGTTCGGCGTGATCGCCGGCCTCGCCGGTGCGCTCGCGATGATGCGCTCAATGCGCGCGATGCTCTTCGGCGTCGAGCAGCTTCAATTCCAGGCGCTCGCCGCCGTCGCGCTCGGCTTCATCGTCGTGGCCATGCTCGCGAGCGCATTGCCCGCGCTGCGCGCCGCGCGCGTCGATCCCGCCGTCGCCCTGCGGCACGACTGACATGCGACGGCTCCTGCGCGCGCCCGGCTTCGCTCTCGTCGTCATCCTGACGATCGGCCTGGTGGTCGGCGCGGACGCGACGATCTTCACCGCGCTGAATGCCGTGCTGCTGCGCGCGCTGCCGGTGCCCGAGCCGGAGCGGCTCGTGCGCGTCGCGGCGATCACGCCGCGCGGTGAGACGCGCGAAGACGTGCCGTACGGCGACTTCGTCGCGCTGCGCGACGCCTCGACGCAGGCCGCGCTCGCCGCGTTCAGCCGCACGCAGATCACGGCCATCGATCCCGTCTCGCGCCGTGTCGAGAGCATCGGCGCCGAGCGCGTCTCGGACGACTTCTTCGACGTCCTGGGCGCGCCGCTCGCGCGCGGCACGCGCGGCGTCGTGATCAGCCGCGCGCTCGAGCAGCGCATGTTCGGCGGCGACGCGCTCGGCCGCGCGATTCAGATTCACGGCCGCACCGAGACCATCACCGGCGTCGCGCAGGAGCCGTTCCGCGGCACCAACCTCGCCGCGCAGTCCGACCTCTGGCTGCCGCTGGACCGCGATCCATCCGCGAACGTGAGGCTGATCGGGCGCCTGCGTGACGGCGCGACGCAGCTCGCGGCGCAGGAGACGCTCACCCGCGCGCTGCCCGACCGCCGCCGCATCGCGCGCGTGCGCGTCGGCTCCGAGCGGGCAATGCTCATCCAGCCCGGCGCTCCGCGCGCGGTTGCAATCGCGCTGACGATCGCGATCGCGCTGATGACGCTCGCGGCGCTCGTCGCGGCGGCGAACGTGATCGGCGTCCTCTTCGCGCGCATTGCCATGCGCCGGCGCGATCTCGCGATCCGCGTGGCCCTCGGCGCGACGCCGCGCACGCTCATGCGCGAGATCCTTCTCGAGACCATGCCGCTCGCGATTCCGGCGGCGATCGTCGCGTACGTCATCGCGACATTCGGCAGCCGCCTGTACTTCGCGCGCGTGCCGTTGCAGACGCGCCCGCCGATCGACCTCGCGCCCGACGCCCGCGTGGCGCTCTTCACCTTCGCGCTCTCCGCCGCCGCCGTGTTCTGTGCGGCCATCGCCGGCGCGCTCTACGCGCGCCGCACGACGCCGAAGGGACTCGCCGCACGTGGCGGCTCGCAACGCACGCCCGCCCTCCTCCGCTGGATCGTCGCGGGCCAGCTCGCGCTGTCGATGGTCGTGCTGATCGTCGCCGGCTTGCTCGTGCAGACCGCGCGCGCGTATCACGCCGTCGATCCCGGCTTCGAGTACGACAAGCAGCTGCGGGTCAGCGTCGAGAGCATGCCGCTGCCGCGCCTGCGCGAGCTCGCCGAGCGGCTGCGCGCGATCGACGGCACGACGCACGTCGCCATCGCGCGCAACACGCCGCTCTCGCGCCAGTCCTTCCAGACCTTCCGAGGCCTCGACGGCGAGCCGGTCGACGCGCTGGCGACGTACGTCGACGGCGACTTCTTCGCGCTCCTCGGCATCCCGGTCAGCGGTTCCACGCGCGGCGTCGTCATCAACGAAGCGATGCGCGCCCGCCGGCCCGATCTCGCCGTCGCCGGCATTGCGCGCAACGCGCGCTTCTCCGCGCTCGCCGACGAGCCCGCGCCGTATGTGTTTCTGCCGATCGAACAGGCGCCGTCGCTGGCGAACGTCTTCGTGCTGATCCGCACCACGCGCGACCTCGGCGCGGCGACGCGCGACGTCAACGCGGTCCTCACGGCGTACGGCATCCCGCCCGCCGCGCACCGCCTCGCGGACTCGGTGAACGCCGACCGCTGGCTCTCCGAGATCGCCTCGATCATCGCCGGCGCGCTCGCCGCGCTCACGCTGCTCCTCGCCGCCATCGGCCTGTTCGGCGTGATCTCCGCGAGCGTTACGTATCGCGCACGCGAGCTCGCGATCCGCGCCGCCCACGGCGCCACGCGCGCCTCGCTCGCACGCCTCATCGCCGCATCCGGCGCGCGTCTGCTTCTGACAGGCGCGCTCGCCGGCGCCGTGCTCGCCGCGCCCGCGGCATACGCCCTCGCCTCGCTGCTCTTCGGCGTCCACGCCTTCGACGCCGCCACCTGGATCGCCGTCGCCCTGCTCGTCACCTGCACCGTCGCCGCCGCCACCGCCCTCCCCGCGCGCCGCGCGATGGCGGCGAGCCCGAGCGAGCTCCTGAGGGAACCATGATGACGTCCCGCCGCCACGCGCGCAGGCGAGACGCCTGCGGGCCAGCTGGCGAAGACGCCGGCGCTCCCATTCGGAACGCCGCCGTCCCGGCGGCTGGTCTGGCGGCGTCCCGCCGCCATGAGAGGGAACCGTAAATGTTCGAGCTCCGCTACGCGCTTCGCACGCTGCTTCGTTCGCCCGGCTTCACCTTCGCCGCCGTCGCCACGCTCGCCCTGGCGATCGGCGCGTCGACCGCGGTCTTCAGCGTCGCCAGCAAAGTCCTGCTCGAGCCGCTCGGATATCGCGAGCCGGAGCGCGTGGTGCGGCTCATCGGCGTCAATCCGAAATCGACGGAGCCGGTGATCTCGTATCCCGACTATCTCGACGTCGTCGCGCAGAGCGGCGCCTTCCGGAGCGCGGCCGCGTTTCAGGAATGGGGGCCGGCGGTCAGCGGCAGCGGCGATGCCGAGGTGCTGCGCGGGGCAACGGTCGACAGCGGGTTCTTCGACGTCCTCGGCGTCCGGCCGGCGCGCGGACGATTTTTCATCGCCGGCGAAGACAAGCCGGGCGGCGACACGATCGTCGTCATCAGCTACGGACTGTGGCAGCGCAAGCTCGGAGGCCGCGCAGACGTGATCGGCAAGCCGCTGATGCTCGACGCGCGGCCGATGACCATCGTCGGCATCGCGCCGCGCGACTTCGAGGAGCCCTACCTCACCGACAGCACGAAGCGGATCGACGTCTGGACCACCAACGCGCTCGATCTCGCGCAGGACGCCGCGCCGCGCGGCAGCCGCTCCTTCGCCGCCATCGCACGCATCCGCGACGGCGTTTCGCTCGCGCAGGCAGGCGCGCGCGTCGCCACCGTCACCGCGCGCCTCAGACAGCAATATCCCGAGTCGAAGGACCACGACATCACCCTCGTCCCGCTGCAGCTGCGCATCACCGGCCGCGTGGACCAGCCGATCCGGCTCCTGCTCGCGGCGGTGCTGCTGCTCCTGCTGCTCGCCTGCGTCAACATCGCCAACCTCCTGCTCGCGCGCGTCGAGCGCCGAGGCCGTGACGCCGCGATCCGCACCGCCATCGGCGCGACGAGCTGGGACCTCGTGCGCCAGGTCTTCGCCGAGACGATCGTGCTCGCGCTCGCGGGCAGCATCGGCGGCGTGTTGCTGGCGATGCTGTTCCTGCGGCGGATCATCGCCTTCGGCGCCGCGTCGATTCCGCGCCTCGTCGACGCGCGGCTCGACCTGCGCGTGCTGCTCTTCGTCATCGCCGCGACGTTCGCGACCGCGCTCCTCGTCGGGCTCGTCCCAGCGATCCAGCTGAAGCGCGGACGCCTCGCGCTTGCGAGCTCCGCGCGCGGCGCCACCACCGCCGCACCGGCCGTGCGCGCGCAGTCGTCGCTGGTCGTCCTGCAGGTCGCGATCTCGATCATGCTCCTCGTCGGGGCGCTGCTCGTCGGGCGGAGTCTCTGGAACCTGCTGAGCGTCGACAAAGGCCTCGACGATCGCAACGCGTACGTCTTCGACCTCCGCGCGCCGCGCACGCAGGTGAAAGGCCGCGAGGGCGTCATCGACTACTACCAGCGCCTCATCCCCGCGCTCGAGCAGATCCCCGGCGTCGACGTCGCCGGCGCGACGACGGTGCTGCCGCTCGGCGGCGACTTCAACAACTTCCGCTTCGTCATCGACGGCCGTCCCGAGCCCGCGCCCGGCGAGAAACCGGCCGCGGAGCTGCGCGGCATCACGCCCGGCTACTTCGCCGCGGTCGGACAGCCGATCCTCGCGGGCCGCGGCATCACCGCCGCCGACGCCGCGACCTCGCCGTTCGTGATGGTGATCGATGAGACGCTCGCGCGCCGCCACTGGGGAACGCGCTCGCCGATCGGCGGACGGATCAAGGCGAACGGCGACTGGTACGAGATCGCGGGCGTCGTGCGCGCCGCGCGCATCCTCAGCCTCGCCGACCAGCCCGAGCCTGCGATGTACGTGCCGGTCGCGCAGGGTCAGACCTCGCGCTCGATGTTCGTCATCGTGCGCGGTACCGCACCGCTCGGTGCGATGGCCCCGGCGATCCGAGGGGTCGTCGCGGCACTCTCCTCCGACGCGCCGATCGGCGAGATCCGCCCGATGCGCGAGGTCGTCTCGCGCTCGGTCGCCTCGCAGCGCTTCCGCGCGCTGCTGCTGGTCGCCTTCGGCGCGGCGGCGCTGCTCCTCGCGACCCTCGGCGTGGCCGGCACCCTCGCCTACATCGTCTCGCGCCGCGAGCGCGAGATCGGCGTGCGCATGGCCCTCGGCGCGACGTCACGGCAGATCGTCTCGCTCGTGCTCTCGCGCGGCGTGACGCTCGTCGCGATCGGCGTCGTCCTTGGCGTGGCCGCGTCGCTCGCCGCGACGCGCCTGCTGCAGTCCATGCTCTTCGGCGTCGCGCCCGCCGATCCGCTCACCTTCGCCGCCGGCGCGGCGATGCTGCTCCTCTCCGGAATCGCCGCGTCGGCGATCCCCGCCGCGCGCGCCGCGCGCACCGATCCGATGACCGTCATGCGAGCCGAGTAAGACCATGCACGACCTTCGCTACGCCCTTCGCTCCCTGCTCCACGCGCCCGGCTTCGCCGCCGCGGCGATCCTCACTCTGGCCATCGCCATCGGCGCGAACACGGCCATGTTCAGCATCCTCTACGGCGTCGTGCTGCGGCCGCTCGCCTTCCAGGACCCGGAGCGCGTGGTGCGGATCTTCGAGACCGACAAGCACAACGCCAGCTTCCGCGAAGGCGCGTCGATGCCCGACTTCGAGGACTGGAAGGCGCAGCAGCGCGTCTTCTCGCGCATTGCCGGCATGTCGACGCGCACCGCCAACCTCACCGAGGCCAATGCGGATGCGGAACAGCTCGCAGGACTCGGCGTCTCGCACGACTTCTTCACGCTGCTCGGCGTCGCGCCGGTCTCCGGACGCGCGTTCATCCCCGCCGACGACCGGCCCGGCGCGCAGCCGGTCATCATCCTCAACGAAGCGATGGTGCGGCAGCGTTATGGGGGAAAGCCGCCGCGGCAGGTCACGCTGGACGGCACCGCCTACGAAGTCATCGGCGTCATGGCCTCGACGGTCGCGCTCTCGCGCGCGCCCGCGCCGCACTTCTGGATCCCGCTCGCGCTCACGAATCCGAATTTCCGGAACGAGCGCGGCGTCCACAACGTCTACGTCATCGGCCGGCTGAAGGACGGCATCGCGCTCGCCCAGGCGCGGAGCGCGATGGACGTCATCGCCGCGCGGCTCGAGGCGCAGTATCAGGAAGACAACCTCGGCAGGGGAGTGTTCGTGGAGCCGGCGCTCGACTTCGTGGTCAACGAAGCGCGTCCGCGCCTCTGGATCCTCTCCGCGGCCGTGCTGGCGATCCTGCTGATCGCCTGCATCAACGTCGCGGGACTGATGCTCGCCCGCGCCGACGCGCGCGCCCGGGAGCTCGCGATCCGCGCGAGCATGGGCGCCTCGCGCGCGCGTCTCCTGCGCCAGCTCGTCACCGAGAGCCTCGCCATCGGACTCGCCGGCGGCGTCGCGGGCGTGCTGCTCGCGTGGTGGCTCACGCGTACGATGCTCGCGCTCGCGCCGTCGCTGCCGCGCGCGCAGAACGTCGCCATCAACATCCCCGTGCTGCTGTTCGCCGTCGGCGCGTCGCTCGCGTCGGCGATCCTCTTCGGCGTCATCCCCGCGATCCGCAGCTCGTCCGTGAAACCGGGAGCCGTGCTCGCCGGCGCGCGCGGGGTATTGCGCGCGACTCGGACCGCCGGACGCGGCGTGCTCGTCGTCGTCGAAGTCGCGCTCGCGGTCGTCCTCGTCATCGGCGCGGGCCTGCTCCTCAAGAGCTTCTCGCGCCTGATGGACGTCGACCTCGGCATGAGCAGCGGCAGCATCGTCACGTTCTCGATGCAGCTGCCGACCGCGAACTATCCGGAGCCGCCGCGCGAGAAGTATCCCGAATGGCCGCAGGCGTTCCGTTTCTTCGACGAGGTCACCGAGCGCGTGGCCGCGCTGCCGGGCGCGAAGTCCGTCGCCATCGCGGCCAACCATCCGCTCGACGACGGCTTCACCTCGCGCATGACCGTCGTCGGCGCGCCGGAAGTGAAGGGGCCGCAGGATGAAGTGCGCGTGCGGCCGGTCGGTCCCGGCTACGTCGAAGCGCTCGGCATCACGCTGCTGCGCGGACGGACGATCGCGCGCGACGACCGCGTCGGACATCCGGCTGTAGTCGTGATCAACGAAGCGCTCGCGAAGCAGTACTTCCCGAACCAGGATCCGGTCGGCAAACAAGTCGACTTCTGGGGCACGGCGCGCACGGTCATCGGCGTCATTCGCGGCGAACGGTTCGGCGGACCGCAGGGCGTGCCGGAGCCGGCGCTCTATCTGCCGCTCGCGCAGGTGCCGATGAGCACCCTGACGCTGGTCGTGCGCGCGAGCGGCGATCCGTCGCGGATGATCAGCGCGGTGCGCTCGACCATCGGCGGCATCGACCGCGACATCGCGCTGTACGACGTCGAGACGCTCGACACGACGGTCTCGCATTCCGTCGCGACGCCGCGCTTCCAGGCAGTGCTCGTCACCTCGTTCGGCGCGATCGCGCTGCTGCTCGCGGCGATCGGGCTGTACGCGCTGATCGCGTATCAGGTGCAGCAGCGCACGAACGAGATCGGCATCCGCATCGCCCTCGGCGCGACGACGTCGGAAGTCGCGCAGCTCGTGCTGCAGCGCGCGGCGACGCTCGCCGGCGCCGGCATCGCGATCGGTCTCATCGGCGCCTTCGCGACGCGGCGGTTCCTGACCGCGCTCCTCTTCCAGATCAGCGCCACCGATCCCGCGATCTACATCGCGGTCCCGCTGCTCCTCGGCGCGATCGTCATGATCGCCAGCTACATCCCCGCGCGCCGCGCGATGCGCATCGATCCCGCGGAGGCACTGAGGTCCGAATGATCGCCCGAGCCATCAAAACGCTCCTCCGCCAGCCCGCCGCTCCGGTGGTCGCGACGCTCACGCTCGCCCTCGGGCTCGCGATCTCGATCTCCCTCTTCACGGTCGCGCGCGACGTCGTGCTCCGTCCGTTCCCGTTCCGCGATCAGGAGCGCCTCGTCGCGGTCTGGTCCAGCATCCCCGAGCGCAGCATCCCGCATCTCGAGCTCACCGTCGCCGAGTACGAGCTGATCCGCGCGGAAGCGAAGACGCTCGAGGACATGGCCGTGCAGTCGGCCGCGAATTTCAACTCGGTGATCAACATCCCCGAGCCGGTGCAGGTGCGCTCGAACTTCGTCACGCGCAGCTTCTACGGCCTCCTCGGCGCGCGCCCGTTGCACGGACGTCTCTTCGTCGCCGGCGATCACGTCGCCAACGCGCCGACGGTCATCGTCATCAGCCATCGCCTCTGGACGCAGAGCTTCGGCGCGAATCCGAAGCTGATCGGCAGTGCCGTGGACGTCGAGGGACAGAAGTTCACCGTCGTCGGCATCCTGCCGCCGGAGCTGAACGTCCCCGCCGGCGCCGATCTCATTTTTCCGATGGAGCCGTTCTTCGGGAGCGGTCCGAACGACAAGCACAACTCCGTGCTCGAGGGAATCGCGCGGCTGAAGCCGGGCGTGCCGCTCGCGACGGCGGAGTCGGAGATCAACGCCATCTCCGCGCGGCTGGAGAGCGTCGACCGCGACGCCTATCGCGGCGTGCGCAAGCATCTCGTACCGCTGATCACGGAGATCCTCGGCACGACGCGTCCCGCGATGATCACGCTGTTCGTGATGTCGCTGCTGGTCCTCGCCATCGCCACGTTCAACGCCGCGAGCATCTTCGTCGCGCGCGCGGTGACGCGGCAGCGCGATCTCGCGATCCGCTCGGCCCTCGGCGCCACGTGCGGCGCGCTGCTGCGCGAGACGCTCGCCGAAACGCTCGTCGTTGCCGTCGCCGCGGCGGTCATCGGCTTCGTGCTCGCGCAGAGCGCGGTGTTCCTGCTGAAGCAGATCGCGCCCGACACCATCCCGCGCATCGACCTCGTCAAGATCGACGCGACGACCTACGCCTTCGCCGCCGCGGCCTCGCTCGTCGTGGCGCTCATCTGCGCCGCCGTCGCCTCGCTGCGCCGCGGCGGCTGGACGTCGCTGCGCGAAGGTATCGACCGCGCGCATGCCGCGCAGCGCTCGCGCCGCCTGCTGCTCCTCCTCGCCGGCGTGCAGCTGACCGTCGCGCTCGTGCTGCTCGCCGCCGCGGCGCTGATGATCCGCAGCTTCGCCTCCATCGCGCGCATCGACGCCGGCTTCAGCCGCGAGCGCGTGCTCACCGCGCAACTGCCGATCCCCGGCGGCGCGTTCAAGGACGCCGCCGAACAGAAGCGCTTCTTCGCGACCGTCGTCGAGCGGCTGCGCACCTCGCCCGGCGTCACCGCCGCGGGCGCGACGCTCATCCGCCCGCTCGAGCTTGAAGTCGGCTGGGACTGGGCGCACACCGCCGAAGGGCAGACCGCGGACGCGCAGGCGAAGAACCCGCTCGCCAACCTCGTCTCCATCACGCCCGGTTACCTCGAGGCGATGGGCATGCCGCTGCTGCGCGGCCGCGCGTTCAGCGAGCACGACGACGAGAAGGCACCGATGGCGATGATCGTCGGCCGCTCGTTCGCGATGCGGCACTGGGGCACGATCGATGTGGTCGGCAAGCGCGTGAAGGCCGGCAAAGTCGACTCCGACAAACCATGGCGCACGATCGTCGGCGTCGCCGGTGACGTACGCTATCGCGGACTGATGACCGAGAAGCTCGACGTCTACCACCCGTACCGCCAGAGTCCGTGGGTGCCGCAGTACGTCGCGATCCGCACGAGCGGCTCGCCGCACGCGGCGGAGGCGACGCTGCGGTCGGTCGTGAAATCGGTCGACGCGCGGATCCCGGTCGCCGAAGTCCGGACCACCGAGGAGCTGGTGGATGCGAAGGTCGCCCAGCCGCGGCTCAACGCATGGATCCTCGCCACGTTCGCCGCGGTCTCGCTGCTGCTCTCGATCATCGGCGTGTACGCGGTACTCAACTACGCGGTGCGCAATCGCGTGAGCGAGCTCGGCGTCCGCCTCGCCCTCGGCGCGCGCGGCGGCGACCTGCTCCGCCTCGTCGTCCGCGAAGCCTTCATCGTCGCCGTCGTCGCCGCGCTCGCCGGCTGCGCCGCCGCGCTCTTCCTGACGCGCGTCCTCGCAGGCTTCCTCTACGGCGTCTCGCGCACCGAACCGCTCACGCTCGCTTTCGTCGCGGCCGTCGTCGTCCTCGCCGCCGTCGCCGGCAGCGTCGTCCCCGCCATCCGCGCCTCGCGCATCGACCCCGTGGTTGCGCTGAGGGATGGAACGTTATGACACTGCGAAGCGCCCCTCATCCGCCTTCGGCACCTTCTCCCCTCATGAGGGGAGAAGGGTTCTCGCGCGCACTTCCTTCTCCCCTGCGGGGAGAAGGTGCCGAAGGCGGATGAGGAGCGCACAAGGAACCTGAATGCCCTTAATCTCCACCA